>OBIY01000682.1_pt1 | contig 12351 bp, 14 predicted proteins | sample 1519841 | NCBI WGS metagenome assembly OBIY01 (sample SAMN03019774, study PRJEB22545) | beach sand metagenome | biome: beach; feature: sea beach; material: beach sand | place: USA: Municipal Pensacola Beach, FL | collected 2010-07-30 | depth 30-40 cm m
AATCCGCGCGCTTTCTGCCTTCCGATCTGGCAGAAAGCGCGCGGATTTCGTGCAGATTTCCGGCGCTATAGGGGGTTGTGCTTTTGACGTATGGTGCTGCCATGAACGCTGACTTTGATGAACCTGTGAGTGCTACAGCGTTCGCCGATCTGGTTGGTGTTACACAGCAGGCCATCAGTCAGCGAGTCAACGATGGCTTGCTGGTTCCTGGCCAGCCGTTGCGCGAATGGCTTCGAGCATATTGCGGAAAGCTCCGTGATGAAGCTGCCGGCCGTGGCGGCGAGGATCAGGCTTCGCTGACACGCGCCCGTACTCGCGACGCCGAGGCCAGCGCCGAGCTGAAACTCATTCAGATCAAGGAGAAGGCCGGTCAACTGGTGGCGATCGATGATATCGAGCCAGGCATTAGCGCCATGATCACCGCTGCGCGGCAGGAACTGCTTACGCTGCCTGACCAGCTTGTTGACGAGATTCTTGCGCTGTACGACCTCGAGATTGACCCTTCCCTGATTACAGAGCGAATCCACTATGCACTTGAGCACTTGGCAGGCGGACGTCGAGAAGACGGCGCTGGCCATGTGGTCACGGCTGATGAGGTCGTGGGCCCCGCCGCCCAAGATGACGACCACTGAGTGGTCAGAGATATACCGCCACCTTGCGCGCGAGTCTTCGGCGAAGCCGGGAAAGTACAGTACCCGCCTGACGCCTTGGGTGGTCGGGATGCACGAAGCGCTCGATGATCCAGATATATGGAAGGTGGTGGCGATGAAGTCTGCGCAGATTGCGTGGACAGATGGCGTCATCAATAACTGGCTTGGCCGGATCATCCATATAGATCCATCGCCGGTGATTGGCCTGTTTGCCAAATCGGACTCAGCAAAAGAATACGCCCAGGAAAAGCTGGCACCGATGGTGCTGGCCACGCCTGTCCTTGACGACTTGATGGATGTTGCCACAAGTCGCAAGGATGGCAATCGTGCGCTTTTCAAGAAGTTTCCCGGCGGCTTCCTGAAACTGGTTGGTTCAAACAGCCCTAGCAACGTGAAGTCGACGCCGTCGCCACGTGTGTTTGTGGAAGAGCCTGATGACGCTGCCCAGAACGTGGGAAAGCAGGGTGATGCGATCAAGCTGCTGGAAGAGCGGACCAAAACGTATCACCGCCGGAAGGTGGTATTTGGCGGCACGCCCAGTATCAAGACGCTGTCCACGATCGAGGCGGCGTGGGAAACGAGCGATAAGCGCAAGTTCTTCGTGCCATGTCATGACTGCGGTGAAGCGCATGTCCTCGACTGGTCCAACGTGTCATGGCAGGAAGACCCCGATCGTAACCATCCAGTGTATGGTGCTGCGGATCCTGACACGGCTGTTTATGCATGTCCGAATTGCGGAAGCCAGTGGAACGACCATGTCAAGAACCGGAATGTTCGCGACGGCTACTGGGTAGCCACTGCTTCGAGCCGGGGCGTTGCCGGGTTCTATATCAACGAGATTTATTCGCCGTTTCCCGGCTCTCGCCTGGCGCGGCTGGCTGAGCGTTATCTTGAGGCTTCCCATGCTCTTGAGCATGGCGATGAGACCGACATGATCGTATTCATCAACTCCGCTTTGGGGTTGCCGTATGAGTACGAAAGCAAAGCGCCGCGGTTGGAAGACCTTCAGGATCGTGCTGAGAGCTACCCCGAGTTTACGGTTCCATCCCGCGCCTTGGTACTCACCGCCGGGGTGGATGTTCAGCACGACCGTCTGGCAATCAAGATCTGGGGCTGGGGTCCCGGTGAGGAAAGCTGGCTGATTTACTGGGGCGAGATTCCGGCACGTAACAGCTGCACGGATCCGTCCGATCCGGTCTGGGCGGAACTGGACAAAATCATGAGCACGCCGCGGCAACATGAGCGCGGATTTATGCTCGCTGTCCAGGCCTACTCCGTTGACGCCTCTGATGGTCAAACCTCAGACGCTGTGTACACCTACGTACGTAAGCGCCAGCGGCGCGGGGCGATGGCCGTCAAGGGCTCATCCAACGATTACGGCCAGCGAGAGATCTTTTCGTTGCCGCGCAAGGTGGATCACAAAACCAAGACCAAGGCCAGCAAGCATGGCTTGCAGGTCTATATCGTCGGCACCCACAAGGCAAAAGACCTGCTCATTGGTGATCGAGGTCGCCTGAGTTTGCTTGGCAACGGTCCGGGTCGCATGCACTGGTACCAGGATGTTCGTGCTGATTTCTATGAACAGATGACCAGCGAGGTCAAAGCTCCGCATCGTCGTATGCGGGGCAAGATGGTGTGGCAGTTGCGTGCCGGGGTGCGCAACGAGGGACTCGACTGCGCGGTCATGGCATTGCATGCCGCCCGCTCTCTGCGATTGCACACGTGGCCAGAGTCCAAGTGGCAGCAGCTCGAAGCGGACCTCCTACAGGCCGACCTGTTCAAAACGGATGCCGAAGAGGCGCCCGAGGGCGCGAATCAACCCACGCAAGATCACTCCGGGTTTATCGGGGTGGATGAATCAGAGGACTGGATCCGATGAGCACTGCATCTGACATGGTGGCCATGTATGTGGCGGCCGAACAAGCCGTGTTGAAAGGGCAGAGCTATATGATTTCAACCGGCACCGGCTCGCGGCAGCTCACGCGTGCGAACCTGCCCGAGATAAGGGCGGGACGCCGGGAATGGGAGCAACGCCTGGCCGCTGAGCAGGCTGGTTCTCAGGGTGGCAGCTCTCTGTACAGCGTGGCGGATTTCTCGCAATGAGTCGGCTTGATAGCGCGCTTGAGCTGGCTGCGCGCGCAGCTGAAGTAGGGGACAGGCTGATAGAGCTTGTCTCCCCCCGTGCGGCGCTGCGCCGGCAGCAGTTCCGTAAGGCGCTGGCGGCGTATGAGGCGGCCACCCCCAGCCGGCTGCGGAAATGGAATGCTGATAACCGCAGCGGTGATTCGGTGGTCAGTCTTGCCGGCACATCGCTGCGTGGCTATGCCCGTCAGCTCGAGCAGAACTACGATGTTGCCAAGGGTGCGTTGGATGTTCTGGTCAACAACATTGTTGGTCCGTCCGGCGTCAACATTGAGCCCATGCCTCGCACGCTTGATGGGAAGATCCATACCGGGTTTGCGCGGCAGTTGCGCGATCTCCATCGCAACTGGAAGCGTCGTCCTGAAGTGACGTGGGAGTTGAGCTACGCGGCAATGGAGCGCCTGGCGTGCCGGACATGGATCCGCGATGGAGAGCTCCTCGCCCAGTTTCTTGAGGGAAGAGTGCCTGCACTTGATCATGGAACCCGGGTTCCCTTCAGTCTTGAATTGATTGAATCCGACCTCCTGCCCATGGATCTGGATGATGCTGAGAAGGGCATCACCAGTGGTGTGGAGCGTAACGCGTGGGGCCGTCCTATCGCGTACCACGTGTACAAGCAGCACCCGGGCGATAGCACCTGGCGGATTGACCTGAACACGAAACGTGTCTCAGCGGACCGGATCATCCACCCCAAGGTGGCGGCTAGAATCCGGCAAGCGCGCGGTGTGTCTGTTTTCGCCTCGGTTATCCGGCGCCTTGAAGACCTGAAGGACTACGAAGAAAGCGAACGTATCGCTGCGCGTGTGGCGGCGGCGATGACCGGCTATATCAAGAAGGGTACGACGGACGATTATGTTGCGCCCGATTCGGGCAAGTCTGACCGCACATTTACCATGAAGCCCGGAATGGTTTTCGACAAGCTGCTGCCCGGTGAAGAGGTCGGCACCATCGACTCGAACCGTCCCAGCGGTCTGTTGGCACCGTTCCACGATGCAATGATGCGCTTCTTCGCAACTGGCGTTGGCGCAAACTATTCGAGCATTTCCCGCAATTACCGAGGCAGCTACTCAAGCCAGCGGCAGGAGTTGGTTGAGGGTTTCGTGCATTACCAGGTGCTCACCAATCTTTTCGTCAGCCAGTTCTCGCAACCGGTCTGGGAAAGGTTCGTTCGCATGGCGGTCGCATCCGGTCAGATTCAGGTTCCCCCTGATCTGGATGTTCACTCAATGGATGATGCTGACTTCCGAGGTCCGGCAATGCCGTGGATTGACCCTGTGAAGGAAGTACAGAGTAACAAGCAGGCCGAGATGGCCGGCTACAAGTCTGCGCAGCAGATCATTCGAGAGCGCAACGGTAATCCCGACGAGACCCTTGACCAAGTTGCCGAGTGGCGGGCGCGTGCCCGTGAGCTTGGTGTCTCGCTGGATACCGATCCATCCACCGTTCCCGCGGCTGCAGCGTCTGCCGGCGGCGACAAAGAAGAGGAAGAGGAAGATGCCGCAGACAAAGTCCAGCGTGTTGATGAATAACCCGTTCAGCATTCGCGCTGCCGGCGACGCCGCAGCCGAGCTGTTCATTTATGGCGACATTGGAGACAACTGGTGGGGCGAGTCCGTTACCGCCAAGGATGTTGCAGAGCAGCTTTCCGCATTGGATGTGGAAACGATCACTGTTCGCATCAATAGCTATGGCGGCTCTGTGTCTGATGGTCTTGCCATCTTCAATGCGTTGAAGCGCCATAAAGCCCAGATTGACGTGGTAATCGACGGCGTTGCGGTGTCCATTGCCTCGCTGATTGCTATGGCGGGCGACACGGTTTCTGCCGGCGAGAACGTCTTGTTCATGGTCCACGCCCCGTGGGGTGGAATGTGGGGCAATGCCAAGGACATGCGTGAGTACGCAGACCTCCTCGACAAGTTTGCCAGCAGCATGTCCACCAGCTATGCCCGCAAAACTGGCCGCGATGCCGATGAAGTTCTGGCGCTCCTCACCGATGGTGAGGACCACTGGTACAGCGCTGCTGAGGCTCTGGAGTTCGGATTCATCGACCAGATTGTGGAGCTGGACCAGCCCGCTGCTGATGAAGATGACGATGGCGAGGACCTTGCCACTGATGCCAGCGCCATGATGGCCCAGTTCATGGCATCCCGATTTGGTGCGGCCGCGACCACCTTCGCGGCTTCACGTATTGACCGTTTTAAACCACCGGCGGCACCGGTCGCCGCCACACCCACCAAGGAGCGCAACATGCCCGAGAAGAAGAACCCGGCGACCATCGAGCCGGAAAAAATCGATGACGTCAAAGCCCAGGCGAAGGCAGAGGCAATGGCCGCAGAGAAGGAGCGCAAGTCCGGCATCCGCGCGGCGTTCTCTCCGTTTGTCGAGCGTGAGGGGGTTCGGGCTCTGCTTGACACCTGTATCGATGATGACAAGGTCTCTGCAGCCGATGCCCAGACCAAGCTGCTTGCCCTGCTGGGCAAGGACAGCGGTCCTCTGGCTATCGACAGCCCGGACGTGCGCGTCACCGAGACCAGCCTGGACAAGTTCCGCAAGGGCGCGCAGGCGAGCCTGATGGCCAAATCAGGCCTGGCCAAAGATGACACCGGCAACGAGTTCCGCAGCTACTCGCTCTCCGAGCTGGCCCGCGAGATGTTGGCGATGCATCAGGTCGACACCGGTCGTATGGACAAGATGTCCATGGTTGCTGCTGCGTTCACTCACAGCTCGAGCGACTTCGGAAACCTCCTGGCGAATGTTGCCCACAAGGCGATGATGCGCGGCTTCGAAGAGGCCGAGGAAACCTTCCAGAAGTGGACGAACCCCGGCGTTCTCACCGACTTCAAGGCCACCAAGCGTGTCGACCTGACCAGCTTCCCGTCCCTGCTGGAAGTCAAGGAAGGCGGTGAGTTCAAGCACGGCACCTTCGGTGACCGTGGCGAGACGATCACGCTGGCGACATACGGCCGTCTGTTCAGCATCACCCGTCAGGCCATCATCAATGATGATCTGAGCGCGTTCACGAAGATCCCGATGAAGATGGGTCGCGCCGCGATTCGTACCGTCGGTGATTTGGTCTACGCGGTGCTGACCGGCAACCCGACCATGGCGGATGGTACGGCTCTGTTCCATGCCGACCACAACAACCTCGGCACTGGCGGGGGGATCTCGACGGCGTCGGTCGAAGAGATGCGCAAGCTGATGGCCTTGCAGACTGACAACTCTGCCGGTGCAAATGGCCTGAATATCCCGCTGGCGTACCTGATGGTACCGCAGGCACTCAGTGGCACTGCCCGCACTGTTGCCAACAGTGAGTTTGAAGTCGGGGCCAGCTCCAAGAACAACACCACGCCGAACATTGTGCGCGGTACGTTCGAGGTTGTTGCCGACGCCCGTCTGGACGCCGCTTCAGCCACCCAGTGGTACGGCGCGGCCAACCCGGCAATGCACGATACCATCGAGGTCGCCTATCTGGATGGCAACCAGGCGCCGATGCTCGAGCAGCAGTCTGGCTGGAATGTCGATGGCGTCGAGTTCAAGGTCCGTATGGATGCTGGCGTTAAGGCGCTGGCTTACCAGACTCTCGCCCGTAACGCCGGTTCCTGATCGGTTTCCTGACCTGAATCGCGGCCCCTCTTCCGGGGCCGCACATTTCCTTTCGATATCTCAAGCCACGAGGATAGCAAAATGGCGACGAATTACGTTTCGGATGGCGGTGTCATCCTTTACAGCAACAGTGGTTCTGCCATCAGCAGCGGTGACGTTGTTGTGGTGGGTGAGCAGATCGGTGTGGCATTGGTGGATATTGCCAATGGTGCCACCGGCAGCGTTCAGATTGACGGCGTCTTTTCTTTGCCGAAGGTCTCCGGTGCGGTCATCGCCCAGGGTGAGTCCGTGATCTGGGATGCCTCTGCCGGCGCCTTTGACGATAACGCCGCGACCCCCGCAACAGGCGACGTCTCTGGATGTTGCGTGGCGGTGGAAGCTGCTGGCGATGGCGTGACCACCATTGCGGTCAAGCTCAACGTCGGTGTTGGCACCGTAGCCTGATGAGTGCCCCGGGGAAACCCGGGGTATCACTGCCATGACGGGACCCTTTGATGGCGCTGAGGACCTGAGCGCGTTCTTCGTTGATGGAGAGCATGCTGAGTCCGTGGTCATTGCCGCCGCCGGCGGTGATGTCACAGTCGTTGGCGCATTCTTTGAATCGTTCTCTGACGATGAGGGAATTGATTCTTCGGACATGATTTTCCAGTGTGCGCTGGCTGACATCGGGGCATCGGCACAGGGAGACGTCCTCACGCGCGATGACGACAGCGCGTACACCATTCGGGATATCCAGCCTGATGGTACCGGCTTGGTTAACATCGTCGTACATGGTGCCCGGTGAGCTTCTCTCTGAAGGTCACCACGGATCAGCGCGCTCTGATCAAGCACCTGAAAGAATCCCCTGCAGCCATTAGAAGGGCTCAGGTTCAAGCCCTGAACAAAACCGGTGCCAAGGTCAACACAGCGACTGTGCGTGCCACGGCGAAGGAAGTGGGCGTCAAACAGAAGTTTATCCGTGAGCGGGTGTTCTTTCGTGGACGGCTTCGTGCGACCAGCAACAGCCTTGAGGCAGTTGTCCTGGTGAAGCACGCGGGTATCCCTGCGCTGAAGCTTGGCAACGTCCAGTCCAGGCGTTCTCGAAAGGGCCGGCGAGGCGGTGCCGGCATCAAGGTTGGCCGCCGCCACTATCCACACGGTTTTGTTGCTCAGATGCCGAACGGGAAATGGATGGCTGTTCAGCGTAAAGGCCGGGCGCGGTTGCCGCTGCAGGAGCTGCAAGTGGCTATTGTTCCGGCCGCTCAGAAAGCCGCCCAGATGGCGATGCGGACGGTGGGCTCGAGAGAGTACCCCATTGAGCTTGAACGCGCGCTGAGACTCCAGTTGAAGAAAATCAGGAAGACAGCATGAAGCACGTCCGCACACTCATTCGCGAGGAAGTCGCGAATATCCTGTCGGGTCGCGCCCCCCTTGCGGCTGTGTACACCAGTCGTACCGCGAATGTGGCGAGAGACGTTCTGCCATGCGCCACGGTCTTCTTTGGCGAAGAGAGCTCGGCAGTCTTTACCCAGGGTGCAAACCCAACGCATGAGCGTACCGCGACGTTGAACGTACAGATTCGTGCGTCGGCGGTGGACGAATCCGAACCTGACCAGCAGTTCGATGCGATCGCTGATACCTGTGCAATTGTCATCGAGCAGGCCATTGCCGAGAGCGATCTGGTTGGCACGCTGGTGAAATTTATGACCTATGCCGGCATGGATACCGAGTATACCGATGGCCAGCCAGAAGGGCTGGTCACACTAACTTGGGTTGTGCGCTATATGGTGCGCGCCCAGTCACCTGATCAACCTGTGTAAGAGGATACACCGATGACGACCTATAGCGGCCAGCTTGGCTCCTTCACCGCTGATGCCAACGCTGTTGGTGAAATCACCAGCTTCAGTGTTGAGGAAACCGGCGATACTCTTGAGGATACGGTACAGGGTGACACCTGGCGTACGCACAAATCTGGCCTGAAGGGTTGGTCAGGCTCAGCAGAGGGCCGCCTTGACCCCGGCGACACCGGGCAGGGCACTCTGGTGGTGGGTGCCTCTATCGCGCTCGTGTTGCATCCTTCCGGCGACACCACGGGGCATCGTGAGATTTCCGGTACTGCCACGGTGACCGGTGTGACGGAGTCTTCCGAGATGGAGGGCATCGTTGCCGTATCGTTCTCGTTCCAGGGGAACGGAGCCCTGACCAAGGGCACTGTCAGCGCATAAGGTGACCCATGACTGAACTGACTGCCATGGCGCTGAGTGCGCTTAGCCGAGACGCTGAAACCCAATCCAAGATCGTCATTCCCGAGTGGTCGAAGTATAACCACCTTGCCAAGCTCGGACAGCTGATTGACGAGAGCGGGAGCGCCGCGGCTCTGATCGAGGATTGGGCCAAGGCGCTGGAGGTTGATCCAGAGGTTGTCCGGGTAATCGTCAACGGCGAAGTCCTGGTCCCCAGAATTGATCTCCTGACCAAGTTGGCAGAGCACATTGGCTGTGATCTGTCCGAGCTGGTGGTTCCATTTGAAGCCTGGTACTCCCAGATTACCCTCGCTGAGTCCCGAAAAATTCAGGCGCTGAGCGAGGGTGATGAGCAGAAGGCGATGTGCTACACGATCATCAGGAAGCTGATGGACAAGGACGGAAAGCCTGTTTTCACGGTTGAGCACCTCCCGTCACTTCTCAAAGCGCCCGCCATGCTGATTGCTTCTATCGCACAGCGTATTACTCAGCGCCCCACCCTGAAGGAACAGGTAAAAAACTCCTAACCGATCCCGAAGCATATCTGGTCTGGTCACTCGCGGATCGGTTCAAGACTACCCCTGACTACTGGTATCAGGCCCCGGCTCAGAGGCTGTGGGAGGCTATTGCGTTCCTGGTGATCAGTGGTGACCAGGCAGGGCGCCGGTATCTCGACGCACTGTTCAAGACCAACCCTGCAGAGTACCGCGAGATCCAGAAACTACTGACCGAGGCGAAGCATGGCGGACGCAAAAAGTAAGTACATTCTCGAGGCCGAGGATCGTACTGGTGGTGCGTTCAAGTCAGTGCAGGGGCACGCCCGGGAGACCGCCGGCAAGGTCGCTGCTGCTGGCCTTGCAGCGGGTGCCGCGGTGGGCGCTGCAGCGATAGCGACCATCAATACGCAGCGCCAGAGTATCGACGTTCTGGCGAAGACAGCGGATCAGTTGGGCATCACCACTGAAAAGCTGGTTGGCTTGCGGCACGCTGCGGAGCAGACGGCCGGCCTGCAGGAAGGTCAGTTCGACAAAGCCCTGCAGACCATGGTTAAGGGCCTTAGCGAGGCTGCCGCCGGAAGCGGCGAGGCGCAGCAGGCGATCAAGGACCTTGGTCTAGACGCAGCTCAGCTGGCCGCCATGTCGCCTGACCAGGCGATGTATGCCATCAGTGACGCTATGGCTGGTGTCGCCAATCAGGGTGAACGTGTCCGCATCGCCATGAAGTTGTTTGGTGAGGAAGGGTCCAAGTTGGTCAACACCCTCGGTGGTGGCTCTGGCAGGCTGGCCGAGTTCCAGGCCGAGGCTGAGGCGTTGGGTATCGCCATCAGCCGCGTGGATGCAGCTCAGGTTGAGGCGGCGAATGATTCTCTCGATAGGGCGAAGAAAGTTGCAACGGGTTTTGGTAACGCCCTAACGGTTGCGGCGGCACCCGCCATCGAAGAAGTTTCGAACATGTTCGTGAATGCTGCGAACGACGCTGGTGGATTTGGTGAACTCGCAAACACGGCTATAGGAGTGGTTGTTAAGGCTGTCGGTTTGGCTGGCAATGTTCTTCGTGGCTGGGGAATGATCTGGGTTGGGCTCAAGGCCGTAGTGAACTCATTTGTTGGCTATGCCATTGATGGTATTCGCCTTATTGCCAAGCCGCTGATCAAGCTCACAGATATGATTCCGGGCTTGAACATCAACATTGATGAGACCCTTGCAAGTCTATCTGATGACATGCATAGGCGTTCTCAGGAGGCACAGGACAGCTTGGCAGCGATGGCCATGGAGCCTATGCCGCTCGAGCAGACTGAAGAGTGGTTCGCTAAAATTCAGGAGCGGGCGAAGACCCATGCTGAAGAAATAGTCGCCACGACCCGTGAAAAGAACGCTGCCATAGTAGAGAGCGAAACAGATACGCAGAACAAGCTTCTAAAGAATAAAGTAGCCGCCGCCACGGATTCACTGAAACAGGACCAGGCCACGTTCAAGAGTGCGCTTTCCAGGGGCGCGCAGCATAGTAAGGCTCTATTTAACCTGCAGAAGACCTTCGAAATTGCGCAGGCCGTCTTGGCTCTGAAATCTACAGTCATCAGCTCATACAAGTACGGCTCATCCATTGGCGGTCCAATCCTTGGTGCGGTCTTCGCTGGCATCGGTGGCGCCGCGCAGCTGGCCCACATTGCAGGCCTCAAGGGTGCGTCATTTGGTGGCGGCAGTGGGGGTGGGGGCTCAGGCGGTGGTGGATCCGTGCCGAGCGTGTCCGCTCTTTCTGATCAGTCTCAGTCATCGTCCATAACCAGTGTGTCCGGGACCAAGCGTCTGCCAACGCCGAATATCTCTATTGATGACGACGGCATATTCAGTGGCAAGACCGTCCGGCGGTTCGCCGAGATGCTCCAGGAGTACTATGAAAATGGTGGCGAGGTTCCTGCATGACAGTCGCGCATGGTAATCAAGGGCTGATTGGATATCAGAACTTGCTGCGAGGCCTGACGCCTACCACCGAAGATGCGCAGGTGTCGTTTCCCGTTGAGCAGATGTTCGATGGTCGCAGCAGCACTCAGGCCGGATTCGCGGTAGGAGATGGCGAGGTCATCTTTGATCTGGGTTCGGCTATGTCGGTTGACTACGTTGCCATGGCGAAGCACAACCTTGGGAGTGAGTCTGCAACCCTGAACATCGAATATTCAACCACTGGGACGTCTGGCCCTTGGACTGCATTCCTGTCTCAGTCGCCATCTAGCGATGCGCCGGTGCTTTGGAGGGTGGGTGCGGTATCTGCGAGATATTGGCGTATCGCATTCAGTGGTCACGCTGCCACACTTTTCATTGCGGACCTGTCTCTTGGTGCGCAGCTGCTGCTGCCTGCTGGCATGCCAGTGGAGTGGTTGAGCCCGTTCTATGCGCCTCAGGGTCGCATGGTTGCCAACCGCACGCGGCGTGGCGATCTGGTTGGCTTGAGTCATGAGCCGGAGCCTGCTCAATGTTCAATTGAGCTGAACCTAGTTTCGCCGGGCTGGTTTGATAGTAACTGGTCTGCACTGTACACATCGATCACTGCATATCCATTCTACTTTGTCCACGATGTGGATAACCGCCCGTCAGAGGTGTTTTTCTGCTGGTTGCGCGATCGGTTGCCGACAGCCCCATACAGCACCGCTGGCCTATTTCAGGGCGTAACCCTTGAGGTCGAGGGAATCACCGCATGAGCTATGAAGCCGAGCGCCGGCGTATGGGCCGCCGGCCCATGCGCGTTGTGGAGCTGGGTCTTGATTCTGGTACCGAGATATTCACGGATGCCCAGGTACCCAGTGGCGTGGCTATGCTTGGCATTGTCCAGGACATTGATCTCGCTCCTACGCGCCTTCAACCAGGAAAGGGTATCGGCGAGCGCGGTACGGTTACCGTCCGTCTGAGAGATTTTGGTGTCGCTTCTGGGGGGACATACCTCGGGAGGCTTATCGCCGAGAATCCCTACTATCTTGATCGAACGATGACCATCCGGCTTGGTTATGTCGCGCCGACCGGTTATGACGCCGGAGACTTCTCAGCCCGGCTTTACTACATCGATTCAATTGATGGTCCGGACCACAAGGGCATAGTCACGATCAAGGCGAAAGATGCACTGAAGCGCTTGCATGCACCTGGCGCGGTGATGCCAAAAGTCACCAAGGGCAAGCTGGTGGGCTCCCTTACCGACTCATACACCGGGTTGGTAGACGTTGGGGGGAAACCGCCGTAGAGCCG
>OBIY01000683.1_pt1 | contig 12351 bp, 9 predicted proteins | sample 1519841 | NCBI WGS metagenome assembly OBIY01 (sample SAMN03019774, study PRJEB22545) | beach sand metagenome | biome: beach; feature: sea beach; material: beach sand | place: USA: Municipal Pensacola Beach, FL | collected 2010-07-30 | depth 30-40 cm m
TACCAGAAATGAGTGTGGTGGCATAAATATTTTTTGCTTCCGTGCGGTAATGCTCATCGACCGTTAAGCGCCCTCGCTTGTCGGCTTTCAACTTCGCGGCTGATAAATTCAGTTGAGCGGTATTACCTTGCCGCCCAGAGGCGAACAAGACCATATCCGTTTTTAGCTGCCGCCCACTGGAAAAAACCACTTTGGCGCCTCCCGAGTCCGTACGCTTGACGCTCTCAACAGCATCGCCCAGCCGAATCGTCACTCCCCGCTCACGCAATAAGTGTAAAAATTCATCTACGATTTCCCTGTCCAGAAAGTCGAGTAGCGTCTTTCGCGTATCAACCAGTGTGACCTTGATATCCAACGCACTGAAAATAGAGGCATATTCCACCCCAATCACACCAGCCCCCACAACCAACAAGGTCCTCGGCAGTTGCTTAAGGTTCATCAGGTCATCACTGTCGACAACAGCCTCGCCATCGAAGTCAATGCCTTGTGGACGCGCAGGCGATGTCCCTGTGGCGATGAGAACTTTTTCGGCCTCCAGCGTGATAACGTCATCCACCCCGCGCTCCACCGCAATTTTCTGAGGATTCACAAAGGACGCCTTACCCACAATCGAACGCACACCGTTTCGCTGCAGTTGATGCCCAATCACTTCAACCTCATTGTTCAGCGTGACACCCAGGCGGTGCATCAAGTCCTGTGCGGTGATATCACTTTTCACGCGATAGGCGCGCCCGTAAATGCCCCGCTGTTTCCAGCCAGAGAGGTAAAGCACAGCCTCACGCAAGGTTTTACTCGGGATTGTCCCGGTATGTAAAGCCCCACCCCCAATGGCTTGCTGCTGCTCGATCAAGCCGACTTTTTTACCCAGTTTTGCGGCTTGGATAGCCCCCCGGCGCCCGGCGGGACCGCTGCCAATTACAATGAAGTCAAATTTTTCCACTTTGATTACATCCTTTAAAAGCATCAACACCTTGTTTCACGGGTTAACCCAAGCAAAATCCTTGCCTTAAGTCAGCGAATATGAAAAAGTGATCTCATAAACGTCGAACAGATTGATAAATAATGCTCCTGGAGGATGAAAATGAGTGACTTTCCAAAATTTGTGGAATTCCACGAGGAAGGTATGCGCGAGGGCTTTCAGATTGAACCCCAAATTTACCCTATCGAAGAACGCGTTGAGTTGATTGACGCATTGAGCGAAACCGGCCTCAAACATATACAGGTGGGCTCCTTTGTTAACCCCAAAAAAGTGCCGACAATGGCTGACACACCCGCACTTTTTTCCCGCATCAACAAAAAGCCTGGTGTGCAATACACCGGTTTATGGCTGAACGAGTCCGGCTTCCGGCGCGCCTTGGACACACCCGGCATCGACCTCAAAGGTGATTTGTTTTTCTATGCCAGTGAAGGCCTGGCTCGCAGCAACAACAATTTAAGCTTTGATGAAATGATGACTGCCCAAGAACGCTGGCTGGACTTGTACATCGAAAACAATATCGACATTGACTCCGCAGGGTTCATGTGCTGTTTTGGATGTAATATTGATGGCGATATTCCCATGTCGCGTGTGCTCCAGCTCATCGACTTTACAGACCAGCTGTGCAAGAGCCGGGGTGTTCCACTGCCCACATTGTTGATCGCAGATACGATGGGCTGGGCCAACCCGGAGCAGGTCAAACAACGCATTGGCGCCATTCGGGAAAAATATCCTGATGCCCGTCTCTCCATGCATATTCATGACACACGCGGCCTGGGTGTCGCCAATGTCTATGCTGCGCTGGAAATGGGAGTTGATCGTTTTGACTCATCAATTGCAGGCCTTGGCGGCTGCCCTTTCGCTGGCCATAAGGACCACAAAGCTGCCGGAAATGTTTGTACAGAGGACAGCGTATTTCTTTGCCATGAACTGGGTATTGAAACCGGAATCGATCTGGATAAGCTGATCGAAGCCTCCCAAATGGCTGAAAAGATTATTGGTCGTTACTTAAACGGTAAAGTGATGCACAGCGGATCGCTCAGCCATTTCCGTGCTACGGCCTGAGCAATGCCCCTGTTTTAATGTCCCGAATGGTGGTCGGCTCCCCCCGACCACCGGTTTGCCCTTCCACAATGCAATCCAGCTGGTCGCCAAATTGTGCCTGGACGTCTGCCACTGTTCGCGCCGGTGATTGACCCGATTGATTCGCACTGGTAGAGGTGATTGCCCCACCGAAGTCACGGCAGAGCTGCGCCGCCACAGGATGATTCGTAACTCTGACGGCAATTGTGTCTCTTTTACCCGTTACAAGATCAGAAACACCTTCTTTTACCGGAACAACCCAAGTCACTGGCCCCGGCCAAGTGGAACTGACTTGAGACAACTCTTCCGGGGAGAAAGGTTGAATGTAGGTTTGAAGCTGATCAATAGAGGCAGCAATTAAAATCAGCCCTTTATCGACCGGCCTTTTTTTCAAGGCAAGCAATCGCTTCAGCGCTTGTGTATTTTGGGGATCACACCCCAAACCAAAAACAGCTTCTGTTGGATACGCAATGATACCACCCGCGTTCAGGGTCGCCGCGGCGTTTCGCGTATCTCCCACCATCAATGGCCTGTGCTTGACGAGTTGGTCTCAGCCGCCGCTTTTTTACGCGTGGCCCCCTTGGCACTCGTCGATTTTTTACGCTTTGTCGTGCTTTTAGACGCGGCTTTCCCCCGTCCCCGCGCCTTTTTCTCTGGTGCTTCAGCTAGCCATTGTTGCGCTTGCTCCAGGGAAATATCCTTGGGTTTTTCTTTCCACTCCTTGGGAATTTTGGCATTTTTGTTCCCATCCGTGATGTAGGGTCCCCAGCGCCCTTCCAAAATTTTGATGCCTTCATCGTCAAAAACTTTGATCAGTTTTTTTGCATCGGCGATTTTTTTCTCCTCAACCAGTTCCACAGCGCGCTCAAGCGTCATCGTGTAAGGGTCATCGTCCTTAATAGAGGCATATTTGTCATCGTACCGTACATAGGGACCAAAACGTCCGATATTAACGCTGATTTTCTCTCCTTGTGGCGATTCCCCCAGATGGCGCGGCAACTTGAACAGCTCCAGCGCTTCTTCCAAGGTAATGCTGTCCATTTTTTGCCCGGCTCTGAGGCCCGCAAACAACGGTTTATCCTCGTCTTCTTTGGTCCCGATTTGAGCAAAGGGGCCATAGCGCCCCATCCTGACACTGACAGGTTTCCCTGTTTTAGGATCGTCCCCCAATACGCGAGCCTGCATAGCCTCATCACGGCTGACATTATGCTCTTTATCTTCAACCTGGGACTTAAAGGGTTCCCAAAAAGCCTGCATGACGGGCACCCAATTTTTTTCTCCTCGTGAAACTTCATCCAACTCATCTTCAAGATGCGCCGTAAAGTCATAATCTACGTATTGCTCAAAATGCTTGGATAAAAAGCGGTTAACAACGCGGCCAACCTCCGTTGGGAAAAAACGGCGGGCATCCATTTCGACATATTCCCGGTTTTGCAACGTGGAAATGATCGAAGCATAGGTGGAAGGCCGGCCGATGCCCCGCTCTTCGAGCGATTTGACCAGCGTGGCTTCTGTATACCTCGGCGGGGGCTCGGTAAAGTGCTGATCAGCGGTGATGGCTTCCACATCGACCTGATCGCCTTTTTCCATCGGAGGTAATGTCCGTTCATTATCTTCTTTCGTGTCATCCACCCCTTCCTTGTACACAGCAAGAAAGCCGGGCTCGCGCACTGTTGAACCCGTGGCTCGAAATCGATTCCCTTCCCCACAAGCAAACTCAACCGATACTTGGTCCAGTGTTGCGTGGATCATTTGCGAGGCGACGGTCCGTTTCCAGATCAAATCATAAAGTTTGAACTGGTCAGATGACAGGTTCGCCTTGAGTTGCTCGGGCAACCGGTTGGCGTCGGTTGGGCGCACAGCCTCATGCGCTTCTTGGGCGTTTTTTGTTTTGTTACGGTAAAAATTGGGCTTTTCGGGTACGTTTGAATCACCATAGCGTTTGCCAATCACTGCTCTCAGGTTGTTGAGCGCGTCATTCGACAGAGTCACGGAGTCGGTTCGCATGTATGTGATGAGACCAACAGACTCGCCGTCGATAGCCACACCTTCGTAAAGTTGTTGTGCAGTTCGCATCGTTCGCTGGGCAGAAAAGCCCAATTTACGCACCGCTTCCTGCTGTAACGTAGAGGTTGTAAACGGAGGGGCAGGGTTACGTTTGCGCTGCTTCTTTTCCACCACCGATACTGTAAGTTTTTGGCCCGCAGCCGCTTCCAGTTGCTGCTTGGCGGCCTGAGCGGACTCACTATCCGTAATCGTAAACTGCTTGACTTTCTCACCTTCCAACATAGCGAGTTTGGCTGAAAAGGCCTGCTTCTGATGGGAGAGCGCCGCTTCGATCGTCCAATATTCCCGCGGTTTGAACTTTTCAATTTCTTCTTCTCGCTCGACAATCATCCGTAGAGCCGGACTTTGCACCCGCCCTGCCGATAACCCCCGGCGGATTTTTTTCCACAAAAGTGGTGACAGATTAAACCCTACCAGGTAATCCAGCGCACGACGGGCTTGCTGTGCGTTCACAAGATCCATCGCGAGGTCACGTGGATTGTCTACAGCTTTTTGAATAGCACTCTTCGTAATTTCATGAAAGACAACACGTTGTACGTCTTTACCCTTCAGCGCATTTTTTTCCTCGAGCAGTTTGACCAGGTGCCAGGAAATCGCTTCACCTTCGCGGTCAGGGTCCGTTGCGAGAAGTAAACGATCCGCATCTTTCAGTGCTTTAAGGATCGCTTTGACGTGCTTTTCATTACGCTCAATGGATTGATACTTCATGGCGAAGTCGTGTTCGGTATCAACGGCGCCTTCTTTTGGCACGAGGTCTCGGACATGGCCGTAAGTTCCCATCACGGTATAGTCCTTACCTAAATATTTCTCGATTGTTTTGCCCTTTGCTGGCGACTCGACAATAACGAGTGTTTTGCTCATAGCTTTTGTCTTTATCTGCTGAATTTAAGGAATGAATCTTAATGCGTTCTGTAATGTGAACAGACCGTATAACGATGTTCACGCACAAATGCAACTGCTTTTAGATCAGACTTAGGTTGTTTGCCGTAATAATCTGACCGCTGATCACAGCAATTTATGACGCTCGTACATATTTGCCACCTCCCGCTGCGGTAATGTGACCATCCAACTCAAGAATTAAAAGCATGGATGCCACTTCTTCGGGACGAAGCCCACTTCTTTCAATAAGTTTATCAACCGGTTGAGGAGAAAAATCGATCACATCCAGTAGTTTTTGATAGGCCGGATCCAATGTTTCTCTGTCCGTCTCGGAGACCACTGCGACAGGCGCCTCTTTCACTTTAGGCTCGGCATAGTCGATGAGTGCGCCAACTTCTTCCAGGATATGCTCTGCGGTTTCAACAAGCTTTGCGCCTTGCCGAATTAAAGCGTGGCATCCGCGGGACAACGGTGAGTGTATGGAGCCGGGTATGCCAAATACTTCCCGATTCTGCTGCATGGCGTGTCGTGCGGTCGAGAGTGAGCCACTGTGCAGCGCAGCTTCCACTACCAGTGTTCCTATTGACAGCCCACTGATGATCCGGTTTCTACGCGGGAAAAATTCTGGGCGCGGCCGGGTTCCAATCGGCATTTCAGATACGATCACACCTTCGCGGACAAGCTCACGGGCAAGGGTTCGATTTTGAGCGGGGTAAACACGATCCAGTCCTGTCGCCGCGACCGCAATGGTTAAGCCCGCTGCCGCTAAAGCTCCTTGATGCGCGGCCGTATCAACCCCCAGCGCTAACCCACTGGTCACAGTCAACCCTACCTGAGCCAGGTATTTAGAAAACTCGTAGGCTGTCTCTTTGCCGCTTTGGGTAGGGTTGCGGCTCCCCACAATCGCAAGTTGATGGGTGTGCAGCACGTCAATATCGCCGACCGCATAAAGGACAGTGGGCGGGCTTGGAATACGTTTAAGAATGTCAGGATAGGCCGGACAGTCGTAGCTGATAATGTGGTGTTGATCGGCTTCGGCCCAGCGCAGGTCTGCTTCCATTCGCTGATCGGCTTCAGATGCTTTTAACGCCTCAATCTTGGCCTCTGAAAGCCCTGCGGCCTTTAGCGCATGATCAGAGGCTTTCACAATCGCAGTCAAGGAGCCAAATGCGTTATACAAACCTTCAACTGTTTTGGGCCCCACCCCACGCGCATGCACCAGGCGCAAACCAGCCAGGCAATCGCTCATGAAATCTTAAAGATTGGTGACAATATCATTTAATTGAATCGCTCGGGTTGACTCCATAATCAGGCCGTAGCTCACTCTGTCATAGACCTGAAAGATCATAATCACGCCAGCTCGTGTATCGGGTAAGTGTACAACGTCATCTTTTTTGCCGCTATATCGGTCTTTTACTTTGCGACCTCTGCGTTCAATAGCCAAAACATCACTGACTTCGATGCCATCGCGTTGGCCAATATTGATCACAACAATCTGATTTTGTGCCACATGGCTGATTGCGTCAAACAAGGAAATGACGGAACCTTTAAACGGTAATTCCGGTCTGCGCGGCAAATAATTATGTTCTGTCTGGCTTCGGTCTTGAGGGAGTAGACGGTCTCCGTTGAGTGCCTCACGCAGACTTTTTGTAATGATCAGTGTGGAAGGGTCGCCAAAGTCGATCATTTTCGCATCCGCAACTTCAGCAACTTCATAACCCAGCACTTCATCAGATTTCGGATCACGCAAGACTTTGGTAGGGCGAAAAATGGTGAATAGTGCATCATCCTGGCTTTGAATGCCCCGCACATACACCTCGTCATTCAGCGCACTGACCAGCCGCCCATCAAAGTTACCAATGACATAGGGCGCTTGCTCCAGCTGGTCCTTGGTGATAACTCTGGGGTGCGACATAAACTGCTCAACCGCATCAAGCGGTATACTGGGAATAGGTTCGCCCAAGGGCTCTATACGGACTCTTGGTTGCAGCCGTTCTGTCGCTTGACGCACACCCCCTGTTGCAGAAGCCTGCCAGTGACGGGAGACCACCAATTTGGGTTGCCCATTGATATAAACCAGTGAAATGACATCACCCGGGTAAATCAAATGCGGATTGGCGATCTGTGGATTGATGTGCCAGATTTCCGGCCAAAACCAGGGGTCTTTTAAAAACGTGCGGGCAATGTCCCACAAAGTGTCACCCTTCTTGACCACATACTGCTTAGGGTGCACGGGCCTGACAACCGGTGTCGGAACGCGTTTTACGGCTTGCTGCTCAGCCTTTATCACCGTCGCCGAATGAGCTTCTATTGTTTGACCCGCTGTGTCAGGTGACGACTGAACGGATGCCGTATGACTACCCTGCTCAGCCACAGGCTTTGCACATGCACTTAAAAAAGCCATAATAGCCGCTGTGAAAAGCAGGATGATAATCCTGACATTGTGTGCTGAGTGACTCAAGTTAACCACCTTATTTGTATTCATACACATTGAATTATCGAAACTTTAAACCTAGATACTCTACTATCCGCTTAATCATTCAAACGCTATGGCCCAACTAGACATACTTATTTACCCAGATCCGCGCTTACGCCAAGTAGCTAAACCTGTAGACCATGTTGACGATAACATCCAGCAGCTTGTAGACGACATGTTTGAAACCATGTACAAGGCGCCAGGAATTGGCCTTGCTGCGACTCAGGTCAATGTCCATAAACGCATTATCGTTATTGATGTATCGGAAGATAAAAGCGAACCTAGAGTTTTTATTAACCCGGAGGTCATCCACTCCACAGGTGAACAGACTATGTCGGAAGGCTGTCTTTCCGTTCCTTCCTTTTATGAGGAAGTGGTGCGAGCGGATGCCGTTACCGTCAATGCCCTCGATCAGAACGGAGAGCATTTTACGCTCGAAGCCGAAGGCTTGCTGGCTGTCTGTATTCAACACGAAATTGACCACTTGAACGGCAAGCTGTTTACAGACCACCTCTCGAAACTGAAACGGAGCCGCATCAAGAAAAAGCTGGAAAAACAGCAGAAAGCAAACGTGCTTTAACATGGCTGCACATTTACGGATCATCTACGCTGGCACACCCGAATTTGCGGTGCCCGCCCTCAATGCGTTGATTCAGGCCGGCCATACCGTATGCGCGGTTTATACCCAACCAGACAGGCCGGCCGGTCGCGGCAGAAAGCTCCAGTTCAGTGCCGTCAAAAAAGCAGCCTTGGCACAGGGCCTTCCTGTTTATCAACCGCCCTCACTCAAGGACCAGGATACACAACAAGCGCTGTTTGCACATGGCGCCGACATCATGATTGTCGCTGCATACGGATTAATCCTGCCGGTCGAAATTATTGAGCACTTTCCCCTGGGGTGCCTGAACATCCACGCATCACTGCTACCCCGCTGGCGCGGAGCGGCACCTATTCAGCGCGCCATCATGGCTGGGGACGCTGTCACCGGTATTACCATCATGCAAATGGATGAGGGCCTGGATACAGGTGATATGTGGCTTAAAATGAGCCTGCCTATCCACCCAGACAGCAATGCCTCCGATTTGCACGATCAGCTCGCTGAGCTAGGTGCAACGGCCCTTCTTCATACACTGAAAAATATCCAGGCCGGAACAGGAGTCGCCGAACCTCAAGATAATACTCGGGCCACGTACGCGCACAAGCTGGAAAAGCAAGAAGCCGTCATTGACTGGCATGAGCCCGCAATCAATCTGGCCCGGAAAGTACGCGCACTCTGCCCTTGGCCCATTGCAGAAACCCGCTACCAGAATCAAAAGCTGCGTATTTGGCAAGCCACTTCAGTGGACGTCACATCATCCGTGTCTGACGGCAAACCAGGTGATATCATCACTGCTGGCGCGGAAGGCATCGATGTACTGACCGGCAAGGGTCTGTTGCGTTTACAGACATTACAACTGCCCGGCAAAAAGCCAGTCTCAGCCGCTGACTTTTTAAATGCACGCTCGGTTGACCACGAACACCTTGGCTAATCAACACGCCAAACCCTTCCATATTCGGCTTGCGGCGATTCGGGTTTTGCAAAAAGTCCATGCCGAGGGCACCTCTCTCAGCACAGCCCTACCTTGGGCTATGCAGAAACTTCAACCCCAAGAACAGCCCCTGCTACAAGAACTGTGTTACGGCGTGCTGAGGTGGGAATGGCGCCTGGAAGCCATTCTCGCAACCATGATGAGCAAGCCTTTGCGCAATAAAGACAAAGATATTCACTTCGTACTGCTCACGGGCCTGTATCAACTATTATTTGGGAACAAACCCAGCTATGCCGTGGTCGACGATTGTGTTCAAACGACCCGGACGTTAAAGAAAGCATGGGCGACAGGGTTGGTGAACGGCACATTAAGGCGATTACTCCGAGAGCAAGAAGCACGCTGCGCACTTGCGAACCAGTCGCCGGTCAGCCGTTTCTCTCACCCCCAGTGGCTGATCGAAGCGATACAACGGGACTGGCCCCAAGATGCTGATGCCATCTTGTCCGCCAATAACCAACGGCCGCCGATGAGCCTACGTGTCAATGGCCAACAATTCTCTCGAGAAGCTTACCTCGCTGAACTCATGGCAACCAACATTACCGCCATAGCTGACCCTATTTCACCTTCGGGCCTCCGTTTAACCAGCCCCACACAGGTCAGCCAGTTACCAGCTTTTCATACCGGCGGCGTCTCTGTACAAGATACCGCTGCACAATTAGCTGCTGGGCTTTTGGACCCACAACCCGGTGATCGTGTGCTTGATGCATGCGCAGCACCTGGGGGCAAAACAATGCACTTACTGGAATACGAGCCAGATATTGCAGAGCTGGTCGCCTTGGACATCGACGAAACACGGCTGAAAAAAGTGAACGAAAACCTTCAACGTCTGGGAAAGACCGATAAGACCCGGTTGCTGACGGGCGACGCCTCAAAACCAGACATGTGGTGGGATCAAAAAGCCTTCAACCGTATCTTGCTCGACGCTCCTTGCTCAGCACTGGGTGTTATTCGGCGCCATCCAGATATTAAGCGCTTGCGCCAAGCCGACGATATCCCCGCACTCGCCACAAGACAAGCCCAACTACTCAAGGCCATGTGGCCACTCTTGGCGAAAGGTGGGTACATGCTATACGCTACCTGCTCAGTGATGAAAATAGAAAACGAATATTGTATTGAGGCATTTATTCGCCAAACGGAAGATGCACATCCTGTGACCATACCGGCCACTTGGGGTAGGGCATCGGGCCATGGGCGGCAAATCTTACCGGGAGAAAGCGACATGGATGGTTTCTTTTACGCCCTGATTCAAAAGGCGTCTGAGTGAATGTGCCTTAGAAGCCGAAGGCATTCCTTTATTTTAGCCAGCTGCTTCTGGGCTTTATTAACCAGCCCGGCTTGCCTTTGGGCCAACTCAGACATCGCCAAAGCCATCATCACCAAGGCCCAAACACGATTGGTTAACGATGTTTATTTATTGGATGCCATTACAACGCTTTCCTTGTCGGAATCCATGCTGAATGCCCTCGACAATGGGATCAGCTTAACGGTCAGCGCCAACATCAAAATCATTCGCCCCAGAATGCTATGGTTTGACAACATCGTTAAAGACATCTCCAAACAATATGAACTGAAATACTATGACCTCAGCGAGCGCTACATCCTCACAGACTTGAAGACGGGTGAAAAAAAACAATTCCGTACCCATACTTCGGCCCTCACGGCTTTAGGTGACATCCAAGACTACCCACTGATTTCCTTGGGAGCATTAGACAAAAACGCCCGGTACGCCGGAGAATTAAGCTATTCACTGCACATCAATAAACTACCCACCCCCTTACGTTTAAAGGCCTATTTATTTAAAGATTGGCACCTGACTGGCGAGACATATCGATGGCGCCTGCAATAAGCATCAAACATCGGGGCGACCTGTTATTCATGGTCGTATTATTTCTGATCCTGCTCGGCTCCCTGTTTGCACTCGCCGGCTCTCATAACAATATTGAGCGTTTTGGTGATTTTTACATCTGGCTGCTGGGCTTAAATGCCGTGGGTTTGCTCATCATCCTGGGTAGAATATCCATTTTGACTTGGGGACTGATTTCCCGGTTGAGACGAGGGGTTGAAGGGACTCGGCTGACACTCAAAGTACTGGTCATGTTTATTCTTGTCTCACTATTGCCTGTTGCGATTGTTTATGCCTTCTCACAAAATTTTCTCCGCAATGCCATCGACAGTTGGTTTGATACGCCCGTTGAGGCCGCTCTGAATAATGCGCTGAATCTGAGTCGCGATGCACTGAATTTGCAGATATTGACAGCTCAGCGCATCACATCCAACCTGTCCCAATCGTTTTATGACATCAGCTCTGATGCCGCAGTCTTGCTCACCGACGAGCTGCGCCAAGAATGGGACCTGTTGGAGTTAACATTACTTACGACAGGTAATGAGGTCATTGCGTCCAGCACAGCCGAATACATGAACCTCAAACCCAGCCACGCCAATAATGAAGGCATTCTTCAAGTCAGGCAGGGTGTGACTTATGCCGAGTTTAATATTGATGATCAAACCGGTGCTCACATCATCATCGTCGTGCCCGTGTTTCCTTTCAGCGCCGTAACTCAAAATCGCATGCTCCTCGCTATTTTCCCTTACTCCAACCGGATCGGCACACTGGCGGAAGACGTCCAAAACTCATTCAGTGGATACCGAAAACTCGAATTTTTACGCAACTCACTCAAGTGGACCTACTCACTTACCTTGACCTTAGTCTTACTTTTCACGGCACTGATGTCTGTCTGGTTGGCTTTCTACCTTTCAAGGCGATTGATTCTCCCCATCCAGAACCTGGCTAAAGGCACGCGCGCGGTTGCCGGTGGCGATCTGTCGACCCGGCTGCCGTCATCAGGCCGGGATGAACTCAGTTTTCTGGTCAGCTCCTTTAATCAAATGATCCAGCATCTGGCCACAGCCCGCACTAAAGCCCAATCGGACCAGCTGTTAATTGAAAACCAGCGTGCCTACTTGAGCACAGTGCTGGAACACATCTCTTCGGGAGTGATTGCACTGAACGCCGCCGGGGAAGTCCGTACCGTCAACACAAAGGCGGGAGAAATTCTTGAAGTGGACACGGCTCGTTTGCTCCACCGAAGCCTGCGGGACTGCTGTGAAAACAACCCGCTGGTTGATCAGTTCCACAGCGCCATCACCCCGCATATCGCCAAAACCAACACATCAGAATGGCATGACCAGTTTGAGATCATTGACAGCCAAGGCAAGCACAAACTCATCCGCTGCCGGGGTGCACAACTCATCGAAAAAATTGAGGTTAACAGCGGCTGGGT
>OBIY01000685.1_pt1 | contig 12335 bp, 11 predicted proteins | sample 1519841 | NCBI WGS metagenome assembly OBIY01 (sample SAMN03019774, study PRJEB22545) | beach sand metagenome | biome: beach; feature: sea beach; material: beach sand | place: USA: Municipal Pensacola Beach, FL | collected 2010-07-30 | depth 30-40 cm m
GAAGGGGGCACCCGTTTAACCGCTACACTCAATGCCAAGTTCCATGGCGCTGTCCAGCGCCGCCCTGTCGACGCCGCTCTGGCCGCCGGAAATGACCTTAAACCGTGCCATCGGAATAACTGGGATTGGCCGCTCCGTGACGGTCAGGCTGTTTGATAAAGAGCGATGGCCAGTAGCAGCCAGCTGGTCAAAAACAGCAGACCCCCGAATGGCGTGATCATGCCGAGTATGGGGATGTCGGCAAGCGCCAGCACATAGAGAGAACCGCTGAACAGCAGCAGACCGCCAAACATCAGCCAGCCGCTCCACTCCAGCAGGCGGCTTTCGGGTCGGTGGTAGCGGGCCAGCGCTATCAGAATCAGCCCCAACGCGTGGTAGAAGTGATACTCCACCGCAGTCTGGTAGACGCTGAACAGCCGGTCGCTCAGTTGACCACGCAGTGCGTGGGTGCCAAAAGCGCCTGCGGCGACCGCCAGCAGTGCGCTGAGCGGGCCGATTAGATTAAATAGACGGTGCATGGTCTTTTTCCGACAGAAGTAAGGTGGGCTCTACGGGAACTGTGGCCGCCATTATAGGTGCGGTGGCTAACAGCCAAGCGGGTAAAATTTGGCCAGTCTGGCGGTCTGCCCTTTACACCGTCAGCAAACCAGACCAATCAGGAGTTACTGAAGTGAAATATATCGGTGCCCATGTGAGTACCGCCGGCGGGGTGGAGAATGCGCCGGCCAATGCCGGGGAGATTGGTGCAACAGCCTTTGCGCTGTTTACCAAGAACCAGCGCCAGTGGCAGGCCAAACCGCTGACCGAAGAGTCGATAGCGCTGTTTCGCCAGCGCTGCGATGAGCTAGGTTTCAGTGCTGAACAGATTCTGCCCCACGATAGTTATCTAATTAATCTGGGTCATCCTGAGATGGAAGCGCTGGAAAAATCACGCGCCGCCTTCATTGATGAGATGCAGCGCTGTGAACAGCTCGGGTTACACCTGCTTAATTTTCATCCCGGCAGCCATTTGAAAAAGAGTGAGGTCGACGACTGCCTGGCCACTATTGCCGAGTCGATTAACCAGGCGCTGGCGGTAACAGAGTCGGTGGTTGCGGTGATCGAAAACACCGCTGGGCAGGGCAGTAATCTTGGTTATCGTTTCGAACATCTGGCGGCTATTATTGAGGGCGTGAGTGATAAATCGCGGATCGGCGTCTGCCTCGATACCTGCCACATGTTTGCGGCTGGGTACGATCTGCGTGACCAGCAGGCGTGTGCTGACAGCTTCGCCCAGTTTGATGAACTGGTGGGGTTTGAGTATCTGCGTGGCATGCACCTGAATGATTCGAAAAAGCCACTGGATAGCCGGGTTGACCGACACCACTCGCTCGGCGAAGGTGAAATCGGTATGGCACCTTTTAACTATGTGATGGCTGATGCCCGCTTCGACGGCATCCCGCTGGTGCTGGAAACTCCTGACCCTGCGCGCTGGCCGGCGGAAATCCAGCAGTTAAAAGAGATGGCAGGCGTAAGCTGAGCTAAAGCTGAATTAAGGTTCGGGACGGCGGAGCCGTCCCTGACCCAAAAGCTGCGCGTGCTCTTCACATCATCGCTGGCAATGAGAACCCGCCAACGCTGATCGTTTAATCCTGCTCCGGCTCTGTGGAGCCCTCTTTTTTCGCCTTGCGCCGCTCTTTCATGTTTTTCATTCTGTCGCGCATGGCCTGGCGTTCCTGGTCATCGATATAGCCGTCGCCATTGTGGTCCATACGGCTGAATTTTTCCCGCTGGTGAGACATGAACTCCTGGTGACTGATGCGGCCATCGCTATCGCCATCCAGCTTCTGCATCATTTGCTGGAAATGGTGGCCCATTGCCTTGCCGTGTGGCGGCTGTCCGCTCGGGCCTTTGCCTTCAGCGGCTGCCACCAGCGGCAAAGCCGTAATCGAAAAAACCAGCGCCCCGGCGATGATTCCACGTTTGCTAGCAAGTCGTTGCTGTGTCATGACACTCTCCAGATTTATAAATCGATATCACCCTTAACGAACCATCCTGGTGATGGGTAGACAAGCCTCAACGCTTGTCGTTCCGCACCCGGCAGCCCATTAACCGAAATCCTGCTGCGCCGCCTGTTTAACTGCGGCGGCGACCAGATGGGCCACCGCATGGTCGAGTGGGTCGGGGAGAATTTTCTCCGCTGTCGGTTCATCAACCGCGTTGGCCAGCGCATGAGCGGCAGCTATTTTCATGTTTTCGGTAATTTTTGGTGCGGCAGCGTCGAGGGCCCCACGGAAAATACCGGGAAAAGCGAGCACATTGTTTACCTGATTGGGGAAGTCGCTGCGCCCGGTGCCTACCACGGCTGCACCAGCGTTCAGCGCCACTGCCGGCATGATTTCCGGAATCGGGTTGGCCATGGCCAGAATGATCGGCTCTGCCGCCATGGTTTTTACATCTTCGCCGCTAAGCAGGTTGCCTTTGGAGACGCCAATAAAAACGTCGGCATTTTTTAACGCGTCCTGCAGATTACCGGTGACGCCGCTGTTGTTGGTGTAGCTGAGTAGCGCTTTTTTTTCATCGGTAAGGTCGCTGCGTTGAGGGCAGATGATACCGCGGGAGTCGCAGACCAGAATATCGGCCACCGGCACGCAGACCGAGGGGTCGTGGCCAACACATCGCAACAGCCTGGCGATGGCGGTGCCGGCGGCCCCGGCGCCGTTGATTACCACTTTCATCTGCTCCAGTGGCTTACCGGTCACTCGTGAAGCATTGATCAGCGCGGCGAGCAGCACAATTGCGGTGCCGTGCTGATCGTCATGAAACACCGGGATGCCGAGATCCTGTAGTGCCGCTTCGACTTCAAAACAGGCGGGTGCAGCGATATCCTCAAGATTGATGCCGCCAAAGGTGGGCGCAATCGCGCGTACGGTAGCGATAATCTCCTCGCTGCTGTTGGTGTCAACCACTATTGGAACGCCATCAATATCGGCAAACGCCTTGAACAGAATGGCCTTGCCTTCCATTACTGGCAGTGCTGCCCGTGCGCCGATGTTGCCCAGACCGAGTACCGCGGAGCCGTCGGAGACGATGGCAACACTGTTGCCTTTCATGGTCAACTCGTAGGCTGCAGCGGGGTCAACCGCAATTGCTTCTGAGACCGCTGCGACTCCCGGGGTATAGGCTCTCGAAAGGTCTTCACGGGTTTTCAGTGGTACTCGCGAGTGGATCTCCCATTTCCCCCGCAACTGGCGGTGAAGCTGTAGTGATTCGTTATCATAATCGGGCATTTAATTTCGATTCCTGTAGCTGGAGTTCTTGATTAGTTTCTCACGTCTTCGTGCTGGCGGCCTGGTCACATACAGCCGCCGATATCAACGCCAGATTATGCTGTTAAGGAGTGTCATGATTTTAGTGAAATACAGTCTATTCCTGTTGGCCCTGGTCCTGTTGGCCCTGGTGCCTTTGAGTGTCTCTGCCGGGCAGTTGACTGCTCAGTTTGAGAATGATCTCTGGGGCAGTGGCAGTGATCAGCACTATACCCACGGATCGCGGTTTAGCTGGAGTTCTGAAAACCAGTTGGGCTGGGTGCAGAAATCGGCCCGCCGTGTGGGTGGGCTGTTGCCCTGGCTGCCAGCACTTGATGAGAAGACCCTGAACCAGTTCGAGGCGGTCCGTTTTAACGCTGCCATCGGCCAGAACATCTATACCCCTGAGGATATCTCTGATCCGCTTTTGATCAGCGATGACCGCCCCTATGCAGGTTGGCTCTATATTGGCAGCGGTGCAGTGCTGGTGCGTGGTGCGGTCAACCATCGGGTGATCGACTCGTTTGAGGTAAACCTTGGAATCGTCGGCCCGAGCTCCCGCGCCAAACAGGTGCAGCGAGAGTTTCACAAACTCATCGATTCGCCTGACCCCAGAGGGTGGGATAACCAGCTTCGCGATGAGCCAGGTCTGGTCGTAATGGCTGATCGCCAATGGGTGTTCCCACTCGGCGATGTGGACAAGGGGCTCGAATGGGATCTGGCACCCCATCTGAGTGGCGCGCTGGGCAACGTTTTTACCCATCTGGCAGCAGGAGCCACCTTACGCACGGGTCGCAACCTCGAGATGGACTTTGGGCCGCCAACCATTCGCCCGAGCAAGCCGGGGTCAAATTTTTTCAGTCGCCAGAATGGCCAATGGGGCTGGTATCTGTTTGCGGGTGTCGAAGCACGGGCGGTCGGGCGCAATATCTTTCTCGACGGTAACACCTTCAAAAGTAGCCACAAAGTCGATCGTGAGACCTGGGTGGTGGATGGTCAGGTCGGCGCCGTATTGATGGTGTCACGATTGCGTATTGCGTTTACCAATGTGTTTCGCAGCAAGGAGTTTGTGGGCCAGCAGACACCATCGGAATTTGGCGCGATTTCCATAACCCTCGATTATTAGTTGATCGGCATTAGTTACTCAGATGGATGATCAGCGCCAGTGGTGTAGCAGTGAGCGTAGGGTCGAGACCAGTGCCAGTGGCTGGTCAATCAGCAGGTGGTGGTGGGCGTCGGGGATCTCGATCATCGGTACCTCCTGCGGTAATGTGGCGCGCAGGTAGTCGCGTACCTGGTCGGAGACAACGCTGCTGTGTTCAGCGTAGAGATAGGCCAGATCGCAACCGATGTTCTGCAGCTCGACATGCTGATCGTGCAGGGTCATGTTAAGAAACAGTTTATCGTCAAATTTCCAGCTCCAGCCGCCTTCCATTTCGGCAATCGAGTGGCGCACCACGTGTTCCAGCAGGCGTGGCTGCTCGCATGGCTGTGGAGGTAACAGAAAAAACCGTGCCGCGGCGGTTTCATAATCCTCGCAGATGGTCTTTGGCCGGTAGGGTGCCTTCGAGGGGTCAAACGGTGTTTCAACATCGGGAGGGAATATTGCGCTGTCGACCATCACCACCGCCCGCAATCGCTCGCCAACAGTGGCGGCAAGGGTCAACGCAACCGCGCCACCAAGGCTATGGCCGACCACCACGGTACGGTTATCAAGCCCAAGCTGGTCAACGATTGCCACCACATCATTAGCGAATACGGCGCTGGAGTATTGTTGTCGATATTCACTGTTGCCCATACCGCTGAGGTGGGGGGCGACAACAAAATGGTGCTGGGCGAAAAAGGGAGCGATGAAATCCCACCAGTTGGCGTGGGCCGCAGCGCCATGGATCAGGATCAGCGCCGGGTTGGCGGGGTCGCCCCAATGCTGGTACTCGATACGGGCGTCGTCTACGGTCAGTTCGCCAATGGCGGGTTTCTGATCAAGTGCCTGTTGCCACCAGGCCGGACGCTCAGTATCGCTGCCTGGTGCAGGGGTTGCGCCTTGCTGGTTCATTACAGTTTCTCCTCTTTTCTGGCTGTGCAGTATCGCCAGTTGATTGTTTGATCTAGTTATTCAGCGTGACTCGTTTGCGCAGCACGCTACGGTTGCCGGCGTTTGCCGCCGATAAAGATTAGAATAAGCGTTTGAACCTATATTTTATCCTTACTACCGACGACTCATGAGCGACAATCGCGTCTATCTATACGACTCTACCCTGCGCGATGGGCAGCAGACCCAGGGAGTCGATTTCACCAGTGGCGACAAGATCGCTATATCGTGCCAGCTCGACCTGCTTGGGGTCGACTATGTTGAGGGTGGTTGGCCCGGTGCCAATCCAGCCGATGACCAGTTTTTCGGCCAACTACCGGATCTGCAAACTGCCCGTTTTGCCGCGTTTGGCATGACTCGTCGTCCCGGTCGGTCGGCTGAAGAGGATGCCGGGCTGGCGGCGCTGTTAGCCTGTGATACGCCGGTGATCTGCCTGGTTGGCAAAAGCTGGGATTTTCACGTTCGTGTTGCACTGCGCACCACAGAGCAGGAAAACCTGGCGATGATTGGTGACAGTATCCGTTACTGTGTCGATCAGGGCCGCGAGGCTGTCTATGACGCGGAACATTTTTTTGATGGCTATAAAGCCAATCCGGAATTTGCTCTCAGTTGTCTGCATACAGCTCTGGATGCCGGAGCGCGCTGGGCAGTATTGTGCGATACCAACGGCGGAACACTGCCCGATGAAGTGGCCGCTATTAGCGCTGAGGTTTGTGAAAAACTGCCGGGTTCCCGGCTCGGTATCCACTGCCATAACGATACCGGCAATGCGGTGGCTAATTCCCTCGCGGCGGTCAATGCCGGGGTGCGTCAGGTTCAGGGAACACTGAACGGCCTGGGGGAACGTTGCGGTAATGCCAATCTGGTGACGTTGTTGCCGCTACTGATGCTGAGGCTCGGATTCGAAACCGGCGTCGACCAAGCCGGACTGAAAAATCTGGTTTCTACCTCCCATCTGGTGGACGAGCGGCTCAACCGCAATTCCGACCGCCATGCTCCCTTTGTTGGTGCCAATGCTTTTGCGCACAAGGGCGGACTGCATGTCTCTGCAGTGCAGAAGGACCCGCGTAGTTACGAACATATCGACCCGGAAGTGGTCGGCAACCGACGCAAGATACTGGTCTCTGACCAGGCTGGAAGGGCCAATGTTCTGGTGCGGCTGGCGGAACTGGGTATAGAGGTAGAAGCGTCTGATCGTCGGGTCGATGAGCTGGTTGCGCAGATCAAGCAGCGGGAACATCTGGGATTTGCCTACGATGGAGCTTCCGCCAGTTTTGAAATGCTGGCGCGGCGTGCGCTGGGGCAGTGGCAGGATCATTTTACCCTGCAGAGTTTTCGCGTCACCGATGAGCGGCGGACCAGTGCCGACGGCACCGTGGAAAACCTTTCTGAAGCAACCATGAAGGTTCAGGTTGACGGTGTGTTACACATGACTGTTGCCGAGGGTAACGGGCCGGTCAATGCTCTCGACAACGCTTTGCGTAAAGCGCTGCTGCCGGCCTATCCGCAGTTGCTGGATATGCAGCTGGTTGATTACAAGGTGCGCATTCTTGAATCGAGTTCCGGTACTGCGGCGGTGACCCGGGTGATGGTGGAAAGTGCGGATGCCGCAGGCCGTCGCTGGAGTACGGTTGGTGCCTCCGGTAATGTGATCGAAGCTTCCTATCAGGCGCTGTTTGACGCGGTTAACTACAAACTTTTTATAGCGCTGAGGGAGTAGCCCGTCGCCGACCGATGCGCCTGCTGACCTATAACATCCATAAAGGGTTCAGTATCGGTAATCGACGCTTTACCCTGGAGACTATTCGCCACGCGCTGCAGCGGGTTGATGCCGATGTCGTCTTTCTACAGGAGGTGCGCGGCCATTCGGATCGCCACCCGTTACCCGTGGGGCCACTCAATACCCTCTCGGGTGAGGCGGCGCAGTTTGAGTACCTGGCCGACCAGCTCTGGCCCCACTATGCCTACGGTAAAAACGCCATTTACCGTGGTGGCCATCACGGCAATGTGATTCTCAGTCGCTACCCGTTTGTTGAGTGGGAAAACATCAACGTTTCACCCCATCCGCGCGCCAGTCGCAGCCTGCTCCATGGTGTGATCTCTCCGCCGGTTTTTGCCCACCGCCAGCTGAAGCTGCATCTGATCTGTGTCCATCTGGGTCTGTTTGAGGCGGAGCGCCGCTCGCAGTTGCAGCGGCTGGTAGAGCGCATTCGTAGTCACGTTCCTGATGATGAGCCACTGGTCATCGCCGGTGATTTCAACGACTGGCGCAAGCAGGCGGATCAATACCTGATCGGCGAGTTAAAGCTACAAGACTGCTACCAGGCGTTACATGGCAAACCGGCAGCGACCTTTCCGGTCTGGCGGCCGCTGTTGGCGGTGGACCGTATTTATACGCGCGGGGTGACGGTGCACGACTGCAAGCGCCTCGGTGGCCGACCCTGGACGGGGCTGTCTGACCACCTGCCATTGACCGCGCATCTCGGGTTTGAGTGATGAATCTGGCCGCGATTGAACTGATACTGGTTGGTATTACGGCGCTGTTGGCGCTCTGGACCATGGGGCACGCCATGCTGCATAAGCCGGAACCACGGGCAGCGGCGATCTGGATTCTGATCTGCCTGGCGGTGCCGCTACTCGGAGCGGTGCTTTATCTGCTGTTTGGCATCAACCGGCGTACCAGCCGGGCACGGCGCCGAGCGGCAACCCGGTTGCCAGATGAACAGATGACCAGCCCGCTCGGTGGCGCGACCCAAACAGCGGAGAAGGTGACAGTTCCCGCTGAGCTGGAACATTATCGGGCTCTGGTGCTGACCACAGGTCAGGTGACCGGTCTGCCGCTACTTGCGGGTAACCGGCTAGAACCGCTGTTCAATGGTGATGCTGCTTACCCCAGGATGCTGCAGGCAATTGCCAGTGCGCGGCGGTGGATCTATCTCAGCAGCTATATTTTCGATGGTCGTGATGCCGGTCAGCAGTTTGTCGACGCGCTGCATCAGGCTCATCTCCGTGGTGTTGAGGTGCGGGTGGTAATCGATGGCATCGGCGAATGGTACGACGGCGGCAGGACGCGCCGTCAGCTGCGCCGTGCCGGTATCGGTGCGGTAGTTTTTCTGCCACCGCAACTGCTGCCGCCGCAACTGGCAGTCAACCTGCGTAACCACCGAAAGTTGTTACTGATTGATGGTCGCCTGGGTTTCGTGGGTGGAATGAACATTCGCACCCAGAATCAGAACTGGCGCGGACAGCCGCGCAGTATTGCTGATCTGGCTGTACAGATCACCGGTCCGGTGCTGGAGCAGATGATCGAGGTGGCTGTTTCTGACTGGCGTTACGTCACGGGGGATCAGTGGCAGCCGCCATCGTTACCTGTCGAGACCTCTGCAGAACCGCCTGCGCCCTTTGTATCCACTGCGTTGTGCCGGGTTATCCCCGATGGTCCAGCGCAGCAGGAGGATAAACTGCTGGCAGTACTCCTTGGCGCTGTTGCCACCGCGCGGGAGGCGGTCTGGCTCATGACGCCCTATTTTCTGCCGCCGCGGGAACTGGTGGCGCTGCTGCTGGCCGCTGTGCGTCGAGGGGTTACGGTGACTATAGTTTTGCCGCAAAAAAGTGACCACCCGATTGTGCAGTGGGCAAGTTTGCATGCCTTGCCGGAACTGCTGGTGGGGGGAGTGCGCGTCTATCGGCAGCCGCCGCCATTTGCCCATACTAAACTGGTGGTGGTTGACGATTACTACTCACAGTTTGGTTCTGCCAACATTGATGCGCGTAGCCTGCACCTCAATTTTGAACTGATGGTAGAAAGTTACGATCAGCACTTTTGTGAGCAGATGGTGCGGCACTGTCAAACAGTGATCGAACAGAGTGAGCCCCTGAACGCGCAGATGCTGTTGTCACGGCCACTCTGGGTGCGGCTCAGAAACGCCTTTTTCTGGCTCTTTTCGCCGAATCTTTGACCTGTCGACAGTTAGGTCGGCGGAATCAGTTTTGCATTGGAAATTTAATCAGGTCCGCTGTTGGAGCTCTGGTGCCAGTAACTGCAGGGAGAGTAGTGTTGGATGATGTCTATATAGTCGGTGTTGGCATGACCCCATTCGGCAAGCTGTTTCACCACTCGGTAAAAAGCCTTACCGAGGCGGCGGTGACGGCAGCGCTCAAAGATGGTCAGGTGGTGTTAGAGGCTTTGCAGGCGATCTATTTTGCCAATACCGGCCAGGGCGTACTGGAGAATCAGCACCTGGTGCGTGGGCAGATAGCGCTGCGTGCCATGGGGGTTGAGCAGACTCCGGTGATTAACGTAGAGAATGCCTGTGCCAGTGCCAGCTCGGCGTTTCAGAGTGCCTGCCTTGCCGTCGCTTCGGGCCAGGTAGAGACGGCGCTGGCGGTGGGGGTGGAAAAGATGGTCATTGAAGATCGGGCGCGGATGTTTTCGTTGTTTGATTGCGCCTGGGATGTAACCACGGCCAGCGAAAATATGGCCCGTTTGTCAGCTCTGGTAACTCCGCCGGAGGAGTTGGATGCCTCCGGGGTACGTAGCCTGTTTATGGATATCTACGCGCTGCTGGCCCGGTTTCACATGGACCATTTCGGTACCACCCAGGAGCAGCTGGCGTTGGTGTCGGCGAAAAATCATAACCATTCCGTGCTCAATCCACTCTCCCAGTATCGCGATGCGATCTCCGTCGACCAGGTGTTAGCTGCAAAAATGGTCAGTTGGCCGTTGACACTGCCGATGTGTTCTCCCGTGAGTGACGGTGCCGCCGCTGCCGTCGTGGTCAGTGGCAGCCTGTTAAGCGAGGATCAACGTCGGCGTGCGGTGCGGGTTCGCGCCTGCGAAATGGGTATCGGTAGCGACCGTCCGGCCGAGGCGTTTGACCGGCATCTCTGTCGAATCGCTGCACAACGGGCCTATGAACGGGCCGGGGTGGGACCGGAGGATATGGACCTGGCTGAGGTCCATGATGCCACTGCCTTTGCAGAGATACAGCAGACTGAAAATCTCGGTTTTTGTGAAATTGGTGACGGCGGGCGACTCGCTGCAAGTGGCGCGACAGCGCTAGGCGGACGGATTCCAGTTAATCCGTCGGGTGGTTTGCAGTCGAAGGGCCATCCCATCGGTGCAACCGGACTGGCGATGATCCATGAACTTGTCGTTCAGCTTCGCGGCGAAGCGGGGGGGCGTCAGGTTGCGGACGCGCGTATGGGAATCGCGGAAAATGGCGGTGGTTTTCACGGCTATGAGGAGGCGGTGGCGGCGATCACCATTCTTGAACGGGAAGGGAAGAGTTATTGAGTCATGAATGAAAGTTAAATAATAAAACTAATAAAGCTATACCCCAACTGCCGGGTACGGTTCCTCGACCTGGTGATGCCGGGGCGGCGAGGAGTGATTACTGTGGAGCGACTGCGCGCCAGTGGCCCGGAACTGACGATCACCATCGTGAGTGGTTTTGATCGCCAGGGGGAGTTGCCGGTACAGCAGCAGACAGGGAGTTGGCGGGTTCTACGGAACCTTTTCTGCTGAAAGAGTTGCTGCGGATTGCACGCAGTAACTTTCCGGGCGGCGATCTTGATTAGATTTTCCCTGTCTGAACGGAGTCAGCCCCGGGAATTTAATTTGTCGGTAAATTTCCAATGGGTATTCTGGGCTACAATCGCTGTTGCTGAAACTTTGCGCCTGCCTAATGGATTATGGAGTATCACGGTGCCGGAAACTGAAAGAATCGAAAAAGCTCCGGTAGCGCCGCTGCGCTCTCTGCTGCTCGCTACTGCGCTGCTGCTGATCGTTTTTCCGTGGATTCCCGGCGCTACTGATTTCAGTGCCAATGAACTTTCCCTGCGCCTGGTAGCGGCCATCAGTGCGCCGATACTGGTGATGCTGTTACTGCTGGATGCGACTATGTTACTGGTCTATCTGGAGGGGAGCGAAAGTGATTCGCAGAGCCGTAGCTGGCGTTTTTCCATGTGGGCTAATCTGCTTGCATCCCTGTTTCTGGTACTCAGCTGGGTTCCCTTCTTTATCCGCCTGAATAACTGAGTCTGTCTTTGACAATGGGCATGATCGTTGTCACCGGAGATCATCGCTTTACCGATTCGATTCCGCTGTTTGCATCTGCTGATATTGCTCTCAAGCAGTGCTCTTCTGTGGCGCAAGCGCTTGTCCTCGCCGATGAACATCCCGGCGATCTGATCATCATCGATACCGATACGGTCACTGCCGGGCTGCAGGTGCTGACTGGGAGACGGGTAATTTCTGTCGGAGCGTGCGAGCTGGGTGGCCTTGAAAGCATTCACCATTTTGTCCCCGACCAGCAAGGTAATTTCTGGGTTGCTGTGCAGCTGTTGGCCGCAGAACAGTCCGGCAGGAGCCATGCAGATCCGGTGTCCTCTGCGGCACTGCTAACTCGACCGGAGATGCTGAGCCTGGCTGAGAAGGCCAGTAGCGGCATTATTGCCGTTGACGTCGCTGGCGTGGTTCGCGATGCGACCGACAAGTTTCTGCAGTCGGTATCGCAACCTGTTGACCGGGTGCTTGGTAAAAGCCTGGCCGATCTGCTTGGTGATGGCCCATTGCAAGAGTTGCAGAAGTTCATTAGCAGTGCTGAGCCTGGTTCGCTGCAGACTTTCGAATTTCGGCAGCAAGAGGCAGCTGGTTGGGTGAGTTGGCTGGTACTGGGGCATCGGGTAACTATTTCCGGGACCCCTGTTCTGGTTGCGGTGGTACGTAACATTTCGGATCGCGAGCGGGCTGGCAGGGCGCTAACACGGGAGATTGAAAAGAGCCGTCGTCTGCTTGATACGTTGCCGGACGGTGTCGTTGTGCTTGATCGAAATCTGGCGGTGGTGGAGTGCAATGATGCCTTTGCGGAGCTTCACGGCTACAGCCGCGACGAATTGATCGGTACCAGCGGCCTCAACCTGGTGACCATGGAGGAGGCCGAGTCTCGGTCGCG
>OBIY01000688.1_pt1 | contig 12327 bp, 10 predicted proteins | sample 1519841 | NCBI WGS metagenome assembly OBIY01 (sample SAMN03019774, study PRJEB22545) | beach sand metagenome | biome: beach; feature: sea beach; material: beach sand | place: USA: Municipal Pensacola Beach, FL | collected 2010-07-30 | depth 30-40 cm m
CCGGCCTTCCCAGCCAATACTTTGGCAGGGCCGCCTCTGACATGTCCGAGCAGGGAAAAGGCAAAGTCGAGGAAAAACTTCCCGGCGCCTGTTTTTTGAAGTGCGACACCAAAAATGAGGAATCCAAAAACCAACGAGGCAAAAGCGCGCATGGGAATTCCCATGAGGCTTTCTGCGCTGAAGATATGGTAGGCCGCAGCATCGGTAAAACTCATACTGCTGCCGGCAACCACAGCGGGGACTTTGTCTGCTACAAGCGGATAAAAAGAAATCACCAGCACAATGCAGAAAATGGCAAGCCCCCCCGCTCGCCGAACGGCTTCAAGCATGACCAGCCAAAGCAAAACTGCCATGTAGATGGCTTCATTCGGTGCTGCAAACTCCCATGCCATCTCAACAATATCGACAGCATTCCAGGCAAAATAGACCGATAAGCCCAAGGTGAGGGCAAACAGAACATAGTCATACCAGGGAATCGCCTGGCCGGCCGGTCTGGGTGTGGCTGGGAAAATGATGAAGACCAGTGATAGCAAGAGTCCAAGCAGAAGATAGTGATAGCGAGAATCAAGCAGGACGACGCCAACAAACAATTCAAGGCCAAAAATCTGATTAACTGCCAGGAACGTTGAGATGAGTGTGAAAGCGATAAAGAGGTAACGCCAGAAGGGAGATAAAAAGCGATGCCTGACAACGTCAGGCATCGCTTTTTCTTCATTTAAGTTGGATGAGGTGACCATTGCATCTTACCTCACCTGTTTTACAGGGGTAAGCCGGCTTTGGCTAATGCGGCCTCGCGTGCTTCTTTCCAGCCTTTTGAAAAGGCTTCTTTATCAGATGGGGCACTTTTCAGATAGTTGGCCCAGGTTTCCTGAAGCACTTTTTCCCTTTTTAAGAGATTGGCTTGATGAGCATCGTATTCCGTTTTCCAAACGCCGGCTTCTTTCAGGTACTTGATGGTCCCAGGGTGAAAAGGAACGCCCCAATCATAAAGTTGGCGGTCCAGCGCGAAGCCTTCGTTACCCGGTGCCCCGTCCTTGTAGTCGTCAAAATACACGTACATTGCCTTGGTCATATTGTAGGCTATGTCGTTAGGCTTGTCCGAGTAAGAAGCTAGAATAGGATAGGGGTATGTGCCTGTTTTTAGTGGCTTTTCAGGGCTTAAAGAGGCGCCTTTTGTCGCTGTGTGAGGCACGATGTGCGGTGCATGTTGTTGCAAGCGTTTCCAAGCTTCTTTGTCATCGTGAGACAGGCCGATATATTTTAATCCACCCGGCGCCGCTTCCTGCTGATACAGAAGAGAGGTTGTGCTGAGGGCGAAAACGACATCAGCGCGTCCTTCCATCATGCCTTTTATCGATGCGATATAGCCTGGGAACTCAACCCGTTCGACGTCCTTCCAGGTATAGCCACAAAAGGCAATACCACCGGTAATCGCCGATTCAATGGCTGCTGAGCTTAATACGGTACCGATCTTTTTCCCTTTCATATCTGCGCATGAGTTGATGCCTGAGTCACCACGGGTTGCGAAAACAACACCACTGTCAGGGTTGTTGTAAACGAGTACTCGTAGTGCTTGAGGGCCCCAACCTTCGCGATCAAAAGGAGGTTTTCCATCAAAGGCAAAATAGGCTCCGCCCCCGGCTAAGCCAAAGTCAACTTTACCTGAACGCATAGGTGCTAAGCGGGCAATATCGTTTTTACCGGGAATAGGGCGAAGATTAATACCAAGCTTATCTTTAAACACTTTCCCGATTGAGACAGTGTTGTTATAGCCGGATGAGCCCACGGTGTAAGATGACCATGTGATTGTTTGAGGCAGTTTGATGTCCTCATCGGCTTTGGCAGATGGGGAAAGGGCCATTGTGGCAGTGAGTACAAAAATCGGGAGCGAAAGGGACGCCTTTCTCATGATGACCTCCAAAGTACAGTATTTAGCTTGCTAATGTTTTATGTTTAAGCCTGTATGAAAGCAGGCAATGATTTGCGCTTTTTCTTTTGATTTAGGTTGGCGCAGGGTGAGCGCTATACTACGTAGGCTGTGTTAGGTATGTCAATGATTACTTCAAGGTAAGTCTTAGGTACCATTAAGTAACTGTACCTTGCCATTCCAGAACAGCAATACGCAAGCCTGGCACCAGTGAAGAAAAAAATACTTCAGCGGTCGGGCTTGAGTGTGAGCTGTTGCAAGAGCGTATAAACCCTTTTTTCTTTTTCTTGGGCCACTCTGAGTTGAATGGGTGGTTTCGTCAATAAATTAAACGCCTCAGCTTGACTGGCTTTAGCCGCTGCCAAGGCAAAATCTCGCCAGGCGTCGCCGGCATCTGTCATGAGGGAAGCCGCCTCCTCCAGTAAATCTTTAGCGGGGTGGATTGTGGAAGACTCTTTTAAAAAAGCGGCATATATGAATCGGAATCCACCTCCTCCGGTACCAATTTCTTCTTGCATGCGAATAATATGCCCGAGAAAAAGGCGTGTGTATTCCTGCTGTGCCGGATTCCGGCTCAATGTTTCCAAGCGCTTTGCGAGTAGCCCCATACTTCTGATCCCGGCAATAGGAACAGGTGTTTTTAACATCATGTGAGCGGTTTTTTTAATGGACTTTTGGATGGCTTCGGGCAAATTCAGGTTCTTCGGTATGGCGTCAATGTAATAGCAAAAACCCTTAGGTGCGAAAGGTCCTTTGGCAAAACGAGCCTTTAATAATGCATGAGGCGTTATTGCGACCGGATTTTCAAAGACAGGATCACTGATTAGGTAATCCTCAGCTTTTTTTCCATAAGCAATCAGGTTATGCGCGTTGAAGTGAAAGCGCATTTCGTCAGGAAAATAAGGCAAATAGAAAACAGATGTTTGTAATCCAACTGTTTTGCCCTGCTGCAAAAGCTCATCCAGTTTTTGCTGTGCTTCGAGTGGAGACTTGAACTGTTCCTTTTTTATTGGGATATGAAGGCGCTTTTCGATATTTTTAATGATGCTTTTGGGAAGTGACCGGTAAGCGATTAGGGGCATACCGGCCACTTTGATACAAGGCAGGTAAGCAAAACTAAGCGCTCCGGACAGGCCAAATACCATAGGTTCGGAGAGGTCACAGCCCTGGTTGCGCAGTAGTGACGAAATGACCCCACTTTCACAGTGAGCAGAGTAGTAGTGAGTAAAGGTTTTTGGCTCAGTCATCGGTCGGTAGGGAGAGAAGTTGTTCAGATGTGGTGTTTAAAGCATCGGCGTATTTTTTTAACAGCTTGGGAGGGAGCTTTTTAAAAATACGGGGTTGGAAGTGACGTCGGATACGCCATTGGAAGATACCTGTGCACTGAGCCAGCGTGGGCAGGTCCATTCGTGCTTTATGCATATAAAACTCTAAAGGGGAGGTCAGGCCGGCTTTGTAACGTTCTAAAGACTGAAACGCTTGTTTTTCGATGGCATTGACTGCTTGCAGCGTTGCGGTCTCTTCAACTTTCCAGCCTGTAGATGGCACAATTTTATAATTGCCCTCAGCATCGGTTGCGTAGAGTGCTTTTTTTTGGCCCTTGAAGATCACACTGTCTTCTTGTGGAACCTCATAGTCTTTCATCATACCACCTCTAACATCATGAATGCTGTCGAGAAACGGCCGCTTTCCGGGATGAAACATAATATTTTTTGGTCGCGGTGAAGCGGTTGTGTGTTAAAGAGCTCTTCTAGAATAATGTAAATAGAAGCGGCTCCGGTGTTCCCTTTGGTAGTGAGATTTGTGAAAGACTTTTCCATGGGTATGGGAAGCCCGGCGCGTACAAGCCCCTCGGCCATTTTATCGCGGAAAAACATGGACGAATAATGCGGCAGGAAGAAGTCGATATCATCAACCTCGATCTTTCTTTTGGAAATTAATGTCTTAAGTGGTTTGGTAACGGTGTATTCTACAATGTGTTCGTTGAGCAACTTAACATCCTGTTCGACAGCAAACATGTTTTGGCTCGAGCAGGCGTGCTTGAGTGGAAATTCACGCCAGCCTTTGAGAGAACCATCCGTTTGTTTGATGCCTCCCCAGTACATGCAGCCTTCCATTTCTCCTGCGTATGACAAAATATCAATCCAGGCGATGCGCAGTGAGGGTTTTTCTGGATTAGGCTGGTCACTCAGCAGCATGGCGCCTGCGCCATCAGACAGCATCCAGCGAATAAAGTCTTTACCAAAAGCCAATTCAGGCCTTTTCATCAGGTCTTCTGATGGGGACTCCTGTGTATAGTTTTCGGCCTTGAGGGCCAATGAAGCGACTTCAGATCCGGTGGCGATACCTTGAGTATGTTCGCCACTTTTAATGGATAAAAAGGCCGTTTTAAGTGCGGTAACACCACTCAGGCAAATACCAGACGTGGCAATGGCCTCGCACGGATGCATGCCCAGTTCACCTTGGGTCATCAAGGCGTGATTAGGATTAAGCAGGTCGGGGGAGCTGGTGCCGCACGCCAATATTCCGATGGTATCGAGATTAATATCTCCTTGTGCGAGTCCGCGAATAGCCTGTGCTGTTAATTGAGCGTTGTTGGCGGTAATTGTTCGTGTTGTCTTGTCGATGACGTAATGACGGCTTTTGATGCCATTGCTGCGAAGCACAATACGCCGAGAGCGTGATGGGGCGTTACCAATTTGCCCAAGCACGGCTTCCATTTCGTCATTATGGATGGGGGGGCCAGGTAAACTGACAGATATGTCGTTGATATAAACATCAGGCATCCATGAAATCCTTCATACGTTCTTTCCCACTACCGGACGGAGCTTCATAATACGACTTTTGCCGTAGCAGCGAGTTTTTTTGCAGGGGATGAAGCAATTTGCGTAGCAGCATGCTCAAGGGGACAACGGTCAGGATAAGTGCGACCAGGAACAGAATGTAAATGAACAACAGGCAGCGCCGTGGGAAATCACCGGGCCTTCCTGCCAGTCGTAATAATTTGCTCCAAACCCGGAAGCTGCGAAGCCCAACTTTTTCACTTGCAATCAACCGTGTATCCACTTCTACCGCCTGTAAGCCTGAAAGCAGAGGCTGATCTATCTCGTTGGCGTGGAACTTGAAACCCTGGCTGATAGCACGTCCAAACCGTGAGGCGTGTGCGATGGTTTCGTCATCAATTCCCGCTCGCGGAAAGCCTAAAAAAGCATCTCTTTTGCCTGTTAGCATCCAGCGAGGTGTTGTGATAAAAGTCGCCAAAGCACTTCCCTTGTCAGTAAAAACAACGTTATCAATCAGTTTAGCTTGGGCATTGGCGAGCATTTCTTTTACGCGCTCTTGAGCCATCAACCACATGTTACGACAGGCGATGACAGTGATCACGGGCGTATCTTTGAGCACAAGGCGGCCTTGGGTAGACTGGAGGAAGGCCGTCATCGGCATGGCCGGCGAGAGGAACCAAACCTGGTAAGCGAGAATGACTAAGTCAAATTTCATGGATTCCAGAGTGAAGGGTTTTAAGGGGGCTGGTTGAAGAGCAACGGTTTCTGGAAAGGTGTCAAAAAAAGTCCAAAAAGGCCAAGGAAAAGAAAATGATTTCTCCGGCTCAAGTATTAAGTGAGTGAGCTCAATGCCTTCATCGTTTTCGAGCGGGACCGTGATTGATTGAGTAATGTTGTGTAACTGCCCTGTTTGAGAGTAAGAGATAACCAGAATGCGTTTCATATTATTGTGAGCGTATCGCTAAATCACCGGCTAATGGAGCTTTGAGTTTGAAATGTATTGTACTGAAAAGATATGTCATGCGGCACAAGCTTTTTATCCATAGACTGATTTCTGTGAGTCAGGCTGGGTTTTAAACAGCTTCATTGTCCACATGTACTGTGTGGGTGCATGCTGGATCATTTTCGCCAAGCAATCGTTAATGGTGAGTGCATCGGTCGCGTCGTCACCAGAGGGAAAGTTTTGCAGTGGCGGTAAGATTAAGCTGATATGTTTTTTGCGCTGGGCATCGTAATAGTTAAAACAGGGTATGACTTCTGCCCGGCAAAGGCGCGCCAGTTTCGTCAGCCCGGTTTGGGTTGCTTTTGTGACGCCCATGAAGGTCGCGAACGTAGCATTGTCCGAGCCTAGGTCTTCATCACCCAGGTAATTCAATAGCGCCCCTTTCCGTACCTGGCGGACTGTGTCACTTAAATTTTGCTTTCTTGAAATGACCCGCCCACCAAAGCGTGTTCGGCAACGAATCATCCACCATTCCAACAGCGGATTTTTAAACTCGTGGTAATAGGCCAGGGAAGGGTGATCCATACTGAGCATTAACCCACCCACTTCCAAGGTCGCAGTATGGCAGCCCATTAGGATAATACCCTTACCTGCTTGCTGGGCCTCTGTTATGTGCTCATAGCCGATCATGATTGTCTGTTTTTTGAGGCTTTCGGGGCGCGCCCACCAATACCGTGGCAATGTCAAAAGGGCGGAGTAAAAATGCTGGAAGTGCTGTTGGGTGAGTTCCTGTAACGTGTGTTCATTGTATTGAGGGTAGCAAAGAGCGAGGTTTTTATAGGCAATTGTCCGGCGCTTTTGGTTTTTGTTAAAAATGAGTGTGCCAATACCGCGGCCCAGGGCGTCACGAAACTTCGTCGGCAAATAGCTCATCAAAGACAGTGTGAAGATGCCAAGCCACAAGTGCCAGTATTTAGGCATGAGTAATGGCCAGGGGAGTGGTTGTCGCCCTTTTAAGTGTGTTTTGTTTATTGTCATGATGCTATTTTTTGTGCAATGAGCCAGGCTTGTCCTCGGAGACCTGTGTGTATGTTTCCCGCCAGACCGGGCTCATGGTAAGCACGTAATTCTAATGTCGAAAAAGCGCTTAAAAGCTCGTTGGGTCGAAGGAGATAGTCTGGGCTTTTTGGTCCCTGCGAACTCAAGTTTTGGTCTGTGAATGTCTGGTAAAAAATCAGACCATTGGGCCGTAAGGCATGATTGAGCTGGGGAAGTAAGCGTCTGTTTAGAAAGTAGCTGACAGTGATAATGTCAAACGTTTGAGGTTCTGGAGGGTTTAAGTCTATATCACGCACGTCGGCCAGGATGTTGAGCTTATTTGCTGCGGCATAGTCGGCCAGCTTTCCGATTGCAACCGGTGAGATATCCCAGGCGCAGACTGATAATCCATGGTGGGCCAGAAAGATTGCATTTCCACCCAGGCCACATGCCAAATCGAGCGCATCGCCATGACTGGGCAGCAGGTCACTGTTTTCCGTGAGTGCGTTACAAGCAGATGTGTCCGTGATTTTTGCATCGATATAACGCTGGTCCCATTTTAATTGCACCGACATCATTTGCTCCAGAAGGTCGGCGTGAATAAGACCAGTAAGGTAAAAATTTCCAGCCGTCCCAGTAACATCGAAAAGCAGAGCACGAGCTTACTAAAGTCATTAATACCTGCGTAATTTGCACCGACTTCTCCCAGCCCAGGCCCAAGGTTATTGATGGTAGCCGCAACGGCCGAGAAAGCGGTTACTTGGTCAAGGCCGGTCGCCAGCAACAACAGCATCATAATGCTGAACACAGCCACGTAAGTTGCAAAAAACCCCCAGACAGCATCAATTACCCGGTCGGGTACCGCGTGCCGTCCTGTTTTTACAATAAGCTGAGCACTGGGGTGAATGATCCGTTTAAGCTCACGCATGCCCTGTTTAAAGAGCAGGATGACGCGAATAACCTTCATCCCGCCGCCGGTAGAGCCGGCACACCCACCAACAAAGCTCGTAAACAGTAGCAAAACCGGGAGAAAACCCGGCCAGGCCAGATAGTTCGTGGTTGTAAAACCGGTTGTTGTACCAATGGACACTACTTGGAAAAGTCCTTGCAGCATCGCTTCTGCCGGGGCAAACGTATGACTGACAATCAGGTAAATCACCGTGATGGCTGCAACAGAAGATAAAATTCCAAGGTAGGTGGTCAGTTCGGCATCTACCCGATAGGGGCGTAAGGAGCGTGAGCGTATTGCGATATAGTGTAAGGCAAAATTAACGCCTGAAAGCAGCATAAAAACCACGGCAACCATATCGATCGCGGTGCTGTTGAAATACCCCATACTCGCATCGTGGGTTGAAAACCCACCGATTGCGACGGTTGAAAAGCTATGAGATATCGCATCGAAGAGTGTCATGCCCGCCAGCCAGTAAGCCGCCGCGCAAGCGAGCGTTAAGATCAGATAGATGTACCAAAGGGCTTTGGCTGTTTCAGTGATACGGGGCGTGAGTTTATTGTTCTTATCGGGCCCGGGCGTTTCTGCTCGATAAAGCTGCATGCCACCAATGCCAAGAATTGGCAGAATAGCGACAGCGAGTACGATAATGCCCATACCTCCCAGCCATTGTAATTCCTGACGATAAAACAAAATCGATTTTGGCAGCGTGTCCAGACCCACAATGACAGTGGCACCGGTTGTTGTCAGACCAGAAAGAGATTCAAAGAGTGCGGAGGCCAGGTTTAACTCCAGGGATGCGGATAAATAAAGGGGTAGGGCCCCCGCGCAGCCCAGCACACTCCAAAACAAAACAACCACTAAAAAGCCGTCTCTGAGCCTGAGCTCCCGGCGAACATTTTTGACGGGCATCCAGCAAAGAATTCCCAATCCAAGAATCACGGTGGCTGCTTGGATAAAGGCTGTGAGGGAACCATCACGATAAATTAAGGACACGATCATGGGCGGAATCATGGTCGTGCTGAAGAGAATAAGTAGAATGCCCAGGATGCGTTGGATGACAGCGTATTGCATGGTTTATATAAAAGCGACGCCAACTTGGAATAGCTTTTCGACCTGCGGGACTTTATTTTTGTCGGTTAGAAAAATGATGACGTGATCACCTTCTTCTATTTTAATGTTGCCATGCGCAATGAGTACCTGCTCATCGCGGACTAAGGCGCCGATGCTGGCGCCGCTGGGAAGCGATAGCTCGTTAATGCACCGCCCGACGACTTTTGATGTACGGTAGTCGCCATGTGCGATGGCTTCAATGGCTTCTGCGGCACCATGTCTGAGTGAATGCACGGCAACCACGTCGCCTCGCCGGATATGGGTCAGCAGTGCACTGGTTGTCACCTGCTGAGGTGAAACAGCAATATCGATAATATCTTTCTGAATGAGGTCAACATAGGCTGGGCGCGCAATCAATGATATGACCTTACCGGCGCCCAGGCGCTTGGCAAGCATTGCGCAGAGGATGTTGTCTTCATCATCATTGGTGAGAGCACAAAAAACATCAACATTGTCAATGCCTTCTTCGATAAGCAACTCTCTGTCTGTGGCATCCCCTTTGAGTACCAGGGTCCGATTCAGGCTTTCTGCCAGAGTAAAGGAGCGGTCAGGCGACTTTTCGATCAGTTTGACGCGGTAGCGTGATTCCAGCACTTTGGCGACCGAGCGGCCAATGTTCCCGCCCCCCGCAATCATGATGCGTTTGCTCGGCTTACTGATTCCGCGGATTTCTTCCATCACTGTTAAGGTATCTTGGCGAGAAGTAATGAAAAAGACTTCGTCGTTCGCCTGTATGGTGGTGTCCCCAGTAGGCACAATCGCTTGACCCTGGCGGTAGATGGCCGCAACACGGGTGTCTAAAGAGGGGCGTTGACTCAGGCATGAGATTGTACTGCCCACCAGGGAACCGTTGCGATCAGCCCGGACGCCCACTAAGCGCACCCGGCCTTTGGCAAAGTCGATTACTTGCAGTGATCCTGGGTATTCAATCAGGCGAAATACATGCTCGGTGATGAGTTGTTCAGGGCTGATAATATGGTCGATGGGAATGCTTTCATTGGCGTATAGCTTGCCTTCGCGCAGGTAAACTTGAGCGCGGATCCGGGCAATTTTGGTGGGAGTGTGGTACAGCGTATAGGCCACCTGGCAGGCAATCATGTTCACTTCATCGCTGGTTGTGGCAGCAATGATCATGTCTGCATCTTCGGCACCGGCCTGTTTTAAAATGTCCGGGTGTGCGGCATTGCCTTGGACGGTACGTAGATCGAGACGGCCAGATATTTCCTGCAGAAGGTAGGAGTCAGTGTCAACAATGGTGACATCATTTTTTTCCCGCACAAGTGTCCTTGCGACGGTCATGCCAACTTGTCCTGCACCAAGAACGATAATTTTCATGGGTGTCTATCGGATCCCGTCAATTTTTGGAACGGCCTTGGTCAATACCCAGGCTGCGCAATTTTCGGTAGAGATGGGTGCGCTCCATGCCGACGCGTTTCGCCAGCTCGACAATACTGCCATCGCTTTCTTCCAGTTGCTGCAAGAGGTATGTCCTTTCAAATTGTGCGCGGGCTTCTCTCAAGGGCAGGTCGAGTGGAATAGGCATGCTGGCTTTGTTATGGGTACCCGTATAGGTGTAGTCTTCGGCAACCAGCGCATCGCTCACTGCCTGGGCATTGATATCCAGCTCTTCCCCTGTAATTAATAGGCGTTGAACCAGGTTTTTTAGTTCACGTACGTTACCTGGCCACTCGTGATTCCGGAGTCGATTTTGGGCCGAAACATTAAAATGGCGGTATGTCATGTGTTGCTTTTCAACGAAAAAGTTTGCGAAATATTCGAGTAAAGCCGGAATGTCTTCTGTGTGTTCCCGAAGAGGGGATGTTTGTAATGGTATGGTATTGAGCTTGTAATACAGCTCTTTTTTAAAGGTGCCTTGAGCGATGGCACTCGTGAGTGACACATCACTACTGATAATGAAGCGCACGTTCAGTGGGTAGGTTGAGTGATTGTCTACTTTGGCCACTTGTTGGCTTTCGATTGAGGCCAGTAATTTGAGTTGGCAGCTCATGGGCAGTTGGGTGATGTTTTTTATAAAAAGCGTCCCTCCGCTTGCTTCTTCGAGTAGCCCTAGTAATGGGTGTGAGACTTCTCCTGCGAGACGCGTCAAACCGTTGGCTGCGTTGAGTGTGCCAGCCTGAACTTCGATAAAGGGTTGCTTTGCCCGCGCACTCTTCAGGTGGATATTTCTTGCCATTAATCCTTTTCCTGTGCCGGGTTCCCCTAAAATCAAAACAGAGACTTCGTGGCTAGCCAATTGCTCGATGTGTTTTCGGATGGATTTTATGTAGTCGCTGCTGCCAATAAGCTGAGCATCTTCAGGAGACAGAATACCGTGTGAAGAGGCCGGTTGACCTTCATTCGCGCTAACCGTCTGGGCGTCAGCCGACAGTACCTTCTCCACAGTGGCCAGTAGCCGGGCGAGGGACAGCGGTTTTTCTATGAAGTCAATTGCACCGAGCCGGGTGGCTTCAACGGCAGTTTCGACCGTGCCATGCCCGGACATCATAATCACAGGGAAATAAGTACCTGCTTTTTTCCATTCCTGTAGCAGGGTAATGCCGTCTTCATCGGGCATCCAAATGTCCAATAGTACCAGGTCAGGCTGTTGTTTTTGGCAAGCCAGCCGAGCGCTTGCCGCGTCTTTTGCGGTTTCAACCTGGTAGTCTTCATCTTCGAGGATTTCTTTGACGAGTGTCCGTATGTCAGGTTCGTCATCAACGACGAGGACTTTCTTCTGGCTCATACGGTGTCTCCTTGCAGGTCCATCGTTTGTTTTTTTACAAAGGGTAGCCGTATCTCGAGGCAGGCACCACCCTCTTTGTTGTAGGCATGAATGTTACCACCGTGTTCTTCGATAATTTTTTTCACAATGGCCAGGCCCAATCCGCTGCCTTTGGCTTTTGAGGTGACATAAGGCTCAAAAAGTTTGTCCAGTAAATCATCGGGAAAACCGGGGCCATCATCCTCAATGGTGAGCAGAATCTGGTGAGAGGTAGAGGGCTTGTTGCAGCGCCGGGTCGAGACAGTAACCGTTACTTCGCGGCGGGTGTCTTTTCGTGACTCGAGCGCATTTTTGATGACATTGTGCAATACCTGACGGATGCGGTTTGCATCGGCGGAAATATAGGGTAAATCGGGGGTTAATACCAGTCGGATCTTTAAGATGCCTTGCATCCCTGTATAAAGGTCGGCGACTTCGTCAATAAGCTGGTTCAGTGACAGCGGTGTAAAGGCTGCGGCCGGTGTTGATGCGTAATCGGCAAAAGCCCTCACCATGGATTTCATGCCCTCAACCTGTTGCACGATCGTATGGGTAGAGCGCTCGAGCACTTTGGCATCTTCGGGAGGCATTTTGTCCAGCAGTTTATGCCGCAGGCGCTCCGCGGAGAGCTGGATGGGCGTGAGAGGGTTTTTGATTTCGTGCGCCAACCGTTGTGCCACTTCCCCCCAGGCTGCCTCACGCTGGGCTCGGATCATGGCGGTAACATCTTCAAATACGAGCACCCAGCCGCTGTTAACCTCAATTTTTTCGATGAGTTGTGCACCCCGGCAGCGGGACTGCTGTGAAAACAAC
>OBIY01000690.1_pt1 | contig 12322 bp, 16 predicted proteins | sample 1519841 | NCBI WGS metagenome assembly OBIY01 (sample SAMN03019774, study PRJEB22545) | beach sand metagenome | biome: beach; feature: sea beach; material: beach sand | place: USA: Municipal Pensacola Beach, FL | collected 2010-07-30 | depth 30-40 cm m
TCGCTTCGTCCATGTGAGTTCTCCATGAACGAACGGGCTGAGGAGCTCGTGCGATTGGTGGCTTCCTTTAATCTATCTGATCAGTCAGCATCGTAGAGGCATAGCATGCACATCTCAAACAGTCAGGTTGACGGGCGTGAGAGCGCAGCAACGCAATATTTGAGTTTTAGCCTGGGTGATGAAGACTTCGGGGTCGATATCTTGAAAGTACAAGAAATTCGAGGCTGGCAACCTGTACGGGAAGTGCCGGAAGCTCCTTCTTTTATGCGCGGGGTTATCAACTTGCGGGGATTAATTGTGCCGATTATCGATCTGCGTAATCGGCTGGGAAAAGGAGAAACGCATTGCACGCCAACAACGGTCATTATCGTGTTGAAAGTCGCCGGTGCTGAAGAGGAGCATACGGTTGGCCTGGTTGTGGATGGTGTTGCTAATGTGCTTGACATCAGCGCGAATGAGGTCCGGCCCGTTTCCAGTTCAAATATTCAGATTAGCGCGTCTTATGTCATGGGAATTGTCAGTATCTCGGATGACATGGTGATGCTACTGAATATTGATGCCTTGTTTAAAAACAGTGATTTAAATCTTTTTGAGAACGATATCTAAGGAGGGTTTGATGGATAAAACGCCTGATTTAGAAGATAACGATGGCTGGGGGCTGTTTGATCAAGAGTCTGATGCCGCTGAGAAACGCAGTGGTTGGGGGCTTTTTAAAGACGGTGATGACCTGTTAAATGATGATGCCGAAGGTAACTTAATAAAGTTTGGTAATTGTTTGAAGGTTTCAGAAGTGATTTCCCATTATGACTCGATGTACGACTATTTAAACTCGGGGCAAGATATTTACCTAGATGCTGAAAGCTTAGAAAAAGTAGATGCCGCAGGGCTACAGTTACTTTTTTCTTTTATTCACTCATCCGCCCAAAAGGGAATCAATATACAGTGGGTTTCGATATCGAGTGAGTTAAAAAACATGATTGATTGCATGGGCTTTTCAAGCCCTATCAATGTGGATTAAAAACTTTAAGAGATCTGCCGTTAATGCAAAACCGTGAGCGCGAATTTAAATTTACTTTAAAAGATTTTGATTATTTAAGGAATATCACGAATAAGAAGACCGGTATCGTGGTGTCTGATGATAAGTTTGATATGTTTTATGCAAGGTTATCAAAACATGTTCGCAGACTAGGGTTAAGTGACTTTCGGGATTATTGCCAAGTTATCAGTCGTGGTGAGAGCCAGGAAATGGTCACCTTAATTAACTCCGTGACAACAAATCTGACATCATTCTTTCGGGAAAAGCACCACTTTGATTACATGAAGGCAGATTTTATTCCTAGGCACGTAAAAAACAGACAAGATCGAAAGCTGCTCAGGATTTGGTCAGCAGGTTGCTCAACAGGCGAGGAGCCTTACTCAATTGCGATGCAAACACTTGAATCGCTTCCCTTGGGGTGGCAGGTAAAAATTACTGCGACTGATGTAGACACGGATGTATTGGCTAAAGCACGTACAGGGGTTTATCCGGTCAGTAAACTTGATGGCATTTCAGATTCGAGACTGAAACAGTGGTTTTATAAGGGGGCAGAGTCCAAAGAAGGCTATGTCAAAGTCAGAAAAGAGCTGACTGACGTGATTGAATTTAAACAGCTTAACTTAATTGAAAACTGGTTTTTTCAAGATAAATTTGATCTGATTTTTTGCCGGAATGTCCTTATTTACTTCGATATTGATACAAAAAAGAAAATAGCGGATAAGTTTTATAATGTTACGCGAGATGGTGGTTGTTTGATGATTGGTCATTCTGAATCATTATTTAATGTTTCCAGTAAATTCAAGTTGATTGGGAACACTATTTACGAAAAGTTGTAAGTTTATTTTGAGTTAAAATAACTGTTTTCATGAATTCTATTAAGCTTCTACCCGGCGACTATTATGTAACCCGTAAAAATGAAACGATTATGACAGTTTTAGGCTCTTGTATTTCTGCTTGTATTTATGATCCTGCTAAAAATGTGGGAGGTATGAATCATTTTATGTTACCTGAGGGGGAGGGATCTTCCCTCATAGATGAAGGTGCAAGATACGGGAGCTTCGCCATGGAAAACACCATTAATGAAATTATCAAAGTCGGCGGTGTGAAATCTAACTTACTTGTGAAAGTTTTTGGTGGAGCCAGAATTATTGAAGGTGCTGGGTCCGTTGGAATGCGAAACATAGAATTCGTAGAAAATTACCTTAAGTTAGAAAAAATAAAACTGGTTTCTTCATGTGTGGGTGATATTTACCCATTAAAAGTTAAATTTTACCCAGTAACAGGAAAGGTTTTAGTTAAGAAATTAGAAAGCTTGCAGAAGAGCTCTGTCAGCCAGAGGGAGCAAGTCTACAGCAAGCAACTAAAAGGCAAAAATATCGAAGGCGATATTGAACTTTTTTAAAGGAATTAAGCTTGAATAAACCTAAAGTCAAAGTTTTAGTTATTGACGACTCAGCGTTAGTCAGAAAAATTCTAAAAGAAATATTAGAGTCAAGCCCTGATATTGAAGTGGTTGGAACTGCGCCTGACCCCTTGGTCGCACGCAACAAGATCAAGCAGCTTAATCCTGATGTTCTCACGCTGGACGTTGAAATGCCCGGCATGGATGGGATCACATTTTTAAAAAATTTGATGCGCTTAAGGCCAATGCCCGTTGTCATGGTTTCTACGCTGACGGAACGAGGGGCTGGCATTACTTTGGAAGCGCTGGAAGTCGGTGCTGTGGATTTCATTGCTAAGCCGAAATTCGACTTTTCTCATGAAATACATCGGTATACTGAGCAAATTATTCGCAAAGTAAGAGTCGCTGCTCGGGCAAAAGTAAAGCCTTATAAACCCGATACGACGGCTGTGCCTAAACGTACGGCGCCTGCTTCCAGCATTGGGTTTTCCACGACTGATAAAGTTATTGCAATCGGTGCCTCTACCGGGGGAACGGAGGCTATCCGAGCTGTATTAACGGCTTTACCTTCCGATTCTCCGGGCATTTTGATTACACAACATATTCCACCGAAATTTAGTGAACGTTTTGCAGAGAGGTTGGATCGATTGTGCGCGCTTCGAGTGTCTGAAGCCCGCGATGGAGAGCCTGTCGTGCCTGGCCGGGCTTATATTGCCCCTGGTGATCGCCATTTAGAACTGACACGCAATGGCGCAAGGTACGTCTGCCGCTTGCGGGACGGTAACAGCGTCAGCGGCCATAAACCTTCCGTCGATGTCCTCTTTAAGTCTGTGGCACGTGTGGCGGGTGCCAATGCAATGGGCGTTATTTTGACAGGTATGGGTGCGGATGGTGCGGAAGGTTTGGGGGATATCCAGCGTACAGGAGCGCATACGATTGCTCAAGATGAGCAGACCAGTGTCGTTTGGGGTATGCCCGGAGAAGCTGTAAAACGTGGAAATGCTGAGAAGGTATTGCCCATTAATGAAATTGCCTCAGCTATTGTGACGGGGCTGGTTGCCTAGCCTGTCTAAATACTCCGTTCATTCCATTTTAATAGGCTTAATGTCCCGTTGAAAATTCAACCGCTGGATGTAACCGTCATTTGGTAAAATGAGTCTGGTTAGCATAGAGAGTCTACCTTCTGTTTGTCAGGCTATGCCAACATGGGCGTGTGTCTATGATGAAATATCCACGAGTGAATAACGGAGCATTTTTTGATTGTTAATGTTCAAGTCAACGCAGGGCCTTTTTCGCACCAGGGGGCGAATACTGCTTATCATTTTATTCGTGCGGCGCTTGAAAGAGGGCACACCGTGCAGCGTGTTTTTTTCTATGCCGACGGGGTTTACAACGGTAATGATTTGACCGTGCCTCCACAAGATGAATGCCACAGTGTCGCGAGGTGGTCTGCTTTGGCTGAGCAGGCTGGCATTGATCTGGTCATTTGTGTGGCCGCTGCGCAACGGCGAGGTATTCTGGATTCTGAAGAGGCAAGTCGGCATGGTAAGCTCTGTGCCAATCTTGCACCGGGTTTTCGACTTTCTGGTTTGGGCCAGCTGGTTGAGGCGGCTATCGATGCAGATCGTTTGGTTGTATTTAATCGCTAGTGGGGCGTCATGCCAGTCAATAATTGCTTATTTATTCTCAGTACCCCGCCTCACGGATCGGCCGTGGCACAGGAAACCTTGGATGTAATTTTAATGTATGCCGCATTTGGCGTTCCTGTGACATTGCTTTTTATCGGTGATGGTATTTTTCAACTTAAAAAAAATCAAAGTACGGCACCACTTCAGTTAAAAAACTTTTCTGCGATATTCCGCGCCATGAAAGATTACGACATTGACAATGTTTATGCGGACGAAAGCGCGATGACTGCACGCAGTATCCAATTGGCAGATTTGCTCATTGATGTCACTCCTCTTGATGCGCAGAGACAATCTCAACTGATTGAAAGTGCTGACTTGGTTTTTAACCTTTCGTAACCACAATGCGAAAATTACATACAGTAAACAAGTCGCCCCATACCTCCATCGCTTTAAGTAGCTGCCTGAACTTAATCAGTCCTCAATCTGCACTCGTGCTGATTGAGGATGGTGTGTATGCCGCTGTAGGGAGTGCAACGCATATCCAGCAGTTAAATAGTCCCTTGGGCATCAAACTTTACGCACTCAAGCCTGATCTTGAAGCGCGGGGTCTGATTGAAACCCAGCTTCTTTCTGATATCGAGGTGATTGAATACATTGATTTTGTTGACTTGGTTGCTGCTTACAGTAGTGTTGTTGCGTGGTCGTGAGTGAGTTATGGCGGTTATGAATGTCGGTGGACGGGATATCCCAGTGGATCAAGAAGGCTTTTTGATGGACCTTACCGACTGGGATCGCGATGTCGCGCAGGCGTTGGCCGCGGAGGAAGGCGTCACTCTGGATGCGCGTCATTGGGAGATCATTGACTTTTTGCGCGCCTACTATGCTGAATATCAACTCACGCCCGCATTGCGTATTTTGACGCGCAAAATTGGTTTGGCTTTGGGGAAAGACAAGGGAAATGTTGAGTATCTACTCAGCCTTTTCCCGGTTGGACCACTTAAACAGGCCTGTAAATTTTCAGGCTTACCTAAGCCAACGGGCTGTGTTTAACCATTTCCCTTGTCGGATTGTCGGAACGAGTTTACTTCTTAAGTGGTTTTTTACCCGACAGTGCGATCCACTTTTTATTTTCGTTGAGTGTTTTGGGGCCAATACCCGGCACATTCAGTAGATCGTCAGCTGATTTAAATTTACCGTGTTTTTTCCGGTACTGAACGATTGCTTTGGCCTTTTTGGGGCCAATACCTTTTAGATTCGTGGATAAAGCGGCCGCGTCTGCCGTGTTAATGTTGACTACTTCAGCTGCAAAACTGAAAGGGGTGGTGAATATTAATATTGCTGCAAAAATAAAAGGGTTTAATTTAATCACGAAAACTCCTTAAGTTTATTTATCATTATTCTTTGTTATTTTTTTGTACAGAGATCTGACGTTTAACTCAGCATTTTGGCGTCTCTGTGCCTGTCATTGAACATGTCAAAATGTATAGGTGTCAAATAAAGGCTAAATATTCATTGCAAATAGCGCAGGCATCGGCTAATTTATGGGCTTCTTGACCGATCGGTCAACTTCGTACTCAAAGGCTAAATCTGAATGCAGCAGAGTAGTGACGCGGCAGACAATATTTTGAATGCGGCAGAACAGTTATTTGCTATCAAGGGCTACGACGGCGTTTCTGTCCGACTGGTAGCTGAGCAGGCGTGTGTGAGTAAAGCCAGTGTATTCCATCACTTTGGGTCAAAAGAGTTGCTTTACGAAGCGGTGTTAAAACGTGCTTCGGCAGAGTTTGAAGCACTTTTGGGGAGGCTCGGGGGGAACTCAGGGAACCTGCGTTACCGGTTGAGCACCTTTGTAAAAGAGCACTTGGCGTGCATTTATGATAAACCGTCGCTTTCTCATTTGCTTTTAAGAGAAGTTTTAGAGCCAGGGAGTGATGTTTCATACACAAAAGCTGCGGGTGTTTTGGGTAGTAGTTTTGCAAAGTTGACCGCTGTCTTACGGGACGAAAAGCAGGCACAGACGATCAAGCCAGAGACAGACCCGGCGTTACTGGCTTATTTACTGATCGCAGCCAATGTTTTCTTTTTTCAGTCACAAAAATTTATCCAACATATGTCCGAAATTGACTTTGCTGGTGATAGTTCGCGTTATACAGAAGCGGTTGTTACCTACCTATTGGATGGCGTGCTTAATCATTCTGATGTGCCCGCTGACCACTAACAGAGAACGTCTTATCTTGAGATCTTTTTTACTTTCTGCGGAATAATATTTAACAATATGAGTGGGCGATATGAGTATGCTTAGTGTTTTACCTAAAAGTTTAATCACCGCTATCTTGAGCGGATTACTACTCGGCTTTCCCGTTGTGCAAGCGGCGGATGATAGCCAAGAAAAATCAGATCAAGCAGCAACAAAGCGATCTACGCTTATTTCGGCTACGCAGGTTATCCGCAAAGATGTGGAAGTGAAATTGTCATCTGTCGGGCGATTACAAAGCATTCTGAGTCCGACTGTCGCAACAGAAGTGAGCGGGCGAGTGTTGGGTACCCGCGTCAACAGTGGCGATGAGGTGCGGGCTGGAGATACCCTGCTCACACTCGATACCACGATTGTTGAGCTGAATAAAAATGCGGCGCTGGCGGATATCGACAGTCTTAAAATTCAAATTGCCAACGAAGAGCGCCGGGTAGAGCGCTTCCGTAGTTTGAAGAAAAAAGACTATCTGGCCAGTACTCAACTGGATGATTCCATTGCCCAGGTGCGGGTACTGCGGAGCCAGCTCAAAGCTGCTTACGCCCGGCTTGAAGTCATCAATGATCAGTTGAAAAAAGCTGCGCTGATTTCACCCGTTGATGGTGTTATTGACGAGCGAATGGTATCGACTGGTGACTTTGTAAAAGTAGGAACACCGGCATTTACCATTATTAACAACGTTAAATTGCGAGCGCATTTACCCTTGCCTGAGGGCGTTGCAGCTCGTTTGAGTAAAGGACAACCCGTTCATTTGAGCAGCCCGCTGGCCCCCGGCGTCAGTGTGGACGCGAGGATTACCGAATTAAGGCCTGTTGTTGGGAACGGCAGCCGTGCGGTTACCGCCATTGTTGATCTGGAAAACCCTGGAACCTGGCGCCCAGACGGTACAGTCATCGGCATCATCACCGTCGAAACACGGGAGGGGGCAATGATTGTTCCCGAAACCAGTATTGTCAGGCGTCCTACTGGTCCTGTGGTCTATGTCATTGAGGGTGATCGTGTGGTCCAAAAAAGTGTAGAGCTTGGTCTGCGTACACCCGAAGGGATCGAAGTGACCGGTGAGTTAAGCGGAGATGAACGCATTGCGGAAGATGGCGCGGCTTTCCTGGTTGATGGTGCAGCAATTCGGCTCGCGGAGGCCAACTAAATGAATTTGCCTGAGTTGTCGATACGCCGGCACGTCCTGGCGTACATGTTGTCTGGCGTACTGATTTTGTTTGGAATTATCAGTTTCCGTGGTATTGGTGTTGACCGCTTCCCAGCCATTGATTTCCCCTTTGTTTCGGTCACAACCCGTTTGGTCGGGGCCAGTCCCGACATTGTCGATTCGAGTGTGACGAATATTATCGAATCAGCCGTGAATAGTGTGCCTGGGGTCAACCATATTGAGTCAAGCTCGTCACCGGGAACATCCGTTGTTTCGGTGAGTTTCGATCTGTCCAAAGATGTGGATGTGGCGTTCAATGAAGTGCAAGCCAAAATCAATCAAATTTTGCCGTTGTTGCCTTCAGAAACCGATGCGCCTGTGGTGGCTAAAATAGAATTCGGTGGGTTACCGATTATGTGGTTGTCGCTCACAGGCGACAGAACCCTGCAGCAGCTGAATGTCTACGCCAAAAACACCATCAAAAAGCGGCTTGAGACCATTGACGGAGTTGGGCAGGTTCAGATCGGTGGTGAGCGTGAACGCAATATCCGAGTTAATCTTGATCTGGAGCGAATGGCGGGCTATGGCATCACAGTACAGGACATTATTGCGGCATTCGGCCGGGAGCATATTCGCCTGCCCGGTGGCTTTTTGGTTGGAGAAAGCAGTGAACAACTGATCAAGCTGGATTTGGAGTTTCATAATATCCCCGAGCTTGAAAACCTGATTGTCTCTCACCGGCAAGGCTTGTCGATCCGGCTTAAAGATATTGCTACGGTTGAAGATAGCCTGGAAGACTTTCGCAAGCTTGCCCGATTCAACGGCGAACCGACGGTTGGGCTGGGTATTGTCAAAATCAGTAATGCCAACACCGTTGCGATTGTTGATGAAGTGAAAAGGCGTTTGGAAACAGAGATTATTCCGCAGCTGCCACCGGGCATGGAAATCCAAATCGCCCATAACGATGCTTCATTGATTCAAGAGCTCGTGAAAGGGCTGCAAGAGCACTTGGTTGAGGGCACCATCCTGACGGCTCTTGTCGTGTTATTGTTTTTACGGAGTTTACGGTCCACGTTTATTATCGCGGTTTCTATCCCCGTATCATTGCTTGGGGCCATTGCTGTGATGTATTTCTCCGGCTACACGTTCAACACCATGACATTACTGGCTTTGCTGTTGTTGATTGGCGTGGTGGTCGATGACGCGATTGTGGTCTTGGAGAATATTTTCCGGATTCAGGAAACCAGTGAGCCAGACAAAATGAAGTCTGCGTTAATTGGTACCAATCAGGTCGTTTTTGCCGTGATTGCGGCCAGTTTGACGCTGGTTTCCATTTTTATCCCCGTCATTTTCATGGAAGGCATTATTGGCCGGTTTTTTGAATCGTTTGGGGTTGTTGTGACGTTCGGCGTCTTGGTTTCCCTTTTTGTTTCATTGACGCTAACTCCCATGCTGTGTTCCCGGTTTTTAAAAGTGCAGCATAGCCATGGCGCTATTTACAACATACTTGAAGCCTTCTTTCGAGGAATGGAGAAAGTCTATTCTGCCTTTCTTCGTGTTGCGCTCAACTTCCGCTGGATTGTAATGCTACTGACAGTATTAGTGGTGTATTCCAGTGGGTTTTTCTTCGCCAATATTGGTAAAGGCTTTATGCCCACACAAGATGAAGGTCGTTTTATCATCAGTGTTAAAACCCCCTTAGGCTCAAGTGTGACATACACCGAAGAAAAACTTGTTGAGATTGAGAACGTTCTGGCTAAACATGAAGAAATCGTGGGTTACTTCTCTGCGATTGGCATCGGTAGGAACCAGCAGGCCAACTCGGCGATATTTATCGTACGCATGGCAGACTGGAGTGATCGAGAAATTTCTCAGCAGGAATTGATTAAGGCGTTAAGCGGTGAATTGGCTCAATTGGCGGGTGTGAAGGCCTTTGCAACAGAGCTGCCTGCTGTGGGTGGTTCACGAGGCGAACCCCTCCAATTTGTATTGGTTGGGCCGGATGTGAATGAAGTCTCTCGGTTGGCTGACCAGCTTCAGGAGCGGCTCTTGGTAAGGGATGAACTGGGCCCTCTGGACTTGGGTCTGGAACTCGATCTACCCCAATTGAATTTAACGGTGGACCGCGAGCGTGCAGCGAACCTGGGCTTATCCACGCAATCAGTTGCCATGGCCGTTAATGTGCTGGCCGGCGGCTTGGATGTGGCTCGTTATAACGATATCCCCGGTGATGGTGAACGTTATGATATTCGCCTCAAGGCAGAAGAGGGCAAGCTCACATACCCGGATGATCTGAGCCTGATTTACTTGCGCTCGAATACCGGTGACATGGTGCGTTTGGATACCATCGCCTCGTTTGAGTCATCCATTGGTCCTGCAGTTATTTCCAAGTTTGACTTACAGTATTCGGCCAAATTTTTCAGCACCCCAACTGTTGCAATGGCAGAAGCTGTTGAAATCGTCAAAGAAGAAGCAGCTGAGATCATGCCTTTGGGGTATCAGGTCAAAATGATCGGGCAGGCTGAAGAGTTTGCCAAGACAGCTAACTATGTCGTTTTCGCCTTGATCACAGCTCTGGTCATGATTTACATGGTCTTGGCCAGCCAGTTTAATTCATTTATCCAGCCGGTCATCATCATGGCTGCGCAGCCTTTGGCAATTATCGGCGGTGTGGCCGCGCTATGGTTGACAGATAAAGGGTTAAACATTTACTCAATGATTGGTTTGGTGCTTTTGATGGGGCTCGTCGCCAAAAACTCAATTTTATTGGTGGACTTAACCAATCAGCTGCGCGAGTCGGGCAAAGACATTCGCACTGCTCTGATTGAAGCGTGCCCGATCCGCTTAAGGCCGGTTCTGATGACGTCTTTGACGGTGATTTTAACCTTACTGCCACCGGCACTCGGACTGGGCGCTGGTTCAGACACCAACGGGCCTTTGGCGATTGCGGTGATTGGTGGGATGGTGAGCTCCACGCTGCTGACCTTAATCGTGGTGCCAGCCGCTTATTCACTGGTTGAAGGGGGACTTTTAAAGTGGGCTCGGTTTCGGGGTAAGTAACGTCCTGTTATTGTTAAGGTCACACAAAGCGGCCAAACGAATGGCCGCTTTGTGTGTTTAGGTTACGTATTTTTGAGAATTTCTTTGATGGTACTGGCGAATTCATCGGGTGTGGCATCGTGCGAAACCAGTTTGCGCACATACCCATCTCGCCCTAACACATAGGTTGAACCTGTGTGGCCGACCGTGTAGCCAAGCTCAGAGTCAACCTCAACCTTCCCATAAAAGGCTTTGTATTGCCTGGCAATCAGGGCAATTTCTTCCAGGGTTCCCGTCAAACCGATAAAACTGGGATAGAAGTAGGAGGCATACTCCTGCGACTTTTCGGGTGTGTCTCGTTCAGGGTCGACAGAAATGAATAAAACCTGGGTGGCATCGCGCTCATTTTGCGCCAGGCTCTCCATTGCGGCTCCAATAGCGGCCAAGGTTGTTGGGCAAATGTCAGGGCAGGCTGTATAGCCAAAGTAAATCAAAACAGCTTTGCCTTGAAATTGCTCGAGTGAAACAGCCCCCTGTGCCGAGCTTAGCGTGAAGTTACCACCAAGGCTTAGTGCATCCGAAGGGGGAGATTTACTGTTTGAAAAGTATTGACCCAACAAACCACCGGTTAGAAAAATACCCAGTAGCATAAAGATAATTAAATAAATTTTTCTACTCTTCCGAATACGGGTAAGTCGTTGAAATATCATTATGTCTACCTCTTACATTGTAGAGTGCTTTTGGTGTCCTGGCCCTTTGGGTGGGGTTACTTTCTTAACGGGCACAACCAACGTTTTGGTGCTTTCATCTTCAAACGTCAGCGATAGCTCAATTTCTGCCCCCGGCTTCAAATCTTGCTTCAGGTTAATCAGCATGATGTGCAGTCCTCCGGGCTGGAGATGGGTATCAGCGTTTGCAGGGATGTCGATTTTGTCGATAGGGATCATTTTCATCATGCCGTCTTCTTTGATGTGTGTATGCAGCTCTGTGGCTCCTGCAACGACGGCATGTGCTTTGACCAGCGCGTGTGCTGTGTCACTGTTATTTTTCAATGTTAAAAATATCCCGCTGTTTTTGATGCCAGGTGGTGTGGCTCGCGCGACAGGGTGAAGCGTGTCGATGTCGTTTGCTGCCGGTGCAGCAGACAGCGAAAGTGGTAACAGGCTCATCATGCTGATTATGAAAAAAAGGTACTTCATGGGCTTATCCTCACAGATAACATTTTTTGCAGATTCAAGCTCTGCAGGAATAAAAATCGGGTTTATGAAATGTGGTGAGAGATAGGAGGTGCCCGGATAGCATAGAACGTTTGGCGATCAATACTAGTGAGTGTGGAAGTGGCTGGATATTGAACGGTATTGTAGTCCGTACGTGTTGGTGTGCTCGGCGTATCAAGGTGTAGAGCCGTATCGGCATAAGCGGATAAAACACATACTGGGCAGTGAACGCGCTCTTGGCCCGGTAAAGTCGTATTACTTGGCTCACTTCCGACATAATTAAAGGTCAGCAGAATTTTCTTGTTGGTGTTACAGATTGCAATAAGAACACTTTCTGACTGCTGAGTTTGATGGAAATAGGTGTAAACCGGTAAAAATGACTGCAGTAAAAGGAATGCCGCTAAGAAGCCTGGAAGGCTTTTCGGGAAATTTTTGTATGTGTGTGAATGCGTTAGGAACATGCGTCCACGTAAAGTTACATTATCGTGCCGTCATCCTACACCAAAGTAACAGAAAAGCAATGCTACAATACAGCCTGGTTATCTGTGGAGGAAGTCATGGACCGTCACTCATCTGATCTGATAATTCGTCCATGAGACGGA
>OBIY01000693.1_pt1 | contig 12289 bp, 14 predicted proteins | sample 1519841 | NCBI WGS metagenome assembly OBIY01 (sample SAMN03019774, study PRJEB22545) | beach sand metagenome | biome: beach; feature: sea beach; material: beach sand | place: USA: Municipal Pensacola Beach, FL | collected 2010-07-30 | depth 30-40 cm m
GCGGGGTTGCCGCGCGCAGCGCCCGCAACAAATCGTGAAGCAAACAAAGTGCCTGCTGTGCCGCAGCCGTCAGTTCGACAGGAACCGATTGCGCCGCCTGCAGCCAAAACGCAGGCTGCTGCGCCACCACCAGCGGCGCCACTAACAGCGCTGCCATCTGCGCCAACCGCAACGGCACCGCCCGCGCGCGCCATTCAACCGCCGCCGCCACCAATTGCGACAGCAAAGCAACCGGTTGCGCCCGCGCCCGCCATTCCGCCTGTACAGAATGCGCGACCCGCACCCGTTGACCAGAATGTTATTGCCAGAAATACCCCGCAACCGGCACCGGTGCCGCCGGCACAAATAACCCCGCCGCCACCGGTACAACGCTTGCCAGGCTATCCGCCCGCGCCGGATTACGGTGCAACAACGCCTCCGCAAGGGGCAGCGACCCCGGCGCAAGCCATGCCTTTACCCCCTTCGGCACCGATTGCGCGGTCCGGGCTCGCGCCGCAACCGCCACGGCCGATGCAGATGCCGCCGCCGGTCACCGCCATGCAGGTACCGCCGCTTGGCACACCGGAGGCACAGACCTTGCCGCCTGCATTGGCACCCGCGCCACCATATGCCGCGCAACAACAGGTTGCACCGCCACAGCAAACGACCATGACCGCTCCGAACCAATGGCAGCAACCCGCCGCCGCGCCGCAAGCCGCGCAGCAGGAATGGCAAATGGCGGAACAGCGACCATTATCGCAATTTATCGGTGTTCCGTCCGGGTTGATCGAAACGATTTACTTCAAGTCCGGCTCCGCCAATCTTGACAATCGGGACCGGGAGAAAATCCGTGCCGCCGCCGCCAAGTATAATCAGCGGGGCAGGGGCATTATTCGTGTTCTCGGGCACGCATCGAGCCGGACGCAGAACATGCCCGAAGTTCAGCAAATGATGACGAACTGGCGGATATCGCAGAAACGCGCCGCCGCGGTTGCTGATGAACTTATCCGGGCCGGGGTCGCCCCTGACTCAATTGTGGTCGAAGCGGTCAGCGATAGCGAACCGATTTACGTGGAATCACTTCCGGCGGGGGAAGCGGGTAACCGGCGGGCTGAAATCTATCTGGAATGAGGGGGCGCGACACCAACCGTCCGTTTTTCGCGCGATGAGCCAATGCAGGCAGCGCGTCCGGGCAATTAAATTGGCAAATTTCGGGTCGCGCCGCAGGTGGATTTAGGCCTATATAGGCCGAGCGTCGCCTTTTCACCTGAGTCATCTCCGTGCAAAGCGGGCGGAATGGGAAATCCGGTTCGCCCGCGTTTCACGATGTGCTTTGTTGCAGCAGAAATGTGCTCGGATGTGGCGAAAGCCGCGAAACTGTTTAAACTAGTTTGTCAGTAACTTTGATCTGACGACGACCGACGTAAGACGAAACAAGATGGATTTCGAATTTCACCGTATAAAACGCCTGCCACCCTATGTCTTTGAAGAGGTAAATCGGCTGAAGGCGCAGGCGCGGGCAAACGGACGGGATATCATCGATTTCGGTATGGGTAATCCTGACATGCCCACACCCCCCCATATCGTCGACAAGCTGATCGAGACTGTCAGAAAGCCCCGCACCCATCGTTATTCGGCCTCCCGGGGCATACCGGGCTTGCGGCGCGCGCAGGCCGCCTATTACGAGCGCAGATTCAATGTCAGCCTCAATCCGGAAACCGAAGTGATTGCCACTTTGGGCTCGAAAGAAGGGCTGGCCAATCTGGCCATGGCGATCACGACGCCGGGCGATGGCATTCTGGTGCCCAACCCGTCCTATCCAATTCATCCGTATGGCTTCATCATTGCAGGCGCGGTGGTTCGGCATGTGCAGGTTGGCGAAACGGCCGAGGAATTTATCGCCGGGCTTGAACGCGCTGTACGGCACAGCGTGCCGCCGCCAACGGCAATGGTTATCAATTTTCCCTCGAATCCGACCGCGAAAGTCGTCGATCTGGCATTTTACGAACAGATCGTCGATTTCGCCCGCAAACATGACATCATCGTTTTATCGGATCTGGCCTATGCGGAAATCTATTTCGACGATAATCCGCCGCCTTCCATTTTGCAGGTGCCGCATGCGAAAGAAGTCGCTGTTGAATTCACCTCGCTCAGCAAGACTTATGCGATGCCGGGCTGGCGGATCGGGTTTGCGGCAGGCAACGCCAAGCTGATCGGCGCGTTGACGCGAATCAAATCCTATCTCGATTATGGCGCCTTTACGCCTATTCAAGTGGCCGCCACGGCTGCATTGAACGGTCCTCAGGATTGTGTCGATGAAATCCGCACAATTTACAAGACGCGCCGCGATACCCTTGTCGACAGCATGTCCCGCGCGGGTTGGGAGATTCCGTCGCCGCCGGCCACCATGTTCGCCTGGGCCCCGATCCCCGAGCCGTTTCGCGCACTCGGCTCGTTACAGTTTTCCAAATTGCTGTTGCAACATGCCGATGTCGCGGTCGCGCCGGGATTGGGGTTTGGCGAATATGGCGATGGCCATGTCCGGATCGGGCTGGTCGAGAATGAGCAGCGCATCCGCCAGGCGGCCCGTAATGTCCGCCGCTTCCTGTCCAATGCCGAGGCGATTCTCGCCGAATGCGACGCGGGCATCGATTCACCGAGATTACAGCAAAGAGTGGGTTCCTCTTGAGCGACGCATTACGTATTGGAATCGCCGGGTTGGGCACTGTTGGCAGTGGCGTTATCCGGCTTTTGAGCGAACAGGAAAAGCTGCTGGCCCAACGGTGCGGGCGCGAACTGGTGGTTACGGCAGTGTCCGCGCGCGATCGCGACAAGCCGCGTGATTTCGACATGCCGGACACCGCGGCATGGTATGATGATCCTTGCGCGCTTGCACAGGCTGATGATGTTGATGTTGTGGTGGAACTGGTCGGCGGTGCCGAAGGTCCTGCACGCGAGATCGTCGAAACCGCACTGCGGTGCGGCAAGCAGGTCGTGACCGCTAACAAGGCACTACTGGCTATTCACGGCAGCAGTCTGGCGGCGCTTGCCGAGAAAGTGGATCGCGCCTTGTGTTATGAGGCGGCGGTCTGTGGCGGCATCCCGGTCATCAAGGCAATACGCGAAGGGTTGGCGGCCAACCGGTTTGAGCGGATTTACGGCATTCTGAACGGCACCTGTAATTACATCCTCACGCAGATGGAGGAACATGGCGCCGAATTTGCGGCTGTGCTCGCTGAAGCGCAGCAGCTTGGCTATGCCGAATCCGATCCAAGCTTTGATATTGGCGGCATTGATGCGGCCCACAAGCTGAGCATACTCACAAGCCTTGCCTATGGCTGTCAGGTGCGGTTCGACGCGGTGTTTATCGAGGGTATCGAGGATCTGACGGCCAGCGATATCCGGTTCGCCCGCGAATTGGGTTACCGCATCAAATTGCTGGGATTGGCGCGCCGGACCGAAGCGGGCATTGAACAGCGGGTGCATCCCTGCCTTGTGCCGCTGCAAACACCAATTGCGGAGGTAAGCGGGGTCACGAATGCCGTTGTGGCAGTCGGAAATTACGCCGGCCAAACCATGTTCGTCGGACCCGGCGCAGGGGCGGAGCCCACGGCGTCTTCCGTGATTGCAGACATTGTCGATATTGCGCGCGGGCTTGCCATGCCGCCATTCGCAACCCCGTCCAGTACGCTAGAAGATGCGCCAATCAGCCCGATGGACAGGTGGCAGGGCGCCTATTATGTGCGGCTGACACTGCTTGACCAGCCCGGCTCGATGGCTGGTATCACCGCTGTGATGGCCAAGCATTCCGTTTCCATCGATAGTATCATACAAAGAGGCCGCTCGCCCGGTGCCGCGGTTCCCGTCGTCATGCTGACGCACAAGACCGAAGAAGCACGCATGGCCCGGGTGCTGCATGAAATTGCAGCGCTTGAACCCGTAACGGAATCGCCGCGGGTTATTCGAATCGAACGTTTTTAACAAATCCGGTTTTGGCGCAGTCATCGCCTGGTCGCGCCGCAGCCACAACAGGGGAAGAAGATTATGTCAGGGCAGGAACCAGTGCTCAGCCGGGTATTCAGCATGGAAATCGCGCGCGTTACCGAAGCCGCTGCGGTCGCAGCATCGCGGCTGACCGGGCGCGGCGACGAAAAAGCTGCCGACCAGGCCGCCGTCGATGCCATGCGGACAGCGCTGAACAAGCTCGACATTCAGGGCACCATCGTCATCGGTGAAGGCGAACGCGACGAGGCGCCGATGCTGTATATCGGCGAAAAGGTCGGGACGGGGAAGGGGCCTGCGCTCGATATCGCGCTTGACCCGCTGGAAGGCACAACCATTACCGCGAAATCGATGCCCAATGCGCTGGCGGTCATCGCCTTTGCGGAGAAGGGCAACCTGCTCAACGCACCCGACGTCTATATGGAAAAAATCGCGATCGGTGGCGGATTTGAACCCGGGCTCGTCGATCTTGATCGCGAACCTGAGGAAAATATTCGTCTGCTTGCGGCCGCCAAGGGCGTTGCGGTGGAAGACATTACCGCCTGCGTGCTCGACAGGCCGCGCCATGCCGACATTATCGCGAGCATCCGCAAGGCCGGCGCGCGGATTCAGCTTATTCCCGATGGCGATGTCGCCGGCGTGATCGCGACCACCGAAAAGGGCACAGGCATCGATATCTATATCGGCACAGGCGGTGCGCCGGAAGGAGTGCTGGCGGCTGCCGCGCTGCGCTCGATCGGCGGGCAGATGCAGGGCCGGCTTGTATTCGCCAATGACGAGCAGCGCCAGCGCGCCCGCGAAATGGGGGTCGCCAATCCGGATCATAAATATACGCTGGAAGAAATGGCTTCGGGCGATGTGATTTTTGCCGCGACCGGTGTCACGGACGGATCGATGCTGGACGGCATCCATCGCGCGGCGGACGGGTCGGTCACGACCCACACCGTCGTCATGCGCTCGCGGACCGGCACGGTGCGCTGGGTGAAAGCGCGTCATGTCAGCGAGAGTAAATTCGGCACCTGATCCGTCTGGCGACATCCGGGCGATCATGTCGCCAGTGACGCGGTGTCGCGCAACAGTTTGCACCATAATGCAACAGTTGACGCACCACTGTTGCGCGGCGAATGCAACATGGTGCGTCGACCTGACCGAGGGCTGAGATCGAAGCGATGCGCGCAACCGATGACACGGCCGTTCTGGGCGTTGCGCAGTCGGCGCTGGCACAGCGTTGGGAAGCACGGGGCAGCGATCTGCGCCGGGCGATTGCCATTGCGCAGCGATGCGGTCTGCCCGACATTGTCGGGCAGGTGCTCAGCAATCGCGGCATCACGCCTGAAAATGCGGATGCCTATCTCAATCCGACAATTCAGGCTGATTTGCCCGACCCTTCCCTGTTTGCCGATATGGACCGCGCCGCAGCACGGCTTGCCGATGCGATCAGCGCAAATGAGACGGTCGCGCTATTCGGAGATTATGATGTTGATGGCGCAACTTCCGCTGCATTGTTAAACCGGTTTATGCGCGCGCTTGGCCATGCGCCGATACTCTATATCCCGGATCGGCTGACAGAAGGATACGGGCCGAACAGGGCCGCGATGGCGCAACTTGCCGGGCAGGGTGCATCGCTTGTCATCACGCTGGATTGCGGTATCTCCGCCTTTGCCGCGCTCGCGGACGGCCGCAAGGCCGGGCTTGATGTCATCGTGCTTGATCATCATCAGGCGGAGCCGGCTTTGCCCGAAGCATACGCCATCGTCAATCCAAACCGTCTGGACGACCGGTCGGGCCAGGGCCAGCTTGCGGCAATCGGTGTCGTGTTTTTGTTTGCTGTCGCCGTCAACCGGTTGCTTCGGGAGCGCGGGTATTATAAAGCGCCGGGCCGTGACGAGCCCAATCTCATGCGCTGGCTTGACCTTGTGGCGCTTGGCACGGTTTGCGATGTGGTGCCGCTGACCGGTGTTAATCGTGCGTTTGTCAGACAGGGGCTCGCGGTGATGGCGCGGCGGGGCAATGCGGGGCTGAGCGCGCTTGCGCATGTTGCCGACATCGACGAGCCCCCCACCACCTATCATGCCGGGTTTGTTTTCGGACCGCGTATCAATGCGGGCGGTCGGGTCGGGCGATCCGAACTTGGCGCGCAATTACTCAGCACCGAAGACCCAGCCCATGCTCAGGCCCTCGCGCAAGAGCTTGACCTTTATAACAGCGAACGCCGTGCGATTGAGACACAAGTGCTTGACGAGGCGCAGGAAATGGCCGCGCGGCAAGTGGCCGAGCGGCCGCAGGCAGCAGCCATCATTGTTGCCGCCAAGGGCTGGCATCCCGGGGTCATCGGCATCGTTGCCAGCCGGTTGAAGGACCGCTTTCATCTGCCGGCCATCGTCATTGCCCTGGAATCCGAAGGGGAAGGGGGCGGCACCGGAAAGGGATCAGGCCGATCGGTCGCGGGGCTTGATCTCGGGGCGGCGGTGACAGCGGCCAAACAGGCAGGGCTTCTGATCAATGGTGGCGGCCACAAGATGGCGGCCGGGCTGACGGTGGCAACCGACAAGTTGCCGGACCTGGTCTCGTTTCTGGAGAGCCGGATTACAGAACAGTCGCGCGACAGGCCGATAGCACGCGGCATCGGTATCGACGCTGTACTGGGACTTGGTGCGGCGGATAGCGAGTTGGTCGAGCTGTTGGCGGGTGCCGGACCTTTCGGGGCGGGCAATCCGGAGCCGCGCTTTGCGTTCGGGAATGTCAGAATTATTGATTCGGCAATTGTGGGGGAAAAACATGTTCGCTGCATTTTTGCCGATGACGCCGGCAGCAAATTACAGGGTATTTCATTCAACAGCGCGGATACGGCATTAGGTGCGGTTTTGCTGAAAGGCATGCGTGCGGGAAAGCTTCATATCGCGGGTAAATTGCGCCCCAATAACTGGCGCGGCATGCGCAAGGTGCAATTGCATATCGACGATGTGGCCAATTGCCTTTGAGATACAAAAAAGGCGCCGGTTTTTCACCGACGCCTCTTGCCAAGCGGGCGCGCTAACCCTATAAACCAGCGCCATGCAATGAGTCACCTGCGCCCTTCGTCTATCGGTTAGGACGCCAGGTTTTCAACCTGGAAAGAGGGGTTCGATTCCCCTAGGGCGTGCCATTGCTTTGCGAACCCGCCTTTGCTTTCGTGACTTCACATTTCCCGATTTAGCTGTCTTCCTTCAGCAAATGCACAGTCCGTTGCGGGAAGGGAATTTCAATGCCTTCCGCATCGAGCCGTTCCTTGATGGTTTTGGTGAGATCGAATTTCACCGGCCAGTAATCGGCCTTGTCGCACCAAACCCGCAGGATAAGATTAACACTGCTGTCGCCAAGATCGGTGACAGCCACGAATGGTTCGGGATCATCCAGGGTACGGGCGTCTGAAACCATGACATCGCGCGCGGCATTCATCGCCTGGTCGATATTCGCGTCATAGGCAATGCCGACAACAATATCCACGCGCCGGGTGGCATTGTGGCTGTAATTTTTCACAGCCGAGCCCCAGACATCGCTGTTTGGCGCGATAATATGCACATTGTCGGGGGTGTTGAATTTTGTCACAAACAGCGAGATGGAGTGGATTGTCCCTGCCTGTCCGCCCGCTTCCACATAGTCGCCGATTTTAAAGGGCCGAAAGATCAGCAACATTACCCCTGATGCCAGATCGCTCAAGGTTCCCTGCATGGCAAGGCCAACTGCCAGTCCCGCCGCGCCGAATACGGCAATCAAGCTTGCCGTTTGAACACCGAACTGATTCAAAACAGCGATAATGACAAACGCCAGAATGGTATAACGCGTCAGATCAGCCGCAAATTCGGCAATCGTCGAGTCAACGGACTCGCGCGCCTTCACTTTCGTGCGAACAAAGTTGGAAATCAGGCGAGCGGCAATCCACCCGACAATCAGAATGATCAGAGCGCCAACAATCGAGGCGCCATAGGTTACTGCTTGTTCGATATAGTATTGATAGGAATCGTCCATGAAATGCTTTCCTTTGAAATTACCCCCATCCCCATGAGGAAATTAGCATAAATCGCTGTAAGGGAAAGCATGCCTGGCCTGCAAATGCAGCCCATAGCCGAAGAATATCTAATTTCTTGTCAGTTTGCGTGACGGGTGCAACTTTGCCCGATGGAAGGGCGCGAAACGCAGACACGTGACAGGCCCGGCAGCAACGCTGACAGTTCACTCCACAGCCAGTCTGTCAGCCGCTCCAATGTCGGGGTTTCAAGTCCTGCGATATCGTTCAGCATCCGATGATCGAGCCGGTCACGGACCACGGCGTTCTGGCGGTCGATCTCATCGAAATCGATAATCCAGCCGGTTTCCGCTGCCGGTTCGCCGATCAATGTAATTTCCGCCTCGAATGAATGGCCATGCACCTGCCGATAAGGGTGCCCATCTGGCGCATGCGGCATAAAATGAGCCGCATCGAATTGAAAACGCTTACTAATTTCCATCAGACCAGTTTCTGTCAGGGGATTCCGATAAACTTATGTGTTTGCAGACTTAACCGCCATTGCGGATGGTCACGGCAATAGGCCGCCGCTTTCGCGGTATTTTCCTGCTGCCGGGCATTATCCATTGGCTGTAGTTGAAAATGCGTGAAATCAAGCTTTTCAAAGGTCGCCGGGTCAATGCCCTGCTGCGGATAGACAAGCTTTAACTCATCACCACAGGTTAAAGTCAATGCTGCACCGGCCTTTGGGCTGACACAGATCCAGTCTATGCCCTCAGGCGGCAGCAAGGTGCCGTTTGTCTCAATCGCGATTTCAAAGCCCGCCTCATGCAGCGCCGCGATTAATGGCGCATCAAGCTGCAGCAAAGGTTCGCCACCCGTGCAGACAATGAATGGTCGTATATGCGCGGCGTTTTCGGGCCATAAAGCGCGGGCTGCGGAAACAAGCGTCTCGGCTGTTGCGAATTTCCCGCCGCCCGGGCCATCTGTGCCGACAAAGTCGGTGTCGCAAAATTGGCAAATGGCGCTCTTTCTGTCCGCCTCGCGTCCGGTCCATAAGTTACACCCCGAAAAGCGGCAGAAAATAGCGGGGCGGCCTGCATTGATGCCTTCCCCCTGCAGGGTATAGAAAATTTCTTTTACTGAATAAGTCATCAACAGATCACAATCTTGCAGACCGGGTCTTTCAGCTGCGCAGCCGGCGGTTCAAAGCCCTTCCTCCTGCCATTGTGCGTATCCGCGCGCGCGCAACTCACAAGCAGGGCAGTCGCCGCAGCCATAGCCCCAGGCATGACGCCGGTCACGGCTGCCCAGATAGCAGGTATGGGTATGTTCGCACAGCAAACTGATAAACGCATCTCCGCCAAGCGCCGCAGCAAGCCGCCAACTGCCGGCCTTGTCGATAAACATCAATGGCGTCGCAAATTCAAAGTCGCGCTCCATACCAAGATTGGTCGCTTTTTCCAAGGCCTTGATGGTTTCATCGCGGCAATCGGGATAACCTGAAAAGTCGGTTTCGCACATGCCGCCAACCAGAACGCTCAATCCGCGACGATAGGCAATCGCTGCGGCAAGCGTCAAAAACAGCAGATTACGACCGGGCACAAAGGTGTTTGGCAACCCGTCATCACGCATCGCGATTTCTGCATCGCTTGTCAGCGCGGTCGTGCTGATTTCCCCAAGCAGCCCGAGATCGATCAGATGATCCGGTCCCAGATGCGCGGCCCAGGGAAAGTTTGCCATGAGTTCGCTGCGCAGCTTCAGCCGGCAATCCAGTTCCACGCGGTGGCGTTGCCCATAATCGAACCCGATCGTTTCGACTTCGGCATAGCGCTGCAAGGCCCAGGCAAGACAGATCGTGGAATCCTGCCCGCCGGAAAATAGAACCAGGGCCTTTCTGGTCAATCGTGACAAAACCTGCATTATCCTTTGCTGAACAGGTAAAAAACAGGCTGAACCCGCGCGATCACATCGGTGCAAAAAATTCAGGGCATGTTCAGCATTTATATGCAAATTGATAAAATGCTGCCGCCGGCCTGTTTGACTGCCTATATAGCATATAAGGTGATCACGCCTGCGAAGCGATTCATTTTCGGGCACATGATCAGGGTGGCAATCCTGAATATGTGCGCTTGTTGGTGAAAGATTTTACATGCCCGCTATAAACGATGATCCGTCAGCCGCCGACCGCGCGGTGAAGCCAGCGGTGGAACGGCATCCGGAGAAGGCGCATCGGCCTGACCAGCCGGTAAAACGGGGCAAGCCTGCCTGGCTGCGCGTAAAGGCGCCGACTTCGCGCGAATATATGGCCACGCGGCAGATCATGCGTGACAATCAGCTTGTCACGGTTTGCGAGGAAGCCGCCTGTCCCAATGTCGGTGAATGCTGGGCAAAGGGCCATGCCACCATGATGATCATGGGCGATACCTGCACCCGGGCCTGCGCCTTCTGCAATGTGAAAACCGGGATGCCCGGCCCGCTCGACCCGCTTGAGCCCTTCAATGTGGCGGCGGCGGTTGAAAAGCTGGGGCTTGCGCATGTGGTGATCACCTCCGTCGACCGGGACGATCTGGCCGATGGGGGGGCTGCGCATTTCGCGGCCGTTATCGAAGCGGTGCGCGACCGTGCGCCCACCACCACGATCGAGGTTCTGACACCCGACTTTCTGCGAAAAAAACACGCGCTTGAAAAAGTGGTGGCGGCCCGGCCGGATGTTTTCAATCATAATCTTGAGACGGTTCCACGGCTTTATCCGAGGGTTCGGCCCGGTGCGCGCTTTTTCCACTCATTACGGCTATTGCAGCAGGTGAAGGAAATCGACCCGCAAATGTTCACCAAATCGGGAATCATGGTCGGACTGGGGGAAGAACGCGAGGAAGTTGGTCAGGTAATGGACGATATGCGGTCCGCCGATATCGACTTTTTGACAATCGGGCAATATCTGCAACCCACAAGGAAGCATCATCCGATCGACCGCTTTGTGACGCCGGAAGAATTCGCCTCCTATCGCGATATGGCCTATGCAAAAGGATTCTTGATGGTTTCCGCAACACCGCTGACGCGTTCGTCACACCATGCCGGTGATGATTTCGTCAAATTGCGCGCCGCACGGCAAAAGGCGCTGCAAAAAACCGCCGGCAAGAGCTGAGCCTATGCCTGAACATGCGCAGGAACGGCAGGTGCCGTTCACACCCGCAGAAATGTATGCTCTTGTCGCCGACATCGAAAATTATCCCGCCTTCCTGCCCTGGTGCGCCGGTGCGCGTATTCGCAGCCGCGAAGCAGGGGAAGGGGATACCGAAATCGTGATGGCCGATCTGATTATCGCCTACAAGATGTTTCGCGGCACCTATACAAGCCGCGTGACCCTTGACCGGAATAATATGCGGATCGATGTGGCGCATGCACGCGGACCGTTCCGGCGGTTGATAAATCAGTGGCGGTTCGAGGATGCGGGTGAGGGCGGGTGCCGTATCAGCTTTTACATCGATTTCGAATTCAGCAGCAAAATCATCCAGAAAATGATGGATGCGGTCTTCATGGAAGCCATGCAGCGCATCATACAGGCATTCGAAGAACGCGCGACAGCTCTTCATGATAAATAAACTCCAATCATACCCAGGCAAATAGCGCTTAGCGCCTAATACGGATTCAAAATGGACCTTTTGTGTTTCTGTGCCGTCCCGAGTGCTCATTTAGGCCATTTTTCTTTTGAAAGCGCGAGGGGTTTTTTCCAGCCGGATGCTGAGTGGCGGCAACGGGAATTCAAATGCCATTGATGTAGTCAGAGATCTCCATCTCCGCATCACGATGTGTCGGCCATGAACGCCGCCAGATGAGTTCCGCCTTGATTGCCGTAAAGGGAGCCTCCACTTCAGAGCCATCATCGCACTTGCATTAGCCACTCATCGATACCTTAAAACGGTGCTTACGCATGAGCTTTTAATAATCGTGCGAAGCAGTATTGGCTACTACGATCCACATGACGGGGATGCAGCCCTTGGGCGGTTGTCGCAGCGCCACGGCCATGTTCAAGGGCCGGAGCGCCTGGTCACACTCGCCAGCTCGCGCTTCAACAGGCGTATCTTGGCGTCCTGTCATCGCCGCCGGCCTGCGAGAACTTCTTCTTCCAATTGTAGAGCGAATGTGTGCTCACCCCTAGACGCCGTCGAGACCTTCCGCTACCGGATAACCCCGCTCGGTGATCTGCGCAACCGCGTCCTGTTTAAACTCATCACTGAAATTACCTTTGCCCATCTTGCTCCCCTTGCCTGAAAATTAGGAAAAAGGGCGTCTATGAATCTAAATAGGGTTGAATAGCCC
>OBIY01000694.1_pt1 | contig 12280 bp, 12 predicted proteins | sample 1519841 | NCBI WGS metagenome assembly OBIY01 (sample SAMN03019774, study PRJEB22545) | beach sand metagenome | biome: beach; feature: sea beach; material: beach sand | place: USA: Municipal Pensacola Beach, FL | collected 2010-07-30 | depth 30-40 cm m
TTGGGTTTTGTCGCCCGGCCTGCGCCGCCTGATGACGGCCAGGAATACTGTGTTGAATAAATGCCTGCTAAGGAATGAACATCCGTTCCCACTGTTAGCCGCTGACTGTAGGTCGCGGCTTCATCTATCCCTTGATTTTTTTCGATAACCCTGCCCTTGTCTCTTCCCTACCCCCTGCGTATTAGTCTGCGCTACAGTCGTGCCGGACGTGGCAACCAGTTCATTGCCTTTATGGGCATCTCGTCGATGCTCGGCGTGGCGCTGGGGGTAACTGCGCTGATTACGGTTATATCGGTGATGAACGGTTACGAAACTGAGCTGCGGCAACGCATTCTCGGTGTGGTCTCCCACGTCACCCTGTTTGGTACGCAGGGTGGGCTCCATGAGTGGTCCGACCGGCGTGTGCAGATAAGCGGGCTTGATGAGGTCAATGGCGTCGCACCGTTTATTGAACTGCAGGGTATGCTCAGCGCCAACGGTCGTAACAGTGCGGTCATGGCTCGGGGTGTGGAGCCCAATCTGGAATCTGAGGTATCTGACTTTCCCGGTTATCTGCAATCCGGGACTCTGGGCCAGCTTCAGGGTGGCGGCTTTTCGGTTGTCCTCGGGCGTGAACTGGCGGCGCAACTCGGTGTGGGGGTCGGAGACAAGGTGACCCTGTTACTGCCGCAGCTGTCGGTGACGCCGATAGGTGCGATGCCGCGTCTCAAGCGCTTTACGGTTGTGGATACTTTTCATGCCGGAATGCATGAATATGACAGTACTATCGCGCTAATCCATATCGATGATGCGGCTTTGCTGGTCCGTGCTGGAGAGTCGGTTCAGGGGCTGCGCGTACGCGTCGATGAACCCCTCAGGGCGCCCGTCGTTACCTACGAAATAGCGAGCCGCAATCCCGATCTGGTGGTGACCGACTGGACTCGTCAGCACCGTAATTTTTTTCAGGCCGTGCGCACCGAAAAGACAATGATGTTTCTGATACTGTCGCTGATAGTGGCAGTCGCTGCGTTTAACATCGTCTCTGCACTGGTGATGCTGGTGACTGAAAAGCAGGGCGATATCGCTATTCTCAGGACCATGGGGGCACGCCGCCGCGGGATTATTGCGCTGTTCATGGCACAGGGCATGACCATTGGCCTGGTCGGTACCCTGTTGGGTGTTGCCGGTGGGCTGGCTCTGGCCACAAATCTCGATCTGGTGGTGCCCTGGATAGAGGCGTTAATCGGCATCGACGTGTTTCCAGCTGATATCTACTACATCGCCGACCTGCCGTCTGAAGTCAGGGTGGCCGACGTAGTGGCAATTGTGATTGTTTCCGTCACCCTCTGTCTGTTGGCGACGCTTTATCCCGCCTGGCGCAGCAGTCGTCTGGAACCGGCTCAGGCGCTTCGGCATGAATAGCCTGGTGATTGTGGAGGGGTTGGTGTTCAGGAGGTGTCAGTGACACACCCAGTGGTCAGTTGTCGTCGACTGGGCAAAACCTTTTACGATGCGGATCGCTGCCTGCAGCTGTTTGAGAGTATTGATCTGCAGCTGGGGGTAGGGGAGACCCTGGCAATTATTGGTGAATCGGGTTGTGGAAAGTCGACTCTGTTGCATCTGTTAGCCGGCCTCGAGCAGCCCACCGCAGGTGAGGTCTTTCATGATGGCGTAGCGCTTGCCGAGCTTACGGAGTCAGCGCGCTGTGAAATACGCAACACCCGGCTGGGGTTTGTCTATCAGTTTCACCATCTGCTGGCAGAGTTTTCAGCTTTGGAGAATGTCGCCATGCCGTTGCTGATTCGCGGAGAAAGCACTAAACAGGCCCGGTTGCGTGCGCTGGAGATGCTGTCGCTGGTTGGGCTCGCTGATCGAGCAGAACACCGGCCCGCCCAGTTATCCGGTGGTGAGCGTCAACGTACGGCAATAGCTCGCGCTATGGTTGGCAGGCCCGGAGCAATTTTTGCTGATGAACCTACCGGTAATCTGGACGAAAAAACGGCCGAAGAGACCTGGGGTGTGCTCGAACAGGCCAACCGGGAGTTGGGGGTAAGTCTGCTAGTGGTAACCCACGCCCCTGGGCTCGCGGAGCGCATGAACAGGGTCTGTCGGCTGGCCGCCGGGCAACTTAATCCGGTGGTTTCCGCCTAACCTGCTGGCGCGATTTGCGATCCGCCCAGCGGCGGCGAATGTCTGCTTTCCAGAGTTGCCGGAGTACGAAATGGGTGGCCAGGGCGGCAACTGACCCTGCAGCCAGACAACCGACTCCGACCGGAGCCAGGTTGCTCACAAACCAATCGATACTGAACTGGTAGCCGTCGGTGGGTCCCGCATCGCCGAGTATCCATAGTCCCAGTTCATAGCAGGCAAAAAATACCGCTGGCGCGGTGACCGGGTTGCTGATCCAGGTGGTCGCCAACGAGAGCGGGACGTTTCCACGTAGCAGCAGAGAGCTGAGTGCTGCCAGCGGCATCTGGCCGATAATCGGCATAAAGCCCCAGAACACACCAATCGCGCCGCCCATCGATACAGAACGGCGATTGAGGTGCCAGAGGTTCTCATCGCCGAGCAGGTGGGCGACAGATCGTAACGCAGGTTTTTGCAGCAGCGATTCCTTTGTCGGTAACCACTCGCGAAGGCGACGTTTCATGTTGGGTTACTATTAATTAAATACGTTAGGAGTGGCCGCAGACCTACTGGGGAGATCTTTGCGCGAGGCAGCAAAAAACTATCTAGACCTCTGGTTTGTTGTCGCCTGGTTGAGTGGAATCGCCTGTCAACAGCTGTTACCACAACCGGTCGCTGTCGAACCCTGCCTGCTGATGGCATCGCTTCTCTGTCTCGGTATCTGGTGGCTATGGCCCCGGTCATCTGCACTGGTTGTGGTGTTGGCCTTGCTGCTGACATCTTTGCTGGGTCTGCTGCGAGCCGGCTGGACAGCGGAAAATGTTGTTGAGAGCAGGCTCGATTCGTCACTGAATCGAGCGCGCTGCATTATACAGGGTCAGGTGGCTTCAATAGATAGCCAGACCGAATCGATCACCCGTTTTCTGTTGTCGGTTGAGCAAGCGCAATGTTTAGATCGCGGTCAACAGAGCAGCCAACCAAATATTGATAAGGTCAGGCTTGCCTGGTATCGGCCTGATCAGGCAGTTGCCCTGGGGGAGCGGTGGTCGATGCAGGTGGTATTAAAGAGACCTCACGGCATGGCTAATCCGGGGTTGTTCGATTACAGCCTGTGGTTGGCACAGCGGGGTGTTGGAGCTACCGGTTACGTCGCGAGCGGACAGAAGCCACATAAACTGGCGGAACCGGCCGGTCCGGCTGGTTTCGTCTCTGTCGATTTGCTGCGAGGTTATCTTGCGGCACGACTAACAGAGGTGCTGGCCGGCCATCCGCAGACGGCAGTCATCAGGGCGCTTGCGCTTGGTGATCGTAGTGGCCTCGACCCGCAGACCCGCGAGCAGATGCAGTTGAGCGGCACCAGCCATCTGCTTGCGGTCTCCGGTCTCCATATTGGTTTGATCGGTTCTTTTGTCTGGGCACTGTTCAGCTACTGCTGGCGGCTCTATCCGCGCGGAATGCTCTGGGTTCCAGCACCGATTGCAGGAGCGCCCGCCGGCTGGTTGGCCGCTGGCGCCTATGCACTGCTTTCCGGATTTGCTCTACCCGCTCAGCGTTCACTGATTATGTTTTCTGTCGCGGTGTTAGCAGTAATTCTGCGCCGGGAAGTATTCAGTCGACGTTCGTTTCTGTTGGCGATGGTGCTGGTTACCCTGTGGCAGCCTCTGGCGTTGTTGCAGCCGGGGTTCTGGCTCTCTTTCGGTGCCCTGGCGGTGATCGCCTGGGCGCTGGTCGGGCGTCCGCCGGCGTCTGGATGGCTGCATTACGGTTTCGCTGTGGTACGAGTCCAGACGGTGATCTGGATCGGGCTGTTGCCGCTCGGACTCTATTTTTTTCAAAGTTATTCTGTCGTCTCGCTGCCGGCTAACCTGGTCGCCATTCCGGTGATCACGCTACTGGTGTTACCACTGGCACTTCTGGGTACTCTGCTGATGGTGGTCAATGAGCTTGCCGGTGGCGCAGTTCTGCTGCTGGCCGCGCAGCTTAGTGATCTGCTCTGGAGTTATCTGCAGTGGCTGGTCGACCTCGGCGAATCGGCGAAGCCTGGTCTGTTCCCCCGACTGCGGGTCGATTCGTTGCTGCAAGCACTGGTCACCGCCCTGGGAGCTTTATGGCTCGCTGCGCCTCGAGGTGTGCCGGCACGTGGGCTTGGGCTGTTATGTCTGTTGCCGCTGGTTATTCACACCGATGGTGAAGGTAGAGCGGGTCACGTCGGCGAGTTCGATCTGGTGGTGCATGATGTCGGCCAGGGGTTAGCGCTGACCATCACCACTGCCAACCATGTACTGGTCTATGATGTCGGTGCACGATTTAGCGAACGTTTTGATGTCGGCCGAGATATCGTCGCGCAGTCACTGCTGCGACGTGGCCGCTCTCATATCGACAGGCTGGTGATTTCTCATGCTGACAACGACCACGCCGGTGGACTGTCCGGACTGCTTGAACAGCTCTCTGTTGGGCAGATCATCACTGGCACTCCCGAGCAGTTACAACAGGTTGTGGTGAGCGGCTGCAGCGAACAAGATTGGGAGTGGGATGGGGTAGCGTTTCATCTGTTTAATGTCGTCAACAGCAGTGGCGGGAGTGACAACGACCGCTCCTGTCTGCTGCGCGTGGGTGGTGCACAAGGGGTGTTGGTACCCGGGGATATCAGTGGCAGTGCTGAACGCCAATTGCTAGCCGAACGGTACCGCGGGGGAGATGGACAGCAGCTGTCCGCTACGGTGCTGCTGGTACCCCATCACGGCAGCCGTTTTTCTTCCACTCCGGGCTGGCTCGATGCCATTGATCCGCAAATTGCCGTGGTGTCGAGCGGTTATGCCAACCGCTTTAACCACCCTCATGTTGACGTTGTGACGCGGTATCGTCAACGGTCAATCAGATTTCTCGATACTGCGGACGTGGGAGCGGTGACCATCCATTTCAATGATCAGGGTGTTATCGACTGGTGGTCGGCAAGGGGGGCAAAGCCACGATACTGGCATTGATTTATGCAATCACAGGCACCCGTTCCAGCGCTTATTTAGCGGGCAGTTCTGCTGGTCTGCTGTGCTAGAATCGAGTGTCGCCATCGGGGCTTTTTTCTGTTTCTAAAATCACCGGTTTGTACCGGGTTTTTATTGATAATACTGGGTATGTTTTGATCGAACTTGTTCTATCCGGCGGTTGGTTGATGCCGCCAATTCTGCTCTGTTCGGTGGTGGCGCTCGCTATCGTAATCGAACGCTTCTGGGCCCTGCAGCCACAGAAGATTAATCCTGATTTTCTCCTTGGCAGAATTCGCCGCTGGCACCGTGAGGGGCAGCTCAACGCAGACCGAGTCCGTGCGTTAAGCGAACATTCACCTCTGGGGCGCGTACTGGCTGCCGGTTTGGCCAATCTTGATGTCAGCCGCGAGGTCATGCGGGAGAATATTGAAGCGGCTGGCCGCCATGTGGTACTTGAACTGGATCGGTTCCTCAATACCCTCGGCACCATTGCGTCAATTACCCCGTTGATGGGACTGCTTGGCACCGTCATCGGCATGATCAAGGTGTTTGCGGTGATTACCGAACAGGGGGTGGGTGACCCGACGGTGCTTTCTGGCGGAATTTCCGAGGCCCTGATCACCACGGCGGCGGGATTGACCGTCGCCATCCCCTCGGTGCTGTTTCACCGCTATTTTCGTGGTCGCGTCAACGAGTTGGTGGTGGAGATGGAGCAGGAGGCGATCCGTATGGTGGAAGTGATTCATGGTGAACGTCCGGACAGCGACGAGTGAAATTCAGTTCCCGGTCGACTGAGGATGACAGCCCCATCGTAGAGCTCACACCTCTGATTGATGTGGTGTTTCTGCTGCTGATCTTTTTCATGGTCTCCAGCACCTTTAAAGACGAGGCGCGGCTGGCGGTTGATCTGCCCGAATCATCCGCCGAGACCAGTGACCAGCCACCGCAGTCTCTGGAAGTGGTGCTGACCGCAGACGGCCGCTATTTCATCAATGGAGAACCACTGAATGATGCAGATGCGGAATCTGCGGAGCTATCTGTCGGAGTCTCAATCGATCTGTTGAAACAGCACCTTTTGCGCGCAGCAGCCGGTCGTTCAGACCCTTCAGTGGTGATCTCTGCCGACCGTGACGCTCGCCATGGTCAGGTGGTCGCGCTGCTGGAAGCCGCACGTCAGCTCAATTATCTGAAAATCAGTTTTACTGCAGAACGTGGTGCGGGATCGACCTCATCTGCAGAGGTTGATGATGGTAACTAGCCAGGCACAAGAGAAGTTGGCGGACGCAGGCGGCGCAGAGTCGACCGGGGAAACCGATTACCTGCAGATATACCGGCGGCTACTGGGGTATGCAACCCCACACTGGCGGGTTTTTATCGTCGCGATCATAGCGCTGGTCGGTATGGGCCTGACCAACACCGCTTTCGCCGCGCTGATGAAGCCGCTGATTGATGGCAGTTTTGTTGACAAGGACCCCGCCATTATTGCGTTGATTCCGTTTGCGGTAATCGGACTCGCACTGGTACGCCTGCTGGTTGATTTTGGATCGAAATACTCCATGTCGTGGATCGCTCGTAAGGTGATTCTAAAGTTGCGTACGGAGATGTTTGACCACCTGCTGAGGTTGCCGGCGCGGTTTTTCGATCTCAACGCATCCGGCAAGCTGATTTCCAAAGTCACTTATGACGTCGAGCAGGTGGCGATGGCCGCGACCGAGGCGGTGACCGTGCTGACCCGCGACTCCATCACCGTTGTCGGCCTGTTGGGCTGGATGGTCTGGCTGAACTGGAAGCTGGCGATTATGTTCGTACTTGTCGGCCCATCGATTGCGATAGTGATTCTCAAACTGAACAAGCGTTATCGCGGTTTGAGTAAACGGCTGCAAAACTCCATGGGCAGTATCACCCAGTCGGCTGATGAGGTGATCAGTGGCCATCTACTGACCAAGATATTTACCAATCAGGAGCGTGAGTCGGGTGCCTTCGACAAGGTCAGTGAACGCAATCGCAGTCTGCATATGAAGTGGGTATCGGTGGATACCATCGGCAGTAACCTGGTGCAGATCATTCTTGCCATTGCCTTGGCCGGGTCGGTCTATGCAGCGGCGACTTTCGCCAGTACCGAGCAGATGACCGCTGGCGGCTTCATGTCCTTCATTATGGCGATGATGATGTTGCAGGGACCGATCAAAAAGCTAACCAAAATGAACTCCGTTGTTCAGCGTGGGCTCACCGCCTCTGTAAGCGTTTTCGGACTGCTGGACCAGGACCCGGAGCGCGATACGGGTAGCAGGCAATTCGAACAGATTCCCCGCACCGTCGAGTACCGTAACGTCAGTTTCAGTTACGACCCCGAAGGTGAGCCGGTTTTGAGAGACATATCCTTTGTTGCCGAGGCGGGGCAAACAGTTGCTATTGTTGGTGGCTCCGGTGGTGGGAAATCGACTCTGGTCAATCTGTTACCGCGCTTTTACGAGCCTCTTGCAGGCACTATCCTGGTCGGTGGTGTCGACAGCCAGACCCTGAAGTTACAGGCACTGCGCGAACAGATCTCGCTGGTCGGTCAGAACGTCATTCTGTTTAACGATACCGTGGCCAACAACATCGCCTACGGCGGTGGTGATAATGTGACCCGAGAGCAGATAGAGCAGGCAGCGCAGATGGCAAATGCAGCAGGCTTTATTGAGGCGCTCGCGGACGGGTACGACACGCTGGTTGGTGATAATGGTGTGCTGCTTTCCGGCGGTCAGCGACAACGTATCGCCATTGCCAGGGCACTGTTGAAGGACGCGCCGATTCTGGTTCTGGATGAGGCTACCTCCAGCCTTGACACTGAATCGGAGCGGGCGATTCAGGCTGCACTGGATGGGTTGATGGCTGATCGCACCACCCTGGTGATTGCTCACCGATTGTCAACTATTGAAAAGGCCGACCAGATTCTGGTGGTGCGGGCCGGTAGCATTGTCGAGCGCGGTACCCATCAGCAGCTGCTGGCAGAGGGTGGTTATTACAGTGAACTGCACCGTATGCAGTTCAATGAACCGGGTATCGCCGTCTGAGCACCATGCGCTCCCCTTTTATCAGCCGTCGAAGGCTCGAACCTTTTCTGCATCGTATCTGGTACCGCTCTGCGCAGCCATGGCAACTCTTGCTAATGCCGTTGAGCCTGGTGTTTAGCGGTGTTGTTTTCCTGCGCAGGAAGGCCTACCGGGCCGGTTGGTTGCAAAGTGCCCGCGTTGATGCGCCGGTCATCGTGGTCGGAAATATTACCGTCGGCGGCAGTGGCAAAACGCCCTTCGTGATCTGGCTGGTTGAACTATTTTCCGCCCATGGTTTTCGTCCTGGTGTTGTCAGTCGGGGCTATGGGGGAGCAGCGAGTTACTGGCCGCAACAGGTACGCGGCGATTCTGACCCACAGGCAGTGGGGGATGAACCGATCATGCTAGCGCGGCGTTGCAACTGCCCGGTGGTGGTCGATCCGGAGCGGACAAGAGGTGCCCGGGCATTGATCGAGCAGGCCGGTTGTGACCTGATTATCGCCGATGATGGTTTACAGCACTATGCGCTGCAGCGCGATGTCGAGATCGGCATGATTGATGGTCGCAGACGCTTCGGTAATGGCTGGTTACTGCCCGCTGGACCGCTCAGGGAGCCGCCGAGCCGTCTGCAGGAGTGCGATTTTCTTGTCGTCAAGGGACGCTCCGCCGGCCGCGAGTACCCAATGAAATTTGTCGATTATCAGCTCCTGCCGCTGACTCCTGGAAGAAGTCCGCAGCAGCCCGAACTGTTTGCCGGTGGGACTGTGCACGCGGTGACCGCCATCGGTGATGCGGAGAGTTTTTTCGCGACCTTGCGGCGTCTCGGAATGGAGGTGATTCCCCATGCGTTGCCGGACCACCATCCGCTGTTTGAGGAGTCGTTTGAATTTGGCGACCAGCTGCCGGTGATTATGACCGACAAGGATGCCGTCAAATGTCGCGAAAACCTGCATGATAACTGCTGGCTGTTGCGTTTTTCGGTTGAAGTAGGCGATAAACTCGATCAAAAGCTGATCAATATTCTGGAGGCACGAAAACGTGGTTGATAAGGCACTTCTGGAGATTCTCGCCTGTCCACTCTGTAAAGGGCCGTTGCACTACGACCGGAAAGCGCAGGAGATGATTTGCGCTGTTGACCGGTTGGCTTATCCGATCAGGGATGGCATCCCGGTAATGCTTGAAGATGAAGCGCGCCAACTCGGCAGTGAAGAAGAGGTGGCACGCTGAATTTTATCGTCATTATTCCGGTTCGTTACGCCTCTACCCGTTTGCCGGGTAAGCCGCTGCTCGATATTGGCGGTAAACCAATGTTTCAGTGGGTCTGGGAGCAGGCGCTGGCCAGTGGCGCACAGCGGGTAGTGCTGGCTACCGATGATCAACGCATTGAATCGGCAGCGCAGCGCCTGGGCGCAGAGGTGGTCATGACCCGCGTCGATCATCAGTCCGGCACCGATCGTCTTGCCGAGGTGGCCGAACAGCTTGACCTTGGTGCAGAGCAGCTGCTGGTTAATGTGCAGGGAGACGAACCGTTGATCCCTCCGGCGCTAATCAGTCAGGTCGCAGAGCTGTTGCATAGTGATCCCAATGCGGAAATGGCAACGCTTTCTGAAACGGTTGTCCAGGTAGAGCAGCTGTCCGATCCCAACGCGGTCAAGGTGGTTGCTGATCGTAATGGCCGTGCACTCTATTTCAGTCGCGCAGCAATTCCATGGCCAAGAGCAGGAGAGCCGGATGTGGCAGCCCTGAAGGCCACCGCACTTTGGCAACGCCATATCGGAATCTATGCATACCGGGTCAGGTTTCTGCATCGGTTTGTCAGCTGGCCACCGGCGCCGCTGGAACAGACTGAGTCGCTGGAACAGTTGCGCGCACTCTGGAACGGTGCCTCGATAAAGGTCGAACAGGCTTGTGAAGCATCACCTATCGGGGTCGATACTGCCGCTGACCTGGAATTGGTGCGCAACCTGGTCAACACAGGTTGTTAACGCAACTTGCTCGTGTGACTGGAGTAATGGCACGTTGCGCTGAGGACTGAAATGTCGTTGCGCTCAGCTTCAGTTAAAGGGTTGGGGCGCAAGGTTTCCAGATATTGACGTAGCCAGATGGCCAGCGCCAGCAACCGTTTGGCAGGAGAGGAGGCATGTTCCACCGTTAGACCCGAATCGGCGGGTGTAATGGTGGATCAATCTTGAGAGGAGAGCGCAATCATGGTTGCACCGGTAAGTCAGCACCAGATCAACTGGGCCACGCCGTTACCCGAGATGGGTGACGGGCCAATCAGCGTCGAGCCCTATGTGTCGGAAGAATTTTTCGAGCAGGAGAAAGCCCATATCTTTCGCAAGGCCTGGATCCAGGTTTGTCGCGAGGATCATCTCCCTGACCCCGGCGACTACATGGTGATCCCGATGGAAGTCTGGAACAGCGAGATAATCGTGGTTCGCGGTAAAGATAGTCAGGTCAGGGCGTTCCACAACATCTGCCGACACCGTGGGATGAAAGTAATTCGGCGGGAAATGGACGAGTCGATGAACTTTCAGTGCGGTAATGGTCACGTCATGATCTGTCCATTTCACGGCTGGACCTATAACAATGACGGTACTCTGCGACCATTAATGGGAGAAGAGTATTTTCCCGATATCGATCGTGAGCAGCTTGGTTTGGTTCCGGTGACACTGGATAGCTGGAATGGTTTTCTGTTTGTCCATTATCAAAGTGAGCCGGAACAGGGGTTGCGAGAGTTTCTTGGGGCGCTGGCCGATGATATGGAGGAATATCCATTTGATCAGTTCACCCACATTGCCCGTTACAGTGCAACCGTAAAGAGTAACTGGAAGGCATCGATGGATGCTTTTCATGAGGCGTATCATGCTGCGACTCTACACGGAGTTTCGGTACCCGATGCGGCGCGTAATCCGGAGACCATCGTGCCCACGTCGGCACGGGTTTACGGCCCCCATCACAGTCTGTCAATGTGGTCGCCTTCCGATTATCAGCCCTCACCAGCCGCAGTTGCGGCATGGAAGTACGGTCAGTCGTTTGCAGCTGGCGGTGAAATGGATCTGCCCGGTGCCAATCCGAGCAAGGACGAAGCCTGGTGGTTCGATATCAATGTCTTTTTCCCCAATTTCTTTTGCGATACCGGGCCGGGTTGGTATTTCACCTATAACTTCAGGCCGATATCGGTATCGGAGACCGTCTGGGTGATGGACATCTATCAAACCGCGGCGCAGACCTGTGGCCAGCGCATCGCCCAGGAGCACACCAAGGTGATGCTTCGTGACATCGTCTATGAAGACCTGAGTACGCTTGAGCAGACTCAGGAGATGTTGGCGTCGGGGGTGATTGACAAGCTCCACATCTCTTCTGAGCTGGAGGTGGCCGTTCGTCATCTGCACGCGACCGCCTGCGAGTGGGTGGAACAAGGGGAGCAGGGTTAATGGATCACTCACTGCCATCGGAATTTGCCGATCTGGCCCATTTTGGTCCTGATTGGTTCGCAGATAGCGAAAAAGAGCGTCACTCCAGGCGCCTGAGAGGTACTCCTGATGAGCTAAAGGGACTCTATGAGGCGGTGTTGCCACGCCTTGACCAGATGGTGGGCTATCTCGATCAGTTTCCTCTAGATGACCTCACCCAGGAGCAGAAAAACCTGCTCAATTTGGCGCTTTCGTTTATGGAAGTGTCGATGGCGGTGGAATCGTTTGATGGTGCAGCTAAAGTACCCTTTGGTTTTGATACCAGTCGCTGGGAAGTGCATTTCTAAGACAGGTGGGATCGACGTCGGTGCTAATCGCTGGATTGAGCTGGCACTGCGGCGGTCAACGGCCGAACAGCTCTTCTTCGGCCGCCAGCTCGGACTGAAAAAAACGCAGGCGGTTTTCGATTTTGGTCAGGGTGATGAAGTCCACCTGGTCCTGACGAGCAGCCTCGCGCAGTGCCGCAATTCCCTGGCGCAGATCCCCACCCCAATAGTGGTATTCCGCCTCCATCTGGTAGGCGAGAATCGGCTCTCTGGTGGCAGCGGCAATCCGTGCCGCCAGTTGATAACCGCCGGGGTCAGCGTGATTCTGGGCGATATAGGCCTGGGCTGCTTCCTGTGCCTGTTTCATTTTGCCGTTGAGTAACAGCGCTTCGGCGTGCGGCGCGATCATTGAG
>OBIY01000696.1_pt1 | contig 12262 bp, 11 predicted proteins | sample 1519841 | NCBI WGS metagenome assembly OBIY01 (sample SAMN03019774, study PRJEB22545) | beach sand metagenome | biome: beach; feature: sea beach; material: beach sand | place: USA: Municipal Pensacola Beach, FL | collected 2010-07-30 | depth 30-40 cm m
TCCAAAGCGCATTCTCGCCGATACCGGTCACCGGCGGGATTACGGGGAGGGGGTGGCCTACCGGGATTATTTCGCCAGTGACGCGCTGATGTTCAGCACCCCTTTCCAGGATAAACGGCTGAAAAACAAGCGTGAGGTGCTTGCGTTGCGATTTTTTGCGGCACCCGATGAGCAGCTGGCCATCGATACGGAGTACCTGAAACTACATCCGGTATTCCATCATCAAATTGGCCAGCAGAAGTTTGTTGTACTAACCGATAAGACCGGCGCTAACCGGGTCTACGATCCCGGTCAAATTACCCTGGTCAGCTACGATGGCATCGATACCGTTGTGGATGCCGAGGGCACGGCGTGGCGGATAGGTGAAGCGGCCCTCACCTCGGAACAGGGCCAGAGTCTGCCGAGCCTGCCCTACCACCGGGCGTTCTGGTTTGGCTGGCTGGCCGCTTACCCCGAAACCAGGCTGATAAAGTAGTGGTTGAATAACTGTCGCGCTAACCTCACGCGAACCAACTGTTTTTACGCCCTTCATCCTGATTGCGCGCTTGCTCGTGCGTTTACCTTATGTGTATCCAGCCCGGTTTGGACCAGATGTTCTCTAGCCCCCGTTTTTAATAAACGCCAATAACATCCGTCCGATCTCGGCTTCATCGGTAGGCTGATCCAGAGTCGCCAGGGCCTGGCGGCAGCGCTCCTCGCCAATGGCGCTAATGCGACGTTGCAACAGTCGCCGCGAATAGTCTGGAGTAAACTCGGGGTGGCCCTGAAAGCAGAGCACGCGATGGTCGATTTTGAAGGCGGCATGAGGGCAAAAATCACTGCTGGCCAGTAGTGACGCGCCCTTCGGTAGGCGCTGGACCTGATCCTGATGGCTGTAGAGCAGGCGTATTTCGGCTGTGTCCTCGGCGTTAGATTCAGATTTGAATTCAGAGTTGGCTTCAGCGCCGGCGGCTGTCAGGGTTTGCGAAGGCCGGCTCGGGCCTACCCAACGGGTGCGATGAACACCCAGTCCCCAACCGCTTCCACTTTTTGCCGCATGACCGCCCAAGCTGTGCGCGACGATCTGATGGCCAAAGCAGATACCGATAATTTTTGCGCCGCGCTTATGGAAATCCCGGATCCATGACTGTAGCGGCGCGATCCAGGGCAGGTTGTCGTAGACGCCAGCCTTGGAGCCAGTAATTAGAAAAGCGTCGCACTCGTCGGGACGATGGGGTAACTCGCCTTCCTGTACCTGGTAGTAACGATAGCGCAGATCTCTGTCCAGCTCGCTGAAAAAGCGGGCGAACATCCGGCCATAGGAGCCGTAGTCAGGGAGCAACTCCGGATAAAGGGTATCGGTCTCCAGCAATCCAAGTTTTGCCATCACGCTATCTTACCCGCAAGGAGGTGAAATCTGTTTGTCGAGGCCAAAACTTGTGTAACCGCGAGTTTCAATGATGAATCAAATTGGCTCTTTCAGCATGAAGCTCCTAGAATGCGCCCCCGCACTATCAGTTGAGAACTATTTTACTTGTCGTCTATTGAATTTGCCCCCGGACAACGCTGGATAAGTAACGCCGAGACCGAGTTGGGTCTGGGTATCGTGGCTGGAGTGGCCGGTCGCCGTGTTGAAATTGCTTTTCCCGCCGCCGCGGAACAGCGGGTCTATGCCGTGGACAACGCACCGCTGGGTCGGGTGATTTACCCGGTGGGTGACCGTATCCACAATGCCGAAGGGGAGGCGCTCAGGGTCACCGAGGTAAAAAACCACGAGGGCTGTGTCATTTATCTGGGCCTGGATGACCAGGGTAACGACGTGGTGCTGCACGAAATTGATCTCGATAGCTTCGTGCATTTCAGCCAGCCCAAGGATCGACTGTTCGCAGGCCAGGTGGACAAACCCGGCCGCTATCAACTGCGCTGCGAGACTCTCAGGCACCGCCACCGCATTCGCCGCTCCTCGGTTTATGGGCTCCTCGGCGCGCGGGTGCAGTTACTCCCCCACCAGTTGTATATCGCCAGCGAGGTAGCTCAGCGTCATGAGCCAAGGGTACTGCTGGCCGATGAAGTCGGGCTGGGTAAGACCATTGAAGCCGGCCTGATTCTGCACCAACAATTGATCAGCGGGCGCGCCAGCCGGGCGCTGGTGGTGGTGCCGGACAGTCTGGTGCACCAGTGGCTGGTGGAAATGCTGCGCCGTTTTAACCTGCGTTTCACCATTCTCGACGAGGCTCGGTGCAAGGCCATTGAAGCCGGGTCCGAGGACGCCGCCGAAGACGAACTGAACGAGGGTTTTGACGTAGCGGATGACGAGGATTTTGCCGAGGGACTGGAAGCGGAAGCTGTCGAAGGCAAGGGTGGGGTGTCGGGAGATAACCCGTTTGACAGTGCGCAGCTGGTTTTATGTGCACTGTCCTTCCTGGTAGAAAACCCCCAGCGAGCCGAACAGGCTAGGGCCTCGGGTTGGGATTTGCTGATTGTGGATGAGGCCCACCATCTGCACTGGAGTGAAACCGAAGTCAGCCCGGCCTATGCCTGCATCGAAAATCTGGCGCGGGAGGCCGGTGGCGTATTATTGCTGACCGCGACCCCGGAACAACTGGGCATTGAGGGGCATTTCGCCCGCCTGCGTTTGTTGGACAGCGATCGCTATTACGATCTGAAGAAATTCCGCGAAGAAGAGAGCAGTTATCAGTCAGTCAGTGCCCTGGTGGCGGCTCTGACCGAGGCGGGTCAGCAAAATGGCCCGCAGGAGCGGGATACATTGATCGCCGAGCTGAGCCACTATCTGGGTGAGGATGCCGGCCAGGACTTGCGTCGGGCTCTCGAGGCATTCAGCAGCGATCCCGATACCGGCAAGACCGAGCTGGACGCCCTGGTGGCCACTTTGATTCAGCGTCTGCTGGACAGGCACGGTACCGGGCGTGTGCTGTTTCGTAATACCCGTGATGGCGTTGCCGGCTTTCCCCAACGGGTGTTGAATGCCCATCCTCTGGCGGCCTTGCCAGTGGAGTTGTCGCGGCGCTCTGAAACGGCACGCGCCGATACTACGAGCGACCTAAATAGCCTGCTTCGCCCGGAGCAAGTTCTGGGTGAGACCTGGTTAAATGACGATGCGCGAGTTGATTGGCTGGTGGCGTGGCTGGCTGAACATCGCCAGGATAAAACCCTTTTGATCTGCGCCAGCGCCGCGACCGCACGGGAGCTGGAGGAATACCTGCGTTTGCGCCAGGGGGTTCGCAGCGCTGTTTTTCATGAGCACATGAGTCTGCTGGAGCGGGATCGGGCCGCCGCCTATTTTGCCGATGAGGATGAGCCGGCGCAGGTGCTGGTATGCTCGGAGATTGGTAGTGAGGGGCGCAACTTTCAATTTTGCCGGCATTTGATTCTGTTTGATTTACCGCTGAACCCGGATCTTCTGGAACAGCGCATCGGGCGGCTGGATCGCATTGGCCAGACACGGGATGTGCAGATCCATGCGCCCTACCATCGGGATAGCGCCCTGGCGGTGTTGGTGCGCTGGTATCACGAAGGCCTTAACGCCTTTGAGCGAGTCTGCCCCGTGGGCCCCGCGATCTATGCCCAGGTTCAGGCGCGACTCCATGATTGCCTGAATGCGGGTCGGGAGGGCGAAGCCCTGGATGCGCTGATCGCTGACACCCGCCAGTTAACAGAAGCCGCGTTGACGGACTTGCAGCAGGGGCGGGATCGCCTGCTGGAGATGAACTCCTGCAATATGGAGCGGGCCGAGGAGGTTATTGCCGAGCTGAGCGCATTGGGTCAGGGCAACGAGTTAGCCACGTATCTGGATGCCGCCTTCGATGAATTCGGCGTCGATCAGCACTACCACAGTACCGAGGCCGTGGTGGTTGAGCCCAGCGATCACATGCTCACCCATGCCATACACGGTTTGCCTGAAGACGGCCTTACAGCGACATTTTCCCGCACTCGCGCCTTGAGCCGGGAGGACATGCATTATTTTACCTGGGAGCACCCCCTGGTTGCGGGCCTGATGGACAGTATTGCGGATGGTGATTTGGGCAGCACTACCATCTGCACCATTAAATTGCCGGCCCTGAAGCCAGGCACCTTGTTGCTGGAGGCGGTATTCAGCCTGCGTTGCCTGGCGCCTCGTTCACTCCAGCCTCAGCGTTACATGACCGACTCCCTGGTGCGGGTGCTGGTGGATGAAACGGGTCGCGATTTGAGCGCCGCCGTGGGCGAGGAACAACTGGCCGGCCTCTGCAAACCGGTGAAGAAAAATGTCGCCAGCGAAATGAGTCGCCATATCCGCCCTCAAGTGGAGACGTTGGTAGGCCACGCCGAAGCCCTGACCCAGCCTCTACAGCAGCGGATGATTGCCACTGCCCAGCAGCAGGCGCGGGACAAGCTTGGGGAGGAGGTTCAGCGCATGCAGGCGCTGGCGGCGGTCAACCCCAATATCCGTCGGGAAGAAATTGACTATGTACGCGATACTCAGGAGGCGCTGGAAGCTTATCTGGCAGCCGCGGAGTTGAAAATGGACGCCTTGCGCGTGGTGGTCAGCGTTCCCTGAGCCAGGCTGCTACCAATTTTCCCAAACCGGCCGGCAGCGCTCGGGCAGGGCCGATTGTCGACCCAGTTCCGCCCAAGCCTGTCCGGGGCGGTGGAAGTCGGAGCCGCTGGATGCCAGTAGTTCGTGAGCTTCGCAGAGCGCTGCAAGGCGCCGGGTTAAGTCCGGCAACTGCTGACCTGACACCACTTCCATGGCCAGGCCGCCGGCGTTTTTGAATGCAGTAATCAGACGGATTAGCTTGGTGCGGGTCAGCCCGTATTTATCCGGGTGAGCCAGCACCGGGATGCCGCCAGCGGCCACTATCCAGCCGACTACCGTTTCCAGGCTGGCCCAGTAAGTGCCCACATCGCCGGGCTTGCCGCGACCCAGATACTTTTTGAAAGCCTGCTCCGGCTTGTTCACCACACCTTTAGCTATCAGAGCCTGGGCAAAATGAGGGCGCCCGACACTGCCTTTGCCAGCGAATTCCAGGGCCTGGGGCAGGAGGTCGGGCAAGCCTTTTTTGCGCAGCCGCTCGGCAATGGTTTCGGCCCGTTGCTGGCGGGCTTTTTGCTGCTGGTCGATGGCGCCATTGAGGATATGATTGTTGGGGTCTATATCGAGCCCAACGACATGCACATCCCTCTTGTTCCAGAGACTGGAAAACTCGATGCCTGGAATCAGTCGGATGCCGCAATCATTGGCCGCCTGTAAGGCTTGCCAGCCGGCGCAGGTGTCGTGGTCGGTGAGGGACAGGACGTCGACATCCATTTCCCGGGCTCGCTGCAAGAGTTCGGTGGGTGTCAGGGTGCCGTCGGAACAGGTGCTGTGGCAGTGGAGGTCGAAGCGCATGATTTTTTTAGGTCAGCCGTGGGTTGCCCAGATAGTGTAATAAGCGCGCTTATTATAGCTTTGCACTTGTGGCTTTTATCTGACCAAGTAGACTTTCGGTCAAAGTCGCGGTGGAGAAACGAGGTGATCGAGGCAGGGGAAAATACCACGGAGCTTGAACCCATCGATGGGGAGCGACGCGCACTGGTGGTGGCCGAAACGGCCCGTTATGTGCGATTGGCGGCCGAGCTTTATCAACAGCCTTTACCAATGTTGCCGGTTTGTTTTGATCTGCTCGGTCGAGCCAGTGGCATGTACAAAATAAAAGGTGAGCAGCGCTGGTTTCGCTATAACCCCTATATTTTTGCCCTGAACTTTGAGGAACATCTGTTAAACACCGTGGCCCATGAAGTGGCCCACTATGTGGTGGATTGCCGTCATGGTCTGGTCAGGGTCAAACCCCATGGCGCCGAATGGCGGGGGGTGATGGAAGCTTTTGGCGTGGAAGCCAGCAGAACCTTTGATCACAGCCTCGCGGGTGTGCCCCAGCGTTCCTATCGCCAGGTAAGCTACCGCTGCGATTGTGGCGAGCAGCCTCTGGGTATTCGTCGCCATAACAAAGTTATGCGGGCCCAGGCGCGCTACCGTTGTCGGGTATGTGATGTCGAGCTGCGGCCTGTGTGAGTGCTTTTTATCCCGTAAGGCGGCGTTTTCTTGCCAAGCCGCCTGGCTTTCAAGATACTGCGGGCTTTTTTGAACAGGTGAAGATTGATGGAAATCCGTAAGGATAGAGTGGTGCAGTTTGATTACGTCCTCAAGGATGCCGAGGGGCGGGTGCTGGAGTCTTCCGAGGGCGCTGGCCCCACTACATATCTCCACGGTCACGGGGGTATGCTGCCGGCCCTTGAGAAGGAGCTGGCGGGCCTGAGTATCGGTGCCCAGATTACCGCTCAGCTGAGTCAGCCCTATGGCCCGAGCCACGAGGACAGCATACAGCGGATTCCGCTCAAGCACCTGCGCGCCAAGAAAAAGCCCCAGCCCGGGGCAGTTGTGGTGGTGCAGGGTCAGCACGGCCCCCGTCAGGTCACCGTGGTTAAAGTGGGTAAATTCAGTGTGGATGTCGATACCAACCATCCCTTTGCCGGCATGGACCTGACTTTCGACATCGACGTGCTGGATGTGCGTGAAGCCAGCGCCGAGGAATTGAGCCACGGTCATGTCCATGGGCCGGGTGGTCATCAGCATTGACCAGCGATTTACCGCCCTGGACGGTGTATATCATTCGGGCCAGTGATAATTCCCTATACACGGGTATTACCACTGATATGGCGAGGCGTTTTCAGCAGCATCTGGAAGGCGCGGGCGCCAAATACTTCCACGCAGGGCGCCGGCCCGAACAGGTGGTCTATTTAGAGCAGCTTGAAGATCGTAGCGCTGCCTCAAAACGCGAGGCCCACATTAAAAGGCTGTCCCGACAGGAGAAGCTGGCTTTGTGCCGGCTGGAGAGTAAGCAATGAGCAATCAAGAGTCGCCGGCGGAAGGGCTTGTTGAAGAGCTGACGCTTGGGAAGCGAAACCCGGAACAGTTGGCGCGGGCTAAGCTGGTCACTGAGACTGCCAAAATTCCCTGGCGGGAGCTGCAGCGGTTCTTTGCCGGGGGTACAGTAATTTTCGTTTCGGTCGATATAGATCTAGTAGAGGCCGCCTATCAGGTTAGCCAGGATAATGCCGAGAGGGTGAAGGCGTGGCAGGCCCAGGGTTTGCTGGGACACGTTGCCGACGCCCAGGCGTTGGAGTGGTACAACAGCGATGCTCTGGTGTGGTCTGTTGTTGTGAGACCCTGGGTGTTGGTGCAGCCGGTGCAGCTTGGTTAGCATTCTACTGGTTCTGCTGGGCCTGGGCGAAGTTTCAACGCTGTCCACTGGCTGTTCGCTTGAGGTTGGCCTAAGCCTGATGGCTACCTTTGCTGGCTTTATTTATGTGAGCTTGTTACCAGTTGTTTCTGATTTTGGTCATTAATATTGAGCAATAAGCTTATAAAAACACCCATAATTTTATTGGCGCCGCCCTAACTCTGTTGAGAGGAGACAGACTTTGGATCTAGCAACCCTTATCGGTTTTGTAGTTGCCGTGGGCATTATCGTTGCCTCTATGGTTCTTGGCGGTGGTTTGACCGCTTTTGTTGATGTTCCTTCCATGATGGTGGTGTTCGGTGGCACTGTTGGCGCGGTTATGATGAATTTCACCCTGGGGCAGTTTCTCGGGGCAATCAAAGTCGCACTTAAAGCACTTGTCTTTAAAATCGACAAACCCGCGGAACTGATCAGTCAATTGGTGGAAATGGCCAAGGAAACCCGCACCGGTGGTCTGCTGGTGCTCGAGGGTAAGGAGACGGAAAACACCTTTCTGTCAAAGGGCATACAAATGCTGGTCGACGGCTATGAGGGAAGTGTGATTTCGCAAACCTTGAGTGCCGAAATGAACCAGGCGGCATCGCGACACAGCGATGGCGCCGCGATTTTTAATAAAATCGGTGAGGTGGCTCCAGCAATGGGTATGATCGGAACCCTCGTGGGGCTGATTTTGATGTTGGGTAATCTGGACGACCCCAAAAGTATCGGACCGTCAATGGCGATTGCATTGTTAACGACGTTGTACGGAGCCTTGCTCGCCAATGTTTTTGCAATGCCCCTGGCCGGCAAATTAACGCTGCGCAGAAATGAAGAAATCATGGTCCAGTCCATGATCATTGATGCAGTGACAGGTATTCAGGAAGGGACAAATCCCCGGGTGCTCGAAGAACTGTTGCAAACGTATCTGCCGGGTTCAAAACGAGACACGGATGGTGGCGGAGACTCTAACGGCGGAGATTAGAGCGGTGGTGGTTTATCTGGCTCCGAACCCGGTAACAGATTCTCGTTTGCCCTTCGGGCATAATCGGAGAAGTGTATGAGTGATGATGAAGGCGGTGGCACCCCGGCATGGGTGATGACCTTTGCCGACTTGATGTCGTTGCTGCTCTGCTTTTTTGTCCTGCTACTGTCTTTTGCCGAGATGGACATTATCAAGTACAAGCAGGTTGCTGGTTCAATGAAGATGGCTTTTGGCGTCCAGAGAGATGTGGCCTCGGAGCAGTCAGAATTGGATGAGGAATTCATTGAAGGCCGCACCGCCGAGGCTCCGGAATTTGAAATGACGGCCGTCCCGGAAGGCCCCAGGCCCGAGGAAGTTGGCGCGCCTGATGTGAACGACCCCAGTATGGAGGGTCTGCTCGCGGCCATCAAGGCAGCGGAGGAAGCCGCGCGCGAGGAAGCGCAGCAGGAAGCCATCGAGAAACTGACTGCCGCTTTGGGCGAGGATGTTGAACGCGGTATGGTGGATGTGCAAAAGGTGGGTGAAAATATCCTTATCACCATTACCGAAAAAGCCTCATTCCCGTCTGGCGCGGCGACATTGCGTGGTAGTTTCTTGCCCGCGTTAACAAATCTGCGGGAGGCATTGTCGGAAGTTGAAGGGCGAATCGTAGTCGCTGGCCATACCGATAACAGGCCAATCAAGACGGCTCAATTCAGATCAAATTGGGAGTTGTCCTCCTCTAGGGCGGTTTCCGTTGTTCATGAGTTATTAAAGGATGGCGTTATCCCGGAGCAGCGTTTTCTCGTTGAAGGCCATGCGGATTCTCACCCCATTGCTCCCAATGACACACCTGAAAACCGTGCAAAGAACCGGCGGGTTGAGCTGACTATCTTGCGGTCGCCGAAAGTCGAGGAGCAAGAAGAGGTCATTGATTTACCATCCGTGGACGGGACTTCTTGACGGTCGGCTGAATTGGCCGGGCGGAAATGTGATTCGGCTAAGCGATCTCGGCAGGCAAATTTTCACCCAAGGAATATAGAGATGGTGGCGCATTGGTGATGGAAGACAGAAGAAAGTTTTTTCGTGTGCATGACAGTGTTTATCTACGATACCGGATTATTGAAAGCCAGTATCTTGATCAGGCTATTCTGGATGCTCAGACTAGCGCCGAGCAGCAGCGAAAGCTGCTACAGTCAATGGCGGATATCGACGAAAACCTGGTTGCTCTGGAAGCGTCCATCAAGGTCAATCAACCTGAAATCGCCCAGGCTATTGACCTGCTGAAACGCAAAATTGACAGCCTTGCTGGTGTGGTGCGTACACAACTTGACCCTGCGTTAAACGATAAGGATGGTCGAGCTCCCCTGGAGGTAAGTCTCAGTGCCGGTGGTCTTGGTTTTTCAAGCCGGGAAAGTTTCGCGCTGGGCGATATGCTTGACCTTACCCTGGTGTTATTACCGGAAGTAAAAACCGTCCATGGATTTGGCGAAATTGTTGATTGTCAGCCCGAGGGTCAGGATCAAGTGGAAAGCGGCTATCGGGTTGGTGTGCAATTTACTTACCTGGCTGAAGCTGATCGGGAAATTATTGTTTCCCATGTTCTCAATAAACAATCCAGGCTATTGCGAGAATCCAAGGAGCTGGGCAAATCCACCTGATCCTCCGATGCCTGGAGTTGGTCGGTGGATGTAAGGCTGATCCGTAAGCTTATCTGGTTTTATCTGTTTATTTGTCGATGTTTGCGGTACGTTCCCACCCTCGATAATTGTGTTCTTCCCCGGGGAGCTCATTATCTGGGTGGTGTTAAAGCGCGCTGGTAGGGCCGGATCAGCCGTTTGGTCTGTTAAAATTGATTCTCCTTCCGTTTCAGCAATGGTGACATTTTCCCCATGCCTGCTCCCAAAGTTGGTTTTATTAGTCTCGGTTGCCCCAAGGCGCTGGTGGATTCAGAACGTATCCTGACCCAGTTGCGTCTGGACGGCTATGAGGTGTCGCCCAGCTATGACGATGCCGAGGTCGTCGTGGTCAATACTTGCGGCTTTCTCGACAGCGCCAAGCAGGAATCCCTGGATGCGATCGGTGAAGCCATGGCTGAGAATGGCCGGGTCATTGTTACTGGGTGCATGGGTGGGGAGGAAGAAAGCATTCGTGCTGTCCACCCCGAGGTGCTGGCGGTGAGCGGCCCCCAACAATATGAAGAGGTGGTTGCGGCAGTTCATGAATGGGCGCCCACCGAACGACCGGCTCACGACCCTTATACTGATTTGGTGCCGCCCCAGGGAGTCAAGCTGACCCCGCGTCACTATGCCTATCTGAAAATATCCGAGGGCTGTAACCACAGTTGCAGCTTTTGCATCATTCCCGATCTGCGCGGCAAGCTGGTGAGTCGACCGGTAGGTGAGGTGCTGGACGAAGCCCAGCGGCTGGTGGATAACGGCGTTCGGGAGTTGCTGGTAATTTCCCAGGATACCAGCGCCTATGGGGTTGACATCAAATACCGTACCGGCTTTTGGCAGGGCCGGCCAGTGAAGTCCGACATGCTGTCACTGTGCCAGACCCTGGGGGAAATGGGTGTCTGGGTGCGTTTGCACTACGTCTATCCCTACCCCCACGTCGATAAAATTATTCCGCTGATGGCCGAGGGCAAAATCCTGCCCTATCTGGATATTCCCTTTCAGCATGCAAGTCCGACGGTATTGGCGGCGATGAAACGTCCGGCCCATCAAGAGCGTAGCCTGGAACGCATTCGGCGCTGGCGCCAGCAGTGCCCGGATCTTACCTTGCGCAGCACCTTTATTGTCGGCTTTCCTGGAGAAACCGAAGCGGATTTCCAGCACTTGCTCGACTGGCTTGGGGAAGCCCGACTCGATCGCGTGGGTTGTTTCAAGTATGAAGCGGTGGCCGGCGCCAGGGCCAATGAACTGCCCGATGCCGTGCCCGAGCCGCTCAAGGAGGAACGCTGGCAGCGCCTGATGGAGGCCCAGCAGAAGATCAGCGCTGAGCGTTTACAGGAAAAAGTGGGCCGCACCCTGGAAGTGCTGGTTGATACCATTGATGAAGAGGGCGCCATTGGTCGAAGCTGGGCCGACGCGCCGGAGATTGATGGCCAGGTGTTCTTTAACGGCGATCACTGTGCGCCCGGTGATCTGGTACGGGTAAAAATCGAGGAGGCCGACGATTACGACCTGTACGGCTTCCAGCAGACTTAGCGCCGAGTACACAAACAAATAGGGTTCAAATAATCAAAGACGGAGCCATGCCACACACCAGCCAGTCTTCACAGTTTATGTTCCGCAATGCGCTGTGGCGCAACGGGGAAAAAGTCGCCGTGGTCGACGATCGGCCCTATCGCTATAAAGAGCTTGACCAATTGTCCAGTCAACTTGCCGCCAGTCTTGAGGCTCTGGGTATCGACAAGGGCGACCGGGTGGCGATTTTATTGCGCAACTGCGTGGAGTTTGTGGTCACCGACCTTGCCATTCTCAAGCTGGGAGCGGTCAAGGTGCCTCTAAACGAGATGCTCAGCGTCAGCGACGTGACCTATATGCTAGGGCACTCGGGTGCCAAAGTTTTGGTGGTACACGGTTCTCTGGTCGATAAGCTCGACAAAGATGAACTGGCCGGTAGTGCATTGGCGCAGATTTTTGAATTGGATGATCGCGGCCAGGGCGTTGCTGCGGGCCATCAGGACTGGCAGGCGCTGTTTGAGGGTGAGTCAGAACCTTTTACATGGCGGGCGGTGGGGCCGGACGATCCGGCTTTTATTATGTATACCGGTGGCACCACTGGGCGTTCCAAGGGGGTGCTTCATACCCATGGGGCCATGATGATCAATGGCCTCACCCATATCGTAAACGCGGAAATCAGCGAAAACGAACGACTCCTGTTGACCAGTCCATTGCCCCACGCCGCCGGTTTTATGGCCCAGGCCGGTCTGCTTCAGGGGGCGACGGTTTATTTACATCGGAGTTTCGACCCGGGGGTGGTGTTGGACACCATCCAGCAGGATCAGATCTCCTGGACCTTTATGGTGCCGACCATGGTTTTCAGAAAGCTGACA
>OBIY01000699.1_pt1 | contig 12257 bp, 11 predicted proteins | sample 1519841 | NCBI WGS metagenome assembly OBIY01 (sample SAMN03019774, study PRJEB22545) | beach sand metagenome | biome: beach; feature: sea beach; material: beach sand | place: USA: Municipal Pensacola Beach, FL | collected 2010-07-30 | depth 30-40 cm m
GGACCTGATGGTCGAGATCTGTGCCCAGGCTGCCCGTTTGGGTCACCGCATATTCCTCTACGGCGGTCATCCAGACGTCAACAGCCAGGCTGCCAAGGTGCTTGGCCACCGCTTTCCCACGCTACAGATAGCCGGTGCCGTGCACGGCTATCTCGATGAAGATCAACAATCCGGGCTGGTCGAACAGATTAACCGCAGCAATGCCGATATCCTCTTTGTTGCGTTGGGCAGCCCAAAGCAGGAACAGTGGATGAGAGAACACTGTCCGGCACTGAACGTGAAGGTGTGCCAGGGCATCGGCGGCACCCTCGACGTCCTCGCCGGTCGGGTGCCAAGGGCACCGGCGTTGTTCATAGCGCTCCATCTGGAATGGCTTTACCGGCTGCTTCGACAGCCCCGCCGGCTCTTTCGCCAGACCGCATTACCCCGTTTTGCGTATCAGCTGCTGATCCATCGTAGCGCCTGCTGACCGACGCTTACGCAATTGTCGAGCCTCTCAGAACGACTGCCGGTGGGCAGTCCACTTCCCTCGTCGGGCCAAATGCGGCTGCTCCTGCTGTTGCTGGTTGCGTGCCTGTTAGCCACCTATCTGTTCTTTCCCAGTCTGCAATGGCTGATTGGAGAATGGTCGCGCAAGGAGGAGTACAGCCACGGCATGATGATTCCGCTGGTGGCCGCTTATCTGGTCTGGCAACGACGCGGTCTGCTGGCTCGCAGCCGACAGCACAATAGCTGGCCGGGTCTGCTACTGCTGGTCTGTGGTCTTGGCGGACTGGTGCTGGGCCGCTATTCAACCCTGTTCATCATCTCTCACTACTCACTGCTACTGGTCATTACCGGGCTGGCCCTAAGCGCTTTTGGCTTGCGGATAACCCGTCACCTGCTGTTCCCCATCGCGCTGCTCGGGCTGGCAATTCCGCTACCCAACTTTCTTTATGGTCAGCTCTCTGCTCAGCTACAGCTCATCTCCTCGGCGCTCGGGGTTGAGGTGATTCGCGCCTGTAACATCAGCGTCTATCTTGAAGGCAACGTGATTGACCTTGGTGCCATGCAACTGCAGGTTGTCGAGGCCTGCAATGGTTTGCGTTATCTGTTTCCGCTGATGTCGGTGGCCTTTATCTGCGCCTATCTGTTCCATGCGCCGCTTTGGCAAAGGGTGCTGATTTTCCTTTCCAGCATTCCCATCACGGTGATCATGAACAGCCTGCGTATCGGCCTGATCGGCGTGACCGTAGAGTTCTGGGGTGTCGAAATGGCGGAAGGCTTCCTGCATGATTTTGAGGGCTGGGCGGTTTTTATGGTCTGCACCGCACTGCTGCTGCTGGAGATCTGGCTATTCGCCCGTTTGCTACCACCCCGGCAGAAACTGCAGGACTGTTTCGGCATCGACAGTGTGCCGATACCCCCCGACCATCTACTTCACTCCTGGCGTGTAACGCCTTCTCTCTACGCCGCCGTGGTCCTGCTGATCGGCGCAGCAGTGACCCTGTTCACCAACCCCACAGCGGATGAATACCGGCCCGAGCGACAGGAGTTTGTCACCTTTCCGATGTCATTTGCTGGATGGCGGGGAACCCGGGAAACCATGTCTGAGGAAGTTCTCGACGCCCTCGATCTGGATGATTATCTGCTCGCAGATTACCGCTCACCGGTTGCTGCACCGATCAACCTGTATGTCGCCTATTACGGCTCCCAGACCTCAGGGGAGTCGGCCCATTCGCCGCGCTCCTGTATTCCCGGCGGTGGCTGGCAAATCACCAGTCTCAGTCAGGTTGAACTTGACCCACAAACCCGCGCCAACCGCGTGGTCATCCAGAAAGGTGAACTACGTCAGCTAGTCTACTACTGGTTTGACCTGCACGGCCGTAACCTGACCAATGAATACCTGATCAAGTGGTACCTGTTTCAGGACGGGCTGACGCTGAACCGCAGCGACGGCGCCCTGCTGCGACTAACGACCCCGATCCTCGCTGAGGACGGCGAACAGGAAGCAGACCGGCGGTTACGCGATTTCCACACGGAAATCGCAAAGCGCCTGCCGCCGTTCGTTCCCGCAGCAGCAGGCCATGAGTGATCAGCGACAGACTCAACATTCGACGCTGGCTGGTGGTATCCACAGACTAACCGCACAAGGCTCACCAGAGCCATTCGGGCAGTTCGGTTAATGGATCCATTGCTGTTACTAGTCAGCTCCATGCTGATATCGGTGGCGCTGATACCGCCGCTGATCCGCATCGCACCACGCATCGGCCTGGTCGACCGCCCGGATCCGCGCAAAGTCCATCAACGCACCATGCCGCGGCTCGGCGGCATCGCCATCGCCTGCGGCGCGCTGATACCGCTGTTTGCAACCTTTGCCAGTAACTATGCGTTGCTGTCGATCCTGTTCGCAGCCTTGATCCTTGCGCTGGCCGGGGCCTGGGATGACCGGTCCGACCTCGACTACAAAATCAAGTTTGCTCTGCAGATCGGTGCTGCCGTAATCATCATCCATTGGGGTGGGACCGAAATTACCCGCCTGCCTTTTTTCGACCAGACCCCACTGCCTGGCTGGGTGAGTAAACCGTTAACACTGTTCGTGTTGTTGGCATCCACCAACGCGGTCAATCTTTCCGATGGACTGGACGGTCTCGCCGGCGGAATGGCGATTCTGGCGTTTGGCGTGGTGGCAATTCTGGCCATTGAATCGGGCCAACCGACGGAACTGCTGATGGCCATGGCGGTGATCGGCGGAATCGGCGGTTTTCTGCGCTACAACAACTACCCGGCACAACTGTTCATGGGCGATGCGGGTAGCCAGTTTATTGGACTCTGCCTGGGCGTCGTGGTTATCCAACTGACGTTCGGCGACGCCACCCCTTACTGTCCGGCACTGGCGCTGTTTCTGCTTGGCCTGCCGCTGCTGGATACCGGACAGGTAATGCTGCGGCGTATCAGTCAGGGTCGATCACCGTTTCACGCCGACCGGCAGCACCTGCATCACCGGCTGCTGGACACCGGTCTCGACCATTACGAAGTGGTTACCCTGATGTATATCGGTCAGGGAGTCATGGTGTTCACCGGTTTTCTGGTCCGCTACCAGCACGACCTGATCAATCTACTGATCTATACGACGACTGGTCTGGCATTAATTGCCACCGTGAGACTGCCCGGAATGGTCGCTATTCGCCAACGGCTGATCACCATCAAGCCGGTCGAACTGGTCCGCAACCACTCTCTGAGTGGCTGGATCAGGCGTGTACTGTTACTGATTCTCGGCAGTTATTTCATCTTCATTCCGATATTCACCCGCGACGGAACTGTGGAACTGCTTGCGGTAGCGATCATCGGCCTCATTCTGCTGGTTGGTGGCTGTTTCTGGACCAATCACGACTGGATCGGACGACTGGCGATCTATCTCTGCGGGTCCGCTGTGGTCTATCTTGCGCAAAACTCAGCGCCACCGGGAACCCTGTTCCCGGCCATCGATAGCGCCTTCTACGCAGTGGTAGTGATGCTGGTTCTGGCAGGGCTACGCTACACCCGGCAGAAGGAGTTCGAACTCTCACCGTTCGATTTTCTGATCATCTCCTGCGCGCTTGCTGTACCGATGATTGCCGGCCCGCTGTTTGGCAACCCCAAACTCGGCCAGGCCATTGCCAACCTGGTGGTGATCTACTACGCGGTGGAGTTTGTGATCACTTCCGCCCGCAGCAAACGGGTTCTGCTTGGCTGGGCTGCGCTCAGTTTTATTGCTCTGGCAACACAACAACTAGCCGTGTAGAACCCGCTTTGCCAGCAATCTGTCATCGCAACGTAACACAGCGGGCGTAGCCTTTCGGTCACTGACCGAGGAAACACTTTCCATCTGTAGCCCTGCCGTTCTCGTTTGCAGCCAATCCTGTAACCCAGCGTTATCTCAATCATGAAAAAGCCCAATCCACGCCCGGTTTATTTTCTAATGCTGATCGTCTCGCTGCTCACCGGTTGCAGCGGACCGGAAGATCGCGTTGCCCTGCATCTGTCCAAAGGCGATGCCTTTTACGCTGAACAGGACTTTCAGAAGGCCAGGGTGGAATTCAAGAATGTGCTACAGATCGACCCCAACCAGGTAGAAGGTCGTTTTCGCCTTGCGGAAACGCTGGAAAAACTGGGCGAGACCAGTAATGCAGTCAATCAGTACAAGAGCGTCATCGGGCTTCAGGGTGACCATGGTGGTGCGCTGCTGCGCATGGCCGAGCTTTACTTCGCCGCCAATCACCTCGAAGGTACTCGTGAACTGCTGACCAAAATTCCGCCCGGGGATGAACGCTCCAGCGCGCGCTACGAGTTTTTGCTGGCCGCCGTCGATGCCAGGGAGGACCGGCTTCAGCCAGCGCTGCAACGGGTCGAACAGCTACTCGCCTCGTACCCCGCCGACGGCAATGCGACTCTGCTCGCGGCGTCGCTCTACGAAAAGGATCAGCGACCCGAGACCGCCGTCGCGCTGCTCCAGGATTTTCTCCGGCAACAGCCCGATCACCACCAGATCAGAGCCATCCTCTCCGGCTTGCTACTCAAACAAGGGGATACGCAAAGCGCTATTGACCATTACCGCCGCATCGTCGAAGCAAAACCCGAGGCCACCGATATTCGCATCACTCTGGCACGCCTCTATGCCGGTACTGAACAGGTTGCCGCCGCTGAAGCGTTGCTCCGCGAAGGCGCTGTCGAAGAGCAGACACAGGAGCTCGGTAAAACCGACATGCGGCTGGCACTGGTGACCTTCCTGCATGATCGCAAGGGTTTCAACCACGCAGCTGAAGAATTGCAGCGGATGATTAGCGTCGCACCCGAAGAAGCCAATCTGGTGCTCGCCCTTGGTGAGCTCCATGAACGTGCCGACAACCGCGAGCAGGCAAAAAAAATCTACCTGGACGCCATAGAGACCTTTGCACTTAAACCCGCTGAGGCGAGTGCCCGCAACCGCCTGGCAGCGCTGCTGGTACGCGAAGGCAAGCTGGAAGCTGCATTAACCGAACTGGAAGCAATCCTCAACGCTAACGGGGCGGATCGCGCAGCATTGATGATGCGCGCCAGCATTGCCAATAGCCAGCAACGGCACGGTGATGCCATTGCCGACTATCGCGCTCTGCTTAAGGACGCCCCAAATGACCATGTGGTGCTGAGACTACTTGCCGAAACCCACCGGCTCAACGGCGAACCTCTGCTGGCCCGGGATACCTGGGGTAACGCACTCATCGCGCAACCACGTGATGCCGGGCTAAAGGCCGAATTTGCACGCGCACTACTGGCGATGGACGACCCTAACGGCGCGGAACACCAGCTCCTGCAGGCGGTAACCCTGGACAACGATAACCCGGCATTGGTGCAGTCGCTGGCAGAAGTTCAGATCAGTCAGAAGAAGTGGTCTGCTGCCCGCGAAACACTCAGCCAGCTTATGGAACTGACGCCGCAAAGCCCCCTGCCCTTCTATCTGCTGGGCAGCGTCGAGCTGGCAGAACAGCAACACCAGGCTGCACTGGAGATGTTTCAACAGTCGCTGGCAATCGCTCCATCAGCGGTGGAACCTCTCGAACGGGCGGTAAAACTCCTCGCTGCACAGAAGGAATTCGCCCAGGCATTGACGCTCACCGATGTGGCTCTGGCAGATAACGCCGATAACGCCATAGCCCACCACCTGCGCGGAACGCTGCTACAGGCACTGGAACGGATTCCAGAAGCGGTCGCAGCGTTCGAACAGGCATCCGCCATCAACCCCCGCTGGCCCCTGCCCTACCTGGGACTCGCCGAAACTCTTCGCGTCAACGGTGAGACCCAACGGGCCACGGTTCGGCTGCAACAGGCACTCGATGCGACTGACAAAAATCCACTGATACTCACAACCCTGGCTGACTGGCTGGAGAAAGATGGCAGGAGCAGCGATGCTCTGGCGGTAATGAAAACCGCCTATGAAGCACAACCACAATCGCTGGTGATCGCCAACAACTTTGCGATGATGAGCATCACCCATGACCTGCAAACGGCCGACAGCACTACCCTGATGGCTATCGCCGAACAGCTGCGCTCCAGCGCCAACCCGGCGTTTGTAGACACTGCCGCCTGGATTGAAGCCCATACCGGCAGCCCGGAGAAAGCCATAGCGCTGCTCAAACCACTGGTCACCGCGCACCCCGACAGCGCCGAATTTCTCTACCACCTGGGCATCAGCGAAAAACTTGCCGGCAACAACCAGGCAGCACGCGAACACCTGACCCGGGCACTGGCGCTAAACCAGCAGTTTCGCGGCCGGGATGCTGCCCGCGAAATACTGGAACAACTCTAGTCGCGGACCTGACAAATCGATGCATTGTCTGTCATCGGCCTGTCATACCTGAAACCTACAATCCGAGTTCATCATCGTTGATCCAGGTACTTTCAGGCCGACCATAATGAACTATCAATTCAACATTGACGTTATCGCCGGTGCCAGGCCAAATTTCATGAAAGTCGCGGCACTGTTCGCTGTCGCCGACCGGTTTCCCCAGTTCAATCTGCGGCTGATTCATACCGGACAGCACTACGACAGTTCGATGTCCGATGTGTTTTTCCAGGATCTCGGCCTGCCGCAGCCGGTCAGCCACTTCAACGTCGGTAGTGGCAGTCACGCACGGCAAACCGGCGCGATTCTGAGTCATTATGAGGATTGGACCGAGAGTCAGAGACCCGATCTCTGTATCGTCGTTGGCGATGTCAACTCGACCATAGCCTGCGCCATGGTTGCCGCCAAAGCGGGGGTGCCGGTAGCACACGTCGAGGCCGGTCTGCGCTCCTTTGATCGCACCATGCCCGAGGAGATCAACCGCCTCCTCACCGACAGCATCAGCACCCTGCTGTTCGCCTCCGAACCCGACGCAGTGATGAATCTTTCCCGGGAAGGCTACGCGAGTGATGCTATTCACCTCGTCGGTCAGGTGATGGTCGACACCCTTCTGAACAGCCTGCCAAAAGCAGAAGCCCTGCAGGTCTGGAAAGAATACGGCGCCGACCGGGGAGACTACGCCATGGTAACCCTGCATCGTCCCGCCAATGTCGATGATCGCGAGCAGCTGGCGACTGTTTGCGCACAACTGCTCTGGCTCGCCGACCGGTTACCGATCATCTTCCCCGTGCATCCACGCACCCGCGGAAACCTGGACCGTTTCGGATTACGTTGCCTGCTTGAGGAACATGATGATATTCAGCTCTGCGATCCACTCTCCTATTTGCAATCGCTATCGTTGATGAGTGCGGCAACCATGGTCGTGACCGACAGCGGCGGTCTGCAGGAAGAGACTACTGCGCTTGGCGTGCCCTGCCTGACCCTGCGCGAAAACACTGAACGACCAGTCACCGTCATTGAGGGGAGCAACCACCTTATTTGCAACGACTGGCAACGGTTTCAGCAACTGGTCAATTATTATCTTGAGCTCGACCAGGATCGCATCGCCGGCCAGGTGCCCTACTGGGACGGAAAGTCGGCACAACGGATCCTCTCCGTGTGCGCCGACTATCTGGCTCAACAACAGCCTCTGGATAACTGCGCTTGACCCACCGTTTTCGAAACAGCAGTCACGGCTTTACCCTGATCGAAGTGATGGTGGTGGTGGTCATTCTTGGCGTGCTTGCTGCACTGGTGGTGCCGCGAATCATGGACCGGCCGGAAGAGGCACGGATGATCCGTGCCCAGCAGGACATCAGGGCCATTGCTTCGGCAATCAACCTGTACAGGCTCGACAATTTTACTCTTCCGAATACCGAACAGGGACTGGAGGCGTTAATGACCCAGCCAGATAATCTGCCCACTGGCGCGCGCTGGAAGCAGGGGGGTTATCTGGACACCCTGCCCGAAGACCCCTGGGGTAATCCCTACATCTACCTGCAACCAGGCGTTCACGGACAGTTTGACCTCTATTCGACCGGAGCCGATGGTGCGCCCGGCGGTGAAGGTGCTGCTGCTGACATCGGTAACTGGGCCGGGTGACCAGGCGACGGCTCAGCGACAGTGGCTTTACCCTGCTGGAACTGATGGTAACCCTGGCGATTATCGGGGTTCTGGCCGGCACCCTGCATATTGGCATCGGCGCCCTTGGTGGTCGCAGCGCTGCAGACACCTTTTTGCAGCAGCTGTCAGATCAGCTGCTACATGCGCAGGAGATGGCGATGATGAGCGGCCAGACCTACCGACTGCACGTTGACGGCTCCGATTGCAAATTCCAGCGATTGCAGGGTGACCGCTGGCAGACCATTGAAAACAACCCGCAGCTACCACCCCTCGCCCTTCCCGTCGGCAGCGCACTGCAATTTTTCCCCGCCAATCGCCCGGCCATTCTCCCGGCCAGTGGTGATGCCCAATCGGGAGTGGTGATCAATGCTGACGGCCAGATCGCCCCATTTCGACTCACCCTGATCAATCAGCATCAGCGCTCGACCCTGAACCTGGATCGGCACGGGCATATCCAACTGGATAGTGCCCGGTGAGTGCTCACTCAAACCACACCATCCGGCCCGATCGGCCGGTGGCAACCGAGCGAACCAGCGGCTTCACCCTGCTGGAAATCATGGTTGCTCTGGCGGTAATCGCAATTGGTGCCACCGCGACGCTGATCCTCGACAGCAGGCTCAGCGGCAATGCCGCCCATTTACAGCAGCGCGTCAGCGCCACCTGGCTGGCGCGTAATCTACTGGAAGAGTACCGCCTGAACGGCTCCTGGCCCGAGCGGCAAAACGCCGTCCTGTTTGCCGGCCAGCAGTGGCATTGGAGTGGGCAAACCAGCGCTAGCGAAGCAGACGACAGCCTGTCATTGCTAACAGTTACAGTCAGCACCGCTGGCGCAACCCCCCTCACGGTAACAGGCTATGGCCCTCTATCAGGCCACTAGGCGGCATCGCGGCTTTACCCTGCTGGAACTTCTGGTAGCGGTGACCGTCATGGCGGTAATGAGTCTGTTTGCCTATCGGGGCCTCAACCAGCTGACAGATAATTCTGCCCACCGGCAACAGCAGGAGCAGTGGTTACGCCAATTGCAGGTCGGCTTCACCATGATTGAGCGGGATCTGCTGCTGGCCGCGCCCCGATCTGTACGCGACGGATTTGGCGAACCACGCGCCGCATTTCTGGCCACACCGGGACAGGAAAACCTGCTGGAACTGACCCGTTCCAGTGCCGCCCCTGGCAGCAGTTCGCACCCGGGTTTTGCCCGCGTCAGCTATCAGCTACGCGACAACCGGCTGATACGCAGCCGGCAGCCGGTGCTCGACACTGCGGTTGGCAATCAACCGCTGGAAACGGAGCTGCTCGGCGGCGTAGAGCTGGCCGAACTGAGATTCTTCTCCACGGCTGTCGCCTGGCTTCCCTACTGGCCGCCGGCGGTCGGGGCAGAGGTGGTTCCGAAAAGTGTCGAAATCACCCTACAACTGGCCGGACGACCGGCCATCACCCGACTGCTTGCAGTGCACTGATGACAATAGCGGCTAAACAGAGTGGATCGAAAGGCATGGCCCTGGTTGCGATGCTAATCGTGGTTGCGCTGATGAGCATGGCAATGGTGCGCAGTAGCGCCAGCCAACAGCGGGCAACGAGCATCACTGCCATCGAGCAGCAAAACGGGCTCGCAATCGAAGCACTAAGGGGTTTAGAGCAGGCCAGCCTGCGACTACTCAACCAGCAAACAACCGCCGTAACAGAGGTGCCAGCCAACCTGCCAGTCAACGGTAGCGACCCGCAACATCCGTTTACAATCGGCCTTGCCACCCTCACCGCACTGCCCATGCCGGCCAGGGCTGAACTGATTCCACTACAGTCACGACTCAACCTGAACAACCTGGCCACCCAAGAAGACCCTGCCCAACCGGTGAGCACCATCACAGGATCGCAACAGCGGTCAAACCCGTTTCGCGCCGTGCTGCACACCCTGTTCGAACAGCAACAGGTTGACACCAAACTACTCGACGCCATTCACGACTGGGTTGATGCCGACAGCAACCGCCGCTACCCGGATGGTGCTGAGGATGGTTATTACCTGCGATTACGTCCCGCTTACCGGGCTGCCAATCAACCGATGGCAGCCATCACCGAGCTGCGCAGTATCCGGCACATCTCAAGCGCAGATTATCAACAGCTAAGCCACTGGCTCACCGCGCTGCCGGTTGGCGCCGATCTGAATGTCAATCTCGCTTCTGCGCCGGTGTTACAGGCACTGCACCCGCAGCTGACTGTCGCTGCCGCAGAGAAGCTGGTCAGCCGTCGCAGCAGCCAGCCGTATACCTCAGTAGAGGAATTTCTGCGAGCCGATGAGCTCGCCGGTCTCGGTGTCGGGAATACTGGCCTGGCAGTGTCCAGCGACTACTGGATGCTGCGCAGCGAGTTTCACTTCGATGATCGGGTCACGGTTTATCGAACATTATTCGAGATCGGTGAAAAAGGTGCCCGATTGCTGCAACGCCACCTCGGCGAGTCATCATGAACGCGATCCATCTGCACAACCTGGAACGTCCGCACAGCGCCTCGGCCGCTGCGACAACCGGCAGCACCGGGACAGTGTTACTGGCGCCCACGATTGAACTGTTGATGACCAGCACCCGCCTCAAAGCGAAGCGCAAAAAAGACCGGCTCGCCGCCCTGCCTTACGCACTGGAAGAAAAACTGGCAACACCAGTCGCAGATCAACATTTCGTTACCGCTAATACCATGGTCGAAGACGACCAGATCACCGTCGGTATCGTCAGCAGGAAAACCCTCATCGATTGGCTGGCGGTAGCCAGCCACTGCCAAATTGACCTCAGTGCCATAGTGCCAGATGTACTCGCGATCCCCTGGTCGGAAGGAGACTGGAGCCTGGTCGACGATGGCGAACAGATTCTGGTCAGGACTGCGATCGACCGCGGCTTTGCCGTAGATTGCGAACAGGCCGCTGAACTACTGCATTGGCAACTACATGATCTGCAAATTAATTCTCCGGCCGCTGCCGATAGCGACAGCAGCGCTGACACGCCAACGTTCCAGCTAAAGGGAAATCTGCGAATCTGGCGACGCACCAAGGCGAAAACTCTGGATGCCACAGACACCGCAAAGCTGGGTCGCCATTTTCAACGCGGTCTCCGCGAGGAGGGAGAGTTTGACGATCGCGGCGAGTTTCTCGCCAAACATTACCTGCAAAGGGCCGACTCCACACCGCTACTCAATCTGCTCACCGATGACTATCGAACCACGAGTGGAAAATCCACGCGGTTAAGGAACAGCTGGCTAAGCGCCGGCATCTCGCTTACGGCGGTGGTGGTCTATGTTGCCGCACTTGTCATCGATATTTCTCGCGCTGACAAAGTCGCAGCGCAGGCTCAACAACGGGCAGAGACGCAGTTCCGCGAGACATTTCCCGGCGTCACCCGCATCGTTGACCTGGACGCCCAGACCCGCCAGCAGTTGCAACTGGCCAGCAACAGCAGCAGCTCTGGCGAGGACACATTCACCGCCCAGTTTATCCCGGTGGCCCTCGCCATCGAGAAAGTCAGCCAGCTGACAATCGAGGCAATCGAGTTTCGTACCGGCCAGCTCCGGCTAACCGTTGCAGCCAACGACATGTCAACCGTTGAACAGTATCGCAGCACTCTTGAAAGTGCCGGTCTCAGAGCTCAGGTCGATTCGGTGGCAGGACAGGCCGACGGCACCATCCTCGGTCAGATCACTGTCGTGAAATGAGTATCAACGCAATAACCGGCTGGTTCGGCGCACTGCAACCCCGCGAACGGATCATGGTCACCGCTGCCGGAGCCTTTGTGCTCGTGGTCGCCGGTTTTCTGCTGCTGGTTGAACCCCTGCAGAAAAACCGCGACCAGGCACACCGCAGGGCAATCAGCGCCCTGCACCTGGAACAGCGGGTTATCAGCGCCCAAAAACTAATCGGCAGTAGCGATTCTCAGGCCGGCGGTGAAGTCTACCCCGGCCCACTATTAACGCTGATGAATGCCAGTACCACAGCACATCGCATTGCCGCCCAGGTGAAAAGGATCTCGCCACAGGGAGACAACAAGGTACAGGTCAACTTTGCCGAGACTGGCTTCAATGCTCTGCTCGGCTGGATTGCGGAACTGGAAAACCAGCAGCGGCTCACGGTCACCTCACTGACCATGCAGCCTGGCAGCGAACCCGGCACCGTCTCGGCGACCATCAGTTTGCAACGCTAGCGACTCTCATACTGCGGTCGCAAACCAGCGAACCAGCGAACCAGCGAACCAGCGAACCAGCGAACCAGCGAACCAGC
>OBIY01000700.1_pt1 | contig 12228 bp, 7 predicted proteins | sample 1519841 | NCBI WGS metagenome assembly OBIY01 (sample SAMN03019774, study PRJEB22545) | beach sand metagenome | biome: beach; feature: sea beach; material: beach sand | place: USA: Municipal Pensacola Beach, FL | collected 2010-07-30 | depth 30-40 cm m
GTTGTCGATCACCCGCGTCAGGTCGTCGCGCAGAACGCGTAGGCCGGTCTCTCCGTTGGTAATCGGGGTAAGGACAGAGTAGGCCAGGTTGTAAGACATTTGGGCAAAGGCCAGCGTCAGGATCGAAAAGTAAATGCCGGTCCGGCGCAGGCTTAAAAAACCAATGACTGCGGCAAACAAACCGGATAGCAGGATAGCAAACAGCACGGCCGGTATGGCATTCATGCTCAGCAATTTGAATGACCAGACAGCGGTGTACGAGCCAACCCCTAAAAAAGCGGCGTGTCCGAAAGAGAGGTAACCGGTCAGCCCAAACATGATGTTATAGCCGATTGCGAAAAGCCCAAAGATAGCGAATTTTTGCAGCAGGTCCGGATAGCCTGCACCGATCAGTGTGCCCCAGAGAGGCGCAGTCAGTACGACCAGTGCGAACAGTGCCAGAATAATCGTATCGCGGGTGCGTGAAGAGGTGATAATGGTTTGCATGGTCTGACTCCTTAATCCTTACCCATCAGGCCACGCGGGCGCACTAACAGGATAATCACCGCAATCAGGTAGATAATAATCTGGTCGATGCCGGGCAAAATTGATTTGACTTCATTCATGGAAAAGAACGATTGCAGGATGCCGAGCAGAAAACCGGCCGCAACGGCGCCGGGTAATGAACCCATGCCACCGACAACGACGACAACGAACGAGAGGACTAAAAAGTCCATGCCCATGTGGTAGTCCGGTGGCAGGATCGGCGTGTACATCACACCCGCCAAGCCAACCACGATGGTGGCCAGGCCAAAGATAATAGTAAAGCGGCGCTCGATGTTGATGCCGAGCAGGCCAACGGTTTCACGATCGTGCATACCGGCGCGCACAACCATGCCAAAGGTCGTCAGGTGGAGGAAGGCAAAAACCCCCGCAATAATGGCTAAGGAAAACAACAGGTAAATCATGCGCCACCAGGGGTAGACCAGCCCTTCTATTCCGAAGAGCGCACCGATGTTGGCGCTGCCGGCAACAATATCGGGTGCGCCAACGGGAATGGGGTTTGCGCCATAATTGGCCTTGATGATTTCTTGCAGCACAATGGCCAGGCCAAAGGTCACCAGGATTTGGTCAGCATGTTCGCGCTTGTAAAAGTGCCGGACCAGCCCACGTTCAACGGCCAACCCGATTAAGAGCATCACCGGAATCGCGATGACAATGGAGATGGGTACGGCGTAATCAATCAGCGCGGTACCGGTGTCGCCCCACCAGATTTCGAGATAAGGGGTTTCTTTATAGGCATCAAAAAATGTGATGCTTTCATCTTTGACTTTTTTGGAAATGGTGAGCAGGTTTTGAACGCTGACAGCGACAAAGGCTCCCAGCATAAACAGGGCGCCATGGGCAAAGTTGACTACGCCCAGCGTGCCAAAGACCAGCGTTAGGCCCAGCGCGATGAGCGCATAAGCGCCACCTTTATCCAGGCCATTAAGAATTTGCAGCAGAAAAGCATCCATAAGTGTTACGCGTGTGTTCGTTGATAATTGCCAGACAGACGAGCCAGCCCTGTAGTGGCTGGCTCTTGGCTGGTGGCCCTTAGGCGTTGCAGCTGCCGAGATCCCCGCCCAGCATGGAGGCCGGATACTCCACTTTTGCGCGAGGGGTGATGTCGACCACTTCAAGCAGATCAAATTGTGACGATGGATTTTCGTTGCCGCGTACAACCAGAACATCTTTAAAGCATTGGTGATCCTCTGCGCGGTATTCGGTCGGGCCATTCCCCATGCCGTCAAACTTGAACCCTTCCAGGGCGGCAATCACGTCACAAGGATTGAAGGTGCCCGCCATTTCACAGGCATTGGCATACAGCAGTGTTTGCACATAGCAGGTGTGTGCCGCCTGTGATGGCGGAAAGCCATATTCAGCACCAAAAGATTTAACAAAAGCCTGAGACCCGGCGTCTTTCAATGACCAGTTCCAGTTGGTGGAGCCAAAGATGCCTTTGATGTTTTCGCCCGCTCCCTGAGCCATTAAGCGAGAGAACAGCGGAACAACAATCTGAAAATCTTTACCGTTGACCTGTTTGTCACGCAGTCCGAACTGGACGGCCTGGGTCAGTGAGTTGACCATGTCCTTCCCGTAGTGATTCAAGACCAGTACATCAGCACCGGAATTCAGAACCGGGGTGATATATTGCGAGAAGTCCCCTGCGCCTAGTGGGGTCCGCACGGCTGATTGGGTTTTCCAACCCAGCGCTTCGGTATATTTTTTGATAGAGCCTTCCTGTGACCAGCCCCAGGTGTAGTCCGCCGTCAAATGATAGGCTACGCGATCTTTACCGAATTCTTTTTCAAGAATGGGAGCCAGCGCTGCGCCGGACATTTCGGTGTTAAAAAAGTGGCGAAAGCCGTGTTTGCGTTTGTCTTTTCCTGTGGTGTCATTGGAATGGGTCAGCCCGGCCATAAAAATGACACCGGCTTCTTGACAAAGTGACTGCACAGCAATCGCCACACCGGAGGATGAACCGCCTGTAATCATAACCGCACCGTCTTTTTCTATCATCCGTTTGGCCGAAGCGCGTGCGGCATCTGATTTTGTTTGAGTATCCCCTGTTACGTATTGAACTTTCTTACCCAGAATACCGCTGCCTTTCAGACTGAGTGGTTTCATGGTATTCAACAGGCCACCATCTCCTTCGCCATTCAGGTGTTTGACGGCCAGTTTGTAGGCGCGCAGTTCGTCCGCGCCCTCATCGGCATAGGCGCCGGTTTGGGGGACGTTAAAGCCCAGTGTGACGGTAGCGCCTTTAGGTTCGTTAACGTAGGCGTGCGCATTTTTCATGAAGATCATGGGGGCGCTGGCGGCTAAACCACCAACCGCGGTGATTTTTAAAAAATCACGTCGGCTTTCATTCGTTGTTTTACTGTTTTTAGTCATGGAAGACCTCACGTTGGCTGTAAGCTTCCGACTCTTGGTGTTTGGCACCGAGTTCCTCAATCCCTTGGTGTTTAACACCAATCCTCATCGCTTGTAATTTATAAAGGCCTCTGAATTATGGTTATATCAGTACCCGGCTTAATCAGAGGCGGCTAAGACCAGGTTAAGGGTTATCGGCATGGGGCAGCGGACAACACTGAAAGTTGATAGGGCATAATTTGGGCCAATTTTTAAACGGATTAAAAATCAGTAAGTTAGCTTGGTTTGGGGGATGATGTTCAACACGCCGTGTTACTTTTAGTAACATCGAGTGTTTCCATCTGTAACATTTTGTGATGTAGTTCAAGATTACAAATAAAAATAAAAGCGCGTTGCACGAGCGATCAGTCAGCAGTAAAGGGGGGAGGATATGTCCCGGCTATTTACCAGAGTACGCGTACGTGAATGTACACTCATTGCAGTGGTCTTCGTATTGTTGTTGTTTTTGTCGCCCGTTGCTGATTTCTGGGCGGGCTTGGGTGCACCTTGGTACGCGCCCTATCTTGTGTGGGGCATTGCGATTTTGTGTGCTTTTTTGCTGCAACGGTACTTGAAGAAGTATGCGTTTTGAAGCCTGGCACCTGTTTGCGATCAGCGCGCTTTATCTGGGGCTTTTGTTCGTTATCGCAACGGCTGCAGAAAAAAAGTGGCTACCCGATGCACTGATTAAACACCCGTTGGTATATACCTTGTCTTTGGGGGTGTATGCCACATCCTGGACTTACTACGGCAGTGTGGGTCTGGCCGATCGTGAGGGCTATGCATTCCTTGGTGTATACATGGGTTTGACGATTGCTTTTTTGGCCTCACCCATCCTCTTGCGCCCGATACTCCGCTTGGTGAAAAAGTACCAGTTGTCGTCGTTAGCGGATTTGCTGGCTTTTCGTTATAACAGCCAGTTAGCAGGGGTTTTGGTGACGCTTTTTATGCTGGCAGGTACCTTGCCGTATACCGCGTTGCAAATTCAAGCGGTGACCGAATCGCTCAGGATACTGACGGGTGGCAATCAACCTTTGCTGTTGTCGTTGGGTTTTTGTTTAACCATCAGTCTGTTCGCCATCTTGTTTGGTTCACGGCACGTGAGACCTCGGGAAAAACACGAGGGTCTGGTTGTGGCGATTGCCTTCGAATCCCTCGTCAAGTTGGCGGCTATTCTGGCCGTGGGGCTTTATGCGGTCTTTGGTATTTTTGATGGACCGGCTGGCTTCTCAAACTGGGTCAGGAACAACCCGGCCGCAACAGAGGCTTTGATGCAGCCTATTCAGGAGGGGGCCTGGGCAATGATGTTGCTGCTTTCCTTTTCGGCTGCTTTTTTATTACCGCGGCAATTTCACATGATTTTTGTCGAAAACATCCGCTCCTCGAATCTGGACTATGCGAGCTGGGCATTTCCCTTATTTTTGCTTTTACTTAATATCGCCATTCCGCCAATTTTGTGGGTGGGTCAGTCCATGGATTTAAGTTATGGGCCTGATTTATATGTGCTTGGTGTTTCCATGCAAAGTCAGTCGGTTCTGTTGCCGGTGTTTATTTTCATTGGGGGGATTTCGGCGGCCAGTGCCATGATTATCGTGACCTCCATTGCATTGGCGACAATGTGCTTGAACCACCTGTTTTTACCCTTAAGCTTTGCCCGGCAAACCCGGAAGCAAGTCGATCTTTACCGCATGCTGATTGTCAGTAAAAGTCTGATTATTTTACTGATTATTCTGGCCGGCTACGTATTTTATCTGTTCTTGCAAACACACCGCGAACTTGCGGATCTTGGCTTGATTTCATTTGTGGCCGTGGCTCAGTTCCTGCCGGCTATTTTCGGTTTATTATTCTGGAAGCGGGCGAGTCGCAGCGGCTTTATTGCCGGGTTGATTGTGGGCGGTACGATCTGGTTCTGTACACAGATTTTACCGCTGTTCACCCGTGCGGGCTGGATTGAAAACAACTTGCTCGAGCTGATTATCGTGCCGATGAGCTCGACCACCAGCGCAGTCTGGTCGTTGATGTTTAATGGCCTGACGTTTGCCATTGTGTCCCTGTTGCTGCCGCAGAAACGCGAAGAGGCTGAAGCCGCTGAGGCTTGCTTAAGTGATGACATTTACCGGCCGCCCAGCCAGGTTGTTGCGGCTTCGATTGAACAGTTTGAACAGCAGCTGCGGGGTGTGATCGGTGAATCCATGGCGAAAAAAGAAGTGGCACTGGCTTTGCGCGATCTTAATCTGGAGCGGGAGGCTCTGACACGTAATGATCTCAATACGTTGCGTGTTCAGATTGGCCATAACCTGTCGGGCCTTTTAGGCCCGGTGATGTCATCCATGATCGTCAATGAAAATCTTCATGCAGACCACAGCGCGCAGGTCGCGATTGCCGATACGATCAAGTTTGTGGAAAGGAGCCTGGACGACTCACGCACGGAGCTCAAAGCCATGGCCGGCGAGCTGGATGCACTCCGGCGTTTCCATCGGCAGGGGGGGCACGATTTACCGCTGGCAGTGGTGACCATCAGCCCCGAATTAGAGGTTGTCAGTTGGAACGGTGCGATGCAAGTACTCTCGGGCAAAACAGAAGCCCAGGTATTAGGGCTGCACATCAATGCGCTGTCTTCCCCCTGGGGGCGCTTAATTGATGACTTTGTGCAAGGCTCTGAGCGGTTTATCCGGCAGCGTAAAATTCACGTTAAAAAGCAAATGCTCATCCTGAATTTGCATAAATCCATCATATCCGGCCGGCAGGACGACCCTCAAAAGCATGCGGGCGGTTACGTTGTTTTGATTGAGGATCACTCCGAAGTTTATCAATTGGAGTCTGAACTGGCGCACAGCGAGCGGCTGGCGTCTATTGGCCAGTTGGCCACGGGTGTGGCTCATGAGATTGGTAACCCAGTGACGGGCATTGCTTGCCTGGCACAGGAAATTCAGGAAATGCCGAATGACAAGCAACTTATGAAAGAAGGCGTCAAAGGGATTTTAGAGCTGACAGATCGCATTAGCAAAATTGTACAGTCACTGGTGAATTACAGCCATGTGGATCATGAAAACCCGGATACACTGAAACCCGTTAATCTCCGCGATACTGTGGACCAGGCGATTAAGCTGGTTTCACTCAGCCATAAAGGCAAACAAATCCGCTACATCAATCATTGCCAGAGGGATACCTGGGTGGTGGGCGACGCTCAGCAGTTGGCGCAAGTGTTTGTTATTCTTCTGAGCAATGCATGTGATGCTTCTGAGGGAAAATCGGAAGTGTATATCGAAGAGTCTCGTGACCGGCTCAGTCACCAGCGGATAAAAGTGTCCGTGATTGATCATGGCCGTGGTATTGAACCGTATGCGCTACAACGTATTTTTGATCCGTTTTACACCACGAAGCAGGTGGGAGAAGGAACGGGCGTTGGGCTCTCCCTCGCCTACAGTATTTTGCAAAAGCAAGGTGGCCAGATCAGTGTTAAAAGCAAGCCAGGGGAGGGCAGTGAGTTCATCCTCCAAATTACCCTGGCTGACCAGCCGCCGAAGGAATCTGATGCATGGCAAACATTTTAATTGTTGAAGACGAGCCTGTTATACGTGAGAGCTTGATGCGCCTCTTGCAACGCAACCACTTTTCGGTCACTGCGGTGAGTGGCGTTGTTGAGGCCGAAAAAGCGGGTTTGATGGATTTCGACTTGATCATTGCAGATATCCGTTTGCCTGGCGAGCCTGGCACGGAGTTGATCGCCCGGGCAGCACCGGTTCCGGTTATGGTCATGACCAGTTACTCATCGGTCCAGTCTGCGGTTGATGCGATGAAACAAGGCGCGGTGGATTACATCTCGAAACCGTTTAATCACGAAGACATGATTTTGCAAGTCAAAAAAAATCTACAACATCAAGATCTTAAACAAGAAAATGCCGTGTTGAAGAGGGAGCTGAGGCAACACTACCCCCTAAAGGGTCTGATTGGAAACAGCGCCTGCATGGAGCAAGTGTATGACCGCATTGAACGTGTGGCCGGTACCGACACACCGGTACTGATTCTTGGCGAAACGGGGACGGGTAAAGAGTTGGCGGCCAGAGCCATTCATGAGCGGAGTTTGCGTGCTGAGCATCCTATCGTATCTCTGAACTGCGCCACTATTCCGGAAAACTTGATGGAATCGGAACTCTTTGGACATCAAAAAGGCGCATTTACATCGGCTTCGCAACACCATAAAGGATTATTTGAAGCAGCAGATTCAGGCACGTTGTTTTTGGATGAGATTGGCGAATTGTCGCTGGAGGCTCAGGCCAAGTTGTTACGCGTGCTGGAAACGGGAGAAATCCGACGTCTGGGCTCGGATAAAAATCAGCATGTCGATGTTCGATTGATTGCGGCAACTCACCGAAATTTACAGCAGATGGTGAGAGATCATTTGTTCCGTGAAGATTTGTACTACCGTCTGCACGTACTGGACATTGTAATGCCGCCTTTGCGTGAGCGTGGTCGGGACATTATCGAACTGGCGGAGACGATTCTGGCAAATATTTCTAAAAAATTTAACCGTAAACCGTATGCTTTCAGTGATGGAGCGTTATCACAATTGCAGCAGTATCACTGGCCCGGCAATGTCCGCGAATTACAAAATGTCATCGAACGGGCGATTTTACTCAGCAACAATCAAACCATCGGCTCCAATGAACTGGGTTTGCCCACTATGGCCGAAACGGGGCAATCAGTGAAAGCTCCGGCGCTCTCGCTGGATGACTATCTGGTTGATTTTGTTACAAAGCATCAACACCACATGAGTGAAACACAGATGGCTGAACACCTGGGCATCAGCCGGAAAAGTCTGTGGGAAAAACGTCAGCGCCTGGATATTCCCCGCACACCGCGAAAGTAGCCGTTGGCGCCCCTCCCGCTGTTCGGTCGCCGCTTTATTCTCCCACTTTAACCGGTTGGGCTTTCAAAGATGGGTATGGCTTTAAGTAATCTGCCAGCAAAGCCGCTATTACCGTAGTCACAGGGGTATTTCTCATCTTTAATTGAAAGACACAGGCTAAAACAGAATTACATGAATTCTTCTGACATGTCGAAAGAGGCGCTACTGGACGAGCTCAATCGTCTGCGAAACGAAATCCAGGAAGCTCAAGTAAAAAAAGCCCAACTAGGCTCTTTGGTTGCGGCCCAGACACGCATGCAGGCCTTACTTCATCACGCGTCCGATGCCGTCATCCAGGTCAGTGGCGTGGATGAAACAATCCAGTCGGTTAATCTCGTGGCTCTGCGGGTTTTTGGTTATGAAGAAATGGAGTTGCTGTACCGACCTGTTACAGAGCTTATTCCCACACCACCTCAATACGGTGGTTTGTTGCCATACCTTGAAGATATCGTGCAGAGCAATGCAGACTCTGTTGGTGAAAAAAGGCCTATTGTCGGGTTAACCAAAAAAGGGTCCATTGTTTATCTCCAGGTTGCGGTGGCTAAAGCCAGCCGTGGTGATATGACGCTCTTTGAAGATAGCGTGGTGGAATGTGTCGAAGAGGATGAGACCGAAGCGGAGAGCTATTTGTGTATTGTTCGTGATGTTTCTGAGGAGCGCCGCATTCTGCATGAACTTAAGCTACACCGTGATCAGTTAAATGCCATGGTTTTTGCCCGCACAAAAGATCTGGAGGCCGAACGTCAAAAGGCTGAGAAAGCCAGCCGTGCCAAAACAGAATTTTTAGCGAATATGTCTCACGAGCTGCGCACCCCTATGCATGCCATTTTGAGCTTTGCCGAAATGGGTCAGACGCGCATCGATAAAGTGTCTGTTGAGCGTCTTGGCTACTACTTTCAGCGCATTGATGAAAGTGGCCACCGTTTACTCCGTTTAATTAACGATCTACTGGATGTCTCGAAGGCTGAAGCGGGGAGAATGGAGCTTATGTATTCCGAGACGAGCATTGTCCAGCTGGTTGATAGTGTCCGCGCAGAATTTGAAAGTTTATTTCTCGATAAAGCCCTCACGTTTACCTTGAGCGTCGATCAGGCGTGCCCTGCAAGCATTTCTTTGGATCGGCAGAAAATTTTACACGTGTTACAAAACCTCCTGTCCAATGCGGTTAAATTCAGCGCGCGGGAAGGTGATATCAAAGTGATCATCCAGCCTGAAGAGCGTTATCTTAAGACAAATGACAAGAGTCACGAAGAGCAGAAACAAGAGGGCATTTCGATTTCAGTATCCGATATGGGCGTGGGTATCCCCGATGCTGAATTAAGTCTGATTTTTAGCAAATTTGTTCAGTCCAGTCAGACAAAAGATGGCTCCGGCGGAACCGGCCTGGGCCTTGCGATCGTAAAAACCTATGTTGAACTTCATGGGGGGTATGTCGCGGCGGCCAATAATCCTCAGGGAGGGGCCGTGTTTACTGTCTGGCTGCCTTGCCAGCCGTTATCCCCGTCATAAAATTCGCAGGCGCTTCTCCTGGGCACTGAGTAACGCCAAGTTGCTTATACCTGCTCAAACGTTGACAATCAGCCTGTGTCAATCAAATAACTCAAATGTGATGAAAAGAAAAGTTGCCTTTATTGGATTGGGAGTCATGGGCTACCCCATGGCAGGCCATTTATCTGCCGGTGAATATCAAGTCACGGTGTATAACCGTACATCGAGTAAGGCAACGGCATGGGCCCGCGCCCACAAAGGCGAACAAGCCACGACACCTGCGCTTGCAGCAAAGGATGCCGATATTGTGATGGCCTGTGTCGGTAATGATGACGATTTAAGAAGCGTTATCCTGGGTGAAGAGGGTGTATTGGCGGGAATGAAAGCCGGCGCTTTACTGGTTGACCACACCACAGCCTCGGCGGGTGTAGCTCGTCAACTGGGCAGGCTTTGCCAGACCAAGGGGATTGGTTTTTTGGATGCGCCTGTGTCGGGAGGGCAAGCCGGTGCTGAAAATGGCATATTAACCGTCATGGTGGGAGGGCAGGCTGATCATTTTGCCGAGGCAGAACCCGTGATTTCCTGTTACGCCCGCTCCGTTCGTTTGATGGGTCCTGTGGGCAGTGGGCAGCTTACAAAAATGGTGAATCAAATATGCATTGGTGGCCTGGTCCAAGCGCTCTCAGAAGGTTTACATTTCGCAAAGTCAGCCGGTCTGGATCCCCATGCGGTTGTTGACGTCATCTCAAAAGGCGCAGCACAGTCGTGGCAGATGGAAAACCGGTACAAAACCATGCTTGCTAATGAGTACGATCATGGATTTGCCGTTAAATGGATGCGTAAAGATCTGGATATTGTCCTCAACGAAGCCCGTCGTCAGGGTGTGAGTTTGCCGGTGACAGCGTTGGTTGATCAATTTTATGCCGAGGTTGAAGCTCTGGGGGGGGAAGGTTGGGACACATCGAGCCTACTGGCGAGACTGGAGTCACTTAAAAAAGATTGAGGCAATGCGCGATGTTCGGTAAACATCAGTATCATCCAGCCACTTTAAACTCGTTGGTTCGTTCGCTTCGTGAACAACTAGGGGATCGGCTGGTGACCACCCGTGCTGTGCGTGAGCAACACGCACAAGGCGAGTCCTGGCATACTCCTTACCCACCCGATGCGGTTGCTTTCCCTGTGTCCACGGAAGAGGTGGGGCGGATTGTCAGCCTCTGCCACGAGGCAAAAGTGCCCGTCATACCTTTTGGCGCGGGGACTTCGATTGAAGGCCAGCTGGGCGCTGTCTACGGTGGCATCGCGGTGGATATGTCACGCATGAATAAGATTCTTGTTGTGCACGAAGAGGATATGGATTGTCGTGTTCAGGCCGGTGTGACTCGAAAACAGCTCAATGAATACTTGCGTGATACCGGACTATTTTTCCCGATTGATCCTGGGGCGGATGCCTCGCTGGGTGGAATGGCTGCGACGCGTGCGTCAGGGACGAATGCTGTCCGCTACGGTACGATGCGTGAGAATGTGCTCTCTCTGACCGTTGTCTTGCCTAATGGCCGTATTATTAAAACCGCCAGACGGGCGAGAAAGTCGGCGGCGGGTTATGATCTGACCCGGTTATTTGTTGGATCTGAAGGTACGCTTGGGGTCATCACGGAAGTTGCGGTGCGTTTATATGGCATGCCTGAAGCGATGTCTGCTGCGATTGTGAATTTTCCCAGCGTAGATGCCGCGGTTCAGACCGTGATCACCACCATTCGCATGGGAATACCTGTTGCCCGGATTGAGTTGCTGGATGACTATTCGCTCTATGCGATCAACCGGTATTCAAATACGCATTATCCGGAAAAAGATACGCTCTTTCTCGAGTTCCACGGTACTGAGCAATCCGTTGCTGAGCAGGCAAATACTGTTGCGGAGATTGCCAGTGAGGAAGGAGGCAGCGGCTTCCATTGGGTCACAAAAGAAGAAGAGCGCAACCAAATGTGGGAGGCGCGGCACAAGACTTATTATGCCGCACTTGCTTTAAAACCGGGGTGTAAAGGCTGGTCGACCGATGTGTGCGTACCGATATCCGCCTTGGCTGAGTGTATCGCTGAAACTAAAAAAGATCTGGAGGGAACTTTCTTCAAAGCCCCTGTTATTGGGCATGTTGGAGATGGCAACTTCCACGTATTGTGGATGATGGAGCCGGGTAACCAAGCACACATAGATGAAGCCGTTCGGCTGAATGGCAGGCTGGTGGAAAGAGCGCTGGCGCTGGGTGGAACTTGCACCGGAGAACATGGTATTGGGGTTGGTAAGCTCCCCTACCTGCGGGCTGAGCATGGCGATGAGGCCGTCAACATCATGCAACTGATCAAGCAGGTCATTGACCCACTGAATATCATGAACCCCGGCAAGACAGTAGCTGTTTGATGTCATGGACGTAGATCCAAAGCCGCCTCAGGTCGATGAGTGCATCGATCTTTTTTTGGATAAGCTTTGGACCGAGCGGGGCTTGAGCCGGCATACACTGGCTGCGTACCGGTCTGACTTGGTGTTATTCCAACGCTGGTTGAATCGCCATAACCAAAGTTTGCTCGACGTAGAGGCTGCTGCTATTCAACAGTTTTTTGCCGCTCGCCTTGATCAAAAATACAGTGTGCGCAGTATCGCCAGAACGCTGTCCACCTTACGTCGTTTTTATCAGACGATGGTGCAGGAAAAGCATCTTTCTGAAGATCCTACTCGGCTGATTGATGCGCCCAAACTTGGCCGCAAACTCCCCAAAACATTAACAGAAGCCGATGTTGATTTACTGCTCACCGCCCCCGATGAATCGGAACCACTCGGGCTGCGCAACAAGGCGATGATGGAGTTGATATACGCTTGTGGTCTGGGGTTGAACGGGCACAGCG
>OBIY01000701.1_pt1 | contig 12224 bp, 10 predicted proteins | sample 1519841 | NCBI WGS metagenome assembly OBIY01 (sample SAMN03019774, study PRJEB22545) | beach sand metagenome | biome: beach; feature: sea beach; material: beach sand | place: USA: Municipal Pensacola Beach, FL | collected 2010-07-30 | depth 30-40 cm m
GAATCAGCGTCTGTAGATACTTACGAGTGGAGCGACTACCGATCCAGACCAGATCTATCCAACCCTCTCTGCCCGGTTGCTGCGACGCCAGCGGATATCTCTGCTCGTCGACCACCGTGGGCACCAGTTGCACGTCGCAATTAATTTTTTCTGCCCACTGCTGAAGATACGAATTACCCGCCCAGACCTGATCACAGCAACGGATCATGCGCGCAAACCGTCTATAACGAGTCCTGGAGCTCTTTCCACTGCTGGCAACAAAAATGGCGTCATCGAAATCGAATAACAGTCTTTTCGACGTGCGCTTTAGCAACCGGGTCACTAGCGGGCCAAAGGTCTTGCGCAGCACCAGCACAGCATCTGCGGCCCGTGCCATTTGTAGCATTTGTCCGCGACTGGCTTGCCCGTCCCCGACCGCAAGGACAATCATTTCCCATCCCGCTGCAGCGAGCCGGTCTCGAAACTGGCCCGCCCGATAGCGGGTCGAGCTGCCATGCTGGTCCTTGGCGATCACCAGTAACGTGCGACTACCGTTATTGCTGTTTTTCATAGACCGCAAACAGCTCGTCACCGCGACCAGTGACGCTGGCTAGCACAACATATAAACGAGCCAGCACCCGCCAAAGTTTTTTCTTCCGCGATGGCTTACCGAGGTTGCCTCGTTGGTAGTCCCAGCTATTCAATATGATTTTCGGCGAGGTGAACGTGCGGGTGAACACCGTGCTGAATCCAGCCTCCTCAGCCAGTTGCCCGAGGTTTTTCGCACTATATAAAACAACATGCCTTGGGGGGTCGTTAGCATACCAGTTAACGCCAAACCAGCCACGTCCCAACGCCCGGCTATTCGGGGTGCGAATTACCAGACGCCCACCGGGAGCCGTCACCCGGTAAGCTTCCGCCATAAAACCCCGCGGATCGGGTAGATGCTCGATCAGGTGGCGGGCCGACACCAGGTTAAAACTCTGCGCTGCAAAGGCGGCTGATTGCAGCTCGCCGGTCTGAATATCAAGGCCTGCGTCTCGCCCGGCCTGGGCTGCAGAATCACTAAACTCCACACCGCTGGACTGCCAGCCTAACGATGCCAGCTTCTGTACAAACTTGCCGTTGCCACAACCAACATCCAAGGCCTTGCCACCGCCACGCCAGGCGATTTCGTCACGATACATGAACCTGCTGACAACATGGCCCAACCACCTGACCATCGTTGAAACCCCGGTCAGCGGGTATCCATATCTGGCAGTCAGAACCGCTTGACGGACTCGCCCCAGCGGTTTAGCCACAGGTGGTTGATCGTGATCCAGATACTCTTCCGGGTAAAAGGTACTGATTGTCGCTGCATCCGGCATCGGCGATAGAAACACTGCGCCACAGGAGAGGCAATCGAGATAACGATACGTCCCGCCACGCCTCAGAAGCTGATCACTGCCCTCATAGGCAAAACGACCCTCACAGCCACACAGTGGACACTGGCCTTTTTTGGAGTTGTCACTCATTCCGTTATGAATGCCTGTTATGACTGCACCGCTTTAACCACCAGAATATCTTCCATAATCAGATACTCCAGATCAGAGCCAAAAAACATGTTCAGCGCGTCGGTGGGCGAGCAGACCATCGGTTCGCCACGACGATTCAACGAGGTATTGAGCAACACGGCGTTGCCGGTACGCTGCTCCATTTGGTCGAGCAACTGGTAGTAGCGCGGGTTGCTCTGCGCCGTCACCACCTGCACCCGCGCGGTACCATCTTCATGGACCACCTCGGGAATCCGAGATTTCCACTCTTGGTTCACGTCAAAGGTGAAAGTCATATAGGGCGAGGGGTGATCAGTCTGCATAATATCAGCGGCCACCCGATCTGAAATGGAAGGACAGAACGGCCGCCACCGTTCACGGTATTTGATCTGCGCATTGATACGATCCGCCACACCGGCTTCACTCGGGTTGCCGAGAATACTGCGGTTGCCCAGCGCCCGCGGACCAAATTCCATACGGCCCTGAAACCAGGCGAGCGGGTTACCCTCGGCAAGAATTTCAGCCGCTTTTTCGACCGTATTCTCCAAACGCGTCCAGGTGGGCTTTTCGGGATGCTGTTCACAGGCTTGAATACACGCTTCATTACTGTAGGCAGGCCCAAGATAGACATGCTGCAGCGGCTCTATCGACTGCTGCCGTTCGGCAGCCAGATAGGTTGCCGCTCCGATGGCGGTACCGGCGTCACCGGCTGCCGGCTGCACAAAAAGCTCCTCGACATCATCGCGGGCGATGAGCCGCTGGTTGAGTTTCACATTCAGGGCCACACCGCCAGCATAGGCGAGTTTTCCGCCTTCACGCAGCACGTCCGCCAGATAGTGGTCGACCAGCTCCAGTACGACCTCCTCCAGCAGTGCCTGTACAGCAGCGGCATAATCCACATAGGGGTCGTCAATTTCATCGCCCTGGCGTTTCGGGCCGAGCCAGTCAACCAGCCCCTGACCAAAAAAATAACCTTTATTCTGATCCTTGTAGCGCCGCAGCCCGACGGTATTGACGAGGCGATTGTCGACCTGAAAGCCGCCGGGCCACCGCTTGATCAGCCGGGAGAAATCGAAGCGGCCGGGGTCTCCGTAGGGAGCCATGCCCATCACTTTGAATTCGCCGTCGAGCATCTCGAAACCGAGGTACTCGGTAACCGCGCCGTAGAGACCTCCTATGGAGTCGGGTTCATAAAACTCCTTGAGTTTATGGATCCGTCCCTGCTCGCCGTAGCCAAAAAAAGTCGTTGCGTACTCACCTTTACCATCGACTCCAAGAATCGCTGTTTTGCCTTCAAACCCGCTCAGATGATAAGCACTGCTGGCGTGGGCAAGGTGGTGCTCAACCGGAGTAATGGGGGTTTTGTTCAGATCAAACCCGAGCTGTTCGAGCATCTGACTGACAGCACTCAGGTTACGGTGAAAGCGCCGGTTACCGGCAAACAGGGCCTGCAGAGCGCGGTCCGGTGCATACCAGTGACGCTTGGCGTAATGCCAGCGGGCCGGGGAAGAAAGCGGAATTTCGGCAAACGGATAGGCAATCAGGTCAACCTGATCGGCGGTGATACCGGCCTGTTGCAAACAAAATTTTGTCGCTTCTGCCGGCTGTTTGCCCTTGGCGTGTTTGTCACGAATCAGCCGCTCCTCTTCCACGGCGGCGACCAGCTGTCCATCAACCAGTAGTGCCGCAGAACAGTCGTGCCCGACAGCGCCGGATATTCCCAGAATAATCATTAATCAGTAAAACCTGTCATCGGTATCGTGTTTGCGCGTTTCAGTTGCTGGCTCAATCGGCGATGGAAGTCCATTGCCTCATCCCAGTTACGTAACAGCCGCTGCTGATCAGCAGCGATGGCCCTGCGTAACGTTTTCTGATGCCGCCAACGCCGTAGGCTATCGAGATCCAGTAACGTAATGCTCTTCTCGCTATAGAGCAGATTATCCACCTTCATGTCGCCATGACTCAGGCCGAGAAGTTGTAGCTGCTGAGTGGTAAGAACCAGCTCATCAATAACCTGTTGAGATTTGGCATCGTCCTGTTTGAGATAATCGGTACAACTGCTAGACGGTGAGTACTCCATGACCAGGTAGGCGCGATCAGGAAACCATCCAATTCGCTGCTCGATCAGCGCCAGTGGTAACGGCGTTGACAGCCCCCACATACGCAACCTGTAGCCGTTGAGCCAACTTGATGACGCCCGACTGCGGCGAAAAGCCAGCCGCCAGCGGTGCCAGGACGACTTGATATTGTACCGTTTGATCACCCATGGCCGTTCTCTGATTCTGGCCAGTGTGGCGCTGTTGCCCTGCTTTAACGGCTGGCCGTGTTCAATAGCCCGATCCGGGTTCTGTAGGAGATGTTGCATATCTGGATCGTCAGTCAACTCACGCCTGACCACCACTCTGCGCCCTTCACCCTTCTCAGCTTTGAACTCCGTACAGCTACGCAGAGATTTCTTCAGGTAACGTCGCTCTCTAGCCCGACGTTGAGCATTCAAATAGCGACCAATGGCCCGATAATCGACACCGTAACCTTTCATCAGGGCGCCCGCCAGACCACCCTTATTTACCGGTAGTTGAGCGAGCAGCAGAGCCAGGTTGGTAAGGTTCGCGCGGCTTTTGAACAGCGCCCGGTTGCGACCAATCCCTCCGCCATCAATCAGCACAACCTGCTTTTGCCAGCAGAGAAAATTACCCAGATGGGCGTCTCTGTGGATCAGCCGGTGGCGATGTAACCTCGCCATCATGACACCTAACTGGTGACCCACCTCTAACTCTTCCATCCGGCCTGGCGGGGCTTGGATGAGGGAAAGCAGATCTTCGCTGCCGTCGAGATAGCGGGTAACCACCAGACTGGCGCCGTCACCTGCTGGTCCTGAAAAAAGTAACTCAGGTGTTGGCAGCCCAGCCCTGGTCAATAACGTTAAACCCTCGACCTCCCGAGCATAGTCGCGCCTGGCTTGCGGCTCATCGGTCGAAAACAGCTTGATGATCGCTGCCGTGCCGCCAAAACTGCCGACATAGGTAGCCCGGCGCGGAGGCAGGCTGCGCAGCAGTCTTTCAAGCACTACCTCTGGCACTCCTTCCTGGCGCGGTAACTGAAAAGGTAATTGTTCTGGCAGCAGCACCGTTAACCTTTGGCCTGGGCCCGTTTCCTGAGTTGCCGCCAGCAACGGCGCAGTAGCGGGTCGCTGAGCGGCTTGTTCAGGTAGACCGACAAGAATTCAGCCCGAGATCGTAGCGACCACCCAGGGGTGCGCCGATTCAATGAGTCGAGGTCCCGCAGCATTGCAGTTTTCCGAAACAGAACCCTGCGAGCCTTCTCCCAGTCAATCAGCTTGATCGCCGCTTCCTGTTCTGACCAGAAAATATGTTTGGGATAGAGACAGCCGTGGCACAACCGCGCCTGGTGCATTTTGCGGACGGTTCGTCCGGTCTGTTCAATTAACTGGCGATGCCGGGCATCCGGCTTGATATGGTCCAGCGACTCATAACCATCAAGCGCCTCTACCACCAACAGCGCTTTCTGCTCCTGCCGCCGGGCAAAATAAAGCACTTGAGGCGTACCAATGCCTGATCGTGCGGCCAGACCCATCATCCGTTGCTCGCGTAACAGGGTATCTATGCCACGAAACGGGTGCAACGGAGTCCGGGTGATGAAACGCTGCTGTCTTTTCAGGTAAGCAGGTTTTACGTTGCCCGCGGTGACTTGCAGAATGATTTTGCCAACCCGACTCCAACCCCGACCGCGGCGATTGGGTTGATCGATGTCGGCAGCATCACACCGCCAAAGCGACTCGAAGGTCGGCTCGAGCAGGGGCTGATCCATGTTCAAAACCAATGTTCAGCACCACCGTTGGGGCCAGGCCACCGGTGGATAGCGGCGGTGGGCTTTGTAATAGAGTTTTCTGGCCTGGCGATCAACCTTACTCCAGAACTTGCCATCCTGCTGCAGCAATATTTTTAACCCCAGAGGCTGAGCTTCAGGTGGAGTGGTCACTCGACCGTATTCCGCAATAAACCGCAGGCAGTCTCGCTGCGTGAGTCCCGCATCCATGGCAGAAAAATAGAGCCCAGCGAGGTCTTTCAATCGCCAGCGCAGCGGCAATCGGCGGCGGATCTGCACCCGGTGCAGGTCAATCAGCACTAACCGGGGTGATGTCATCTCCTCGGCAATTACGGGTTTCTCCGCCACCGCCAGCCACTGTTGGCGCCAAAGATGAAAATGACAGATGTAGAAATCGCGATGATTGACTCCACTCTCGTGCAACTGTCTCGCAATCATTGCAAGACGCTGGATAACGAGCCTTTTTAATTTCACCCGTTCGGCAGAAGGTTTTTCGTTCTCCCAGCCTGCGGTGAATTCTTCCAGTGACAGACTACCGGTGAGGTCTTCAGTAACAATGAACGATTGCTGCCGGGCCGGATTGCTACCCATTTTCCCAAATCCGACGCAGGTTAAAGTATCGACGCCAATCTGCTCCAGCCTGCGAATAGCCTTGAGCTCGTTTTCCGCACCGATCACCGGCAACCGGCCCTGTAACAAATTTTTGAAGATCTCCCGCCAGCCAACACCGAGATGTCTTTTCAGAAACAATGCTTTTGAATGCGGACCCCCGGTAATTTTCAAAGTCTGTCGGGTCGGCAGATCACGATAATACTCACCCGTCGCAGTCATCACGGATTGAAAATCTACCAGCTGCGGGTAGCCGGTGATTACCTCGGGTGAGACCCAGAAAGTCACGCGTGTTGCTCCTGCTTCTGGCCGACGACCCCCACTATGGTCTCTGCTGCCACGTCGTGAAGTGAAAAAAGATCGTGGGTTTGACCAAAACGAATGCCATTTTCTCGCCAGCTTGAATAGTTTTTTCCAACGAGCATGTCGGCCAGGACAGTGTTCATTTTCTCCTGCTCAAACGGTGCTGGAAGCACCACTCCGGCACCAGCTTCCTCAATAAAATGTGCATAGCCACAGGCGGAGGTTGTCAGCACTGGCAAACCGGCGACCAACGCTTCGAGCAGAATCATGCCGGAGTTTTCATAGTAGGCCGGATGCATCAGGTAATCTGCGGCCTGCAGAAAACGGGGTATATCCTCTCGTCCGGGGAAAAAAATCAGCTGCTCTGAGATTCCTAACCGGCCCGCCATCTGCCGAAAGGGAGAAAAGTTATCTTTGCCGATGACCACAAATCGTACCTGCTGACGCTGCTGCGACGGCAGGGACTTTATCGCCAGCAGCGCGCGGTCGAGACCCTTGGTTTTAAAGCCCGAACCAACCATTAGCAGTAGCAGCTGATCATCTCTGATATTCAGCTCCAGACGACAGTTGCGACGAATTTCCGCACTGTTTGCTGGGGCTTTTCTATCCGCACTGATCCCAGGCGGAAGCAGGGTGAAACGTTTCGGCGGCGTACCATAACTCTGCTGATAATGGAGCATCTCGCGCCGGCCCAGCGCGAGGATATGGGTCGATGATTGCGGCCCGAATACCGACGCCTCATCTTCTACAAAATATTGATATCGGGGAGTCAGCCGGTAGAGTGGTGTCCTGGTCGCCGCTTTCAGCCGGTAACAGCCATCAGCAGCGAAATAGAGATCCAGCCCAGCTAGTTTATTGAATCCAATAATGCCATCAACCTGCTGTTGGTCACAGTAACGACGCACCTTGCGGGCAAAATTGCGATAGCGACGATGGTTGGTGATACCCAACACGTCAAACTGCTGTACGGCAAGCCCTTCGGGTCTGTCACCTTCCCAACTGATGCAGAGTATCTCTACCTCATGGCCGCGCTCAGCAACTCGCTGCGCTATGCGCAAACAGTCGCGCTGAACACCACCAAAGGGAAAGTACTTGTAGATGACAAAAGCGAATTTCATCAACCGCCCTCATCCACGCTTTGCAGCTTGTCAGTAGTACAGCTGGAATTCACCTTTTCCCTCAGCAACGTGAAAACACTATCCGCTGTCAGGGTGGAAAAGCAGGGCTGTGGCTCTGAGAAGGAAACCTCTGAACAGCTCTTTTTCAAACAGGGCGAGCAGTGGTACTCCGCTTGCAGGTTTGAGCATTGAGGACCCCAGCTGCCAGTTAACTCAGCATCTGTCGGTCCGTAAAGCGTGATTAACGGCGTACCCACAGCGGCAGCCAGATGGGCCGGGCCACCATCCACGCCAACCACCCCTGCGGCACCACCTAGTACCGTTGCCAGCTCTGTGAGGGTGGTGCTCGGCAACACCGAGACCCCCTCCACATGTGTGGCGATACGCTCTGCCCGGTCGCGCTCCTGCTGATTTCCCCAGGGGACGAGCACTTCATAACCAGCATCAACCGCCAGACGACTTAACCTGACCCAACTCTCTTCTGGCCACAATTTACTAGCCCAGGTACTACCGTGCAGCCAGACAAGATAGTCACCCCGTCTGTGGACTCGGTCAGCATCCAGGACCACGCCATAATCAGGTGACGCCGGCTGCAATCGATATCCCAAAACTTCAGCAAAAAGCTGACGCATACGCTCTACCGCATGCTGTTGTCGGTCCACCCGCACTTTGCGCTTATAGGTGATACATGCAATCGGTTCACGAATCGAGCCGGAATCGTATCCAGCGACTGGCTTCCCGACCAGGCGCGCCAGGAAGGCGCTTTTAATCAATCCCTGCGCATCAAGGACCAGGTCATAATTCCTGTTACGAACAACCTTGCGCCAGGCCCTCCACTCGCTGCTCCGCAACGCCTGAACCGGTTTCTGCCGCCAACGCCGTAGCGCTACCGGAATTACCTGTTCGACACTGGGGTGCCAGGACGGTATCTCCGCAAAGGCCTCTTCCACCAGCCAGTCAAAACGAACCCCCGGATTTATCTTCACCGCCTCGGTCACTGCGGGCAAAGCATGAATAACATCACCCAACGATGAGGTTTTAACCAACAATATGCGCATATCAGGGCAGCGCAGCGACCACTCGCTCCGGCAGCAGCTGATTCAGACAATCGAGGTGCGACAACGGACATTCACGTTTGAAACAGGGCGAACAATCAAGGCCGAGATAAAAGATGGTCGCCGTCGCAGAAAGTGGCGGCGTAAACTTGGGATCAGATGATCCGAAGAGACAGTAGAGTGGCCGATCGAGAGCCGCTGCGACATGCATCAATCCACTGTCATTGGTCACCACTGCGGAGGTTAATGCCATCAGATCACAGGCCTGGGCCAGAGTGGTCACACCGGCCAAATCACTACATCGGTTCCCGGTTAAACGGTTAATCTCCTCGGTAATCTGCCGGTCTTTAGCGGACCCAAACAACCAGACCTGCCAGCCACTAGCAATCTTTGCTTTGGCAACCTCAGCAAAATAAGCCGGTGGCCACCGTTTGGCCGGCCCATACTCCGCGCCCGGGCAGAGCCCCAGTACCGGTGCGGTGTCAGCATCGAGATTGAACTGTTGTTGCGCACTGCGCTGCGAATTCTCGTCAACAACCAGCCGCGGCTGCTCAATCTCGGCGACTGCTCGACCCTGGTCCGCTAACGCCACAAACCGCTCAACGGTTCGGGGAAGCTGTTTTTTATCCAGCGCCAACGGGTGGGTCAGTACCCCATAGCGAAGCTCGCCACGATAACCAATTCGTTCTGGAATACCGGCCCAAAATGGAATTAACGCCGATTTAAAGGAATTGGGCAACACGTAACAGCGGCTGTACTCCCCACGAAGTTGCCTTCCCAGCCGCTTGCGCGCCGACCAGCCCCATTCACCATGGCCCAGCGGGTTTTCGATACCCTTGCGAACCTCCGGCATTCTCTGAGCCAACGGCAGCACCCACTGTGGGGCAAGTAGATCAATCGGCACCGACGGCGCCGATTTTTTTAACACCATCAGCAGGCTCTGCGCCATCACCATGTCGCCAACCCAGGAAGGCGCCACCACCAGGGTCGCCCCTGGCTGCTTGCTATAGGAGTCCGCTGACGAGCTTATCTGAACGACCCCTACTGCTCCGTCGGCTTGAGGATATAGAGGGCTCCGCAATAAGGGCACAACACCTCACCGCTATCCTCTACCGGCAGGTAGACCCGCGGGTGCGAATTCCACTGGCTCTGGCCCGGCATCGGGCAGTGCAGCGGTAGATCCGCCTGGGTCACCTCATACTTCAACGCCGCATTTGCCGGTTTCAATTTCTCAACCATATTCGTTAATCCACACTGGTCAGCCAGTGGCGGTAATTTTCCGCTTCGCCGCGCACCACTTCAAAGTAACGTTTCTGCAACGCCTCAGTAACCGGGCCGCGAACACCGGCACCAATCTGTCGGTCATCCAGTGAGCGGATCGGTGTCACCTCTGCCGCAGTACCGGTAAAAAATGCCTCATCCGCCAGATAAACCTCATCGCGACTAATCTGCCGCTCGACGATTCGGTAACCGGCCTCTTCAGCAATAGCAATCAGGGTGTCACGGGTAATCCCCGCCAGTGCAGAGGTTAAGGCCGGGGTATGAATGACCCCATCGATTACCAGAAATATGTTTTCACCGCTGCCTTCTGCAACATAGCCATCAACATCCAGCAGTAGCGCCTCGTCATAGCCACACGCCTGGGCTTCGCGTAGTGCGAGCATCGAATTGATGTAGTTGCCGGTGGCCTTGGTTCTGCACATGGTGACGTTGATGTGGTGGCGTGCAAAGGAAGAGGTTCTAAGTCGAACTCCACGTTCCAGCGCTCCGTCACCGAGGTACTCTCCCCACTCCCAGGCAGCGATAATAATATGGGTTTTCAGGTTGGGGGCGCTGACACCCATCGACTCTGAACCATAGAACGCCAGCGGCCTGACGTAAGCCTCTTCAAGGCCATTAACGGTAACCGCATCACAACAGGCCTGTAGCACCTGCTCACGCGGAAACGGCATATCCATCTGCAGAATATGGGCAGAGCCATAGAGGCGATCGACATGTTCCTTGAGCCGAAAAATAGCCGTGCCATCAGCAGTCTGGTACGCGCGCATACCCTCAAATGCCCCCATTCCGTAATGGAGGCTGTGAGTCAGTACGTGTACTTTTGCCTCACGCCACGGCACCATCTCACCATCGAACCAGATGAAGCCATCACGATCTTCCATTCCCACCTTCTGATTTACCTCGAATAAACGCGGACCTGATTACGACCACGCCTATATCGCTGATCGGTTATTTCGGCCCTTAGCTGTTAAACCTGTCATTGTAGCGATTATTAGGTTGGTAACGTTACAAAGATTTGCCCGGATAACACTCAATGCTTAAACACGCCAGGTAAAAAAAAGCCCCGGTCATTTAAGACCAGGGCTTTTTACTGACAGATTGGGTGGGTTACATCATGCCGCCCATGCCACCCATGCCACCCATGCCGCCCATCGGGTCCATACCACCACCCATTGGCGGCATTCCAGCGTCTTTAGCTGGCAGGTCAGCGACCGCCACTTCGGTAGTGATCAGCAGCCCGGCAATCGATGCCGCATTCTGCAGCGCCACACGGGTCACTTTGGCCGGATCAAGGATACCCATGGCAACCATATCGCCATATTCTGAGGTAGCCGCGTTATAGCCATAGTTAGCTTCGTTATTTTCGCGAACGTTGGCCAGCACCACGGCAGGCTCGTCACCCGCATTGGAAGAGATCTGTCGCAACGGCTCTTCCATCGCACGCAGGGCGATGCGAATACCGTGTTTCTGGTCTTCATTGTCGGAGCTGACATCGGCTACAGCGGCTGTGGCACGCACCAGCGCAACACCACCACCAGGCACAACGCCTTCCTCAACCGCTGCTCGCGTCGCATGCAGCGCGTCTTCAACACGGGCTTTCTTCTCTTTCATTTCAACTTCGGTAGCCGCACCGACTTTGATGACAGCGACACCACCGGCAAGTTTGGCGACCCGCTCCTGCATTTTTTCCCGGTCGTAATCGGAGGTGGTGTTTTCCATCTGCGCGTTGATCTGTTCAACACGAGCCTGGATGTCTTCGGCCTTGCCAGCGCCGTCGATGAGAGTGGTGTCATCCTTGCCAATGGTGATGCGCTTGGCGGTACCCAGGTCTTCCAGGGTCGCTTTTTCCAGGCTCATTCCAGTCTCTTCGGAAATGACCGTACCACCGGTCAGAATAGCGATATCTTCGAGCATCGCTTTGCGGCGATCACCAAAACCTGGTGCCTTCACAGCAGCGACTTTGACAATACCGCGAATGTTATTGACCACCAGGGTCGCCAGTGCTTCACCTTCGATATCTTCGGCAATGATCATCAGCGTCCGGCTGGCTTTAGCAGCACCTTCAAGCAGCGGCAGCAGATCACGAATGTTGGAAATTTTCTTGTCATGCAGCAGGATCAGCGGATCTTCCAGCTCAGCAGTCATCGACTGCTGGTTGTTGACGAAGTAAGGTGAAAGGTAGCCACGATCAAACTGCATACCCTCGACCATGTCGAGCTGGTTTTCCAGGCCAGTGCCTTCCTCAACGGTGATTACGCCTTCTTTGCCCACCTTATCCATCGCTTCAGCGATGATCTCACCAACACTGGCGTCGGAGTTGGCGGAAATCGTGCCAACCTGGGCAATCGCGGTACGATCGGTACATGGCTTGGAGAGCGTGCCAATCTGCTCTACCGCAGCAGCAACAGCTTTATCGATACCCCGCTTCAGATCCATCGGGTTGGCACCGGAGGAGACCGCTTTGACACCCTCTACAGCGATTGACTGAGCCAGAACCGTCG
>OBIY01000702.1_pt1 | contig 12223 bp, 10 predicted proteins | sample 1519841 | NCBI WGS metagenome assembly OBIY01 (sample SAMN03019774, study PRJEB22545) | beach sand metagenome | biome: beach; feature: sea beach; material: beach sand | place: USA: Municipal Pensacola Beach, FL | collected 2010-07-30 | depth 30-40 cm m
TGAGTCCTCAGCAGTGGTCTATCAGATCCCGTCGGTTTCGCTTGAGCCATATTAGAGTCACCGTCATTTAGATATGAATCCCGTGTATCACCCGCAACTATAGCGCAACTTAAGACACCCTGATACATATAGTTAGTCACCGATTGACAGGCCTTCGAAGCTCTACCTATTATGCCGGCCCATCGCCCCCGTCGTTTGAAGCACTTCAACCGGAAACCCCCATGGATTTTGGCCTCTCTGATTTTCAGGAAACACTGCTCGACAGCGTCAGAAAGTTTTCCAGCGAAAAGCTGGCCCCCGCCTATAAACGAAGAGAAGAAGACGGCTATTTTGACCGGGATATGGTGCGGGAAATGGGCCAGCTGGGCTTCCTCGCACCGGAGCTGGATGAAGCCTGGGGTGGCAGCGGTCTGGATGTCCTTACCTCCGGGCTAATTACCGAAATCATCGCCGAAGGCGATATGAATGTGGCCTATGTGCCCATTAACCACTCTTTGATTTCCAGCTGCATCGTCCGCCACGGTCATCCCGATGTCATTGAGGAGATCCTCCCCGCCATGTGCTCAGGGGAAACCATCGCCTGTATTGGTCTGACTGAACCCCGCGGCGGCTCCGACGCCGCCAACCTGATTTTGAACGCAAGGCGCGATGGCGACAGCTATATCCTCAACGGGGAGAAAACCTCCATTTCCATGGCCGAGCAGGCCGACATCTGCCTGATCTTTGCCCGCACCGGCAGCCGCGAGGACCGGGCGCGGGGGATTTCCGCCTTTGTCGTCGACCTTAATAGCCCGGGCATCACTCGGGGCCGCTTTGATGACCTGGGCGAAAAAGCCGTCGGCCGCGGCTCCCTTTATTTTGATGATGTGCGCATTGACGCCCGTTACCGGGTCGGCGAGGAGGGCAAGGGCTTTATCCAGGTTATGCAGGGTTTCGACTTCAGCCGCGCCCTGATCGGCCTGCAATGCCTGGCAGTGGCGCGCAAATGTCTGGACGAGACCTGGCAGTTTATTCAGGAACGGGAAACCTTTGGTAAACCGCTGGCCGCCAACCAGGGCATTACCTTCCCGCTGGCCGAGGCGGAAACCCAGTTGGAAGGCGCCCGCATGGTCTGTCTGAAAGCCCTGTGGTTAAAATCCAAGGGGCTTGACCACACCAAGGAAGCAGCCATGGCCAAATGGTGGGCGCCGAAACTGGCCTTTGATATTACCCAGCAATGCCTGCTCATCCACGGCCATGGCGGCTACAGCGAGGAACTGCCCTTCGCCCAGCGTCTGAGGGATGTGCTGGGCATGCAAATTGGCGATGGCACCGCCCACATTATGAAAATGGTGATTGCCAGAACGTATGTTGGCAAGGTCGACTAAACAAGCGGGTTGCGCCACACTCTCAACCCATCACAAACCAGGGGAACAGAAAACATGTCAGAAGCGGTTGTACTGAGTGAAAAGAAAAACCGGGTGGGCATCATCACCCTCAACCGACCCGCGCAATTCAACTGTCTGTCCATGGCGGTTCACCAGGGCATCAACGCAGCGCTGGATGAATTTGAAAACGACGCCGATACCCGATGCTTGCTGATCAACGCCAACGGCAAGCATTTCTGTACCGGCGCCGACCTCCAGGAAGTTTCCGGTTTTACCCAAGACGAAAACGCCACCAAAACGTTTCTAGCCACCGGCCTCGACACCCTGCGTCGACTGGAAAATTCCGCGCTGCCGGTAGTCCTCGCGCAACAGGGCCTGGCCCTGGCCGGCGGTCTGGAACTGATGATGTCCGCCGACGTGGTTTTTGCTGGCGAAAACGCCCAGTGTGGCGATCAGCACGCCCAGTTCGGCCTGGTACCCGGCTGGGGCGGTAGCCAGCGCCTGAGCCGTTTGATTGGACGCCGCCGGGCCATGGACCTGTTTTTCAGCGCCCGCTGGATCAAGGCCCGGGAAGCCCTGGACTGGGGGCTGGTCAACTACGTAGTCGCCGACGAAGAGCTGCAACAAGCGGCTATCGATTACTGCGAGGGCCTGACCAAACGCAGTGCCGCAGGCCTTGCGACCATGAAAACCCTGGTTAACCGGGGTCTGGAGCTAAACCTCGACGCCAGTCTGCAACTGGAAATGGACCTGGCCTGCCCGGCGCTGATGAGCGACGACGTGCGGGAAGGCACCACCGCTTTTCTGGAAAAGCGCGAACCCCAATTCAAGTAATTATTCCCAAGACGGCAAACAAGCCAGTGCCAGCGAGCGAGACACGGCCAGGCACATCCACCCACGACCCGGAGACAAACAAGACGATGGACTACCAGGACATTATTTACGAAGTCAAAGACGCAACCGCCTATATCACCATTAACCGACCGGAAGTTTATAACGCCTTTCGCGGCACCACCTGTGAGGAGCTGATCCACGCCTTCCAAAAAGCCGGTTGGGACAACGACATTGCCGCCATCGTTTTTGGCGGCGCCGGCGACAAAGCGTTCTGTACCGGCGGCGACCAATCCTCCCACGATGGTCAGTACGACGGCCGCGGCACCATTGGCCTGCCGGTGGAAGAACTGCACACCATTATTCGCGATGTGCCCAAGCCAGTCATCGCCCGGGTTCAGGGCTATGCCATTGGTGGCGGCAACGTACTGGCCACGTTGTGCGATATGACCATCGCTTCTGAAAGTGCCCAGTTCGGCCAGGTCGGTCCGAAAATGGGCTCGGTGGACCCCGGTTTCGGCACCGCCTACCTCGCCCACGTGGTAGGTGAAAAGAAAGCCCGGGAAATCTGGTACATGTGCCGACGCTACAGCGCCCAGGAAGCCCTGGAGATGGGCCTGATTAACGCCGTCGTGCCCGACGACAAACTGGACGAGGAAATCGCCGCCTGGTGCGCGGAGCTGGCCCAACGCAGCCCCACCGCCATCGCCATCGCCAAGCGCTCCTTTGTCGCCGCTACCGAGAATATTCGCGGCATCGGCAGCCTCGGTCTGCAAGCCCTGAAACTGTATTACGACACTGACGAGTCCCGGGAAGGCGTCAATGCCCTGAATGAAAAACGGCCACCGGAATTCCGAAAATACGTCAAATAATACGGGCCAAAACCGTCGCATCAGAGCGACACGGAACACACAGAATATACAAGAGGTAATCAGCAATGGACCTGGATCTGAACAACAAATCCGTCATCGTCACCGGGGGCGCCTCCAATATCGGTCGCGCTATCGTGCTTAAATTCGCCGAGGAAGGCGCCAATATCACCATCGCCGACCTGGACACCGAGGCCGGTGAGCGCGTCGCCGCCCTGGCCAAACAACAGGGCGCGCCCGATGCGCAAGTCATAAAAACCGATGTGACGGATCTGAGTAGCGTGGAAAACCTGTTTAAACAGGCCTCCGACGCCTACGGCGGCGTCAATTGTCTGGTTAACAATGTTGGTTGGGACAAACTGATGTTCTTCACCCAAACCACGCCGGACTTATGGGATAAGCTCATCAAAATTAACTACGTGGGCAATCTCAACTGCACCAAAACCGCGCTGGATTACATGATTCCTGGCGACGGCGGTTCCATCGTCTCCATCAGCTCCGACGCCAGCCGCCAGGGCGAGCCCCGAGAGGCGGTGTACGGTGGCCTCAAGGCCGCCACTAACAGCTTTATGAAAACCGTGGCCAAGGAAAACGGCCGCAGCAATATTCGGTGTAACTGCGTGTGCCCCGGCGTTACCGTACCCGATAGCACCGACGAGACCAGTGAAAACAGCATGTGGGCGGTCAAGGACGCCATGTTCACCGAGGACCAATTCGCCGCCATCGCCAAATCCCTGCCGCTCAAGCGCATCGGCAAGCCCGGCGACATTGCCAACGCCGTGGTATTTTTATCCTCTCAGAAAGCCGCTGGCTTTATCACCGGACAAGTGCTCAGCGTCAGCGGTGGTTACAGCATGATCGGCTAGACACAACCGTGTTTTGTAACACGCATAAAAAACCCCGTTCTAACGGGGTTTTTTTAATGCTGATATAAATCTCAGGCGCTAACAACGGAAGCTCTAGCGGTTCGCCAATACACCACAGTCAGCACCAACATCGCCAGTATGGGCAACATGCCCAACAGCAAATACTGCCAACCGAAGCGCGCCAGCAGCCAACCAGCCATCAAGGCGCCAGTGGATTGCACGCCAAAAATCGTAAAATCATTAAAGGCCTGCACTTTAAAGCGTTCGCTATCCCGATAACCCTGAGGCAACAGGGTTGTCCCGCCGATAAACAGAAAATTCCAGCCCAGGCCCAGCAACACCAGCGAGAGCCAGTAATTAATAAACTCGTAGTCGGAAAAAATCACCGCCAATGAGGCTACGAACGCCCCAACACCCAATCCAATCAGACCCACCTCGCCAATGCGGCTAACAATCATCGGCACCACCAGCGAGGGTAAAAACATGGCAACAATGTGGGACTGAATCACCCACTTGGTATCCACCAGACTGTGACCATTTTCGAAATGCATATGCAGAGGTGTGGCCGTCATCACCGTACTCATCACCGCGAATGCGGTGAGACCGGACAACACCGCCACCCAGATAACCGGCTGGGACAGAATATTGCCCCAGGGCCGCGCCTCACCTTGCGCGCTCTGGTTAGCGGATTGAGGCTCGACGAAGAACAAAAGCACCAGTGTCGCCATGGCGATTACCACCAGTAACAGAGCGAACGAACCTACGTATGGCGTACCTAACAAAGATTCCCCGCGAATAGCAATCTCCGGACCCAGAAAAGCCGCGATAATGCCGCCGATTAATACACGTGAAGCGGCTTTGGGCATATCCGGGGCATCTACACTCTCCATCGCCGCAAACCGGTATTGCTGACCAGCGGCGAGGCCAAAGCCCAACACCATGCCAGCGGCAACAAAAAGGGGGAAATGCGATTTCATCAGGGCCGCTATCGCCAGCAATCCACCGATACCGGCTATCAAGGAACACATGATAAATATCGCCTTGCGGCCCCAACGGCGCATGGCCAGAATCACTGGTAGGGTTCCCAGGGCGGAGCCAAGTAAAAAAGCACCCACGGGCAAGGTGGCGTAACCAGGATCCGGCGCCAGGGTCTGGCCGATAATGCTGGCCAGAAACACCATAAACGAAGGAATGGACATGGTCAGCGCCTGACAGACCATCAATAGCCAAACGTTTTTACCGTTTTTCACCGCTTATATCCTTAGCGCACCACCAAACTACGAGTATTTATCGGGCACCTTTTCTGCGTTCCCTAACGCGTTAATTCATCAGCCTGCCTGAGTCGCTCATCGGCCTGTTCACGCATAAAATCCTCCACCGCACGCGTCTTTTCCAGCTCACTGCCATAGGGCACTGGCCCGGCCTGGCTATCCGCGCTAGCGGGCGGCGTGTTCACCTCCAGCTGCTGCTTAACCAAAAAGAACACAATACCCAGCACGACCAGCAAAATTAGTATGCGCATATGAATGACTCCTAATTCAAGCTAGGCCAGCCATATAGACCACCGGCTGGCAACTATCCTTGAAACGTCGCAACGGTAGCACGAAATACCACATCACCAAATATCCGCTCACCAATTCGCGGTACTACTGTATCTAGCTCACCATCGCCTTCTGCCTGTCTAGATCATTGACTACAGCGACGTAAAAAACCTAGTTAATCGAGCTAAGGGGCTTACATGGAAGGCTTAGACAGTTACGGCGAAGCAGAACGCGTGAGTTGCCAACGCAACCCTGCATTTAGCCATATCAATTCGCCCATAAGGACGGTGACTGGTGAAGTCCTTAGCCAAAGTACGTCGCCTCGTAAAACCAGCATGGTAATTCCCTGGCCTGCGTGGCTTTCGCTTTAACTACCGGCTATTGGGTACAACCATCACCATTTTTCAGGCACCACTTCCACGGTTGAAGCGACAAGTGCGAGGATTCAAACAAGTCATCTCGCTTAAGCGGTGTCGCCCTAGTTACGCAGGAATAATGCCGCGGATGCATGAAATTAGCTCGGCAGGTTGCCTTCCCAGCAAACGTTCTCCACCGAAGCATTCCCCTCTATAGCACCCTCCCCTCCGTGGTGCCCGCGACAACCCGATTGCGGCCATTTGCCTTAGCAACATAAAGATTGTGATCCGCGTTTTTCATCCACTGATCCATGTCATCATCGGACCCCAGGGCCGCAACCCCTATGCTGACTGTGACGGGGTGCTCAACAAGCGACTGGAGTGATGCGATCTCCCTGCGCATTTCTTCACCAAGCTGAGTAGCGGCTGCTTCATCAACGTTGAAAGCAAGCACCATAAACTCCTCGCCACCGATGCGAAATGGCATATCGGTCAAACGAAGCCGACCCAGAAAATATTCTCCAATGGCTCTCAATACCTTGTCGCCAACCTGGTGACCATAGAGGTCGTTTACCCGCTTGAAGTGATCAATATCGACCATTAACAGACTCATGGGCAACCCGGTTCGACGGGCTTGCTGGATAGCTTTGTCCATGGCGCTATGCAGATGAACGCGATTGAAGAGCCCGGTTAAAGAGTCCGTGATTGCCTGCCGTTCCAGCTTAAATTGTTGTTGCCGCATCTGTCGGATAAACACAGCCGCAAATATGCTAATTATTGCGAGTGTCAGGGTGAAGCGAATCGCAACCGCGGGCTCGAACAGCGACCACGCCTCGTAATTAACCACCACAAACAGCGCAACATTCGCTATTAATGCATACCGTCCCGGAAGCATCATGTAAAACAATAAAACAACCGGATAGCTCCAAAGCGCGCCTACAACCCCTAAACCGCGAAAGGTAACTACCAGAAAAACAAGCATCGCGGGCACCAGCCCGAACAAAACCAGGGTCAGGTGATAACGCCCTTTTATGCAGTACCAGGCGTTTGCACCACTTACCAGTAACACCAAGATCGTCACGACACTGACCAAATAACGCCCACTGGCAATGTTGTTTACAACGAAAACTGGCGTCGCAATCACCACGACAAAAGAAGCAACGAGGGAGTACTTAACGAGGAGCTGTGTTGCTCGTCCGAGCTCAGGATCGTAACGATTCATCCCGCTGGATCCCTAATTCTTGAGCATTGCTTATTATCCGCTAAAAGTGAGAGCTGTGTAATTGCCGATCCGGCACGCTATTCAAGCTAAACATACCAAAAGGTTGTAACAAAGGATTCAGCTCATGTCGCCAGCAGGCGCTGGTTCTACAGCGATGGTGAATTTATCGATGGCGCATGTCAAGCCAGGGGGAAGCCACCAAGGGGACTAAACTACTCTCCTCCGTGGCAAAGCGGGCAAGTACCTGGCGGATCGACTAGCGCCCATCAAAATGGTAACCGACGTGGGTGTTGGGTCCGGTGTAAACAGCGGATTCATGGCCCTGTGTGCAACATTAGCCGCAGCCCCAACTTACAGGACCTGGTGACTCAATCATTACCGCACAAGAATAGGCTTCCATCCCGTGATAAATCGAAACTTAACTTAGTACCGTTCATTGGACTACGGCATCGTCGCCACGGCAGCGGACAGCGTCAATAGCGTTACCTTGTTTCTTGCGTGTAAGCTTCCTGAGAATATCGCCGAGACAGGGCGCCAACAAACGGAGCCATAAAATATATTAGAATGTGCTTGGCTGGCTCGGGGAAAACACGCAGCGAGCGATTCATGGCCTTAAATTCATCCAATTGCACTTCAACAAATCCTTGGTAACAACTCTCCCGCCGGCATATCGAGTATCCGGCGTCCACCAATGAGGGTGCGCAGGGTTACCATTCCGGCTTCGCCGGTTCTAGCGCGGCCGATGATTCTCGCGGCATCGTCCCGTGACTTCATAATGGCCAGCGCCCGCTCTGCTGCACTTTCCGGCACCAGGGCAACGAAGCGGCCTTCGCAGGCAACCTGCATCGCATCCAGGCCCAGCACCTCGCAGGCACCGCGCACGCGCGCCGACACGGGAATATCGCCCTCGACAATGTCGAATTGCAGGCCGCTGGCCTGTGCCAGCTCGTTGAGCACGGCGCTGAGTCCGCCGCGCGTCGCGTCGCGCAGACAATGCACGTCGATATTTGCCGACAACAGCGCATCGACGGTATGCCAAAGGGACGCGCAGTCGCTTTCAATGGGCGTGGTAAAAGCCAGCGCCTCGCGCGCACCCATCACTGCCATGCCGTGACGCCCGATATCGCCGTTGAGCAGAATCGCGTCCCCCGCGGCGATGCGTTGCGGTGCGACGGACATGTCGCGCTCGATACAACCGACGCCAGCGGTGTTGATGTAGATGCCATCACCGCGACCCCGCTCTACCACTTTGGTATCGCCAGTGACGATGGCTACCCCGGCAGCGTCGGCGGCGGTACGCATCGACCGCACTACCCGCCGCAGGATTTCGGTTTCCAGACCTTCCTCAAGAATAAAAGATGCCGTCAGATACAGAGGTTTCGCACCACACATCGCCAGATCGTTGACGGTACCGTTGATTGCCAGCGAGCCGATATCGCCACCGGGAAAGAACAGGGGCCGCACCACGAAACTGTCGGTCGTGAGCACACTGCGTCCCCGCGGCAAATCGAGCACCGCACCGTCGTGCCCCTCCCGCAGCAGCGGGTTGTCAAAAGCCGCTATGAATACTTCCTCGATGAGTCGCGCCATCGCGCGCCCACCACCCCCATGGGCGAGCTTAATGCGAGCATGATTTTCAATAGGCAGGCCGCAACTCAGGTCAAAGGTTTTTGCATCGCTCATGCGGCCCCCTCTCTGCGATAACGGTAATACGCCGCGCAAGCGCCCTCGCCGGAAACCATCGTCGCACCGAGGGGGCGCTCCGGCGTGCATTGTTTGCCGAAAGCCGGACACTCGATGGGCTTTTTCAGCCCCCGCAACACCAGGCCACTAATGCACTGTTCGGGCTCCGCCACCACAATATCGGCAATGCCAAAGCGTTTTTCGGCGTCGAATTCGGCGTATTCCGGTGTCAGTCCCCAGCCGCTGTCGGCGATTTCCCCGATGCCCCTCCATTGGCGACGCACCACGCGGAAAACCCTTGCCAGCAGCGCCCGCGCCGTAATATTGCCATCGTCGCGGACGGCGCGATGATATTGATTTTCGAGCTCCGCGCGCCCGTCCTCCAGTTGCCGGACACATCGATAGATGCCCTCGAGAATATCCAGCGGCTCGAACCCGGTAACGACGATGGGCACACCGTACTTCTCAGCCAGCGGCAAATAAGCCTGGGTCCCCATCACGGTACAGACGTGCCCGGCGGCGAGAAAACCCTGAACGCGATTGTCCGGCGCCGACACAATTGCCTCGATTGCCGGCGGCACCAGAACGTGGGAAACGAGAACGGAGAAATTGTCGAGCCCCCGGATTTTCGCCAGATGCACGGCCATGGCGTTGGCGGGCGCAGTGGTTTCAAAGCCGACCGCAAAAAAGACCACCTGTTTGTCAGGATACTCCTCGGCAATCTTGAGAGCGTCGAGGGGTGTATAGATGGCGCGCACATCGCCGCCCTGCGCACGTATGTTCGAAAGATCGCAGCGCGACCCGGGCACCCGCAGCATGTCACCGAAGGAGCAAAATATCACCTCCTGGCGCGCGGCGATGGCAAGCGCCTTGTCGATCATCTCCAACGGTGTCACGCACACCGGACAGCCGGGTCCATGCACGAGTTCAACTTGATCCGGCAACAAATCCTGGATGCCAAAGCGGGCGATCGCGTGGGTCTGGCCACCGCACACCTCCATGATGGTCCAGGGCCGCGTCACGGCATTGTGAATCGCTTTGACATATTGTTGCGCAGCCTTGGGGTCGCGGTATTCATCGACGTATTTCACTGGATCTCCTCCAGATAGCCGAGGGTGCGCGCCGCCGCTTCTTCACACAATACGCTAATCGCGACGCCGGCGTGGACCAGCACATAGTCCCCCTCGCTGGCTTCCGGCAGGAAAGCCAGACTGGCTTCGCGCACCGCGTCACCGAAGCGTACCTGAGCGCTGCGAGTGAAGGCGTCCTCCCCTTCGATACTGATGATCTGTCCTGGCACCGCAAGGCACATGACTGGTTACCCTCCTCTCTTATGGCGCTTGCGCCGCCGCCATGACCTGGCCCAACGCCAATCCACCGTCGTTCGGCGGCACCTGAGCGTGCGTGTACACACTGAAGCCGGCGCGTTCCAGCCCTTCCGCGGCGCAGTCGAGCAACAGTGCATTCTGAAAACAGCCCCCGGTCAACAGCACCACGTGCTCGCCGATGGCTTGCGCCGCCGCGACAATGATTGCCGCCAGGGTTCGGTGAAATTTTCCAGCCATTTTGCCAGCCCCAAGGCCGGCGTCGATATCCGTAAGAATACCGCGCAGCATCGGCCGCCAGTCAATGACGCCTTCCCGAACCTCAAAATCATAAACAGCGGTGAACTCCCGCTCGGCGGCAAACTCCAGGGCCGTGGCCGCCTGGCCCTCGAAGCTGTTTTCGCCACCAATGCCTGTTAACGCGGCGACCGCATCAAAGATGCGCCCGGCGCTACTGGTTTCTGGGCAGTTCAGATTATTCCGCAAGGCCGTTTTCATCAGACCCGCGCTTTGCTCCGGCAGGCCGATATCGCGCTCGAAGGCTCGCTCGCCATCCATGGCGTAGAGCATGCCCAGCGCCGCCCGTTTGGGATCCAGCGCCGCCGCGTCGCCCCCCGGCAGCGGAAAAGGGAGGAAATGCAGCGCGCGTTCAAAGCCACCCGGTTTGATGCGCAGAAACTCACCACCCCAGGTACAGTCATCGACGCCAAAACCGGCGCCGTCCCAGGTCACCGCCAGACAAGGCGACTCGACACCGTTCTCGGCCATGCAGGCAAGCGCGTGGGCGTAATGATGCTGTACAGCCAGGGTATCCCCGCCGAGCTTGTCCGCCAGTCGGGTCGAACGGTAATCCGGGTGCAAGTCATGGACTATCGCCCCGGGTTTTGCATTGTAGAGTCGGCACAGAAACTCCACCGCCTGTCGATGGGCGGCGCTGGCGGCGGGCGTATCGAGATTGCCAATATGCGGGCTCAAAAATACCCGTTCACCCACGGCCAGGGCGACGGTGTTCTTGAGATGCCCGCCCACCGCCAACACCGGTTCTGAAAAACCTCGCTTAACCAGCACAGGTAAAGGCGCATAACCACGCGCGCGACGCAACAGGGTTGGCCGCCCACGCATCAGACGAACGATAGAATCGTCGCAGCGGCCGACAATCGGCCGGTCGTGAACGAGAAACACATCGGCGATACCGCCGAGCGTATCGATGGCTTCACCCTCGTCAGTACAAACGGGCTCGTCGATCCGGTTACCGCTGGTGGCAATGACGGGAAAGCCCAGTTCAGTCATCAGCAGGTGGTGCAGGGGCGTACTGGCCAGCATAACGCCGAGGTTTGCATTACCCGGCGCAACGTTGTCCGCTACCGCGGGTTTGGCAGTCTTGCGCAACAGGACGATAGGGGCGGCTGCGGACGTCAGCAGCGCCTCTTCTTCCGGAAGGATCACGCAGTCTGTCCGTATTGACGGTAGCGATGGATACATCACGGCGAAGGGCTTGAGCGGACGATGCTTGCGGCGACGAAGCTCGGCGACGACCTGGTGGCTACGCGCATCGCATACCAGGTGGAAGCCCCCAATGCCCTTCAGTGCCACTATCCCACCCATGCGCACCGTCTGAGCCGCTGTCAGCAGGGCTTCGTCGTTCCAGGCGGTGGTGTCACCCTGGGTATTACGCAGTTCCAGCCGTGGACCGCATGCCGGGCAGGCAATCGGCTGCGCGTGGTGGCGTCGGTTTTCCGGATCTTCGTATTCGACGCGGCAGGCTTTACACATCCCGAACCCGGCCATCGTCGTATTCAATCGGTCGTAGGGCAGCGCCGTGATAATGGAAAAACGCGGACCACAGTGGCAGCAGTTAATAAAGGGATAGCGGTAGCGCCGATCGGCCGGATCGTTCATTTCACGCAGACAATCATTGCAGACCGCGAGATCGGGCAGCATTAGCGCGGTAGTCTCTTGGCCCGCCTCGCTCGACTGGATGACAAACGCCTGTCCGCCCTGTGCCGTCAGCGCCGTGGTGTCGAGCCGCAAAACCCTGGCCTGGGGTGGCTTGCGTTCCAGCAAGGCTTTTTTAAAGACTTCGATGCGATCGGCGGCGCCTTCAATCTCGATCGTCGCCCCGGCCAGGGTATTGCGCACGTACCGCGTCGAGGGCACGGTACA
>OBIY01000703.1_pt1 | contig 12208 bp, 9 predicted proteins | sample 1519841 | NCBI WGS metagenome assembly OBIY01 (sample SAMN03019774, study PRJEB22545) | beach sand metagenome | biome: beach; feature: sea beach; material: beach sand | place: USA: Municipal Pensacola Beach, FL | collected 2010-07-30 | depth 30-40 cm m
CGGCATCCACGATCTGGGCTGTGGTGGTAGCTCGGAACCCCAGGCGAATTTGGCCATGGAGCCATCGGCGCGCCGCCGCGCCACCCAGGCCCATTCGGCCTCGGTGGGCAGACGGTAACCGGTTGATTCAGTGTTCATGCCAGTAATTTCCCCATCTTTCTCAATGTAAAAGGGTGGCAGTTGAGCCTGTTCACTGAGCCAGTTACAAAAACGCGCCGCCTCGGTCCAGCTGAGGTTGACGGCCGGCTGGCTCAGGTAGTCCAGTGTATTACCATTTGCGTGCAGGGAATTGTGACGGCTGTTGAATTTGCGAAACTGTTCATTGGTGACCTCCATCACGGAAAAATAAAAAGGCCGCTGTAAGCGCACTTCCCGCAGGGTTTCATTGGCCCGGCGTCCCTGTTCCCGCCGCGAGGCGCCCATGGTGAAGCTGCCTTCGGGCTGGAACAGTTTCAGGCGCTGTCCGAGCGGTGTGGAAATAGTGCTCGGCAGGGCGGTTTTGGCGCTTGCGCCGCTGATCAGGGGGATCAGCACCTGCTGGGGGATACCCGGTGTTGGAGTGATGTTTCTGCTGACCGTGGCGTACCCGGCTTTGCGTAACTCGAGTCGCCAGGGTCGGGCGGGCAGGGTTACCGAGCGAGGCGTGGCGCCGTAATCCTTACCCTCGATGATCAAGCGGGCGCCGGAAGGCCTGCTGTCGATATCGAGACTGCCCAACCTGGGTTTTAAATTAATAGTCAGTTGACGCTGTTCCCCGGAGCGCAAAGCAAAGCCCTCGCTGGCGTTCTGATAGCCGGCCAGAAACAGACGCAGTTGATGTTGGGTATCGGGTTCCACGTCTATATCCACGGGTGTTTTACCCTGAAATTCCCCGTTGAGCGTGATATTGGCGCCGGCAGGGCTGGAAACAACACTCACTCGGGCGTCGGCGACCTGGAGTTGTATTTCCGGCCACTCCCGTTGCTCGCCGATGGCTACCCTGACTTCCTGTCGCCAGGTCTTGTAGCCGGACAGACTGAGGCTGACTTCTTCCCCTTCGCTCAGCACCTCGACGGTGGCGGGGCTTACCGCCACTTCCTTACCCGCCACATTGATCGAGGCTCCGGGCGGTGAGCTGCGAAACGTGACTTCACCCCAGGCGCCTTGGAGGCTTGAGTCCACGTGCGTGGTTTGTCCCATGCCCGCTACCTCTATCGTCCGTTCCAGGGGCAGATGCCGGGGCGCACTCAAGGCTAACTGGTGAATCCCAGCAGGGACGTCAAGGCTAAGGGGTGAGATCCCTTTGTGCTCTCCATTCAAAGCTACGCTGGCGCCTGCGGGCATGGTAGTTACCTCAAGTACGCCAGGCAGTTTTGTCAGTTTTAGCTCGAGGGTCTGGTGCTCCTGATCATCGATCACCAGCGGCAGATTGAGTGCTTGATAACCCGTGGCCGAGGCGCGTAATTGATAAACGCCGGGGCGCAAAAGCCGTGTTTTGCCAATGGCAACGGAGAAGCCTCCGTCGATGGTCACCGTGGCCTTGTCCGGCTGGGTGAGGATGGCCAGGCTTCGGGCGGTGATCAGGAACCACAGGATCAGCCCGCTTAGCGCGACAACAAAGGCGAGCATCATTGCAATCAGGGGTAAGCGGCGGCTACGACTGACGCCCGCGGCGGCGACAGGGACAAAATCGATGGCATCGACGGTGTGTCCGTTCGTGGGCGCAAATGCCGCCGGCGTCAGTGCCGGTTCATGACTGTCCGGGTGCTCGGAGTGTTTATCGCCGCTATTCATCAAATGGCTTCCCTGCACGCGATTTCAATGGGGCCCAGAGTGCCAGAGCCGCTGACCGTAAAGGCTACGCGAACATCCCGGTAACCCTTGCGAACGCCTTCGGCCACGTACTTGCCGGGTTTCAGCTCCACCTGTTTTTGCGCGAATTGTCCCAGCGCTGCAACCCGCAATATGGTGACACTGGTTTTATTATCCGAGGTCAGTTGCACGGTTGTTGGCGTGGTGGCGACTATCAGCAGGCTCTCCACTTGCTGAATTTGCCGGGACAGTCTCGGGCTGTTAACCCCCAGTTGCCGGGCGTCGGCGAGCAATTGTTTGGCTTGGCCATAAACCGCCGGGCTGGATAAGCGCAGGGGTTCATTGATCAGTGCTTCCAGTGCCTTATCCAGTTTTGCCCGGGCCTGGCTGCGCGCCAGCCCGATCTTGGCGTCCACCACGGAGTTATCAATAGTCAGGGTGGCCTGGTAACTGGTTACAGCGTCGCGCCATTGTTCCCGCTGCTCCTGACCTACGGCCTCCTGTAATAGCAAGCCCACACGTTGTTGATTGTATTCGCTTCGGGCCTGGGACAAAGCCTGGCGCGCACTCGTGGACTGGGGTGAGAGCTCGAGCGCCTGCTCGAAGGCGCTGATAGCCGCGGGATAGCTGGTGGCCTGTAAATGACTGAAACCCTGGTTCAACGCGTCATTAAAGTTTTTATCCCTGATCAGATTTCGGGTTTGTTCACGTCCTTTTTGCGCCGCGGTGTTGACGGAATCCAGCGTCAGTGCCTGCTCGAAAGACGCCAGTGCATGTTTATAGGCACCCTCTGCCAGATAACCCTTTGCCTGACCCAGTAATTCGAGCACCCGTGGCAGTTGCTCCAGGCGCTCGAGTCCGCTTTGAGCCGCCGGATGAGTTGGCGCCAGCGCCAATGCCATTGTGTAGGCCCTTCTCGCTTCATCGATGTCGCCCTGGTCGATGGCGGTCGCGCCTGTTGCCAGTGTTTTTTCAAGCAGGGGGGCGATGCGGCTTTCCAGTACGTTGAGTTGCTCCAGGCTGTCCTGGTAGGTCTCGGCGGCCTGCTGGTAGCGGCCTTTTTGATACAGGCTATCGCCCTCGGAGGTTTTTTCGTTGGCGGCGCGATAATCCGCTTCGGCCCAAAGTGTGACCTGGCGTGCTTCCAGGGATTGGCGTTTTTCCATGATGCCGGCAAGCGCATCCTGGGCCGCCCGACGCTGGTTGCGTAACTGCTGCTCCTTGAGGGCATTGCTGGAAGCAAGATCGGGTGCGTCATCGGTGCCAGTCGTGACCGGGGCAGCCGCGGTATCGGTGGGGGTTTCCATAGTGCCTGGGGGCTGAAGTTTCTGCCAGAACACCAGGCTTAATGCCCCGACTATCAACACAACCGTTGCGATCAGGTAGCGGTAGATTAACGTTGCGGATACCCCTGCCGAGCTGGCGGGCGCGGAGCTCATGGTAGCCGGTGGGGGTTTTCGGTCCTGGGTCCCGCTCAATGCTACATCGCTGGCTTCGATCGCTTCGAATTCGTTGTTCTGATCAACCATGATGTTTGAGTATTAAAGCTCGCCGCGCTCGTTGAGGTATATTTTTCTCAGGATTTCCCGCCATTGCTGGTATTGCATTTGCACGTTGCCGGTGAGCGTGATGGTCTGGTCTTCCAGCTCGATAACCCGTGGCTCCACCTCGGCTTCCAGGGATTGCCCCAGTTCGGCCAGGGCCTCGATGTGAATCTGGGCTTCCGCTTTTTTGCCGAGTCCGCTTTTGACCAATAGCGCGCCGCTGCCAATGGCCACCGCGCCGCTGGCACGCGCGGCGCCGCTGTTGCTCCCCGAAGCGACAATGCCCGCCAGAATGGCGGCGACACCGCCGGCGGTACGTTGTATCGATTGTCGTTTCAGTTCACGGGCGGCCATCACCTCATCGTAACTCTCCGCTCGCCAGGTTTGGTAGGGCTCTTTCATTTGCTGGGAGAAGGCGTCGTAATACGCCTGAACGGTGTCAATGTACAGGTAATCCCGCTCCCGCAGTGGTTCGATCCTAGCCAGGATCGGGTCGTTCTCCGCGGGCAGGCGCACTACCTTGAGTTGGCCCTTGCGGTTTTCTTCCAGGTGCTGGGAAAAAGCTTCCGGCGAAAAATCCCTGGCAAAGCGAAGGGTGGATATGGTTCTTATGTCGAGAGCCTGTTTGCCACTCAGTTGTTGCCGCCATTGGACCAGGTCATTGGCGATTTGGTTAAACAGACCCTGGAAAGGGTCGCGCTGTAATTTCTTACGCCGCTCATAGGCGTATCTGCTGGCCAGCGCTTGGTAGGTTTTTTGATAGTGTCGTTTGCCGGAGCTATCCCTGACGGTGATGTCCAGGGCCAGTTTTTCACCATCAGACTGTTGAATGGCGCCGCTGATGTAAATGTCAGTGATTACTTGCTCTGAAGGCAGTAAGCGCACCGCGCCCCAGGCGGCCGAATCCTGAATAGTATGCGTCAACTGCGTGGCCAGATAGTGGGCTTCGGCATTACGAACCGCTGGCAATATATTGGCCTCTTCCTTTTTATCCAGATCGTCAAGGCCGGGGTTGAAGGCCAGAATGCCGACGTCGAGAAGTTCTGCTTCGGCTATGAGCGTTTTCTCTTGTTTCAGCGGCGTGTAGGTGGTCGATTTGACCTGGATCGGTGAGTTGCAGCCCGCCAGTAGCAATACCGCGAACAGCGCTGGCAGGAGCGCGCGGTGGGTAGGTGGATGCCGGTGAAACTGATTCATGGATCGGTTCAGCCTCCCGCCTGCTGATTTTTGTACTTGCGATATTCTTCCCACAATTTTTCCCGCAGCGCTGGATCTTTCTCCTTTTGCGCGGCTTCGCGAATTTGTCGGGCGACGATATCATCATCACGGCCATCATCGATGTCTTCCGGGATGCCGCCTGCGATGGTGGAGGCGGGCGCCGAGGCGCCTTCCTTGCCATCCGAGTCTTCGCTGGTCGCCGTTTCCCCGGAGGTTTCGTCACCGGGTTCGATATCGGCGTCAGCCACGGCCTCGGGCAACTCCCCATACCCAGGCAGGCCTTCTTCAAGCTCGCCTTCCTCAAACAACACTTCATCGAGGTCTTCATCATCCCCCCCGGAAGCATCGAGACTACCGCCGGCGCTGCTGGCAGCGGCCTCGGCCTTGGCGCGCTCGTCGAGGATCATGCCGTCAAATACCGCCACCGATGCATCCAGCTCGGCATCCAGGTCGCCGATGACTTCATCCGCGGTGCGCGCATTGCCTGTCGAAGTGCTGCTCCCCGAATTGACAGGCCTTTCCGGAGTGTTGGTCGTTGCGGTGGACGCTGGGCTGTTGTCGTCCTGGGCCGTTTCGCTTTTATTGTCAGTCTGGGAGCTGCTGCTGGTCTGGTTGCTGGTGCAGCCACTCAGTGCTCCCAGAATCGAAATCAGGAGGAGAAACAGCGGGATGGGAAGTGATTTGATCATCTGGTGGTTGCCGGGGTCAATGAATCAGAGGAATGCTGATTCGTGAAGCCTTGGTTTCAACCGGTTTGCCGTCGGCGAAGCGCGGTCGAAACCGTGCCTGACGAATCGTTTTTAACGCTGATCTTCTTAGCCCGAGCCCGCTTTCAGTTGAGGGCTCAAGCAAATTAATCTGACTGGGCCGGCCGCTTTCGGAGATGTCGAGTTCGGCGGTGATGTGCCGTGTTGGCAAGTGCTCGGGTTTACTTACAGAAAGCACCGCAGGCAGGAAAACGGGTTGGGAAAACCATTGCGCCATCAACATTTCCGATTGGTCGGACGCAGTGATCAGCTCATGGGCCCGCTCATAGTAATTCATCGCCTGATTACGTCGGTTAAATAGCAGATACCAGTCTCCGGCTTCCACGTAGGCGGTGATTATTCGCTCGGGCGAGTTATCCTCGTCCATCTCTGCCAGCTTGATTATTTGCTCGTGGGCGATACGCCCTTTTTTAAATCCGGTTTTTGACAGAGTGGCCATTCGGGATAAAGACATAAATTCCTGATCGGCACTGGCGCTATAGGGCGCATCCAGGGCCGTGGCCCATTGATCACCTTCATGCTGGGAAGCGTATAGGTTGACCAGTGCGGTGATACGCAATAGTTCGATGTGGGCCTGGGTGTCCAGCTCCGGGGCGGCCTGGGCATTTTTGAGTGCCGCGTTGATCAGGCCATTGGCGGAGGTGATGTGATCTACCCGAGAGGTGCTGCTGTCGAGTTGGTACATGCTGATATGCCAAAGGGCCAGCTCCTGGAGCAGGGGGATCAGCGAAGGATGATTGGCGTCGTGGTTTTTCAGAAAAAGATTCAGCAGCCTGCTGTAGTTTGTGGTGACGTTTTCAAACAGGTTTAGCGCTTTCTGGGTTTCGATAATGGATTCGAGAATGGGCGCCTGGGATAGACTGTGCAGGCCATGATTAACCCGGTTGATATGCATGGCTCTGCGCAGTGTAATAATCGCTTCTTTATATAGTCCGTGGTTTTTCAGGGTTTCGCCTAGTCCAAAGAGCGCCTCCGATGACTGCTCATGGTAAGGGCCGTAGGCGTCCAATTCCCGGATTGCTTGACGATAGCGCTTCAGGGCCTGTTCCAGCTCTCGCGTCCGGACCTGATTTTCAATGCCCTTTGAGTCGGGTGTGCTTCCTGGGGCAAGCGTTTTTGAGTCCGCTTCAGGTGCGGGAGTTTCTGGCGCCGAAGCCGCTTCGGGGGGCTGGTTTAGCACAACGTGCTCTTTGCCCAATCCGTTAGCGTCGGCGGCTCGGTTTTCCGAATCGGCCGACGCAACCACGCCGGGAATGACCAGCGACAGGCACAGGGTTAGCAGCAACCGGAGTAGATGCTTCACGCGAAAGCGGATCATCAACGCCGGTTTTGTACTTGTGTGAAGGGAAACTTGCATGTCAGCATCATGGTGTTTTTGAGTGCCGGAGTGAGCAAATGTTCCTCCCGTGGACTGTAGGCCGAATGTCAGCTTTTGCCAAGACGCCGGTGTAAAAAGTTCGTCAGTTCATCCAGCTTGACGTCCACGGAGTCCGTTTCACAGCGCTGCTTGTATTCGACGCAGCCTTTTTCAAGACCCCGGTCGCCAACTACCAGTCGGTGGGGGATGCCGATCAGGTCAATATCAGCGAGCATAACGCCCAATCGGGCTTTCTCCTCGTCCATCAGCAGAACGTCGAGCCCGCTGGCTTTCAGTTGCTCATAGAGTTGTTCGCAAGCAGTGGCGACCGCTTCTGATTTATGCGCATTGATGGGCACAATCGCCAGCGTAAAAGGCGCGAGAGCCTCGGGCCAGATAATGCCCTGCTCATCGTGGTTTTGCTCAATGGCGGCGGCGACCACGCGGGTCACGCCGATGCCATAGCAGCCCATGGTCATGGCCTGTTCCTTGCCTGCCTCGGTCAGCACGGTAGCGTTCATGGCCTGGCTGTATTTGTTGCCCAATTGAAAGATGTGCCCGACTTCGATGCCACGTTTTATTTCCAGATTGCCCTGACCGTCGGGGCTAGGGTCGCCGGCGAGGACTTCGCGGATGTCGGCGATTGTGCCAGGGGTGCAATCCCGCTCCCAGTTCACCCCCTTGAGATGGTAGCCATCTTCATTGGCGCCGCAGACAAAATCACTCAGCTGAGCGGCGCTGCGGTCGGTGATGATCGGCAATGACAGGGCGACCGGGCCCAATGAGCCTACCGCGCAACCGACTTTAGCCTGTATTTGTTCGGTGCTGGCAAAAGTCAGTGGACTGGCGACGCCGGGTAGCTTGGCAGCCTTAATTTCGTTCAGGCTGTGGTCGCCCCGCAGCACCAGTGCCACCAGCCCGCCTTCTTCTTCGCCGTTGACGATCAGGGTTTTCAGGGTGTTGGACGCCGAGCAGTTTAAAAAGGCGCTGACCTCCTCGATGCTGTGCTGGTTTGGTGTAGCGATTTTTTCCATTTCCCGGGTCGGGGCCAGGCGTGGCTCGGCGGGGGGCAGGGCCTCTGCCATTTCCACATTGGCGGCATAGTCGCTGGTGGTGGAAAAGGCGATGTCGTCCTCGCCGGAGTCGGCCAGCACATGGAATTCGTGGGAGTGGCTGCCGCCAATGCTGCCGGTGTCGGCCAGTACCGGGCGGAAGTCCAGGCCCATTCGCTCAAAGATTCGGGTATAGGCTTCGTGCATGCGATCGTAGGTCGCCTGGAGGCTTTCGGCATCAAGGTGAAAGGAGTAGGCGTCTTTCATGATGAACTCGCGTGCGCGCATGACGCCGAAACGGGGTCGGATTTCATCCCGAAATTTGGTCTGGATTTGATAGAAGTTAGCCGGCAGTTGCTTGTAGCTGCGTAGCTCATTGCGGATCAAGTCGGTGATAATTTCTTCGTGGGTGGGACCCAAACAGAAAGACCGCTGGTGGCGATCATTAATACGCAACAGTTCCGGGCCGTACTCCTCCCAGCGACCGGATTCCTCCCAGAGCTCGCCGGGCTGCACTACGGGCATCAATACTTCCTGAGCGCCGGCGCGGTTCATTTCCTCGCGGATAATGTTTTCCACTTTGCGTAGGGTTCGCAGCCCCAGAGGTAGCCACGTATACAAACCGGAAGCGAGTTTTCGAATCATGCCGGCGCGCAGCATCAGCTGATGGCTGACGACTTCCGCGTCTGCCGGGGTTTCTTTCTGGGTCGCGAGTAATAATTCGGTGGCGCGCATGGTTTGGGTTCCGCTATGGTTGATTGAGACCTGATTTCAAGGGCTTGCGATGAAAGCCGCTAGTGTAAGGGGCTGGCCTCGAGCGGTACAGTCGGAGCGATTACGAGCAATGAGTAAAGACGGGACAATACTATGTTTCAACTGGACAAGCGCTTGCAGGAAGACACTTGCGTTATCGGGGATATGGCTCTGTCCCGGGTGTTTCTGCATCGGGATGCCAACTACCCCTGGTGCATTCTGGTGCCCCGGCGTCAGGGGCTACGGGAAATTTATCAGCTTGATGAAGCGGAGCAGGTTTGCCTGCTTGAAGAGTCCCGGGCTCTTGCCATCGCCATGACTTCGTTGTTCAGGCCCGATAAGCTGAATGTGGCCGCCCTGGGCAACGTAGTCAGCCAGCTGCATATTCATCACATCGTGCGTTTTACTGATGATCCCGCCTGGCCAGCGCCGGTGTGGGGCGCGGTAGCGGCGAAGGCTTACGAGCCGGAGGAACTTGATACGCGGGTTGAAATGCTGAGGAGTGTGCTAAAGGAAAGTGGTCTGTCGTGGTAGCTACAAAATAGCCTCGATCCCGCGGGCGGAAGCTATAAGGAGCAAAGCCCCGGCTGGCGGGGCTTTGCTCCTCAGCGTTCGCTAATTCCAGGTAGCGACACTAGTTGGCCATATCCTTGAGTTTTTTCAGCGCGGTCACCTTGACTGTAGTGCTGGCGGGTCGCGCTTTGAAGGTGGTCTCTTCCCCGGTGAAGGGGTTGATGCCCTTGCGAGCCTTGCGTGCAGGTTTTTTGACTGTCTTGATTTTCAGCAAGCCGGGTAAGGCAAATTCACCGACACTACGCTTTTTAATGTGCCGCTCAATAACAACAGCAAGTTCGTCCAGGACGCCATTCACCTGATTCTTGGTCAGCCCGGTATTGTCGGCAAGCTCACCAACGATCTGGGCTTTGGTGTACCTGTCCTTAACCGCAGTAATTTTGCGGGCTGGAACGGGTTTCTTCGCTACTGCTTTTCTGGCTGGAGCCTTTGTCTTTGCCGGAGCTTTTTTAGCTACCATATCAAGCTTCCCCTTCAACATTGTTGTGGTGGATTAAGTGAACTGCTCTAGAGGCGCCAAATCGCATAACAGCTAACAAAATAAACGACCCGCCTAGCCTCGGCGCTATGTATATAGTATCCGCTAGAACCCCGCAAGCGGAATGAACAAAAAAAGCTGATTTTTAGGGGAAAAACTATATGTTTTTGCAAAAGTGGTGCGCATACAGGAGAAAGCTTCACTTCAGATTCACCAGGGCGCTACTTTGGTGCGCTCGGTGCAAGTGATTGCCAGCCACTGGCTGGGGTATAATGCGCGCCGATTTTTTGACTGTGGTAGTTAAGCGATTCGATTGCCTGGAAGCGTTTGGAGAAAGACACGATATGCCTATTTACGAATATCTTTGCGAGGCCTGCGGTCACGAGCTGGAGGCTATACAGAAGCTGTCCGACGAAGTGTTGAAGGTGTGCCCGGCCTGTGACAGGACGACTCTGAAAAAAAAGGTCACCGCCAGCGCATTTCGTTTGAGTGGCAGTGGCTGGTATGAAACCGACTTTAAAACCGGCGATAAACGTAATCTCTCCGGAGACAAAAGTTCCAATGGCGGCGGCAAGAGCAGCAGTGACACTGGTAGCGCCAGCAGCGAAAGCAAACCCTCCGGTGGGAAGTCAGGTGAAAAAAGCAGTAAGAGCGATAATAAAAGCTCAGCCGTCACCGGAAATTGAGCGCCGGATTTTGTTCACTGGCGATAACGTTTCAGTAATAGTAAAAGTTTGTAATCAGGATTAATGAATATGCGCTCTGTTTATTGCGGGCATGTTGAGCCCTCCCATATCGATAGCGAAGTGGTTTTGTGTGGATGGGTGGATCGTCGCCGGGATCACGGGGGGGTCATTTTTGTCGACCTGCGTGATCGTGAGGGCATTGTCCAGGTGGTGGTTGATCCCGATGCTGGTGAGCACTTTGCCACCGCCGACCGGGTACGTGGTGAGTATGTGCTACGCATACAGGGTCTGGTGCGCGCCCGTACCGAAGCGACGGTAAACCCGGAGATGAAAACCGGAATGCTGGAAGTATATGCCCACTCGGTGGAGATTCTTAACGCCGCGAAAACCCCTCCTTTTCAGTTGGATGAGCATACGAAAGTAGGCGAGGACGTCAGGCTCCAATACCGCTACCTGGATTTGCGCCGCCCCGAAATGCAACACAACCTGTATTTCCGTTCCAAGGTGATGGCGGTGATTCGCAACTGTCTTGACGATGCGGGTTTTCTCGATATTGAAACGCCAATACTGACCCGGGCCACGCCAGAAGGCGCCCGGGACTATCTGGTGCCCAGTCGTACCCACGGCGGCAAGTTCTTTGCGCTGCCCCAGTCGCCACAGCTATTTAAGCAGTTGCTCATGGTGTCTGGCTTTGATCGCTATTATCAGATCGCCAAGTGCTTTCGTGATGAGGACCTGCGTGCAGACCGGCAGCCCGAATTCACCCAGATCGATATTGAGGCCTCTTTCCTGTCCGAGCAGGAGATCATGACCATCACCGAAAATATGCTGCGGGAGCTGTTTGCAAAGCTGCTCGACGTGGACCTCGGTGATTTTCCCAAAATGACTTACGCCGAAGCCATGCAGCGTTTTGGCAGCGATAAACCGGATCTGCGTATTCCCCTGGAGCTGGTCGACGTCAAGGATCTGATGACGGGGGTGGACTTCAAGGTTTTTTCCGGGCCCGCCAATGACCCCGAAGGCAGAGTTACTGCCCTGAAAGTGCCGGGTGGCAATGACATCAGCCGCAAGCAGATTGACGAGTACACCAAGTATGTCGGCATTTATGGCGCCCGTGGGCTAGCTTATATAAAGGTTAATGACAAAGCCGATCTCGAAGAAGGGTTGCAGTCGCCCATTGTTAAATTCCTGCCCAATGAAGTCCGTCAGCAACTGCTTGATCGCGTTGGCGCGGAAACTGGCGATCTGATTTTCTTTGGCGCCGACAAGAGTAAGGTGGTATCCGAAGCCCTGGGCGCCCTGCGCTGCAAACTGGGTGAAGACCTCGACCTTTATACCTGCCAATGGGCGCCGTTATGGGTAGTGGACTTCCCCATGTTCGAGCGGGGTAATGATGGTGGGTGGACTTCCCTGCATCATCCCTTCACCCAGCCCCTGTGCTCGCCCGAGGAACTGGTCGCTGATCCGGGCGCGGCCCTGTCCCAGGCCTATGACATCGTACTTAATGGCACTGAGCTGGGCGGTGGCTCGGTGCGGATTCATGAACAGGCCATGCAGCAGGCTGTGTTTGAAGTGCTCGCCATCGGAGAACAAGAACAGCGGGAAAAATTTGGCTTTTTGCTCGATGCCCTTAGCTATGGCTGTCCGCCCCACGGAGGCCTGGCCTTCGGTCTCGATCGGATCGTCATGCTGATGGTTGGCGCCGAGTCCATTCGCGACGTGATTGCCTTCCCGAAAACTCAGTCCGCCCAGTGCTTGATGACCGATGCGCCGGGCTTGGTAAGCAATGAGCAGTTGCGTGAATTGAATATCCGTCTCCGCGAAAAGGCAGCGTCGGAAGCGGCGGAGTAAGCACACATTATTTAAGCGCGTGAAAAAACGTTATACAGGTGAGTTTGTCCCGGTGTATCAGTTTGCCGGGGTAGTGAGAGGTGATCATGGCTGGACACAGTAAATGGGCGAATATGGAGCATCGAAAAGCGGCCCAGG
>OBIY01000704.1_pt1 | contig 12202 bp, 11 predicted proteins | sample 1519841 | NCBI WGS metagenome assembly OBIY01 (sample SAMN03019774, study PRJEB22545) | beach sand metagenome | biome: beach; feature: sea beach; material: beach sand | place: USA: Municipal Pensacola Beach, FL | collected 2010-07-30 | depth 30-40 cm m
GCGCAAGCGATGAACAACTCCTTCGGCCGCATCGACCAGCAATAATACCCCGTCCACCATGGACAGGATACGCTCGACCTCGCCGCCGAAATCCGCGTGGCCGGGCGTATCGATGATGTTGATGCGCGTCTCGCGCCACATCACGCTTGTGCATTTGGCAAGAATTGTGATGCCACGCTCGCGCTCCAGATCGTTGGAGTCCATGGCGCGCTCGGCCACCTGCTGATTGGCGCGGAAGGTGCCGCTTTGCTTCAGCAACTGATCGACCAGCGTCGTCTTGCCATGATCGACATGGGCAATGATTGCAATATTTCTTAGGGACATGAAGAAACTGAATTTCTGTTAGAGCCCGAAGTCAGCCCGGGCAAGGTGATAGCAACGCTATTACGCGCAGGGATAGCCCGCCGCGCGCGCGCCCGCAAGCATGATCCGCTGCCATCTATAAAAGCCTAACGCCGCGATTCGATCGCATCCCAGATCAAAGCGGCGATATCGGCGCCGCCAAAACGCCTGACCTCCTGAATGCCGGTCGGCGATGTCACGTTGATCTCAGTCAGATATGTACCGATCACATCGATCCCGACGAAGATCAGGCCATTGCGTTTCAGGGTCGGGCCGATGGCGTCGCAAATCTCGCGGTCGCGGGCGGTAAGCTCGGTCGGTTCGGGGCGACCACCGACATGCATATTCGACCGGGTTTCGCCTTTTGCGGGCACGCGATTGATTGCGCCGACCGCCTCGCCATCCACCAGAATAATGCGTTTGTCGCCACGCCGGACGTCAGGCAGATATTTCTGCACGATCATCGGTTCGCGATAGAACTGGCTGAACACATCCATCAGGGAGTTCAGATTCTCGTCCTCGGGCGTTACGCGGAAAACCCCCTCCCCGCCATTTCCGTAAAGCGGCTTGATGATGATATCGCGATGCCGCGCGCGGAAGTCGCGCACTTCCTCGCGGTCATTGGTGATAAGCGTCGGGGGCATCAGCTCCGGAAAATTGGTAACCAGCAGCTTTTCGGGTGCATTGCGCACATGTGCCGGATCGTTCACGACCAGCGTGTCGGGATGAATATGCTCAAGGATATGGGTTGCGGTGATATAACCCATATCGAATGGCGGGTCCTGACGCATCAGCACCGTGTCGAATTCACGCAGATTGACCATCTCCCGCGCGCCCAGCGAGAAATGGTTCCCCGCCTCGCGCCGCACGCTCAGGGCATGACCCTTGGCGATCACCGCATTCTCGCGCAGGCTGAGATGGGCCGGCAGATAGTAAAACAGCGCATGCCCGCGCGCCTGCGCTTCAAGCGCCAGGGCAAAACTGCTGTCGCCATCGATATCGATCCCGGAAACCGGATCCATCTGAATTGCTACTTTCAATGTCATATTTTCCTGTATCCGGTCTTTTTTGTCCGCTGCCACAAGGGCTGCGGTTCAGCGGGCTCTGGCCTGCAGCCGCCCGGGCCCGAACGCGCCTTTGCAGACGCTGTCGTCCTGCCCTGACTGATCCTGTCTTGATTAAGTCCTGCCTTGATTAATTAAGGTGCTGCCGCAGTTTGTCGAGCGCAATCTCGGCGAATTTTTTCAGCTTCGGATCCTGCGCATGGGTTTTGCACTGTCCCATCGACTCGATCGCGCCGCCAATATCGCCGCGCCGCGCCCGGACCATCCCCTGCTCGTGCCACATGATCGCCTCTTTCGGCGCAATCGTCAGCATGCGCGTCAGAATATCGTCGGTCCGCGCAAGATCCTGCGCCGCCACCGCGCGCGCCTTGATATTATTGAGCAGCCGCAACAAAAGTGCGTGATCGCTGACCGGTTCGTAAAAATGCGGCTTCAGCTCCGCCTCGCCGCCGCCAAAATATTTCAGCAAGTCGCGCAGATCGTTGGGGGCGAGAATCTTGCCGCCATTGAAAGGATCGAGGATGCAGCGTTCCGCGCCAAGCGACAGCCGGATCAGGAAATGCGACGGGAAATTAATCCCCTCGCAGTGCCAGCCCTGGCCGCGCGCAGCAGTAATATAAAGCAGCGCCAACGCCACGGGCAGCCCCTTGCGCCGCTCGATCACCTGGATGAGATCGGCATTACGCATATCCTCGTAATTTTCCCAATCCCCCTGATAACCATATTGCTGCGCCAACGTCGCTGACAGTGCCGCCGCCCGGGCGGTCAGATCGTCGGGATCAGTACAATTAGCGGCAACCGCCCGGTTCAGCTCCTGCAAATGCGCGTAATAGGGAAATAGCGGCGTATCGGGGGCATCGAGCGCCGCCAGCGCCAATCCCGCCGAACCCAGATCAAGCCCCTGATCGGGGGCAGCATTGCCGACTGCGCGCAGCATGGCAAGCAAGGCCTGCATTCCCTCCGGCGCGGCTTGCGGCTCGAATGACTGTTCATCGTCCATATGCCAACTCTAGCGCAAGCGGCAAGCGAAAGGGAAATTTTGCCGGCTTATGTTTTTGGTTGTTGCGGTTCTTCTTTCATCCGCACATGACTGACAACCCGCGTGACCCCGCGGATATTGCGGGCATAGTTCGTCACCCGTTCAAGCTCGTCGGGGCTGCGCGCAATCCCCAGCAGATAGACCGAACCGTTCACTGTCTCGACCGAATAGTTGATATCAAAAACTTCCGAATCGGTCAGCATCTTGGTGCGGAGCTGGGTGGTGATCCAGCTATCCTTGGCGAAATTCACGATACTTGAGCGGTCGACGATCTGAAGCTCGTTGATCACCTCCCGCACGCCGGCGGAACGCCATGCCACCATGGTGGCGGTCACCCTGTCATCGGGGGTGGGCACGGTGCCGGTCAGCAGAACGCGACCTTCCAGAACCTCGACGCCGACCTTGCGGAACAACCGCTCATCCTGCTTGAGCAACAGCGCCTTGATGTTGAACTGGGTTGTCGTGTCATCCACCGCATTGCCGACCGAGCGTTCCTGCGCTACTGCCAGCCCGGTTGTCGCCGCGGCACCGGCAACCGCCCCGGGTAAAGTGCATCCTGCCTGCAAGGCAGCAGCAATCATCAGCGCAGTGGCTGACAATACCGTCCGCCAGCCCGCAAACCCGAAAATCCTGCCTTCCACGATGCATTTCTTCATAACCACCCTCATCGTCTACTTAACTGTTTGCCGCATTCAGGCCGGTCGTCACACGCGCCACGCATCTGTGAGATGTTGCGGCAATATACGCCGCCATGACCGGATTCGCGAGCGTTCCGCAGTGACCCACATCACATCAAAGCGCCAATCGCAGCGCGCCAGTTGCGGGTGACAGGCAAGAAACTGCTCCGCCGCGCGGGTGATACGCTGCTGCTGCCGCTGCGTCACCGACGACAATGCCCCGGCCGCGCTGTCACGCGCCTTGACCTCGATTGCGGCGATCACCTTGCCGCGACGGGCGACAATATCGATCTCCCCCGCCACGCATCGGTAACGACGCGCCAGGATGCGGTATCCGCGCGCGCGCAAGGACAGCACGCACAGCCACTCAGCATCGAGGCCGCGCCGATAGGCGCGTTGCCTTTTCTCAACTGGCGACGATCCCCCCATGGATCCGGTTAATCCTGCCCGCTTAACGCCAGCGCGCGCGCATAGACCTGCTTGCGCGGCAGACCGGTATCGGCGGTGACCCGGGCGACCGCCTCCTTCAACCGATATTGTGCGAGTTCCGTCTGTAGCCGGCTGTCGAGGTCGCTTGCCAGCGCTTCGCTTTGCTGCTGCGATACCTCTTCGGACGCACCGATCAGGATGACAATCTCCCCTTTCGGCGGGCCGTCCGCGGCATAGCGCTCAGCAAGCGTGGGCAGACTACCGCGCACCACCTCCTCGAAAAGCTTGCTCAGCTCGCGCGCAACCGCTGCCGGCCGGTCACCGAATATTTCGGCCATATCAGCAAGACTGCCGACAAGCCGGCGGGGCGATTCAAAGAAAATCAACGTACCCGGTACTGCCGCAAGCTGCCGAAGCTGCGCCTTGCGCGCAGATTGTCGCGGCGGCAGGAAACCGGCAAAGAAAAACCGGTCGGTCGGTAAGCCCGACAAGCTGAGCGCCATGACCGGTGCGCAGGCGCCAGGTAATGCCGACACATGCAGCCCTTCGGCCACCGCCATGCGCACCAGCTTGTAGCCCGGATCGGAAATCAACGGTGTCCCGGCATCGCTGACAAGCGCAATCCGCGCGCCATCGCGCAGGCGTTCGATAATTCCTTTCCGCACCGATGCCGCACTGTGATCGTGATAGCTCTGGGTCGGGGTCGTGATCGCGTAATGCTGCAACAGCCTCGCTGTTGCGCGTCTGTCCTCGCACATGATGACATCGCATGCGCGCAAGGCCTCAAGCGCACGCACCGTGATATCAGCAAGATTGCCGATCGGCGTAGCGACAAGATACAAGCCCGGCGGCAGTTTACTTGCCGCATCGCGCGGATTAGTCTCCGGCCTGGCCTGCTGCTTGTCCTGGAGTTTGCGCTGTGAATTCATTCCGGCAATTCGTTTCTGTTTCCACCCGGTTCTGTCGATTTTCCCAAATTAGCAAATTTCCCGGCCTAATCCCCGCAATTTTCGCGCTCGCCATCGGCGCCTGCGCGCAACTGCCGCCGCTATCCGCACCACCCGCCCCCTCATCTGCCGCACAACCGCCTGCCAGATCACTACCATCGGTGCAGAAATTCCCGCCCCTGCCATCGCAGACAGACCCGCGCATGACAGCGCCGCCGCAAACAGGTCTGGCGGCCATGACGGTGCGCGCGCCAACCTTGCAACCGCCGGCCTCAGATAATGCGCCGATCCGCATCGGATTGCTGCTGCCCTTGTCGGGTCAGCATGCCGCGCTGGGGGAAGCTTTGCTGCAGGCCGCGCAGCTTGCCTTGTTCGATTTCGCCGATCCGCGGCTATTCCTGCTGCCACGCGACACCGCCGGCACCCCTGAAAAGGCCGCAAGCGCCGCAGAAAATCTGATTGCGGAGGGCGCGGAAATCCTGCTTGGGCCGGTATTTGCTGATGCGGTTGCCGCGGCGGCCGAGCCCGCGCGGCGCAACGGGCTCAACGTCATCGCCTTCTCGACCGACAGGGATGTGGCCGGCGATAATGTTTTTCTGCTCAGCTTTCTGCCCGAGCAGGAGATTGCACGGATTATCGGCTATGCGCAGGCGCAGGATATCTGGCGCTTTGCGGCACTGATCCCCGAGACCGCCTATGGCGACCGGGTTGAAGAGGCCTTCCGGCAGAGCGCAAGCAACGGGGCGACAATGCTGCCAAGCATAGCCGAACCGCCGCGCATCGGGCATTACTGGAATACACCCGAAGCGATGCACGATTCTGTCAAACGCATTGCGGATTATGAAGACCGCCGTCAGGCGCTTGCGGAACAGATCAAACTTCTTGAAAAAAGCGCCGACCCGTTCGCGAAAGAAGCGCTGGAGGAGCTGCGGCACCGCGAAACGCTGGGCGATGTGAATTACGACGCCATTCTGGTTGCCGAAGGTGGTGCGGATCTACGCGCACTCGCGCCTTTATTGCCCTATTACGATATCGACCCCGCGAAAGTAAAATTTCTTGGAACCGGCCTTTGGAACGACCCGTCGATTCACCAGGAGCCGGCACTGGTCGGCGGCTGGTTCCCCGCACCACAACCTGAAGCCGCCGCCCGTTTCCGTGCACAAATGCAGTCTATTTACGGCACGAACCCGCCGCCCGTCGCCGCACTGGCCTATGATGCCATCGCATTGACTGCGGTTCTGGCGCGAAACCCTTCCGCCACGACATTCAGCCGCCAGGCCCTGATCAATCCCGACGGATTTGTCGGCGTGAACGGCCTGTTCCGCTTCCACGAAAACGGATTGTCAGAACGCGGGCTGGCCGTGCTTGAAGTCATCAAGACCGGCACCCGTGTCATCGATCCCGCACCGACCCGGTTTGCCCCGATGTTGCGGTGATCCCTGGCCTGAACACACAACTCAGATAGCATCGGACAATTCCCGCAAAATTGCATCGAGGAGTAATTGTCCCCGCCCCGTCGTACCGATCCGGTCACCACGCCGCCACAACAGATCCTCCTGCACAAGCGGCGTTATCCGTTCATCGGCCAATGGCACCCCGGCAAGCTTTTCATAACGCGACAGCGAAATGCCTTCCATAAGGCGCAATCCCATGATCAGCATCTCGCTGGCCTGCTCAGCCGCGCGCAGCACGCTACGCTCTTCCCGCCCGACGCCGGTCTCACGCACCGCGGACAACCATCTTTCGGGTTTCCGCAGGTTAGCGGTCGCAATCCGCTGTCCGTCAACTGACAGCCGCCCATGGGCGCCCGGTCCGATCCCCGCATAATCCCCATAGCGCCAATAGACAAGATTGTGGCGCGACTGACCGCCGGGCCGGGCATGATTGGAAATTTCATAGGCAGGCAGCCCGGCATCGACGCAGATTTCCTGCGTGATTTGATAGAGGCTGGCCGCATGATCAGGATCAGCCGGCGTAAAGACGCCGCGCGCCACCGCCCCTTCAAACCCCGTCCCCGGTTCGATCGTCAATTGATAGAGCGACAGGTGATCCCCCGCCAACTTCAACGCTTCACATAGCTCCGCTTCCCAGGCCCGCGCGCTCTGATCCGGCCGGGCATAGATCAGATCGAATGAAAAGCGATCGAAATTTTCAGCCGCCAGGTCGATGGCGTCGCGCGCCTGCGCCACATCATGGCCGCGCCCCAGAAATTTGAGATCCGCGTCGCGCAGTGCCTGCACCCCGAGCGACAGCCGGTTGATCCCCGCCGTGCGAAAATCTGCGAACCGACCCGCCTCGACACTTGTCGGATTGGCCTCAAGCGTTATTTCCGGCGCCGCCGCATAACCCCAAAGCGCATCGATCCGGTCGAGGATCGCCGCGACGGTCGCCGGCGGCATGAGCGAAGGTGTGCCGCCGCCGAAAAAAACGCTGTCGACCCGCCGGCGCCCGATTTCGGCCGCATGACAGTCAAGCTCACGCAGAAGCGCCGCGCGCCAGTCTGCCTGATCGACCGTCTCGCGCACATGACTGTTGAAATCGCAATAGGGGCATTTGGACAGGCAAAAGGGCCAATGCACATAAACCGCGAAACCGGCCTCATCTGCCAGGCTGTCACCGGATATCTGGTCAGTTTGCGCGAGGGTCCGCATCGGCTCTGGAGGCACTGGAGGCTCTGGCGTCAGGGGCATCAGGGGCGTCAGGGGCGTCAGGAAAGCAGGCGGCGATCAGTTGCGCAAACGCCGCCGCGCGGTGACTGATGGCGTGTTTGGCATCGGGTTCCATCTCCCCAAAGCTCTGGGCATAGCCATCGGGAATGAAAATCGGATCATAACCGAACCCCTTGTCGCCACGGCCGGGGAAGACAAGCTGCCCATGCACCTCCCCGACAAAGGTTTCGCAATGCCCGTCAGGCCAGGCAAGCGACAGGGCGCAGACGAAATAGGCGCGCCAGTCCTGCTGTGCTGTGCCCCTGTCAAGAAGTTCACGTTCGATCCGCGCCATGGCGACAGCGAAATCCTTGTCCGGCCCGGCCCAGCGGGCGGAATAGATCCCCGGCGCCCCGTCAAGCGCCACCACACACAAGCCCGAATCGTCGGCCAGCGCGGGCAACCGCGCGGCCTGCGCCGCGGCACGGGCTTTCAGCTCTGCATTTTCGGCAAATGTCTGACCGGTTTCCTCGGGCTCGGCCAGGCCAAGCTCGCCCGCCGAACGGACATCGACCGCAAACGGCCGCAGCAGATCGGAAATTTCCCGCACCTTGCCCGCATTGTGGCTGGCAACGATCAGTGTCGATCCGTCGATCCGGCGCGCCATCGGCTATAGCGCCGCAACTGCCGCCTGTTGCAAGGCGGTCAATTCTGCGATCCCCTGCTGCGCAAGCTTCAGCAGATCAAGAAACCGGGCTTCCGAAAATGGCACGGTTTCCGCTGTTCCCTGTATTTCGACTATGCCGCCCTTGCCGGTGATCACGAAATTCGCATCCGCGTCCGCTTCACTGTCCTCAGGATAATCGAGATCGAGCACCGGCACACCGCGATAGATACCGCAGGAAATCGCGGCCACCGAATCGATCATCGGAATCTCCTCGATCATGCCGCGCGTCTTCATCCAGGCAAAACACTGATAAAGCGCCACATAGCCGCCGGTAATCGCCGCTGTCCGGGTGCCGCCATCCGCCTGAATGACATCGCAATCGACAACGATCTGACGTTCCCCCATCCCGTCGAAACTGACCACACCGCGCAGGGACCGGCCGATCAGCCTTTGTATCTCGACCGTGCGGCCCCCCTGCTTTCCGGCTGCTGCCTCGCGCCGCATGCGTTCATTGGTCGATCGCGGCAGCATGCCATATTCGGCTGTGACCCAGCCCTGACCGCTATTGCGCAGAAAGGGCGGGACACGGTCCTCAAGACTGGCGGTGCACAGCACATGCGTATTGCCGAATCTGGTGAAACACGAGCCTTCGGCCTGATGCGAATAGCCCGGTTCCAGATCGATCCGACGCATTTCATCGGCGGCACGACCGGAGGGACGCTCAATTGGCTGCATGAAGATTCCTTGATATTTTGCTCAATCGGATAAATCTTATTATCACCCTTCTGTAACGTGCCGCTGACGGGGGGTCCAGACAATCATGATTAAAGAACTGAACGAACGCTCGCGTCATATATTCCGCTCACTTGTCGAAGCCTATCTCGCCGATGGCAGTCCGGTGGGATCGAAAACGATCAGCGCTCATCTACCAATGAGCCTGAGCCCCGCCTCGATCCGCAATGTGATGAAGGAACTCGAGACACTGGGGCTGATCTATTCGCCGCATACAAGCGCGGGCAGGATTCCGACCCATGCGGGACTGCGCATGTTCGTCGACGCAATGCTTGAGGTGGGCAATCTGACCGAACAGGAGCGCCGCCAGATCGAGACATCGGTTGCCGGCTCTGCGGCACGGCTTGAGGATATTCTGTCCGATGCCACGACCCGATTGTCTGGTCTGTCGCGCTGCGCGGGGCTTGTTCTGTCGCCCAAGAAGGAAGCGCCGCTCAAGCATGTCGAATTCGTCCAGACAGGCCCCGAGCAGGCGCTGGTCATCCTGGTCAGCGAGGATGGCAGTGTCGAAAACCGGATCATCGGCCTGCCGCAGGGCATGACGCCCTCGGCTATCACCCAGGCGACAAACTATCTGAACGCACGGGTCCTTGGCCGCACCCTTGCGGAAGCGCGTACCGATATTCTGGGCGAACTTGAAGCCCGCAAGGCCGAACTCGACGAATTGACGAGCAAGGTCGTCGAAGCCGGGCTCGCGACCTGGGGTGGCAAGGCAAGCGAGGGCGGCAGCGCGCTGATCGTGCGCGGTCGCTCGAACCTGCTTGAGGAAGTTCAGGGGGCCGAGGATCTTGAGCGCATCAGGGTTCTGTTCGATGATCTGGAACGCAAGCAGGACCTTGTGCAATTGCTCGAACTGTCGCAACAGGCGGATGGCGTGCGCATTTTCATCGGCGCGGAGAACAAGCTTTTCAGCCTGTCGGGTTCATCTGTGATCATTGCACCCTATATGAATGCACGCGAACAGGTTGTCGGCGCGATCGGCGTGATCGGCCCGACGCGGCTCAATTATGCGCGGATTATCCCGATGGTCGATTACACCGCCAAGGTGATCGGTCAGCTTTTGCGTTGACGACCCGCGCGTCGGGCAATGGCTTCCGACTGTTGCCTGGCACGCGCCGATTCGCCGATTCATTGACGGCGGCTAGCGGTATGTGGCACGGAAACCTGCCTTGCCCGCAGCAACCGCAATCGCCGCACATGCTTTATTGAGAGGACCTTATGACGCAATCGCAGGAACCGCACGGTCAGGAAGACGAAAAACCGGCTCGGGAAGAGGACAGGATGGGTACACCGCATTCAGCTTCCGAGACAGGCAAGGAAACTGACGCAAGCGCCGACCCGGCGGCGGCGCCCAATGCCGATGCCCGGCCGGAAGACACGCAGGCCACCGATAAGGCGGACCACACCGCAGAGCCATCATCCGCTGAATTATCGCCCGACGAAGTGATCGCCGAGTTGCAGGCACAGATTGCAGCCCTCAAGGATCAGGCCTTGCGCGCGGCGGCGGAGGCGGAAAATGTCCGTCGCCGGGCAGCCAGGGAAAAGGCCGATGCCAGCAAATACGGTATCAGCAATCTGGCGCGCGACCTGCTGTCTGTGCCCGACAATCTCGCCCGCGCCATCGACAGCGTGAGCGAGGAAGCGCAGCGTGCAGGCGGCGAAACGCTGCAAACCCTGATGGAAGGGGTGAAGCTTACCCAAAAGGAGCTGCTTCAGGTACTTGAACGGCACGGCATCCAGCCTATTCATCCCGAGGGCGAAAAATTCGACCCGAACTTCCATCAGGCCATGTTCGAAGCCCCCGGCACCGGACAACCGGACGGCACTGTGGTGCAGGTGGTCCAGACCGGCTATCTGATCGGCGAACGGTTGCTGCGGCCCGCGATGGTCGGCGTCGCCAAGGGCGGTACGGCCACGCAAAGCGAAAATGGCCAAACAGAAAGCGGTCAGGCGCCGGGCAGCCAGCTCGACACCTCGGCCTGATCCATGTGTCACCCGCACCGGCCAAGCGGCGACAATGCAACAGAAATGCGACAGTTATGTCGCGCAAAAGCACCGGTTTTGAGTCTTTTTTGTAGCATTTGCCGCGACAGCGAGGTTGCGGTGCAATGGTGACAATCCTATATACCCAGCGAGTGGTCGCGTCAGCGGGGCTGTCCCTTCTGGCGCGCAACTGATCAAATGGAACAATTGGGGATTGGCGAGGGTGCTCTTTAAGGCCCGGTCAATCTGCCGCGGGAGTAAATGATCATGGCAAAAGTTATTGGTATTGACCTCGGGACGACAAATTCCTGCGTCGCCATCATGGACGGGTCAAACCCCAAAGTTATCGAGAATGCCGAAGGCGCGCGGACGACCCCGTCAATCGTTGCGTTCACCGACGATGGCGAGCGGCTTGTGGGCCAGCCCGCCAAGCGCCAGGCTGTCACCAATCCGGAACGGACGCTGTTTGCGATCAAACGCCTGATCGGACGTAATTTTGACGATCCGACGGTTCAGAAAGACGCGAAGCTCGTCCCTTACAAAATCAGCAAGGCTGACAATGGCGATGCCTGGGTGGAAGTCGATGGCGAGAAATATTCGCCCAGCCAGATTTCCGCCTTCATCCTGCAGAAGATGAAGGAAACCGCCGAATCCTATCTCGGCGAGAGCGTCTCGCAGGCGGTTATCACTGTTCCCGCCTATTTCAGCGATGCACAGCGTCAGGCCACCAAGGATGCCGGCAAGATCGCCGGGCTCGAAGTGCTGCGCATCATCAATGAGCCGACCGCCGCCTCGCTTGCCTATGGGCTGGACAAGGAAGAAGGCAAGGTAATCGCCGTTTACGATCTGGGCGGCGGCACTTTCGATGTGTCGGTGCTGGAAATCGGCGACGGGGTGTTCGAGGTGAAATCCACCAATGGCGACACCTTCCTGGGCGGTGAGGATTTCGACATGCGGATTGTCGATTACCTTGCGACCGAATTCCAGAAGGAGAACGGCATCGATCTGCGCAACGACAAGCTGGCGCTGCAACGGCTGAAAGAAGAAGCTGAAAAAGCGAAAATCGAGCTGTCCTCGACGACGCAGACCGAAATCAATCTGCCCTTTATCACCGCTGACCAGACCGGCCCGAAGCATCTGACGATGAAGCTGAGCCGGGCAAAACTGGAATCGCTTGTCGATGATCTCATCCAGCGCACCGTTCAGCCGTGCAAGACCGCGCTGAAGGATGCCGGGCTTAGCGCTGGCGATATTGATGAGGTGGTGCTGGTTGGCGGCATGACACGGATGCCCAAGGTACGTGAAGTCGTGCAGGGCTTCTTTGGCCGTGAACCGCACAAGGGCGTCAATCCCGACGAGGTGGTCGCGATGGGTGCCGCCATTCAGGCGGGCGTCCTGCAGGGCGACGTCAAGGATGTGCTGCTGCTCGACGTGACGCCGCTGTCACTGGGGATTGAGACCCTGGGCGGGGTGTTCACCCGGCTGATCGACAAGAACACCACCATCCCGACCAAGAAAAGCCAGACATTCTCGACCGCCGAGGATAATCAGTCGGCAGTGACCATCCGTGTGTTCCAGGGCGAGCGCGAAATGGCGCTTGACGTCAGCGGGCGC
>OBIY01000705.1_pt1 | contig 12178 bp, 15 predicted proteins | sample 1519841 | NCBI WGS metagenome assembly OBIY01 (sample SAMN03019774, study PRJEB22545) | beach sand metagenome | biome: beach; feature: sea beach; material: beach sand | place: USA: Municipal Pensacola Beach, FL | collected 2010-07-30 | depth 30-40 cm m
ATTCGCTGATGTCCGAAACCATCGTTATCAACAGCAAGGGCTATCCGTCAAAGCGGACAGTCCGTAAGGCCGTGAACGACGTTCTGAGCCTGTCCTATGACTTCGGCCTGTTCTTCGACACAGACACGGCCAGTACGGCCACTGTGACGGCTGACAATGGCCTGACTGCTGGTAGCCCGTCGGTTTCATCCAATGTCGTGAGCTTCACCGTATCGGGTGGATCAGACGGCGCCATGTACGACCTGACCGTAAAGCTGGCAGGCACAACCGAGACCAAGGAAGTGGTGACTCAGATCAAGGTAGCGGATTACGACTATCCGGCCACCCATGACTATTGGCCGCTGGGGCACTGCTGATGGCAGGCGGCAGACCGACCAAGTACAAGCCAGAGTACTGCAAAGGCATTGTGGATTTTATGGCAGAGGGCGGTTGCGCCACTGAGTACGCCGCAGAGATTGGCGTGAGCAAGTCAACGCTCTACAAGTGGGCCGAGGAAGAAGGGGAGTTTTCGGACGCATTCACGCGCGCAAAGGAGGTTGGCGAGGCTTACTGGCTCAAGCGACTGCGCACTGACCTGATGGGCACGAAGGATTGCAACGCTCCGCTGGTCAAGCTGTATCTGGCCAACCGCTTTGGCATGACCGACAAGACTGAGCAGAAGATAGACCACACATCCAGCGACGGCAGCATGACGCCTCAGCCTACGCGCATCGAGATAGTGGCGCCGGATGACGACAGCGAGGGTTGAGCTTCCCCCGAAGCTGATACCTGTATTCACCGGCAAGGCTCGTTATCGCGGCTCCTATGGCGGTCGTGGCTCGGGCAAATCGCGTGGCTTCGCCCTGATGTCTGCGGTCAGGGGGTATGCGGGCAAGGAAAAGATTCTCTGCGCCCGTGAGCTACAGAATAGCCTCAAGGACTCAGTGCACGCTGAGATAGTCGAGGCGATCCACACCGAGAACCCTGACGGGACGTACAAATACCCGTGGCTGGTGGATCACTACGACATTGGCGAGTCGTACATCCGTGGGAAGAACGGCACGGAGTACATTTTCAAGGGCTTGCGCCACAACTATCAGCAGATCAAGTCCACGTCTGGCGTGACCATCGCGTGGATTGAAGAGGCCGAGACGGTATCCGAGCAGAGCTGGAAGAACCTGGTCCCGACTATTCGCGCGCCGGGCTCTGAAATCTGGCTAACCTGGAACCCGGAAGACGAAGACAGCGCCACCAATCGCCGGTTTATCGTTGATCCTCCGCCTGACAGCAAGATCGTCAAGCTGAACTACTGCGACAACCCGTGGTTTCCGCCCGAGCTTGAGCAAGAGCGTCAGAGCGACCTCAAGCGCGACCCTGATTACTACGCCCACATCTGGGAGGGCGAATGCGTCACCCGGACGGATGCGCAGATTCTGTCGGGCAAGTGGGCCATTGAAGAGTTCGAGCCCAAAGCCAACTGGGACGGGCCGTACTTCGGGCTCGACTTCGGTTTCTCGCAAGACCCGACCGCAGCGACCAAGTGCTGGGCGCACGAAGACACACTGTATGTCGAGTATGAAGCGGGGCAGATAGGCCTTGAGGTCGATGACATGCCTGCTTTTCTGCGTGAGCGCATTCCAGGCATCACAGAACACACGCTGAGAGCTGATAGTGCTCGCCCTGAGTCAATCAGCTATCTCAAGCGCCACGGCTTCTCACGCTGCATTGGCGCGAAGAAGTGGAAAGGCAGCGTAGAGGATGGGATCGCCCACCTGCGCAGCTACAAGCGCATTGTGATTCACCCTCGGTGCGTCGAGACGGCCAGAGAGTGCCGTCTGTACTCCTACAAGATCGACCGACTGAGCGGCGACATTCTCCGCGTCCCGGTTGATGCGAATAACCACTACATCGACTCCCTGCGGTATGGGCTTGAGCCAATCATCGGCATCGGTCTGGAGCGTGCGCGCACGAAGAAGCCGCGCCAGAGGCAGGAAACAGACGCATGGGGCCGCCCCCGTGAAGGCAACCAGAGCTGGACAACCGTATGAAGAAGCGCGATTCAGAGTCAACAGACCTGTTCCGCAAGCAGTTTCAGTCGTTCCTTGATGCGACCATTGATTCCCGTCAGGACGCAGAGCGTGACCGTGATTACGCCGACCTGAAGCAGTGGACCGCAGAAGAGCGGCGCGAGCTGATTGGGCGTGGTCAGGCGCCGGTAGTCTTTGACTATGTCCGTGAGCAGGTTGACTACTTCCTTGGTGCAGAGCGTGACACGCGCATGGACCCGAAGGCATTCCCGCGAACCCAGATGCACGAAGAGGCCGCAGACGCCTGCACTGATGCCCTGCGCTACGTTGCGGACAATGACGACTTCGACCAGACATCAAGCGAGGTGTTCGAGAATATCCTAGTTGAGGGCGTCGGGGCGGCGATTGTCGAGCCAGAGCAGGAAGGCGATGACATCAAGGTGTGCGTTCGCCACATCCCGTGGGACCGCTTCTACTACGACCCGCACAGCCGCCGCCGTGATTTCTCCGATGCCAACTACATGGGCATTGTGGTCTGGATGAACGCCGAAGAGGCCCAAGAGCTTTACCCGGATCACAAGCAGACCATTGAAGACAGCCTCGCGGTGGCAGAGTACGCGGGTTCTGACACCTACGACGACCGCCCGCGCTGGATCGACTCTGTAGCCAAGCGCGTGAAGGTCTGCCAACACTACTACAAGAAAAAGGACGTTTGGCACGTCTGTCACTTCTCCGGCAACATCCCGCTCATCGAGTCACGGCCAGTTCCATTGGTTGATGAGCATGGCGAGCCGGTTAATCCGATTGTCGCGGCCTCTGCCTATATCGACCGAGACGGCCAGCGCTATGGCTGGATGCGCCGCCAGATTGACCCTCAGCGCGAAGTGAACGCCCGCCGCTCCAAGGCGCTGTTCCTGCTGTCCGCCCGTCAGGTTCTCGCAGAGGAAGGCGCGGTAGAAGACCAGTACACCGCCAAGCAGGAACTGAAAAAGCCAGATGGCTGGGTTGAGGTTGCGCCCGGTGCGCTTCGTGATGGCACATTCCAGGTCAACGCTACCGGCGACATGGGTAACGGCCAGTTCGAGATGTATCAGGACGCCGTCCAGAAGATGCAGTCAGCCGGTGCAAATGCGGCGATGCAGGGCGACGTTGAGGGTATGTCTGGCCGGGCCATACAGCGCTTGCAGCATGGCGGCCAGATTCAAATCGGCCCGCTCATGGACGCCCACCGGGCGTGGAAGAAGCGCATTTACCGCCATATCTGGATGCGGATTAAGCAGTTCTGGGATGCCCCGAAGTGGATACGCGTCACTGACGACGAAAACAACCTGAAATGGGTTGGGCTGAATCAGCCTGTGACGATTGGTCAGGGCCTGAAAGAAGCGGCAGAGCAGGGCGATCAGGAGGCCGTGGCAGCGTTACAGCAGATGGTTGCGACACAAGACCCTCGCCTTAACCAGGTTATCGAGACGCGCAACGACGTAGCCCAGATCGACGTAGACATCATCCTTGACGAGTCGCCCGACATGGTCACGACTCAGGAAGAGCAATTCAAGGTCATGGCCGAGCTGGCCAAGCAGTACCCCGAAGAGGTTCCGTTTAAGGCAATCCTTGAGCTGTCTGCACTGCCGAACAAGCGTCGAGTCAAGGAGATGCTGGAGGGCGACGAAGCCATGCAGCAGATGCAGGCGCAGATGGCGCAAATGCAGCAGCAGTTCGACGAAATGCTTCGTCAGCTCCAAGTTCAAGGCTTGCAGCTCGATAACGCCAAGAAAGAGGCGGACATCGGCAAGGTGCAGTCCGAGACTGAGAAGAATCTCGCGCAGGCAGCGGTGACGCGTACAGAAGACGCCATCGCCCGCGCATTCCCTGATGTAGAGCCTAGCGTCTACATCTAACCAACAGATCAGAGCAACACAGAAAAGGCTGGTTCCTTCGGGTTCCGGCCTTTTTTTATGCCGCCGCCGGGCAACGGGCGAAAGCGGACGACGCGCAATTCGGTCGATGAGGAAAAGTCCATGAATGATTCGCTTGACGATCTTTTGAATGGTGTTGACGAGGTTGAAGTAGAGGCAGAAGCCGATACCGAGACTAAGGACGCCACGGTCGAGACCGAAACGGAAACCGAGGTAGAGGCGGAAACGCAAGAAACCGAAGTAACCGCAGAGGTCGAGGATACGACGACGGTATCCGACAAAGACGACGAGCCGCAGGAATGGACAAAAGCCGCAGTCATTGACGAGCGGCGCAAGCGTCAGGAAATCGAGCGACGAAATGCCGACCTTCAAAAGCGCCTTGATGCGCTAGAGAACGGCACCGGCAAGCGTCCAGATGTATTCGACGACCAGGAAGGCGCGTTTTCGCACTTGAAGCAGGAGATGGCGAGCGAGTTGCACGCTACCCGGCTCGAAATGAGTCAGGAACTCATGCGAGAAAAGTACGAGAACTACGACGAACTGGAAGCCGAGTTCATTGATATGGCTAAGGACAACCCTGTCCTGCTGAAAGAACTCAACGAGTCCCGCAACCCCGCCAAATTTGCCGCAGAGACCGCTCTGAAGGCCCGCCAAGTCGCGGAGCTGAAGGATGTGGACAAGCTGCGTGCGGATATTGAGGCGAAGGTTCGCAAGGAAATCGAAGAGAAGCTGAAAGCAGAGAATGCAGAAGCCGAAGCCAGGGACGCCAAGAAGCGAGAGGCCCTGATGCCTTCATTGGCAGCGAGTCAGTCCAAATCAGGCATAGACGATGCCGAGGACGAATCGCTAGAGGCAATTCTTAATTCGAGGTAATAAACAGTGGCAAACGTGACTGTAAACTCGGGTAACGTCGTAACCAAATACGATGCCAAGCTGTTCCGCGAATACGTTCGTGGCAATGGCTTCAGCTCGTTCATGAGCACGGCGATTACCTCCCCCATCGTGATGAAAGAGGATCGAGACGGCAAGATCATCTCTATCCCGTTCGTCAAGAAACTCACCGGCAATGGTGTTTCTGGCTCTTCCACCCTGCGTGGCAATGGCGAGAACATCGGCAACTATGCTGACACCCTGACCCCGACCTACTACCGCCACGCGGTGGAGTTCGACAAGGAAGAGCTGGACAAGCCTGCGTTCGATATGCGCATGGAAGCCAAGCCGCTCCTGATGGATTGGGGCATGGAGCTGATCCGCGACCAGATCATCCAGGCACTGTGTGCTGTTTACGACGGCACCACGTACTACAACTGGGCTGATGCTGATGCGACTGCTCGCAACGCATGGGCTGTAGCAAACAGCGACCGTATCCTGTACGGCTCCGCTCAGAGCAATGACTCGGGCGTTGTGGCAACCGACTTGGCCAAGATCGACACGACCAACGACAAGCTGACCCGCACCGTGATCGGCATTGCCAAGCGTATTGCCCAGAACTCCAGCCAGAAAATCCGTCCGTGGAAGACCAAGGACACCGTCTACGACCAGTACGTCATGTTCGTCGGCTCGCGTGCATACCGCGACCTGTACAACGACACCACTGTCGTCGGCAACCTCCAGTCGGCCCGTGAGCGTGCGCAGACCAACCCGCTGTTCCAGCCGGGCGACCTGCAATTCGACAACGTGCTGGTTCGTGAAATCCCGGAAATCACCACTCTGCTGACCACGAGCGCTTCGTTCGTGTCTGCTGGTGCTACCAGCTCTGTAGAGCCGTGCTTCCTGGTTGGCGCTGGCGCGATTGGTTACGCGCTGAAATCCCGCCCGAAGACGATCGAAGACAACACCTACGACTTCAACTTCCAGCCCGGCGTTGCTGTGGAAATGAAACACCACATCAAAAAGCTGTTCTGGGACGGCAAGCAGAACGGTGTCGTGACTGTTTTCGTGTCTGGCGCGCCTGACGCATAAGGAGTGATTGAAAATGGCTGACAACAACGCAACCCGTAAAGGCGCTGACATCAATGACTCTATTGATAGTTCGGGCCTGAAAGGCTCTGTCAAGGTTCTGGTGTCCACCGTAGAGCTGGCTGCTGCGGCAGACGGCGACACGATTGACTTCGGCAAGATTCCATCAACCGCTCGCCCGCTGGGCATCTCGAAGGTGTACTGGGATGACCTCGCGACGACCGGATCGCCGACCCTGGATATTGGCCTGAAGAGCTATCTCAACAACTCTGTGACCGCTGACCCGGACGCTCTGTCCAATGGTCATGACGTGACCTCTGCCGGTTCTGGCTCTCTGGCTGCGGTACTTGCCGCAACCGTGGGTGATCCGGCATGGGATTACATCAACGGCGTGTCTTCCAACCCTGGTGGCGAACTGGAGGTTTACGGCTCGGTTGACGATGCCGCTACCACCCAGACAGGCACCGTAACCCTTGAGTTGTACTACTACGACGATTAAGGGCATGGCGGCGGGGCTTCGGCCCTGCCGTTCTTTTTTGGAGGGGAAAATGAAAGAAAAATCACTGAAGCAGATTTCGGACGAACTGGAGTTTTGGGACAGGGTACTTTTTGTTTCCATGTGTATCGTTGTTACATCTTCGATTGTTGGTGTCGTTTGCAAAGTGCTGGCGCTTATCTATGAATAAGCTGGCAATTGTTTGTGGTGCACCGTCTTCCGAGATGTCTGCGCCGTTTAACGATCCAGATTATGAGATATGGGTTTTGGCCAACAGGCTAGGCCGGTATCCGAGGGCTGATCTGGCGTTTGAGATACACGATTCTCTGGCTCATTACCCGGAAAGCTACGCTGATCATGTGCTTAGCTTTGGCGTTCCCCTTATCGTTGGCGAAAACACAAAAATAGCTGGCGAGAATGTATCAATTTACCCATTTGAGCGGGTTTTCTCTGAATTTGGTCGCAAGTACCTGACCAGTTCCTGTGCATACATGATGGCGCTCGCAATTGCTGAAGGGTATGAGCGGATAGAGGTCTATGGCGTAGACCTTGCTGTTGACGATAACGAGTACTTTTATCAGCGCCCCTGCATGGAGTACTGGATTGGCGTTGCTGATGGCAGGGGGATTGAGGTTGTCTTGCCTGATGCGTGCCCTGTAGCCAAATCGGCGCATTTGTATGGCGTCCAGCCGCACAAGATTCTTGGCGTTTATTCAGAGGCAGAGCTTCTGAAAGTTGCAAAGATGCACCGTGATGCCGTTGACAAGGACCAGGAACAAATCAGAGCACTGGAGTCGAGAATTACGGCTCACGATGCGGCTGCACAGGTGTACGAACGGCTTGCGAAGGTGTCGAGAGGCATTGAGGCGGGCCAGGATTTCCATTCTCTCACCGATACGGTGGCTATCCGATGAAATTTACCTATCACGGCTGCGAAGGCGCGCCGGAAGTATCAATCCATTATGGCGTTGAGTTCACCATTGGTGTTCCTGCTGAGGTTGAAGACGAATTTGCCATTTCCAAGCTGTCCGGGCATCCGCACTTCACGCAGATTTCAGAGAAAAGCGCTCCCGTTCCTGCATCTGATGAGGATGAGCTTGTTGCGCTTCGACTTAAGTATTGCGCGAAGTTTGGCAAGAAGCCTCACCACAAGATGAAGGCCGAAACCATCCGCGAGAAACTGAATGCCGACGACGACTGAACTTGCAACGTCAATCATGAAGCGGATTGGCGTACTGGACCCGCGTGAGAACCCGAGTGCGAACGATGCGGCCGACGTGATTGCTGTGATGAACAGCGTTTACGAGACGGAAAAGGAGCTGGGTCGGTTCAACTGGACCCTGACCAGCATCCCGACCCGTTACCGTGAGTGGTTCTACACCTATGTTGGCTTCTTCGTTCAGCCTCGCTTCGGTGTTCAGACCGTTACGGCTGATGACGCTATGTTCGCCATGCGCAAGATGTCTGCCCTGAATGAGCAGAAGCAAGACCCGCGTTCCTCTCCGGTGACTGATTACTGATGCTTATCCCCGTTGGTTTCTCCTACAACTCGCACCCTGAGCGGTTCGTCAGTGTAGAGAACGCCATCAACATGCAGCCGGAGTATGCCGGTGGGCGATCTGCGGTGATTCTGCGGTCGTGTCCGGGGCTTTCGACGTTTGCGACGTGCGATGCCAACGCGACCGAGGGTCGTGGCTGGGTGACGGTCCGAGGCGTGCTGTACTGCGTTGTTGGGCGCTATCTGTACAAGGTGGCTTCTGATGGCGCGGTCACGCAGTACGACCGGATAGACGGCTCTGGCATCGTTGGGATGTCGGAGAACGGCGAGATTATCCATATCACGACCGGCAATAAGGATTACCTGTTCGATGTGAACACGGAAGTCTTGAGCACGCCGACTAAAACGGTGTTCGGCTATACGTCCGCCTACCACAATGGCCGGTTTGTCTCGGAAGACCCTGACGCAACGGATCAGGGCCGATTCTATTACTCCGGCATTGACGGCACGACGTGGTCTGACCTGGATTTCGCCACGGCTGAGCAGAAGACTGACGATGCTATCCGTGTGTTCACTCACAAGGGCGTGCTTGTCGTGTTTGGCACGCGCTCTGCTGAGTTCTGGGGCTCTGATGCTAACGGCCCGATCCCCATCTTTAGCGCCTACCTGAATGTCGGCATTGCCGGTCGGTGGGCGGTTGCCTCTGCTGACGAATACGTCGGCTTTCTGGCCTCTGACGGGTCATTCCGCATCTTGCAGGGGTACAACTCACAACGTGTTTCCACCACTGCGGTAGAGGCCGCCCTGACGGCCGATTCATCTGCTGAGGTGCTGGCCTACGTTGAGCAGGGGCACACGGTGTTCGAGATTTCCACGTCCACCAGAACCCTTTGCTACGACCTGACGCAATCCCAGCTCATCGGAAAGCCTGTCTGGTTCGAGAAACAGTCTAACGGTGGCCGCCACAAGGCCCGCTTCTGCGTGTACGTCTATGGCAAGCTGCTGACCCTCTCCTACAACGACGGGAAAGTCTACGAACTGACCCGCAGCGCCTATCCCGATGCTCGGGAGTTCACGCTCCCGCACTTTGCCGAGGATGAGAACCGGCGTTGGGGCGTTCTGGATGAGGTCGAGCTGATCCAGCGTGTCGGGACGGCTGCGATTGCCCACAACACATCTCAGGTGATGATGCGCACGTCACGCGATGGCGGCTTCACCTACGGCGAGGAACGCTGGTCGAACGAAGAAACGCTCGGCCAGTACGACGCCCGTGTCCGCTATCTCCGTTTGGGGCGCTGGCGTCAGATCACCATGAATTTCCGCAAGACCGATCAAACCGAATGGACCGTTACCGGAGTGCACGCCCGTGGCCGTTAGTGAAGCTGCGTTGCCCACCGCTTTCCCGGCGGTTCCGGGGCAGGAGCATCCGTTTGTGGTCAACGTTAATGGTGTCATGCAGATAGACCCTGTGTGGCATCGGTATCTGGTGATCGAGCGGGAAAAACTACTCAAGCAAATCGTGGAGCTGACGAATGCAATCCGCACTGAAGTCAACACCCAGCACCCATGATTCGATTCGCAGACGAGGCTGACTATCCATTAATTGCGCGGATGGCTCGGCAGTTCTATGCGTCTGCTGGCCTTGATTCGCTGCTTGGCGAGTACTCCCCGGAAGCGATTGAAAACGTCTGCCGCAATTCCACGGTTCTTGTCTTCGACGACGGCGGAATCGTCGGATTTGTGTCGCTGCTGGTCTATCCGCACATGTTCCGTCCTGACGTAAAGGTCTGCCAAGAAATGTTCTGGTGGGTCGAGCCTGACAACCGCTCCTCGGGCGTTGGGCGCTCTCTGATGCACGCGGCAGAAGCCTATGCCGCTGATTCCGGTGCCGAAGTAATGCTGATGCTGGCCATTGAGGGCCCCGGCAGGGCTGCGGCTGAAAAAATCTACGCGAAGGGCGGTTACAGGCCCCTCGAAAGCTCACACGTAAAGAGGTTGTGACATGGGATTCGCCACTGGTGCAGCAATGCTCGGCTCTGCCGCTATTGGCGCTTTCGGCGCCAGCAAGGCCGCAGACGCTCAAAAAGACGCCGCGAAATATGCTGCCAGAATAGAGCGGAAACGACTTGACCGCTTGATGCCATTCGTTGATGCGGGCAAGGGGTCTATTGCTGAGTTTCGCGCTGGCCTGAACTTCACGCCTGATTTTGAGGCGCTGGCTAACGATCCTTCGTATCAGTTCGAGCTTGAGCAGGGCATGAATGCGATTCAGGGCTCTGCGGCGGCGCAAGGGCTGTTGCGTTCTGGTCGGACGCTGAAAGACCTTGTTGGCTTCTCTCAGGGCATTGCATCGCAAGGCATCGACAAGCAGTACGGGCGCAACGTTGACCGACAGAATCAGTTGTTGAGCCTGATGCAGCTGGGTGCGAATGCTGGCGGAGCGCAGTCGAATCTCTCGCAAATCGCCTTGCAGGCCGGTCAGGCGCAGGCGGACAAGTACATGAACTATGCAAACATCGGCACGAATGCGCTGCAAAACCTGCTTCTGGCGTCGCAGCTTGGCGGGGGCGGGGGCGGGGGAGGCGGAGCGCCTTATGCTGGCGGCACGATGATGCCCGGAGTGGGAGGTTACGCCTGATGGTCCAACTCATGCACCCGAACCTTGGCGCCACTCTCGCTCAGGCGGAGAGCATCAAGGGTCAGCGCCAGCAAAACCGTCTGGCTGAGTTGTTGCAGCCGTACCAGGTGCAACGCCAGCAGGCCGCTTTGACCGGCGCGAACCTTGCCAACCAGCAGCAGCAAGGCCAGATCAGCGATCAGCAGATCAAGCGCATGACGCTGCTAACGAAGGTGTTCAAAGACTCTCTTGGCGACGGCTTCGACCAGTTGCCGGATGAAGAAAAAGCCCTGCGCTGGCAGACCGGCATGGGCAATATCGAGGCGCTGGGCGCTGATATGCAGGGCATGCCTCTGGAGTACTCGCCGGAGGGCATGGATTTTGTGAATGCGCTGAGTGAGCGGCTGGGTATTGGCGGCTCGATCCAGAGCACCTACGTTGACGATGCCGGAAACCGCGTGGCAATTTTCCGTGACGGCTCAACCCGTGTTCTCGGCAGCTCTGAGACTTCGTACAAATACGACGAAGACTTGGGCGGCTTTGTTGACCGCAGGACCGGCAAGGTGTACGCGCCGGGCGAAACTCCGAATGCAACGGCGCCAACGCCAACCGGATCAACGACTGGCGGCGGATTGAGTCCTGAGGAAATCGAGAGGCGCAGGCAGGAAGAAGACCGGCGCAGGGTTCAGCTTGAAGAGGACAAAGCCGGCGCAAAAGTCAGAGGGAAGACAAGCGCAGAGATAGCGCTTGGCGAGTCCAAGGCTGGCCAGAAGGTGCTTTCTACTGTAACTCAGATCGACACAGTACTAGACACGATTGATGAGGCTCTTAACCTGACTGGCGGCATGACTGCCGGTGTTGGGGCGGTGCTATCCGCCATCCCTGGTACGCCTGCGCGAGATCTGGAGCGCCAAATTCTGACCATTAAGGCGAATATCGGCTTTGATCGACTCCAGCAAATGCGCGACCTGTCGCCGACAGGCGGTGCGCTGGGCAACGTGGCAAACCAAGAGCTTGAGGCATTGCAGGCGACTATCAGCTCTCTTGACAATACTCAGTCGCCCTCGCAGCTTCGTTCAAACCTGCGCAAGATTCAGATGCACTACCAGAACTGGCGCGACGCTGTGGTCGAGTCCCATGCAGACCAGTACGGCGAGGCTCCGAATGTCCCTCAGCGCTCCGGCGAACAGCAGGACGTGAACGCCCTAATTGACAAGTGGAGCCAGTAAATGGCGCGATTTATCGACCTCAGCGCCGCCGAGAAGGCCCTTGTTAATGCAGACAAGGCGGCTTCTGGCGGCAATCAAAAGGCCGCAGAGGAAGCCCGCATTCTGGCGCAGGTCATCAAGTCTGAGCGTGAGAAGCGGTCCAGTGTGGCCCCGGTACAGAGTGACTTTTCCGGTCGCCCTATGTCGTTTCAAGAAGTTCAGCCGCCAGTTGAGGGGCTTGATTCGGCGTGGCAAAGGGTCAAGGGCGCGGCAATGATCACCGGCCAGAAGATGACCAGCTTTGACGACAATCGGCTGATGGAGACCATTGAGAAATCCTACCCCGGCGCACAGTTCGAGATGGACAACGAAGGCAATGTGATTGTTGACTTCACGCAGCTTGGCGGTGGTCGCGGCTATCTCAATCCGCCGGGATTTGATGGTCAGGACGCGCAACAACCCGCCCCAATTCCAGCCT
>OBIY01000706.1_pt1 | contig 12144 bp, 9 predicted proteins | sample 1519841 | NCBI WGS metagenome assembly OBIY01 (sample SAMN03019774, study PRJEB22545) | beach sand metagenome | biome: beach; feature: sea beach; material: beach sand | place: USA: Municipal Pensacola Beach, FL | collected 2010-07-30 | depth 30-40 cm m
TATCCTGAATGCCCTGCTGGCCAGGCGCCGGGCGATTTCAGTTTTGCCGACCCCGGTGGGGCCGATCATGAGAATGTTCTTGGGGGTGATCTCGCCGCGCAGGTCTTCGTCCAGCTGCATACGCCGCCAGCGGTTGCGCAGGGCATTGGCCACGGCGCGCTTGGCCTTGTCCTGGCCGATGATGTGGCGGTCGAGCTCGTGGACGATTTCGCGGGGTGTCATATTGGACATTGCTTACTTCCTGGATGTCGTGGTTTGACGCTGGTGAAAGGGGTGAGTTGTGGCCTCATTTTTTGCGACGAGTCATCAAGCGTTCCGTTTATGTGCAGTCCAGCTCTTCGATGGTCAGATTCTGATTGGTATAGACGCAGATGTCGCTGGCGATGCGCAGGCCTTTTTCGACAATATCCCGGGCGCTCAGGTCGGTATTATCCAGCAGCGCCGTGGCCGCTGACTGGGCGAATGGCCCGCCGGAGCCAATGGCGATGATGTCGTTTTCCGGCTCGATAACGTCGCCGTTGCCGGTGATAATCAGTGAGGCCTCTTTATCAGCGACAGCGAGCAGGGCTTCGAGACGACGCAGCATCCGGTCGGTGCGCCAGTCCTTGGCCAACTCCACCGCGGCACGTACCAGATTGCCCCGGTGTTGTTCCAGCTTGCCTTCAAAGCGCTCGAACAGGGTGAAGGCGTCCGCGGTGCCGCCGGCAAACCCGGCGATGACCCGGTCGTGATGCAGGCGGCGCACCTTGCGGGCGTTGCCCTTCATTACCGTATTGCCGAGGCTGACCTGGCCGTCACCGCCGACCACGACCTTGCCCTGGCAGCGAACAGAAAGAATGGTGGTGCCGCGATATTGATCCACGAAGCTCTCCCCGATTAATAGAACAACCTATGGTGGGGGCGAGGAGACCGGATTTCAATGTGCGTTCCCCAATCTCTGTCTACAGATCATTGGATGATATGTCTTGGCCAACGATGGCGCCCGTGGTTACACTGCCAGGTCACGTGGATCCATCTTTCAAGCCGGCTGGACGTGCCTTGTAGTGAGGCGGCCGTCCAGATTATCGATAAAGCGAAAACACAGATTGAGCGAAGCACGAGACATTGAATCGACCGGCAGACCCCCACCCCGCGGGCTGCTTCGCTCCAGTGCCGTGGTCGGCGCCATGACCATGATTTCACGGGTGCTCGGGCTGGTGCGCGATGCGGTGTTTGCCAGGGTTATCGGCACCGATGGCTTTGCCGATGCTTTTTTTGTCGCCTTTAAGATTCCCAACTTTTTGCGCCGTCTGTTCGCCGAGGGTGCGTTCTCCCAGGCCTTTGTGCCGGTGCTGGCTGAGTATCGCGAAAAGGGCGGCGCCGCAGCGGTTCGGGAACTCAGTGACCGGGTAGCCGGGGTACTGGGTTCAGTGTTGATAGCACTGACCGTGCTGGCGGTAGTCGGCGCGCCGGTGCTTACCGCCGTGTTTGCACCGGGTTTCTGGAATGATCCGGCCAAATTTCAGGCCACCAGCGACATGGTGCGCATCACCTTTCCCTACCTGCTGTTTATTTCCCTCACCGGGGTGGCCGGCAGCATCCTGAACAGTTTTGACCGCTTTGCCGTGCCGGCTTTTACCCCGGTTTGGCTCAATGTCTGCCTGATTGGCGCGGCTCTGGTGGCGACCCCCTGGTTTGGGGAGCCGGCCTACGCACTGGCCTGGGGTGTATTGGCGGCGGGTATCGTGCAATTTTTGTTTCAGATTCCCTTTCTGGCCCGCATTCATCAATTGCCAAGGCCGCGATTGGAGTTGCGTCACCCGGGTGTCAGGCAGATTTTGACCTTGATGGCGCCGGCCATGTTCGGTGTATCCGTCAGTCAGATTAACCTGCTGCTGGATACCGTGATTGCGTCTTTTCTGCCCACCGGCAGTGTTTCCTGGCTCTACTATTCCGACCGTATGGCGGAACTGCCTCTGGGTGTATTCGGGGTGGCGGCTGCGACCGTGATCCTGCCGAGTCTGTCCCGCCAGCATGTGGCTAGTGCGCCAGAGGAATTTAATCGGACTCTGAACTGGGCCATGCGTTTCGTCCTGTTGATAGCGGTGCCGGCATCCATTGCCCTGATGATCATTGCCGAACCGGTGCTGACCGCGCTTTTTTACGATGGTCGTGACTTTGATAGCCACGATGTGTCCATGGCGGGCTGGAGCTTGCGCGCCTACGCCCTGGGTATTATTGCCTTTATGTTGATCAAGGTGCTGGCGCCTGGTTACTACGCTCGCCAGGATATGAAAACACCAGTGCGTATCGGTGTGATCGCCATGGGCATGAATATGCTTTTGAATGTTGCCTTTGTATTGCCCTTACACTATCTCTTCAGCCTTGGGCATAGCGGCCTGGCGCTGGCGACTTCTATTTCGGCTTTGCTCAACGCGGCTCTGCTTTATCGGGGTTTGCGTCGAGAGGGGGTTTATACTCCCGACCGGCGGTGGGGCAAGCTGAGTCGGGCGCTGTTGCTGGGCAATGTGTTGATGGTGTCGGTTTTGTTTGCCTGCTTGCACTATTTGCCGATGTTGACGGAACTGGGCTTTCTGGTGCGCATAGTCGCTATTGTCTTTGTGTGTGGGGCAGGCGTCTGTTTCTATGGCCTTGGGCTGCTGCTGGCGGGCATGCGGCCCGCGGATTTGCGTCTGGCTAGCACGCCCTAAGTTTGTCCCTCAATTGGTTGGGTCGTGCTGTTTTCGGTACTGTGCTCAGTTATACTTTCGCGTTTGAAAATATTGTTTATATGCTCTTGATTCAGCGCTCTCCCACCGATGATCAAGGACACTGATTGTGAAACTACACACTGATTTTTTTATTCGTGGGGTCCACAACCTGCGACCGGAGCACCGGGGTAGCGTTGTTACCATTGGTTCCTTTGACGGCCTGCACCTGGGGCATCGGGCCATCATTGATCAGGTCAGGGAAAAATCTAGACGCTATGGTGTGCCTTCGGTGGTGATGATGTTCGAGCCTCAGCCCAAGGAGTTTTTTTCCGGCGAGCAGGCGCCGGCGCGACTGATGCGCATGCGGGAAAAGGCCAACGCCCTGGCTCGCCTCGGTATCGATCGGGTGTTTTGTGTGCGTTTTAATCGAGCCATTAGACAACTATCAGCCCAGGACTTTGTCGATCAGCTACTGGTTCAGGGCCTGGGCGTGAAGTGCCTGGTGGTGGGTGATGATTTTCGTTTTGGTTGTGATCGCAAGGGTGATTTTGCCATGTTGCGGGAGCAGGGCCGGGAGCACGGCTTTGAGGTGCAGGAAACCCACACCGTTAAAGTGGATGATCAGCGGGTTAGCAGTACCCGAATTCGTCAGGCGCTGGAGGTGGGCGACTTCGCTACCGCGGAAAGGCTTCTGGGCGAGCCATTTTGTATTACAGGTCGAGTGGTCTACGGCCAGCAGTTGGGTGGCCAATTGGGCATTCCCACGGCAAATGTGAATTTACATCGCTACCGGGCGCCACTGGCCGGGGTGTTTGCCACCGAGGTGCTGCTCGATAACGAGCGGATACCGGGCGTGGCTAATGTGGGTGTGCGTCCAACCGTAGGTGATCTGATCAAGCCAGTGCTGGAAGTGCACATGCTGGATTGGAGTGGACGCGTTTATGGCCGCCGTATAGCGGTTGAGTTTAAACATAAACTCCGTGAGGAGCAGAAATTCGCTAGTCTCGATGACCTGGTGGCGCGCATCCATCAGGATATTGACCTGGCGCGGGCTTACTTTGCCCAGTCCCGATAAGCCCGATTCAGGCCAGATTTGCCGCACCTGATAAAGATGCGCCCGAGTAACAAACTGTATTTATTAAAACCGATTTTATAACTGACGCTGAAACCGAAGTCTGAGTATGAGTGATTACAAAGCGACCCTGAACCTGCCGAAAACCGCGTTTCCGATGAAGGCCAATCTGGCCCAGCGGGAGCCGGGAATTTTGAAAAAGTGGCAAGAACAGGATCTCTATGGCGCCATTCGCGCTGCCCGCAAGGGTCGAGAGCAATTTATCCTTCACGATGGCCCGCCCTATGCCAACGGCGAGATTCATATCGGCCACGCGGTTAACAAAGTGCTCAAGGATATTATCGTCAAAGCCCGCACCCTGGATGGCTACGATGCTCCCTACGTGCCGGGCTGGGATTGTCACGGCTTGCCTATCGAACATCAGGTAGAGAAAAAACACGGCAAGGCTGGCGCTAAAATTGATCACCGGGTTTTTCGCCAGAAGTGTCGTGATTACGCCCAGCGTCAGGTGGACGGGCAGCGCAAGGATTTTATTCGTCTTGGCGTCTTTGGTGAATGGGATCAACCCTACCTGACCCTGGATTCACTTTACGAGGCGGATATTATCCGTGCCCTGGGTAAGATCATCGCCAATGGCCATCTGGTGAAAGGCTACAAGCCGGTGTACTGGAGTGTGGTCGGCGCCTCGGCCCTGGCCGAGGCGGAGGTGGAGTACCACGACAAAACCTCTTTCTCCATCGACGTCAGTTTTCCGGTAGTGGATGAGCAGGACTTTGCGCGGGCGGTTGGCGAGTTAGAGGGCGAGGGCGACATCGCGGTGGTGATCTGGACTACCACTCCCTGGACCTTGCCAGCCAACCAGGCGGTGTCATTGCATCCGCACGTTGATTATCAGGTGATCCAGTGTCAACTCGACGGTCGACCCAGGCGTTTTTTGCTTGCCGCCGATTTGGCGGAGTCCGCGCTGGGTCGCTGGGGTGTCGAGCATTACAGCGTGGTCGGTACCTGCAAGGGTGGGCAGCTTGAAAACCTGCTGTTACAGCATCCTTTTTATGAGCGCAGGGTGCCGATCATTATCGGTGAGCATGTCACCACCGAGAGCGGCACCGGGGCGGTGCATACCGCGCCCGATCACGGCGTTGAGGATTTCGAGGTGTCGGCCAAATATGGCATCGAGACTTTGAATTACCTGGATGACCATGGCGTTTACCGGGAGGGGGTGGAATTGTTCGCCGGTGAGCATGTGTACAAGGTGGACGAAAAAATCGTCGAGTTGCTCCGCGATAAAGGCCGGTTGCTGGCCGACAGTAAAATCACCCATAGCTACCCCCATTGCTGGCGCACCAAAACGCCGCTGATTTATCGCACCACGCCCCAGTGGTTTATCAGCATGACCGCCAAAGGTCTGCTTGATCAGGTGCGTGAAGCAGTGGGACAGGTGCAGTGGGTACCGGACTGGGGTCAGGCGCGCATGCGGGCCATGCTCGACAACAGCCCGGACTGGTGTATTTCCCGCCAGCGTACCTGGGGCGTACCTATCGCGTTGTTTCTTGACCGCAATACCGGTGAGCTGCATCCGGAAACCGCTCGATTGATCGAAGCCGTGGCCGAGCGGGTTGAACGGGATGGCATGGACGCCTGGTACGACCTGGACGCCAGGGAATTGCTGGGCGACGAGGCCGAGCGCTATAGCAAGGTTACCGATACCCTGGATGTCTGGTTCGATTCCGGGGTGAGTCACGAGGCGGTGCTACGGCGCCGGGATTACCTGCGTTATCCTGCGGATCTTTACCTGGAGGGTTCGGATCAGCATCGGGGCTGGTTCCAGTCTTCCATCAAGGCGGCCATCGCCATGAATGGCAGCGCGCCTTACAAAGCGGTGCTGACCCATGGCTTTACCGTCGATGCCGATGGCCGCAAGATGTCTAAATCCCTCGGTAATGTCGTGGCGCCCCAGAAGGTGATTAACGAGCTGGGCGCTGATGTGCTGCGTCTGTGGGTGGCCTCCACCGACTTCAGCGGTGAGTTGACGGTCTCTGACGAAATCCTGCGCCGCACCGCCGACTCCTACCGCCGTATCCGCAATACCCTGCGTTTTTTGCTCGCCAACCTGGAGGGTTTTGACCCCGTCAAGCATTTGGTCGCCAATGAAGACATGCTGTCCCTGGACCGCTGGATACTGGGGCGCACTGCCGATTTACAGGCGGACATTACCGCTTCCTACCAAGCGTACAACTTCCATCATATCTACCAGCAGTTACATAACTTCTGCGCTGGTGATCTCGGCGGGTTTTATCTCGATATCATTAAGGATCGTCAGTACACCTGTCAGGCTGACAGCCTGGCCCGGCGCTCGGCCCAGACGGCGCTCTATCATATCGCCCATGCCATGGTGCGCTGGATTGCGCCGATCCTGAGTTTCACCGCCGAAGAGGTTTGGGCAGCGTTGCCGGGAGATGCGCTGGATTCGGTGCATCTGGCCGAATGGTATGAGTTGCCCGACGCCAGTGGTGATCAAGAGATCAGTGGTGAGGACTGGCAGCGGATTTTCGCGGTCAAGGAAGCAGTCAACAAGGCTCTGGAAGATGCGCGAAAGGCTGGTCTGGTCAAGGGCGCGCTGGATGCCGACATTATCCTGCATGCTTCGCCCGAGCTTGCCGGGGTCTTGAATAAAATCGGTGACGAGCTGCGTTTTGTCACCATTACCTCAAGCGCCCGGGTGGTAAGCGCCGAAGATATTGCCGGAGCTCCCGGCGTGGCCACGACCCTGTCCGGTCTGACTATTGAGCTCGCCGTGTCCGAGGCGACAAAATGCGTACGCTGCTGGCATCGGCGCGCCGATGTCGGTGACAACATCGAGCATCCGGCGCTGTGCGCCCGCTGTGTTGTCAATGTGGCTGGTGACGGGGAGCAAAGACGGTTTGCCTGATCGTGGCTGCTCTGGCCCCTTTAGTGTGAGCCTGATCCCGGTCGCCGGAAAAGCGCTTTCCGCCCGCTGCCGCAAATGAACACACCTTTAAGACAAGTGCTGGTCTGGGGCGCATTGGCGGTGCTGCTGCTGGTGGCGGATCAGTACACTAAACAACTGGCCAGCCAGACCCTGCGTTATGGCGAGCAGGTCTATGTGACGCCTTTTCTGAACTGGACCTTGCTCCATAACACCGGGGCGGCCTTTAGTTTTCTTGCCGATGCCGGCGGTTGGCAAAACACGCTGTTTAGCGTGATCGCGATTCTGGTCAGCCTGTTTATTGTCTACTGGTTAGCGACTACGCCGCGTTCCGCACCCTGGCAGGCCCTGGCCCTGACCCTGGTGCTCAGCGGTGCGCTGGGAAATTTATATGATCGTCTGACCCTCGGTTATGTGGTGGATTTCGTTCAGTTCCATTACCGACAGTATTACTGGCCGGCCTTTAATATTGCTGACTCCGCCATCACGGTTGGTGCGGGCCTGCTGATTATCCAGTCGCTGTTTGGAAAGGAGATTTCCGTGGATACCAATCCCGCGGATGGCGAATCATAAGCATGAATTTGAATGCCAGCAGGCTGGGAGGTTCCCGATAACCTTAGCGAATCAGATAACGATAGCGCCGGTAAAAACACCATGACCACTCAAGCAGAAACTATTAATTCAAGTAGCCGGGTGACGATGCATTTCTCCCTGGCCCTGGGCGATGGCACGCTGGTCGACTCCAATTTTGAGGGCCAGCCAGCCAGCTTCACCATGGGCGACGGCAGCCTGTTGCCGGGCTTTGAGCAATGCTTACTGGGTTTGAAGGCTGAGGATCAGCGCAGCTTCACCGTCGAGGCGGCCCAGGGCTTTGGGCTGCGCAAGACCGAAAACATCCTCTCGGTAAAACGCTCGGATTTTGCCCCGGACATGACGCTGAGTCCCGGTCTGGTAGTGTCCTTTGCCGACCCTTCCGGGGGTGAGATGCCCGGTGTTATCACTACCTTTGATGAGCAAAAAGTTGAGGTGGATTTTAATCATCCCCTGGCCGGCAAGACCCTGTGCTTCGAAGTGCGCATCGTCGCCGTGGAAAAGGGCGAGGAAGCCGGGGGTGCGGTGCAATGGAAATAAAATTCGCCAGCCCCCGGGGTTTTTGCGCCGGGGTGGATCGGGCCATCGATATTGTCAATCGGGCGCTGGACTTGTTCGGCGCACCGGTCTACGTGCGCCACGAAGTGGTCCATAACAAGTATGTGGTTGACCAGCTGCGGGAGCGGGGCGCGGTCTTTGTCGAGGAAGTCTCCGAAGTTCCGGATGACGTGGTGCTGATTTTCAGCGCCCACGGTGTCTCTCGCGCTGTTCAGGAGGAGGCGGCGCGGCGCTCACTGAAAGTCTTTGACGCCACCTGCCCCCTGGTCACCAAGGTGCATATGGAAGTGGCCAAGCTGGCCCGTGAAGGTGCCGAGTGTGTGTTGGTGGGCCATCGTGGCCATCCCGAGGTGGAAGGTACCCTGGGGCGTTACGACGCTGAGTATGGTGGCGAAATCTACCTGGTGGAAAATGTCGATGATGTGGCCACCTTGCAGGTGAGGGATGGCAGCCGACTCGGTTACGTTACTCAGACCACCCTGTCCATGGATGATACGTCAATGATTGTTGACGCTTTAAAGCAGCGCTTTCCGGCAATTACCGGGCCGCGCAAGGACGATATCTGTTATGCCACCCAGAATCGGCAGGACGCGGTCAGGCAACTGGCTCTGGAATGTGATTTGGTACTGGTGGTGGGGTCGGCTAATAGCTCCAACTCCAATCGTCTGAGAGAATTGGCGGCTCGCTGTGGCGCCGAGGCTTACCTGATCGACAGCTGTGAAGATATCCGGTCGGACTGGCTTCTCGACAAGACCTGCGTCGGTATTACCGCGGGGGCTTCCGCACCGGAGTTGTTGGTACAGGAGGTGCGGGCTTATCTGGAGGCGGCCGGCGGTAGGGCCTCGGCTAGTGGTGAAGATATAAGGGAGAGTGTGAGTTTTTCCCTGCCGATGGGGCTGCGCTAGAGCGTTTCGCATTGGCACTGCCGGTTGGTTTCTATATCCGCTTGCGTTTTAAGTCGCGAATAATAAAACGGGCGGGGTTCAGGGCCTTTTGCAGATCGTTTGGCAGCACCGGCGCCTCGCCGCAAATATAGGACGCCAGTATCTCCGCGCCCAATGGTGCATAGGTAAAGCCTCGCGAGCCGAGTCCACAGTGTACATACAGGCCAGGCCAATAGCTGCCGGACAGGGGAATATCCGCGCGGGCATCCCGTTTTAGACCCCCATAATTTTCTACAAAGTCCTCGAAAACCGGCAGCGGTCCCACCAGCGGCAGATAGTCCGGTGAGGTGCAGCGCAATGCCGCACGACCATCAAGCTGGCTGGCCTTAACCTCACCCAGCAGGGAGTGTAGCGTCGGGTCGGTTTTTATCAGGGTGTCGATATTACGTTGATGGTCCTGGACCTCGACTTCGCTGCTCAGGCTATCCAGGTTATAGGAGGCGCCGAAGGTGTGGGCTGCCTGCTCGTCGGCTGGCGCCAGATAACCGGCGCCACAAATGACCGTCTTCAGTGCTCGGCTTTGATTCTGCGCCGGGGCGATGGAAACCTGGCCGCGAATGGGTTTTAGAGGCAGGTGCTGGCTGAGTTCAAACGCGCTACTGCTATTGCTGGCGGCCAGCACTACGGTAGTGGCCGTGTGAGTGCCCGTGCTGCTTTCCAGTCGCCAGAGGCCGCGATCGGCGTCACGCGAAAGGCCCGTAATCGTCGCGGTTTCCAGATCAATGTTGGGATGGCTCGCCAGTTGCTCGCACACGGCCACGGGATCTATCCAGCCGAGGCCGGGGAAATAAAGTCCGATATCAGCGGCAAGGCTGATCCCACTGACTTCATCGATCGCCGAACCTTGTAACAGACGGACAAAGTCCTCGCAGCCCTGAAGGTTTACAGCAATGCGCTTGAAGTTTTCCACGTCGGTAGGCTTTTCTGGCAGCACAAGAACACCGGAGGGCAGGCCCTGATCGCCGGGCTTGTTTTTCCAGAATAGCTGATAGAAATGACTGGCAAAGCGTAATCCGGCGAGATTTAAACGGCTCAGGAAAGACGCTTCGGTCGACAGGCGAGGATAGATAATACCCTGGGGGTTGCCCGAAGCCTCCGCGCCAGGCTGGCCGTGGCGGTCGTAAATGCTTACCCGCCAGCCTCGGTTGGCCATGGCGCTGGCAGTAGCGCAGCCGGCAATGCCAGCGCCGATAATGGCGATATGTTTTCTGCTAGCGCGGGAGTGCCGTGCTAGCTCTCGCCCGGCGCGGGCCAGATCAATATGCCAGGGTAAATCAGACTGTTTTTCGCGGCGGACCCCAGGCTTTGGCTGGCTGGGTTCGCCTTCGTCTTCGCTTTCGGTAATGTCCGTGTGGCCGCTGTAAGACCCCACTAGCATTTCCCGTTTGCTGCCAAAGCCGGGAGTTTTGCTCATGCTAAAACCAGCGGCGCTCAGGCCGCGACGCACCTGACCGCTGGCGGTAAAAGTGCTGAGGGTGGTGCCAATGTGACTCAATTGGGCAGTGGCTTTAAATATTTCGGGCGTCCATAGATCCGGATTCTTCGCTGGTGCAAAGCCGTCCAGGAACCAGGCGTCGGCGGTAAAAAAGCGGTGCTGCGCCAAAGCTGGATGCGTTGTGCTTTGCAGTTGCGCCAGAGCCTCCCGGGCTTCGGCGAAAATCAAGGTGAGGGCGATGGGTGCCTTGCGACCGGGTGGTTTTAGGATGAGGCGATGAAAGCCCGGCAGGGGTGGTGGATAGTTCGCGATCAGTTGTTTGGAAATGTCGTTGAATTCTGCCCAGGGGTCCAGGGCGCGGGCGAGATCTGCCGGGGCCAGGGGGTATTTTTCGATAGACAGGTATTGCAGCTGACCAGTATCTGGTCCATGTTCAGCCCAGCACTGGGCGGCGCAAAGAAAATTCAGGCCGGTGCCAAAACCGGTTTCGATAATGGTAAAGGTGCTCTTATCCGGCAGCGTGGACCAGCGATGGCGCAGCTGATTGGCTTCAATGAACACATGCCGACTTTCCGCCGGGCCGTTGCTGTTGGAAAAATAAATGTCGTCATAATGGCCGGAGCGGGGGAAAGATGCTTCCCAGTCGATAGAGGCGGTTTCAAGGGCGCGCAGGGTCCTGTCCGGCTGTTCTTTACCATGTTTATTCATCCGGGGAGACTCCGTTATCGCCGTGCTGATGGAGCAGGGCGATAAAGGCATTGGCGGCATTGGACAGGGACTTGTCCCGGTGATGAATCAGGCCGAGCTGGCGTTCAAGTCTAATAGTCGGGCAGTGTAGTTGGACCAGGGAGGTGTCGAGCATGGTATTGGGCAACAAGCTCCAGCCCAGGCCCACGGAAACCATCATTTTGATGGTTTCCAGATAATTGGTAGCCATGGTTGCCGCGAGGTTTTTTTCATGCTCGTCGAATATACGTTTGATCATGCGACCGGTATAGGTATTCATGCCCGGCAGGATTGCCGGATGTTGGCAAAGTTTGGCTAAGGTGATTTTGCCCGCGTTGGTGAGGTAATGATCCGGCGACGAAACCAGGCACAGGGGGTCGCGCCAAATGGGAGTGGCGACAATCTTGGCATGCGCCTCGGGCGCCAGCGTCACCACTGCCAGTTCGAAGTGGCCCTGGCGGATGGCCTCGTAGGCGACCTCCGAATCCATGAAATCGATGGATAGCGTCACATCGCCGTGCCGGGCGGCGAATGCCTTGAGTACCGGCGGCAGGCGGTGCAGGCCGATATGATGGCTGATGGCCAGGCGTAACTGCCCAGAGACACTGCCGGACAGGTCGCGGATATGCTGACGGGTATCAATCAGGGACTGCAGCAGGTTTTGCGCCCGTGGTAACAGGGCAGCCCCGGCTTCGGTCAGGTTGATCTGGCGACCGATGCGATCAAACAGCCGGCAGCCCAACTGGTCTTCGAGCAGGGCAATGCGTTTGCTGACCGCAGGTTGGGTCAGATGAATTTGTTCCGCCGCGTCGGAGAAGGAGCCGGTTTCAACAACAGCGACAAAAGCTTCCAGTAACTGGGTTTCCATGGGGGGTAGCGGACCTACGGCGTTTGCTGAATGGTAGTGCGAATTTAAATTTGCATTCTAGCTTGGAATCCAATTTATAAAAAATATAAATTTGTGTTATCCGATTGCGGCGACTAGACTTCGCCCCGCTGAGGCGAGCTTGCTTGGGCTCGGGCTGGCCACTTTGGGCTAGCAACGAAGGTCCAGTAATCAAGGCCCAGTAACGAGAGGCCTGTAACGACATCGGGGGTGCTAAGTGGCCGCGCAAACACTTTACGACAAACTCTGGGAAGCCCACCTGGTCAAGCAGATGGAGATGGCCGGCACACCGCCC
>OBIY01000710.1_pt1 | contig 12110 bp, 5 predicted proteins | sample 1519841 | NCBI WGS metagenome assembly OBIY01 (sample SAMN03019774, study PRJEB22545) | beach sand metagenome | biome: beach; feature: sea beach; material: beach sand | place: USA: Municipal Pensacola Beach, FL | collected 2010-07-30 | depth 30-40 cm m
TTGTAAAAGAAGCAACAGCAAGCGGTTCCTGTTTTAGAGTCAAACCCAAACTTATTTGGACCAAACTTTGTAGGAGTAATATCTTGAACTTGTTTAACAGATTTAACACCTTCATCTGTAGGTATAACATCTTCTCTAACTCTCATTTTAGTAGGACCTTTTGCGTCCATTCCCCAATCTTCAGGAGTTACATTAGAGTATGAAGTAGACTCAGGTTGTTCTCCTGTCATCTCTGATCTTTTTAATGCACCTTTTTCAAGTTTACGATCAGCTTTCATTAACTTTGAACTTTCTCTTACACCCTCTTTTAATTTCTTTTGTTCTAATTTTTGAGATATCTTTGCTACTTCAGGCTGTCTTCCTCTCATTTCATTCAATGCATCTAAATACTTTCTTCTATTAGTATCAGTTCCTAGAATAGCCCTTCTGTTCATAACCTCTTCAATAGCTTCACTAAACTCTTGCCCTGCAGAAACCTTGGCTCCTGCTTCTTCTGCAATTTCTCTAATTTCTTTTTTCTGTAACTTAAAATTCGCTAATATTTTATTTAGGTCAGTGTATAGTTCTTCTGAAATTTCCTTAATACCTTCTTTAACTCTTTCTTCATTTAATATTTCACCAGTTTTTCTAGTGAATTCTTGTCCTGTTTTGAATGATTCAAAACCTGTAATATCTGAAAGAATGTCTTTAGTTCCTTTAAGTACTTTACCTGCACCTTTTAAAGCACCTCCAAATAAACCACCAAGACCTGCACCTTTAATCAGTTCTTCTGTCGTCATATTTAGTTCTTTAGCAATCTTATCGGCATCACCACTAGCTAACGCTCTAAGGAGTTCACTCTCCCCTCCACCAACACCAGATAATGCACCAGCTTTAGCACCTTCTTTAATAATGTTACCATCTTTAGGTAACACTTTTGATAAATTTTTTGCTAGTTTTCCACCCTTAGCAAGTTGATTAACTGCTCCACCAGAAGCAATACCACTACCAAGCAATGCAGAATAGTAAGCATATGGGTCTTCTTCTCTAGCCGTTTCTTTTAATTGTCTTTGTTTAGCTTTTGAACCATAGTATTCATCAAGTAAACCTTCAAGTCCTTCTCCACCTTCTTGAACATCAAACCCTTGTTTTTCTAATTTACCAGTAGTAGACAGTCCTAGAGCGTCAGCAACATCTTCAGCAACTTCCAGACCAGCACCACCAATACCTGCGAGAATTTCATCTAATCCAAAAGTAGCACCTTCTGCTGTTGCTACACCTGTTGATACTAAATCAGACTGTTTTTCCTCTTCAGTTACAGGTTCATCAAAAGATGATAAATCTAATGCTTCAACTTTCTCTTCTTCTGTTACTGGTTCATCAAAAGATGATAAATCTAGTTTTTTCATTATAGCTTTCCTGCTTCCCTTAATTGTTTAATAACTTCTTCTCTTGAAGCACCCGGATTATTATTCATAACCCTTTGTATCTTGATCTCAGTATCTTGATCATACGAATCTGATTTAGCTTCAGAACTTCCATCAAGACTTAGCTGTTCACCAAATCCCATAACGTCTGCAACTTCTTGTTCAGACATATTAAGCTTTTTACCATAAGTATTATATGCTCTAGTTAAATACTTTTCTTTCTGACCTTTAAGTTTAACATCCATAGCTTTTAATAGAGCTTTATTGATATTACTAATATCTTGTGATGTTTCAGGTGTAAGTTCACCACTTAAATACCTTGCAAGATTATCTTCAATCTTACCTTTGATGTCCATTCTTTGGATATATCTCTGAACGTCAGAATCAGTAAGAACACCAACTTCACCCATAGCTCTTGCCATCTTAGTACCTAAAGCACCTAGAGCAACTTTGTTTCCACCTTTAAGATTGTCTAATAATCTTTGTACCTGATCTAAGGCTACACCCTCTTTCTTGAACTGGTTAACGATTGAGTCAGTTTCATACTTAGAAGCTAGGTCATTAATCTTATCTAATCTTGTTTGTGATAATTTATCTTCAAACCTAGTTTGTACACCTTCATTACTTGTTTGTCTAATTTCTTTTTGTGCCTTATCCTTGCCAAATTTATCAATCATAGCTTCACTAACTGTTTCAGGTATCTTGTATCCCAGAATAGCTTCAAACTGTTCTCTAGCCTTTTTAGAATCTTCTGATGCAGGATCATTTGATAGCTGTCTTTTCTTACTAGGGTCTTTGTATAGACCTTTAAGTTTAGCCATATCAACCATTTCTTTTAATTCAGGCTTTTCTGCTGTTGGAGTTACTTTCATTGGCTGAAGACCAACACTAGTAGGGGAATACTTATCAAAAGTTGAAGCGACACTAGAAAGAGCACTTAGTAAATCAGCTTGTGATTTAGAGTCTTTGTATTCACCCTTTAACTTTTTATATTCTTCTAAAAGAGATTCTATTGGGCTTAGTTTTTTAGATTGAGCCTGTTCTTTAGTAGACGCAATACTTCTTGAAGGTTCTTGTACTGGCTTGTTTTCACTCTCAGCCAACCTTTGCATTTCATTAGCCATTTCAGGACTCATAGGTGTATCACTAGGATTTACTTTCTCGTCTTGAAAAGCTACATCAGAACCATCCATTAAAGGTTCACTCATCTGAGCCTCGTCAAGCATACGGATTAAATCTTCGGTTAACTTTACATCGTCTTGAGCAACAATTTCTGGTTCTGTTTGAATTACAGAACGATCAGCTCTATACAAGTCAGCTAACCCACCGTCAGCATATTTTTTATTTTTCATTAAATACTCCGCTTCTTGATTTCTTCTTTTAATTAAACCTTTAAGTGTTTTACCTTTTGATTTGTTATATAACTTTAGTCTATTTACCGCAGCATCTAGACCTTCTTTGTTCCATGTATTGATTATTTTATTTAATGCTCCAGCCCCTGCATTGTAACCAAAACTATATAGAGCGTCTTCTTGTTCTTGAGTTAAACTATCTCTAATCTCTTTAGATAATCGGTTATCAATTAATCTTTTAGTATCTCTCATTACTGGATGTTCTTTAAATAAACGATTAGCTGTTTGTCTATCAATCTCTCCGTAAATATCGATATCTTGTCTACCATTTAATAGTTCTTCATCTTTAAAAGTTGTACCATAACCAATAGTAGGTGTGCCTTTATAATTCTTGTTAATTATGTCTTCTTTAGTGAGTCTTCTTCTGTTATCTAGATCATCATATAAATGTGGAACAAATGCTTCTTCACCTTTTATAAGATCGGCTCCTGTTCTCGATAGATCGGCAGGACTTCTTTCAGGTTGTTTTTTACCTTTAAGAATTGTATATAAATCTAGTAACTTTTTACCTTCCATATTAGCCTTTTCTACGTTGAAGCATAGACATGAGTTTACTAATGCCAGTATCACCACTGTCTTTAAGAATGCGATCTTCTGGCATATCTTCAACTTCAATCTCACCTCTTAGAACACTCATTAAAGCTTCTTGTTGATCAGGGTTTACTTCTTTTTCACCCTCATTTACCATTGTATCAACTCTTTGCTGACTTTTCAACCTTTTTAGTTCGATCATTAAGTCGTTTAATCTATCCTGTTGCTCTAAATTGGCAACTAATTCACCATCGTTAATTCTATCTTCTAACTCATCACCAGCATATGATTCCATGCCTGAATCGATAATAGTACCTTCTCCACCATCATTGTAAGCCATCTTAGCACCACCATCAGCGAATGCTTGACTCATTACAGGACTTGTATCCATTAGTCGTGTTTTACCAAGAGATGCTAGTGCATCCATATCAGCCATACGACCTACGGTTACAGGTTCTTCTCTTTCTACTGCAGGCTCTCTGTTTAATAAACCTTGAGCCACTGAAGCTATCGCTTTCATTTTATCATCACCTTTTGACTCAGGTTTAGATAATCCTTTCTTATATTCCTCATACTCTGCAGACTTATCTGCTTCACTAGGTACAAACGCTGGCTTCTCTTTTGATCCTACTAGGTTCTTTAATTTCTCACCAAAAGTAGCAAAAGATTCTGCAGTACTTCTAGTAGGTCTTTCACCATACATTGCTTTTCTGTAAGAATCATCTCCAAACTTTTGTTGATTCATATAATCAGCTTCATCTTGTCTTCCCATCATTTGTGAGTCTGTTAAAGGTTTAACCCCCCCATCAGCAAATGCTGCAGTGTTACTTTGCATACCACTACCAAAAGCTCCACCCAATTGAGCACCTACACCGATAGCCTGTGGATTTCCTCTACTTGCTAATCCACCAATACCTGCACCAGCTAGTGTTCCAATCATTCCCATTGTCCCTTGACTTCTAGCTACGTTTCTAGCTTGCATTTGAGCTATAGGTGCTGTTGCATTAGCGTATGCTCCTGCTTTTTGCATATCATTAGAAAATCTCTGCTGTTGTAGGTTACCTAAGTTGCCATACATTTGTCTATTCTGTGCAGACCTTTGATTCTCCATACCTTGACGTAACTGTAAATTTTGATTAGCTGTATTAGCTCTTTGTAAAGCATTAAATTGAGCAATAGTATCTCTCGTAGTTGCTAGGTCTTTTTGTTCACCATAATCTTGACTTCTTAATCTGCCTGCTGTTTGAGATAGTTGAGCTAGTGCGTTTCTCTTTCTTTCAGCCATATCACTAGTAAGTCTATCAGCACCCTCAGATGCTCTCCTAGCTGATTCTTGACTAGACCCTGACCTTAGTGCCAGTTCAAGTCCTGAACCTCCTAGACCACGCTCCTGTAAGTTCTGGATGATAGATTTTTGTCTAGCCTGCTCATCCTGTGCAACTTGTCTTTGAAGTTGTCTTCTCTTAGCCATATCTTCATCAGACATTCCAGTTTCTGCAAGCTCAGATAATTCATCAATAACTTTAGATTGATTTTCTCTAAGTTTTGGGTCAATAGCAATGTCTTCTAACGCAGACTCTCCCATCTGTGCTTCTTGAAATAATCCCATTAGTTCAGGATTTTCAGCAGCCGCTTGACGAATGTAGTCTTTCATTTGCTCATAGTCCGGACCTTCAACATCGTCAATTCTTTTTCTTGCTTCTTGCATTTCTGCAATAGCACGATTCATTGCCTCTACTTGAGCACTGTTATTCTTCTTACCCATCTTACAGTTCCTTTACTAAATAAATAGTACTACCTTCACCTCTGGTAGTTTTAAAATCATTTTTCATTAAATTATTAAAAGTTTTTTCCCAATTATTTGTTGTTATATCTACTAATGTTATTATTCTATTACACTCTAAAATTTTAGCTAATTGTATCATATTATTTAATAACTCTAAACCTACCTTAGTATCTCTTTTTTCTTTTACAACATACATGTCTTCAATAAATAAAGCATCGTCAATTTTCTTATATGTAACAAAACTAAACTCATTTTCTAGTATAGACATGTCTTGTCTTTCAGCTATGTATTGACCATATAAACTTGTCACTACTTAGCCTTATAGAACTTAGGATCAGTAGAGAAGTTTGTTATACTTTCTTGTTGTAATTGTCCTTTTCCAGAATAAGCATCGTTAATCATTCTTGTCTTATTATATGCATCTTTTATTGCATTGTATAATACACCTGTCGGTGTTGCTATTCCGTGCCTTCCTCGACCAGCCCATGCCCAATAATTAAGAGATTGAACTTCACCTAACGCTTCATCCCTGACTTGGTTAGCCGTTTTATATTCACCAGTAACAGGATCAAATCTATCTGTTGGATTCAAAATATCGTCCATACGACCGCTACCAGTTTCTACCATTTGTTGGATATGATTTGCTACAGGTTCTAATTCATTCCCATTATGCATAGAAGCTATTCCACTTCTAACATCAGCTCTAGCTTGATCTAAATTACCAAACTGAAGGTTATCCATCAATTTACCTTTAAATTCCATAAGACTATTTCTTTCAGGTTCACTTAGTTCTCCAAATGAAGTAGTAAATTGATCTCCTTCACCTTGTAGATTTCTTCTACGAATTTCATCTTCATTTAGGAGCATGTCCTGTTGTTGTTTTCCTGACAGACGAGCCAGAGCTTGTGCTCTGGACACATCCGTAAGGTTAGCCACGTCTTGGATACTATATTGAGTGGGGTCATATTGTAAACGTAGCGATTGTGGGTCTACATTGAATCTTTCTTGTCCAGTTAATCCTAGAATAGCCATGTCTTGTTCTGTTAAACCTTGACCGCTTGCTAATCTATCAATTAACTCTTTACTATAAACACCTTCACCAGATTGAACTCTTTGTTCTAGATCAGATTGAAGTCCAGCTTGAGCTGTATCTAGTTGTGATTGTAAATCTTTTTGTAGTTGATTATTCGCTCTAATCATTTCATCCCTACTAATTAATCCTTGCCTTTCGGCATCTCTTAATTGTGAAGAGACTTCTTGAGCTTGTTGGTTTAATCCTTGAATTAAATTTCTTCTCGACTCTGTGTCACCTGCAAAGATGAGATTATCTAATGCAGATTGACCTGCCGTGTATTGACCTTGCTTGCCATATGTTTGACGTAATAATTCTCTACGACCTTCGGCAGTTCTTGAGTCTTTTGCTAAGTCAGTCAAGTCTTGCGATCTTCTAGATTGTTCACTTAAATTAAGTATAGCCTGATCGAATCTTTCAGCACCTGTTCTTAGATTATTAAATCTTTGAATATCTTCTTCTGTTAATTGTTCAGGAGCATTCGCAATCTTTTCTTCAAGAGCAGATAGTTCTCCCTGAAGTTGTTGTTTGTTACCATAAAGACGCTGTAATTCTTCAGACTGTGTGAGTTCTTGTTGTAAATTCTCTAGTCTGTTTTGATCCAAAGAGATTTGTTGATTTAGTCCTTGTCTTGTAGTTAAATCTGATTTATATTGATCATATCTACCAAGTAAATCTTGAAGTCGTGCGTATTCGTTCAATGATTCATTGGACGGTAATCCTGAGATAGTGTTACCCATTATACCTTGATTTGATTGAGTGATAGCGTCCATCTGATCAATAACCTGTTGTCTTTCTCTATCAATATCTTGTAAAGCATAGTTAATGATCGTAGGATCGTTTTGCTGTATACCAGTTTGTAGTTGTTGTTGTGTAAGGTATGACGGTTCATATCTTTGTTTTTGCGACCACATGTTAGTTTGTGCAATATTTTGAACATCACCTAAATCTCTATAAAATTGATCACCAAACGTATATTGATTATATTGATCCTGCAACCCCTGTAGTGACTGTTGTTGATTCGCTATATCTGTTTGGTATTGATTTATATTCTGAGTTTGATCTACAACATTAGGTTGAAAAGCATCAACTCGACCTTGTAGGTCTTTTTGTTGTTGTTGCATGTATTCTTGATTTTGTTGTTGTTGAGCCGTGTTTACTGTCTGCTCACCAAAACCTCTAGCATCTTGCATTCTCTGTCTATTTTGATTAACTCTTGACATAAAGTCGCCTTGCTGTTTACCAATAGCTTGACGAATATTACTTGCTTCGTTAGATACATTTTTGTTGATAGCTTGACTCATTCGTTGACCACCACCCCTATTTTGGTTGATGTATTTACGAATATTTGTGAACATGCCAGACTTGGCTTTTTTTGCGTTGTTAGACTGCGTATTTGGACCTGTAGGAGTCTGCGAACCAGCATCCTGACCGATAGTACTAGACTCAGCCGAAGGTCCACTAGAACCCTGATTCTGAGCTTCTGAATTTGATTGTTGATTAGTCTGAGGACCTAATACGTTCATTCCTGACGCTTGTTCCTCATCCTCTTTCGGAATATAAGCCATTCTAACCCCAATTAATGTATCCTATATCTAGTTGTTAATATATTGCTTCAAAAACTAGTCTATATTTATTATTTGCTTGTAACCCACTGATATTGTTAATTTTGTATACACCTGTCTGTGTAGGTGTCCATGAGATGTGTGGCATAGATGTTGGGTATAATGCACCATTAGTCAGATTAAGACTAAATATAACATTTGTACCTACAAGACCATTTGTAGCTGAGAAACTACTAGTTTGAATAGGTCTTCCATTAGCATCTACAGTAATTTCAATAGTTTTTAACTCTTTATTGAAATTCTCATAATCTAACCTACCATTACCTACATCTAAAACCTGCGTCATGAAATAATTAAGATTATTAGCTAGACGCTCTACTAAATCTCTGTCGTCTTCACTATAATCTTCTGGTGTAATTCTTTGTACGTTATCTAATCTTGCCATTATATTCTCCCTTTAGGGATGTTTTTTACTATATTTTATTCGATTTCATTACTTTAAGTCATTCGACCCTCCCTGTAGGGAGATTACCTATACGCTCTCTTACTTAATTCTCTAGGTAGTAAGCTAATGCCATTTATTCTAACAATCTCTCTAGCATTAGAATGAGTAATTTTAATTGTTAAATAACGACATCTCTGCTTTTCTAGTGGAACTAACGTTCTATATGGAATATCATTTCCTAGTCCACCCCAAGTACCTTCACCCCAAGATAATCCCCAATCACCTGTTCCATATCCACTAAAAGGCGTGTCTACAAAATCAGCCGACTGATCACTTGCGTATGAAATAGTTCCTCCATAAAAAGCGTTTTGATCAAAGATAATTGTTCCTTGTCTAATCTGCTTTAATGAAGTTGGATCACCAAAATGTTGAGGTGCATATTGAATCTTAGAAACGATTCCTTTATAAATCTTAACAGTTCCTTGTAGTACAGGTATTTCAAAACCTAAAGTAACTGTATTATTAATTGAATTAGTTGATAATACGATAGACTCATATGTTACAAACTTAGTAGCTTGGTCATAGTCCTTATACTGAGTACCTGAAGCAATGTCATTAAGTTCATCAATCATTGCGTTATACTCATCTCTCTGAGTTTCTATATCATCTGAGAATACAACTGGTGTAACAGCGATTCCGTCAACAATTAATTTTGAATTGATATCAGTTAAAGATGAACTCATAGTAATCCCTTTAGAAAGATCAATACTAGATTCATAATCATTAGATGTTCCGTTATCAATATCTAATTGCTTTAATAATCTTCTCACAACAGAAATGGTTACATATTGTTCTTGAAGAATAACATCACCCTCTTCAATGTCAGTCAAGTTACTTAATGTAATAGTTGAACCACTAACACCGCTAGGTAGTAACGTATTTGTAAAATCTCTGTCAGCATAATCTGTTCTATCGAAATTTTTACGCTCTTGACTCATTAAATTTCTATCACCATAACCTAGATACATCTTGTCATCAGAATCAGATACTAGTCCACATGTTGCAGTGAGTGTAAACCTAGTCCATGTTCTAGTATAACTATTAAACCTGTAACATTGAGTTGCTACTGTATCCGAACTAATCGTTGGTACATATAATAAGTACGATCTATCGCTAGTATATGAAACACCAAAAGAAGAATACTTGAAGTTCATCTTAGCATTGGTTACAGCCTTGATTAAATTCTCAATAGGTCTTGATATAACTTCAACACCTGTTTCACTAATTCTAACAACACCGTCATCAGTAAGAGCGTAGATAGCATTGTCTAAAACTACGGCACTATCTGGTGATACTAACTTAACTGATCCATCTAATAGTCTTGATGTAAAGTTTGGTGCAGTTGTTCCACTAACAATATAAACACCATCTTCTTTCAATGCAAATAAGTTATCACGTAAAGGAAGGATTCTAAGAATTTCCTTATCTTGAGGACCAATGTTTATAAAGTTTAGAGCAGGAACAGCTTCAGGTCTGTCTGATTTAGAAAAGTATAATCTATTACCTGCAACGTCATTAGTTGACTCTACAGTTGTTTTATAGAAATCACCTTCGTTAACACTTCCTACTGTTGTTTCAAAATCAATCGTAAAGTTATCTACATCAACGACTGTAATATTATACACACCTCTAATAGCCGGAGTAGTTAATGTATCGTGAATATAAACTTCATCACCATTTACTAGATTATGTCCTACAGATTCAATACTTGTTTGAGCACCTGCAGTAATTAAAGTAATAGGTCTTTGTAAAGCTAATGAAGGATCGAATGAAGAAAGTATATTTGAATCAGATGATGCAATATAGAATGTATCGTCTTCTAAATCTTTTGCCTCTAATGCTATAATTCCCGGAACATCATCAGCTCCTGAAAGATAGAAAGCATTAACTTCTGACAGTGAGTCAGCATTAATTGCATTTACTAAACTTCTAGCAGTCTCATCAATTGATAATGCTACGGAAGAAATATTAGAAAGTAAGAATTCTTGGTTTGAGTAATCCTCTCCATCTCCGTTAGTACTAGGAGCTGAAAAAGTAAAACCTGTTGCTTGTGCTACAGAATCTCTTGCATCATTAGTAACGTTTCCATTCTTAGCCCATGTAATAGTCATTACACTACCAACAACACTTACTGAAAAATCACTAGTTGCCTCAATAGCCTCTTTCACCTTTGTTGCAATTGTATCAGTCGAATCGCCACTATCATATCTAACTCTAACAGCAATCTTATTATCGAACTCAGCATCAGTAGGTTTAGGATTCAATCCATCCTCATCGAAGTATACAAAATATTCTCTTTCATCTCTAGCTGAATCAAGAAGAAACGCTTTCCCTCCAATAGTATTAGAAGTAACTGTTACATCTTGAACTTGCGTAGCACCAATTGCTGTATATGTTCTTGTTGCTTCTGAATTACCAACAGTAAAAGTAGAAATACCTGATTGGAAATTTAAAACTGAAACAAGATTAAATTGTAAAGTATGGGCGGTTCTTGTATTTGCATAGAATGTACTATTTTTAAATAAGGCAATATCTTTAGCAACAGGAGGTCTTGCATTTGCTTGAAGAATACCTTCTCCTGAGATAGGATTAGTATACAAGAATACAGCACTTGCCCTAAAGTCTTCTGGAACAATATCTTCAACAATAATATTATTATCTACAATAGTCAACGAATTAACATCATAAGCTTCTTCGTAAACTAGGTTCATTTCATCACCCGGATCAATATCGTCTAACGTTAATCCAGCAGGTACTGTTACGTTACCTGTTCTGTAGATTTGAAAAAAATAAGTTGAATCAATATCGTCAGGAACACTGATAGTCACAACACCGTTAGCAAAACTACCTTCAGTGATGGAACCTTGTTCCAATGTGACAGCAGTTAAATTAGTAGATGATAAACCTGTTGTAGCATCTAGGTCTTGTATGTCAGTAGCATTACCCTCATCAACATTTGTAATTGTTACAATGGTTGTACTAACAGAAACTTCAAAGTCAGCAACTGCGGCTATAGCGTTAGCTGTTCTTGATGCTACCTGAGTTGTAGTAATACCACCTGCAGAAACGTCAACCATGATAGCTGTTCTTCCTAAAGTTTCAGAAGTTTCAGGAGCTTCATCTCCACTTGTTGTAAAATACCAAACAAAATAATCAGTATTCACTGAAGATAATAAAACATAATCATTATTAGTTGGAACATTTACAATTGTTAGTTGTGAATTCTCAGAAACCTCAACAGAGTTTGATGAATTAGTTAGAACATATCTCTCAGAAGGAGAACCTAATAAAAGGTAATTATTGTTATCTCTTTTTCCCCAAAGAACTCTATAAGCACATTTACTTTGTGGAGGTAAAAATCCACCTTCAACGAACTTAGTATTTGCACTGATACTTGTTGCTTTTGGAACACCTGCATTTTCAACAGAAGACGCAGTAACTTGAGATTGATTCTTTGCTGAAATCTTTTTGATTCCACCATTCTCAGTGAAATATAAGTTACCATTAGCTTCAATATATTTAATTCTAAGACCAGCTTCTAACTCATTATATGTTCCATTAAAGTTAGTAAAAGTACCTGAACCATTATCGAATTGTAGAACATCATTGTAGTGTCTTAAAATAATTCTTTTGTATTCTAGAAGTTGTTTTACTCTATCTTCATCAGTAGGCAAAGAGTCGCCATAGTCAGCTTGACCTCTTCTCATCTCAATAACATCGCTTTCATCAATAACGATGTTATCAGCAAAATCCATTGACCCTTCAGGAACGTTTAGTTCGTTCCTATAAGTATATAGTCCTTTAGCTTTTAGAGTAAAATCATTAGGAGATAC
>OBIY01000711.1_pt1 | contig 12105 bp, 13 predicted proteins | sample 1519841 | NCBI WGS metagenome assembly OBIY01 (sample SAMN03019774, study PRJEB22545) | beach sand metagenome | biome: beach; feature: sea beach; material: beach sand | place: USA: Municipal Pensacola Beach, FL | collected 2010-07-30 | depth 30-40 cm m
CACACCTGTCCTTGACCTTATTCGCCTAGCTTTTCCAAGTCAACAATCGCCACCCTGCCTGCCGGGAATATCCACCACCAGCTCCCGGGCTTCAAGTACGCTCATCAGCGGCTCCGGTACAGAAGGAAGAGGAAGGTCGGCACCCCCAACAGCGCCGTGATGACGCCCACCGGCAATTGCTCCGGGGCCATCAGTGTACGCGCCAGGGTGTCGGCAAAGGTCAGCAGGGCGCCGCCCGCCAGCACGCTGGCCGGCAGAATGATGCGCTGATCGTTGCCCAGCACCAGCCGCAGCATATGCGGAACGATCAACCCCACAAAACCGACACTGCCTGCGGTGGTCACAGCCACCGCCGTGAGCAGGCTGGCCAGCCCATACACGCCCCACTCCAGCGGCTTGACCGCCACGCCCAACGCCGCCGCCTGTAACGGCCCGCGGGCAAGCACGTTCAGGCTGCGCCCCAGCGGCAGGGTCAGCAACACCGCCGGCACCAGCACCAGCCAGGCCACCTGTGGCGAATCCGCATAACTGAGGTCGCCCATCAGCCAGTACAGCATGCCGGGCAGTTTTTCCGTGGGGCTCAGTGTCAGCATGAAGGTAATGACTGCCCCCCAACCAGCAGCAATCACTACCCCGGTCAGCAACAACCGGGTGGGCGTCCAGCTGCCTCGCCCCTGGGCCAGACCAAACACCAGCACCGTGGACAACAACGCTCCTGCAAACGCCGAGCCCGATACCAGCACCGCCCCAAACCCCAGCAGCATGGCCAGCAACGCCCCCACTGCGGCACCGCCGGAAATCCCCAGCACATATGGGTCCGCCAGGGGATTGCGTAACAGCACCTGCATCAGCGCCCCGGCCAACGCCAGCAAGCCGCCGGTGGCAAACGCCGACAGGGCACGGGGAGCACGCAGGGAAAACACCAGGGTGTCATGCAGGGCATTACCGCGCCCCAGCAGTACTGCCCACAGCTCTTGCAGCGACATGGAGACACTGCCCACCGACAGCGCCACCATCAACGCCAGTAACCCGGCCAGCCCCAGTGCCACCAACGCCGACAGCGGCCGGCGACTAGTGGCGGGCACGGGCACTCTCCAGGTGGCGGCACAGGGTGCGGGTACCCGCCAGCATCTGCGGGGTGGGCCGCTGCAAGGTGGACGGTGCCACAAAGAAGAGGTTGCCTTTCTGCACCGCCAGCAACGACGGGAAGGCTTTCCAGGGAGTCAGCCAGGCCGGGTTATCTTCCCCCATTCCGCCCGCCACGATGGCCTGGGGATTTTTTTCCAGTACGGCTTCACGACTGATACGCGGGGCCAGGGCGCCGAGCCCCCCGAAGACATTGACGCCGCCACAGATGCGAATGGCTTCACTGATCAGGTGGCTATCGTTGACTGTCATCAAAGGGTCGTCCCAGACCTGATAGAACACCGTCACCGGAGCCGCGTCGGCATAACGCTCCCGCAGGGCGGCAATGCCGGCTCGAAACCCGTTTGCGGCACCCTGGGCGACCAATTCGGTACCTGCCAGCACCCCAAACCGTTCCAGCGTGGCGCTCACATCCTCGAACTGCCGGGGCTCACTGATGTAGACCGGAAATCCCATGTCCTGAAGTCGCGCCACATCCCCCATGGGGTTACCGCTTCGCCAGGCCACGATCAGGTCCGGTTTGAGTGCCACGATGGCCTCCAGATCCAACCGCTGGTAGCTCCCCACCCGGGGCAACTTCTGCGCCGCTGGCGGATAATCACTGAAGCTCACCGCGGCGGCCAGTTGCTCACCAGCCCCGGCGGCAAACAGCAATTCGGTGGCACCGGGGGACAGGGCAATGATGCGGCGCGCAGGCTGCTTCAGACAGACCTGTTGACTTGCATCGTCCTGCACACACAGCTGGGCCAGCGCCGGTAACGGCAAGCCAAGCAGTATCACCAAGCCAATCAACATCGTTCTGCGAAACGTCATCATCACCCTGCAGTCAAAGGCGGAGAGATATGGTGTCTCCGCCGCTCAGTTCGTTATGGGGTATCGTAGCTGACACTTACCATTACGGAACGCCCGGCGTTGAGATAGTTCCATCCGCTGAAGTTCTGGGCGGTGGCATATTCCTTGTCGAGTACGTTCTCGACGACCACGCGCCCGGTCCAGTGCTCGGCAAATTCCCAGCCCGCACGCAGATCCAGCAGACCGAAGCCGGACAGACGCTGGGTGTTGGCCGCATCGTTATAGCGGTGACCCTGGAAGCTGGCGGTTCCCCCCAGGGAGAACTGGCCGATCTGGCGATCCACATCCACACGGCCCATACGCTGGGCGCGGCGGGCGATGATGTTGCCCGTCTCTTCGTCTTCCGGCTTGAGCGCAGAAAACGCCAGCTGTGCCCGCCACTGCTGCCATTCCAGGCCCATGGCCAGTTCGCCGCCTTCCACGGTAGCCTTGGCCACATTGAAGGACGAACCGCGGCTGGCATCGTAGCTGATCAGATCGTCAATATTGGTGCGATACAGCGCCGCATCCCAGTACCACACACTGTACTGGCCGCGCACACCCAGCTCACCGGTTTCGGAGGATTCCGGTTTCAGGTTCGGGTTGCTGTAGTAGAACGGCGGTGAGTCCGGGAAGTACAGGTCATTGAAGGTCGGTGCCTTGAATGCAGTGCCATAACTGGCGCGGAGACGGTGATGGGTATCCAGCTTGTAGCCCACCGCCGCCGCACCAGTCACCTTGCTGCCAAACGCATCGTTGTCGTCATGACGCAGGCTACCCTGCAGATCCAGCGCACCGAAATTCAACAGCGCCTGCCCGAAGACCGCTTTGTTGTCGCGACGGGTTTCATCGTAATCGTTGGAGCTGGTGATTTCGTCACTCTGATATTCGCCTCCCACTATGAACTGGTGGTCACCTGCCACCAAAACGGTCTGCAGGTTTGCGGTACGAGTGCGGGTATCGAAGATGCCATTGCTCAGACCGTCATCGAAATCTTCGCTTTCATCTTTCGCTTCGCTGATCAGGGCCTTGACCTGCAAGCTGTCGCTCAGCCACAGGTCCCCTTTCACCCCGGCCACCTGCAGCATGTAATCGATCTCACGCTGGTCTTCCGGGGTACTGCCTTCGTATTCGGTATTGCCTTCGGTACGGAAACCGAACACCCCCACGCTCCCCTTGTCGCCAAACTGGTGGCTGAGCTTGAGCAATCCGGAGGCATTGTCATAACCACGGTCGTCACTGTTTTCCCGCAGCTCGGTGCCATCGGTATCAAAGTAATTTGCGCCTACGGTGGCCGTGGTGCCGCCGTGACGGATAGAACTGCCGGCGCCCAGATTCCAGCTGTCGAAACTGCCTCCGCCCATGTTCAGCCAGGTCCCTTCATCACGGGTAAAAATCTGTACTACGCCTCCCACGGCATCCGCACCGTAGAGACTCCCCCGCGGCCCACGCACAATTTCTACCCGCTGCATCATTTGCGGAGGCAGGTACTGCCAAGCCGGGCTCCCGGCGGTCGCCGAACGCAGACGCACTCCATCTACCAGCAGCAATGTGGCATCACTTGACGTCCCGCGAATGAACACGCTGGCATTCTTGCCAAAGGAGCCATTGCCCGTGGTATCCACACCTGGCTGCCCTCGCAGCAGGTCAGCCATGTCTGTGGGCTGCTGCTCGCGTAGCGTCTTTTCATCGACCACGGTCACCGAAGACAACGACGCATCGGCCGTTCGGCTGGCGAGAGTGGGTGTGACTACCACCGGATCCAGCATGGCAACCCGGGTCGGGCTATCCGTCGATTGAGAGAGTGCTGCCAGCGGCAACAGGGAAAAGGAAACGGCTGCACCGGCAGCAAGAAAGCGAAACGTCATGGAAGTGATCCCCTCTGCCGTGCCCGCCCGCACGGCCTGAATTCAGCCGCGGCAGACACAACATGGGGTTGGCGATAGACACGCCATGATTCCCCGCCATCGCCCGCCGCAACGCCTGGTTCCAATTCGGCCGGTCTCCGGGCTGATGAGCGAGGGAGCACCTCTCGACAATCGCCTTCCCATGCATCACGCACAGTGGCACTTCGACTATCGTTGACTCAATCACCGTTGCGGGGGCAGCGTCGGATTTCACCAAATGGCATCACCGACTTCCCGTTTACCCCACCCTGTATTCAGGGCGGGCACCGAAAAGGTGGCGCGAAATTACCAATGGTGAAGGGATTTGGCAATCAAAAGCCGCCAACTTGAGAGCAACTCATAACGAGTTGAGCGAGATCCCAGTCTCTATCCTGAACGCCAACAGTGCGATGAACCCAAAAAAGGCCACCCTGTTTCCAGGGTGGCCTTTTGATCTTGCCGGATCGGTGATCAGGCCCCCCGCAGGGAGGCCACCAATCCTTTTTTCCTGGCCGGCTTACGGTCAGAAAACTCCAACACGCCGTCTTCGATGGCACCGGCTTTCAAGCGCGGCAGATCGTAGAAGTAGTTCTGCACTACCTGCCACGGCTGGCGGGAGCCCTGGCGTGGCAGTTCGTTGGTGGCGCGCTGAATGTAGCCTGACTGCATTTCCAGGAAGTTGTTATCCGTCTCACAGCCTTCGTTGTCACGCGGGGTGGCCACCTGGATTCCGGTCTTGTCCATGTGATTGAGCAGGCGACAGACATATTCGCACACCAGATCCGCCTTCAACGTCCAGGAGGAGTTGGTATACCCGAAGATCAGCGCCATGTTCGGCACATCCTTCAACATGGCACCTTTATAAACCATGGTGTCCTGCGGATTCACCGGCTGACCATCAACGGTTCCCTGGACACCACCCAGCATCTGGATGTTGAGGCCAGTGGCCGTGACGATAATGTCCGCCTCCAGCTCTTTGCCGGACTTCAGCAGGATGCCTTTCTCGGTGAAGGTGTCGATATGGTCGGTGACCACTTCCGACTCACCCTTGCGCAGGCTCTTGAACAAATCGCCATTGGGCACTGCACACAGACGCTCATCCCACGGGTTATAGCTGGGGCGGAAGTGGGTCATATCAAAATCATCACCCAGTTGACGACGGGCGGCCGCCAGCAGAGCACGGCGCACCAGCTTCGGGCGCTGCTTGGCCAGCTTGAATATCATCCGCTGAAGGCCAATATTGCGTGCACGCGCTAAACGATACACCGCCATCTCCGGCAGGAAACGGCGCAGCCCGGCAGAAATGGGATCCAGCTCTGGCACGGTGGCTACGTAGGTTGGCGAGCGCTGCAGCATGGTGACTTTCGCCCCAAGCTTGGCCATGGCCGGCACAAGGGTGACTGCGGTGGCACCAGAACCGATTACCACGACCTTCTTGCCCTGACATTGCAGATCCTCGGGCCAGTGCTGCGGATGAATGATCTGCCCCTTGAAGCTGTCTTCCCCCGGGAAGTCCGGGCGGAAACCCTGATCGTAGTTGTAGTAACCGGTACAGGAGAACAGGAAGTTGGCGGTAAAGGTTTCGGACTCACCGCTATCTTCATGGGTGGTTTGCACCGTCCAGCGCTTGTCGGCACTGGACCAATCGGCGGTCATGACTTTGCGTCCGAAGCGGATATGGCGGGTTACCCCGTATTCCTTTGCGGTGTCTTCCACGTAATTGCGGATGGATGCGCCGTCAGCAAGCACCTTGGACTCCGTCCAGGGACGGAAGCTGTAGCCGAGAGTGAACATATCGGAGTCTGACCGGATACCGGGATACTTGAACAGATCCCAGGTGCCACCAATGCGCTCGCGGCGCTCGATAATGGCATAGGTATGATTCGGGCACTTGCGGGTCAGATGGCACGCTGCACCAATACCGGAAAGGCCGGCACCAATAATCAGGACATCAAAATGGTTGTTGGACATATCGTTTACCTCTGGCTACAGGCTGCCTGGTTTCAGCCGCGCAAACACTGACATTGGTCAATGTCACAATTAACAGGGATCCAGAATAGCCGTACCGGCCAGTAGGTAAAAGCCCCGAACGGGACAGTCGATTGGCTGTGGAGCCCGAATTCCGTGCCGCTGCGGACCGTGAACGGGGGCAGGCAGCGAAATTACCGGGGTTGGAAGGGGCAATCGGGCGGTCAAATCAGGCCAGCCGGCTGTCGGACAAGACTCAATAACGTCCCTGATTCTGCTCCAGGCACTCCAGTCGGTAGGCTTCGGCCATGTAGCCAAGCAAACGACGCTGGTTGTCATACTCCGGATAAGCCCATAGTCGCCGGTCGTTTTCCACACGACGAGGCTGGTAGCTGAGACCCCGTCGACGAAGCAGGCTATCGGCCAGGGCATCTCGCTGCCCAGCACTCAAACTACTGCCCAATTGACGAACGCACCCCTCATAACCGGATATCAAGGCAAACTGCTCCAGCGAATAATGGAACTGCCCCCCAAACACCACCGCCGGCAATAACACACACAAGATCACGCACCTGTATCTGTGCTTCATCTGCCTTCCTTCCCTGATAAAAGGCAATGCCTCTTGCCTCGATAGCCAGTACGCATTGCCTGTTCTCTGCAGCCAGTGTTACTTTCTGTAACGAAAGATACCCAACCGCCTACAGGTAGCTCCCATGCCGCTCAGTGACTGGTTAAACTTTGCTACTCTGCACCCTTGGCTTGTGGCCCCATTCTCTCTGGCCCTGCTGTTGAGCATCCTGATCTGGTTCGGCCGCCTCCCGCAAAGCACCACCAATGTGCTCATCGTCGCATTCATTTTGCCGTCTATGCAGCTGGGGCTGCTGGGCATTCTGGTTTTCAGTGCCAACGAATCACTGGCCGAATCCCTGGTCGCCTTGCTGCCCTCTTAACAAGGAGGTCTATTTTTTCATATTTTTTATTCTTTCTTTTTCATAAAGAAAGTGGCACGAGAGATCCAATCTCGCAATCCCCTTATGAAATTGTGACCAGGGGCACACTGGCACCCCGAAAAGCTCCTGCATACTGCGCGGGACTCTCTGGGGGGAGAGTCCTGACCGCCATGACAAAAACAATAAAAGGAAGGGGATAGGAATCATGGAACTTGCCACTCTCTGGACGGTGCTCACTGAACACCCCTGGCTTACCGTCCCTCTGACGTTCTCCCTGCTACTGTCGATCCTGCTATGGTTTGGCCGTATTCGACAACCTGCTGCCATCAACCTGATCGCCATCGGCCTGATCATGCCCTGCATCAACCTGAGCATGATTGCCACCAGTGCGGTGGTCGCCTCTGACAACTTGACCGGCAGCCTTTTGTCTCTGCTTGCCGGCTAAGCCTCGCCGGACAACCCTGCCAGAAACGCCAACTGATCCTTCAGGCTGACAGTGCGCGGGTCGCCTTGATAAACATCAAAGTGGCCCACCGGATAACGTTTTACCGTGGGTTGCGCCATAGCCAGCACGGCCTTTTCTGCTGACGAAGCCGGGGCTACGGTATCTTTCTCACAGATCAGTACCAATGCCGGGCAAGTTACCTTGCTGGCCTGCATAACCGGACGGAACAACGGCAGTACCAACGCAATGCGCGCAGCCACCTCGTTAGGCACCTCACCGGGCATCAGGGCGGTATACCCTTCCCAGGCATCATGGCTGCTCATGGCCGCCAGCTCCCCCGGTTTCCCGGCAGAGGGAATCAGATAAGGCTCCATCCCAATCACACTGCGGGCCACATCCAGGAGCCCCGCCCCGCTCATTTTCAACGCCTGACCGATGCCCGCATAGCGAACCACCTCCAACACCGATGCCAATCCGTCCATCATCGGGCACTGGGCTATAATGCCGGCGACCGGTTCTCGCCCCGCTACAACCGTCACCAGCCCACCGCCGAAAGAAGTCCCCCAGAGCACAATACGCTGGTTATCCACCTCTGGCTGCTTGCGCACACAGGCCAACGCGGCCTGCCAATCTGCCACCTCCCGGTTGGGTATCAGCACCTGCCGAGGCACGCCCTCACTTTCACCAAAATGTCGGTAATCAAACAGAAAAACCGCGTAACCGGCTTCAACAAACGCATCCCGAAACGGATCCAGACCACAGGCCTTGGTCAGGCCAAACCCGTGCCCCATGACCACCGTCAGAAAGGGCCCCTTCCCGGAAGGAAGATAAAGATCACCGCGACAGGACTGGCCCGCGCTGACAAATCGCAGCTCACGCTTTTCACTCATGGCTTGCTCCATATTCAGGGCAGATAACACTGCTATCCACAGAGGCCACAGAGTTCACCGAGCAAAGGAAAAACGAGGGGCTCTTCTCTGTGCTTTCAGTGAGCTCTGCGATGCACAACCTCTTAACCTTCAATTGCAGGGGCGATAAAACGCCATTCTTCTACGCTCTGGCCCAGCACCAGGAAGAACGGGTTAAGAATATCTTCCTTGTTGTACTGTAAAGGTTCGAATGCGGTATTCACCACCACACCGCCAGCAGCCGTCACCACTGCATGGGCCGCAGCGGTATCCCATTCACTGGTCGGCGCCAATCGCGGATAGATATCTGCGCTGCCTTCGGCCACCAGGCACAGTTTCAGCGATGAACCCATGGAAGCACGCTCCACCTCGCCCACTTCTTCACGAATGAAGGCTTCCAGTTTTTCCACCGCTTCACCGCCATGGCTGCGGCTGGCCACCATGACCACCGGCGTTGTTCGGGCACGACAGGCAATCGTTTTACGCTCACCGGCATCTTCCTTGAAGGCGCCTACGCCTTCCCCCCCCAGGTAGGTCACGCCTGTCACCGGCACATGCACCACCCCCAGCACCGGAGTGTCGGCGCGAACCAGCGCAATATTCACCGTGAATTCGCCATTGCGCTTGATGAATTCCTTGGTGCCATCGAGCGGATCCACCAGCCAGAACTGCGGCCAGCCCTTACGCTCGGCATAAGCGATATCACCGGATTCCTCAGAGTAAACAGGGATATCCGGGGTCAGCGCCTTCAGGCGTGCCTCAATAATTTCATGGGCAGCCTTGTCGGCCTCGGTAATCGGTGACTTGTCATCCTTGGTTTCCACGCCCAGGTCATCCCGCTCGTAGACCTCAAGGATGGCTTGTCCCGCCTCGCGGGCGATATCGGCAAGGGGGTTCAGCAGGGCAGTAAAGTCGGTCATTCCAGATTTCCTGTCATTCAGATTTTGGCAAGCCTTGCGCGGCTGACACCGCGTCTACAGCTTAATATTCAACGCGTTTCCAACAACCGCCTGGTCATCAGCAACGCTGCGATCACACGCGCCTCGGTCACATCATCCCGCTCGATCAGTCGATCCAGCTCAGAGAGCTTCCAGGGCACCACTTCCAATTCCTCAGGCTCGTCGCCAGGCAGGGATTCCTCATACAGGTTCTCGGCCAGCACCACCTTGATACGGTGCCCCATGTATCCCGGCGACAGGGTCAGTTCTTTCAGCAGGGTAAGCTTGCGGGCGCCGTAACCGGCCTCTTCCTTTAATTCCCGGTTGGCTGCATCGCGCCAATCCTCACCATGCTCATAAGCTCCCTTGGGCAAGGTCAGCTCGTAGCGTTCAGTACCGGCACCGTATTCACGGATCAACACCACCGTTTCCTCATCGAGCAGCGGAACCATCATGACCGCCGCGATTGGCGGCGTACGCAACCGTTCATAGGTGCGTTCCACCCCGTTGCGGAAGCGCAAATGCAGCTCCTCAATCCCGAACAGACGACTCTTGGCCACCAGCCGGGTGTCGAGAATCTCCGGTTTCTCATCCATAATTACCTCAGAACGACGACGCCTTCCGGACGGCAAGACTAACCCGAACCCGCAGGAAATTCATGATTGACTGGCATTCTGTCGACACTGTGTTACTGGATATGGACGGCACCCTGCTGGACCTGAGCTTTGACAACTGGTTCTGGCAACGCCATGTCCCCGAGGCCTATGCCCGCCAACTGGGCCTGCCCCAGCAGGAAGCTGACCGCATCATCCACGACTGGATTGCCAGCCATCAGGGCACTCTCAACTGGTACTGCCTGGATTTCTGGACTGCTGAGCTCGGGCTGGAAATCGCCCGCTTGAAAAGAGAGGCCCGTGACCGCATCTCGGTGCGACCCGGAGCAGAAACCTTTCTGCAGCGATTGCAGGAGTCCGGCAAACAGATCGTCATGGTGACCAATGCCCACCGCGACGCCCTGGACGTGAAGCTGGAACAGACCGGCATCGACCGTTATTTCCATGAGCTGGTATCCAGCCACGACTATGGCCACCCCAAGGAAGCCCAGTCGTTCTGGCAGCATTTGCAGCGACACTTGCCGTTCGACCCGGCCAAAGCGCTGCTGGTGGATGACTCACTGCCGGTGCTGCACAGCGCTCAGCTATACGGTATCGGGCAACCGGTCAGCATCTTGCACCCGGATTCCAGCCTGCCACGGCGCGAGCACACCGACCCGTTTGTGGCCATTGATGACTTTGCGTCGGTACTTCCCTGAATACACCGGCCTGACAGAGAGACGGATGGAAAGCGTACGCATTGATTCCTGGCTGTGGGCCGCCCGCTTCTTCAAGACCCGCACCCTGGCCAAAACCGCCATTGAGGGCGGCAAGGTTCATATCGACGGCAGCCGCACCAAGCCCAGTAAGGCGGTGCAGCCCGGTCAGACCGTTACCATTACCAAGGGCACTGAACATTTCGAGGTCATCGTTCGCGACCTGAGCAGCAAGCGCGGCCCGGCCAAAGTGGCCCAGACCCTCTACGAGGAAACCCCGGAGAGTGTGGCCAAACGGGAAATGAACAGCGAGCAGCGCAAACTGGCCCGGGCAGCCGCAGCCGCCCCCGACCATAAACCCAGCAAGAAGGAGCGCCGGGATATCCAGCGCTTCCGACGAGACAATCTGGAATAACCTTTTCGCGGCGGCCTCCCCCGTGAAAACCCGACTCAGGACAGCAACATGCAAGACCACAAGCAGCGCTTTCTTTTCCCCGACTCCGACATCCGCGGAGAACTGGTACAGGTAGAAAGCAGCGTCAGCCGGATTATTGAAGGGCACAACTACCCACTGCCCGTGCAAGGGCTGATCGGTGAAGCCGTGGCCGCCGTGGCCCTGCTGGCCAGCACCCTCAAGTTCAAGGGGCGCCTTGCCCTGCAGGCTCAGGGCCATGGCCCGGTATCCCTGCTGCTGGCCGAATGCACCAATGAGGGCGAGCTGCGTGCCGTGGCCCGCCACAGCGAGGGTCAGGACTGGAGCCAGGGCGATATCCGTACCCTGATCGGCGACGGCAACATGGTGATCACCATCATTCCCGAGCAAGGCCAGCAATATCAGGGCATCGTCCCGCTCACGGGCGACACCCTGGCCCAGTGCCTGGAAGCGTACTTCCGGCAATCCGAGCAGCTGCCCACCCGGCTGTGGCTGGCCAGCGGGAACAATCGCGCCGCCGGACTATTGCTGCAGCGCCTGCCCAACCAGCTGGCCGGCACCGATGCCAACGCCCAGATGTGGGAGCACCTTGAGGCCCTGGCCACCACCCTGACGCTGGAAGAACTGCTCAATCTGGACGACCAGACCATCCTCCATCGCCTGTTCCACGACACGCCGCCCCAGCTCCCGGACGCCCAGGCCCTGCAATTCGGTTGCACCTGCACCCGCGAACGCAACCGTAACGCCCTGCTGTCCCTCGGCAACCAGGAGCTGCAGACCCTGCTGGACGAAGACGGCGAGGTCACCCTCACCTGCGACTTCTGTCGCCACCAGGAAACTTTCGATGCGGTGGATCTGGCGGAGATGATCCGGGAAAGCAGTTAACAGCTAATAGTGAACAGTGAAAAGCGACGCGAACCTCGTCCAGGGGTTCTCAGCCTCCGGAGGCCGCGCCCACTCATCGGCGCGGCCTCCGGCATTTCAGGGCCTAACGGCCCAAAACCGCGCACTATTCACTGTTAACTGTTAACTATTCACTGCCTTTAGCGCGTGACCCATCAGTCCGAAGGGGAATCGCCACTAATTCTCTTTTCTGGCATAATCGCGCGCCTGTGCTGACTGGTGGGGTCCCATCAGTCCCTTTTGGTCTTGCCCGGTGGCAGTCATGGGCACGAGACCGGCACTGTTACCCGCAATGCGAACCCGGTGTGGCACACCTCGCCCACCACGGCTACGAGCCCAGGAATGACCATGACCGACCCGATTGTTTATAACGACCTCAGCCCGGCCC
>OBIY01000712.1_pt1 | contig 12089 bp, 10 predicted proteins | sample 1519841 | NCBI WGS metagenome assembly OBIY01 (sample SAMN03019774, study PRJEB22545) | beach sand metagenome | biome: beach; feature: sea beach; material: beach sand | place: USA: Municipal Pensacola Beach, FL | collected 2010-07-30 | depth 30-40 cm m
TTCCAGCCGCGCCAGGGTTTGTTCCGGTGTCGCCCTGTCGACGCTGACTCGGGCCAATGCCGCCTGGACGACATCGGATTGGGCGGTAGGCGTGGCGCTTTGCGCGTTCGCGGTTTTGGTCTTGGCCTCGGCAGCGGCTTTTTTCCGGGCTTCGCGCTTAGCGGCTTTTTCTTGTTCGGTACGCTCAATCCGTTGCTGATGGTATTCAAAGCGCTGGCGGGCGCGATCAGAGGCAATGGCTTCTTCATTCATTAGTCGAATCTCACCCTTGGCGGCGCGGTAATATTGCACCAGGGGAATATCACTGGGGCAGACATAAGCGCAGGCGCCGCACTCGATACAGTCGGGTAGATGGTGGGCGGCCAACTGCTCATAATCTTTTGCCCGCGCATACCAGTACAGCTGCTGGGGCAGGAGACTCGCGGGACAGGCTTCGGCGCAGTGACCGCAGCGGATACAGGCCTGGGCGATCACCTCCGAAGGGCTTTCGGTATGGTCGGCGGCCAGCAGGCAGTTGGTGGTTTTAATCACCGGTGCCTTCGGGTTATTCAGGGTGAAGCCCATCATCGGGCCGCCCATAATCAGTCGTTGGCAGTGCGTTTCCTCGAAGCCCGCCTGGGCCAATAGATGCGCAACGGGGGTGCCGATCAATACTTCGAAGTTGCCAGGCGCCGAGCAGGCTTTGCCACTGACAGTGGTGATGCGTGATAGCAGAGGCTCGCCCTGGCAAATGGCCCGGTAAATGGCGTGAGTGCTGCCGACGTTCTGGCAGACGATCCCCAGTTCAGAGGGCAGTTGGCCGCTGGGGACTTCCTGGCCGGTGAGAATCTGAATCAGTTGTTTCTCGCCACCTGAGGGGTATTTGGTGGGGATGACCACCACTTCGATAGCGCTCTCAACCGCATTTTCGGCGATAGCGGCCCCGAGCGCGGTAATGGCTTCGGGTTTGTTGTCTTCAATGCCGATCAGAATATCCGCCGGCTCGCCGAGGATATAAGCGAGGATGTCGATGCCGCGCAGTATGTCAGCGGCTCGTTCGCGAATGAGTGCGTCATCGGCGGTGATATAAGGCTCGCATTCAGCGGCATTGATAATCAGGGTGTTAATTTTGTGCGTCGGATTTAATTTCACCGCGCTGGGAAAGCCGGCGCCGCCCATGCCGATAATGCCCGCTTCGCGGATCAGGTTTAGCAGCTCCTCGGGTTGTTGCTGGCGATAAGTTTCGCGGGATTGACGTTCAATCCACTGTTCCTGACCGTCGGGACGCAAAATAATACAGGGCGCCGCCAGGCCCGAGGGGTGAGCGATGGTGTGATCCTCGATGCCGGTAATAGTCCCTGAGGTCGGAGCATGCACCGGGGCGCTGACCAGACCCGTGGCCTCGGCAATTTTTTGGCCCTTGAGCACTTTGTCGCCAGGCTTAACGGTCACCTCCGCGGGATTGCCGATATGCTGATTGAGCGGTAATACCAGTCGCTCCGGCAAGCTGGCGGGGGCTATCCCCCCTTGCAGGGACTGGGCTTTGTTTTCCGGTGGGTGGATGCCCCCGTGGAAATTCCAGATCTTTTGCCGGGGCTGATTCATGCGGCGATATCCGGTCGCCGATCGGTGGCAATCAGATTTACTTTGCTTAATTGCTCGGCGCTTGAGGCCGGTGTGTCCCAGTGCCAGTCGTGCAGGCCGTGGGGCACCGGCAGCATATCGATGCAGTCCACCGGGCAGGGTTCGACACACAGGCCACAACCCGTGCATTCGGCGGCAATCACGGTGTGCATTAATTTTGCGGCGCCGAGGATGGCGTCCACCGGGCAGGCTTGAATACACTTGGTGCAGCCAATGCACTCGTCCTCGCGAATGTAGGCGACCAGCTTGGTATCCAGTTCTTCCCCGTGTTCTTCATCGAGTTCCGGGGCAGGTATATCCAGCAGGTCGGCCAGCGCGTTAATGGTGGTCTGGCCACCGGGAGGACAGTGGTTAATGGCCTCGCCTTCATTAACGATGGCCTCGGCATAGGGTCGACAGCCCGGATGGCCACACTGGCCACACTGAGTCTGTGGCAGAAGGGCGTCCACCTGCTCCACGAGCGGATTGCCTTCCACCTTGAAGCGCACCGAGGCAAAGCCGAGGATGGCCCCGAAGATGGCGCTCAGCACCACTAGCGCGACAATCGCGTTGAGCAACAACTGGAGGGTGGACGCTTCAGGCATGGTAAGGACAAATAGTTTCAGTTAAACATCGTGGCTATAAATGGGCGGCCTAGACCAGACCCGCAAAGCCCATAAAGGCCAGGGAGGCGAGGCCGGCGGTAATCATGCCGATGGCGGCACCCTGAAAAGGCACAGGTACGTCGGCCACTGCCAGGCGTTCGCGCATGGCGGCAAACAGGATTAATACCAGGGAGAAACCCAGCGCCGCGCCAAAACCGTAAAGGCTGGATTCCATAAAGGTGCGTGCTTTGGCGGTGTTTTGCAGGGCTACGCCCAGTACCGCGCAGTTGGTGGTGATCAATGGTAAAAACACACCGAGCACCCGGTAGAGCAGGGGACTGGCTTTTTCGATAAACATCTTGGTGAACTGCACCACCACGGCAATCACCAGAATAAAGGCAATGGTTTTCAGATAGGTCAAGCCCAGGGGCGTCAGTATCCAGGTATGAACCAGGTGGCTCGAAATGGCTGCCAGGGTTAGTACAAAAGTGGTGGCGCTGGCCATGCCGATGGCGGTTTCCAACTTGTTGGACACGCCCATAAAGGGACACAGGCCGAGAAACTGCGCCAACACAAAATTGTTGACCAGTATCGTACTGATGAGAATGACAGCAAATTCCTGCATGGCGTTAGCAATCGGCTCTGGAAACGTATTGAGGACCAAGCGTCCTGACGGCGCTATTATCGAAGATCGGCCTTGCGCCGTTAAATACTAAATAATTTAAATTTTAGCTGAATCGGGAATAACGCCTGCGCCAGCGCCTGCCGGTGCCGGCGTAAACCCGTCGTTCAGGTCACCCGTTGGCCCGGTTTGGCCCCACTATCTGGTTCTAGCAGATAAATGCCTTCGTCGTCGCCTGCGGCCAGTACCATGCCTTCGGATATACCAAAGCGCATTTTGCGCGGCGCCAGGTTGGCGACCAACACGGTCAGACGGCCTTCCAGGTCTTCGGGCTTGTAGGCGGATTTAATCCCGGAAAACACATTGCGCGTCTCACCACCGATATCCAGGGTCAGTTGCAGCAGTTTACCCGCGCCCTCCACATGGCTGGCGGCGGCGATGCGCGCCACTCGTAAATCGACTTTGATGAAATCATCGAAGCTGATTTCATCGGCGATGGGTTCGTCCAGGCTCGACTTGCCGCTATCGCTGGTGGGCGCGGCAGCGGGTAGCGCTTCTCGGCTGGCTTCGACCATGGCCTCCACTTTGTCTTTTTCAATGCGCTTAACCATGGGCTTGAAGGCTTCGATGCGGTGGTCGGTCAGGGGTTCGATGACGCCGTCCCAGCGCAATTCATCGTTAAGAAACGACTGGGCCTGAGCGGCCATGCCGGGCAGTACGGGCTTCAGGTAGATCATCAGTACCCGAAACAGGTTAATGCCCAGGGAGCAGATGTCCTGCACTTCGACCTGCCGACCTTCTTCCTTGGCCAGCTTCCAGGGTTCTCTGGCGGCGATATATTCATTGGCGGCATCGGCAAGCGCCATGATTTCCCGAATTGCCTTGCCGAAGTTGCGGGCTTCGTAATGGCTGGCGATGCTTTCTCCCGCGGCGACGGCCTGTTGCCACAGTTCGGTATTTGTCATGTTGTCGGCCAGGACGCCGTCGTTACCCTTGGTGATAAACCGGGCGCAGCGGCTGGCGATATTGACCACTTTGCCCACCACGTCACTGTTGACTCGCTGGATAAAGTCGTCCAGGTTCAGATCGAGATCTTCAACGCCGGAGGACAGCTTGGCGGCAAAGTAGTAGCGCAGGTATTCCGGGTCCAGGTGCTCCAGGTAGGTGCGGGCGTTAATGAAGGTACCCCGTGACTTGGACATCTTCTTGCCATTGACGGTAAGAAAGCCATGCACGCAGACATGGTTGGGGGTGCGGAAACCGGCGCTGCTAAGCATGGCCGGCCAGAACAGGGCATGGAAATTGACAATGTCCTTGCCGATAAAGTGATACAGCTCGCTGTTTACGCCCTCGGCCCAGAAGCGATCGAAGTCGATATTTTCCCGGTCGCAGAGGTTTTTGAAGCTGGCCATGTAGCCGATGGGGGCGTCCAGCCAGACGTAGAAGTACTTGCCCGGCGCGTCGGGAATTTCAAAACCGAAATAGGGGGCGTCCCGACTGATGTCCCATTCTTGCAAACCGGCGTCCAGCCACTCGCTCAGTTTATTGGCGATTTCCTCGCCTACATGACCGGCGCGGGTCCACGCTTTCAGAAAATCGGTGAATTCGGGCAGCGTAAAAAAGTAGTGGGTGGAGGCTTTGGCAACGGGCGTGGCGCCGGAAATGGCAGATTTGGCATCGATCAGATCCGTGGGCGCATACGTGGCGCCGCAGACCTCGCAGTTGTCGCCATATTGGTCCTCCGCCTTACACCGGGGACAGGTGCCCTTGATATAACGGTCGGCCAGGAACAGGTTTTTTTCCGGGTCATAGGCCTGGGTGATTTCTCGGGTGGCGATATGGCCGTTGACTTTTAGCCGGCGATAGATTTCCTCTGCCAGTACCCGGTTTTCCTCGCTGTGAGTGGAGTGGTAGTTATCGAACTCGATAAGGAAGTCGCCGAAGTCACGGACGTGTTCTGCTTTGACCTTGTCTATGAGTTGCTCCGGGCTGATGCCGAGTTCCTCGGCCTTGAGCATAATCGCGGTTCCATGAGCATCATCGGCGCAGACGTAGTAACATTCGTGCCCCCTTGCTTTCTGGAAACGCACCCAGATATCGGTCTGGATATATTCCACCAGGTGGCCCAGATGGATGGCCCCATTGGCGTAGGGCAGGGCGCTGGTAACAAGGATTTCGCGGCGGCTGGAAGGCATTGATAGGACGTCTTTTGGTGGCGGATATTCAGGGCCGCAACTATAGCGGCTTTGTGAGGTATTTTCATTAACAGGTGGCGGTAAGTCTATGACGGAAACGGTAACAGAAGCCGGTTTGCAGGGCGTAAAAAATATTGTAGCGGTAGCCTCAGGCAAGGGCGGCGTGGGCAAATCCACCACGGCGGTAAACCTGGCCCTGGCCTTGCAGGCGGAGGGTTTGCAGGTAGGTATCCTCGATGCCGATATATACGGGCCGAGTCTGCCCCGGATGCTGGGCATTGACGATTCCGTGCAGCCCCAGGTGGTCAATGGCAATGCTTTTGTGCCAGTGCCGGCCCACGGGCTCAAGTCCATGTCCATCGGTTATCTCACCAGCGAGCGGACGCCCATGGTTTGGCGCGGCCCCATGGCCGGTGGCGCCCTGACCCAGATGCTGGAGCAATGTCTATGGGGCGAGCTGGATGTGCTGGTGGTGGATATGCCGCCGGGCACCGGCGATATTCAGCTGACGTTATCCCAGAAGGTCAAGCTCTCGGGCGCGGTCATTGTCACTACCCCCCAGGATATTGCCCTGCTGGATGCCCGAAAAGGTATAGAGATGTTCCGTAAGGTTGAGGTACCGGTGTTGGGTGTGGTCGAAAATATGGCCCTGCACATCTGTTCCAGCTGTGGCCATGCCGAAGCGATATTTGGCGAGGGCGGTGGCGCCCAGGTGGCTGGGGACTACGGCACCACCCTGTTAGGGGCGCTACCCCTGGATCGACGTATTCGTGAGGAAGGTGACCGGGGTACGCCCATTGTACAGGCCGAGCCGGACGGCGAGATTGCCGCTTGTTATGGGGACATCGCCCGCAAGTTGATCAATGCGCTTGCTGAAAACCTGGTGAATGCGCCGACTATATCCATTGAAGATTAAGGCTAATCAAGAATAGATACATTGCAGGCCAAGGTCATATAAAGGTTAAACCTCTGCCAGGAGTTTCGAGTGAGTATCAAGTCAGACAAGTGGATTCGCCGCATGGCCAACGAGCAGGGCATGATCGAGCCCTTTGAGAATAGTCAGGTGCGGGAGCCTGAGGGCGGGGGTGAGCGGGTGATCTCCTACGGCGTATCCAGTTACGGCTACGACGTGCGCTGCGCTGATGAATTCAAAATTTTCACCAATGTCCATTCAGCCACCGTCGATCCGAAAAACTTTGATCCTGACAGCTTTGTCGATTTCAAAGGCGACTGCTGCATTATTCCCCCCAACTCCTTTGCTCTCGCTCATACCGTGGAATACTTTCGCATTCCCCGCAGTGTGTTGACCATCTGTCTGGGTAAATCCACCTATGCCCGTTGCGGCATTATCGTCAACGTCACGCCACTGGAGCCGGAATGGGAAGGCCATGTGACCCTTGAATTTTCCAATACCACCAGCCTGCCAGCCAAGATTTACGCCAACGAAGGTGTCGCCCAGATGCTGTTTTTCGAATCCGACGAGGTTTGTGAGACGTCGTACAAGGATCGCGGTGGCAAATACCAGGGTCAGAGGGGGGTTACCTTGCCCCGAGCCTGATCAGGGTTTAATCGAAACCGACTCGCTTGTCAGCAGTGTTTGCTTAAAAGTTTTCAGCCAGCGTTTGATCTGCTTGCGATTATCCGGCCCCATGCGCAGCAGGAGTTTCTGGGAGTTGGGCAGTGCTTCTAGCTGGGGATCGGCAAACTGATAGTAGACCGACTCCCTTTTTAGAGCCATGGGCCCCTCGACCTCGGGGGTTTCCAGCATCACGGCGATGCCCTTGAGCAAACGCTCGCTAAGCTGTTCTGGCGGTTGTCCCAGTTGCTGAAAGGCGCTCTCCAGCAGGGGCTGGAACCGACGGGTCAGGTCGGCAAGGTGCTCGACGTCCAGCGCGGTGACAAAGCCGACAAAGCCGCTATAGCGCTGGAAGTTTGCTTCCGCCAGCCATTCAGCACCGTCAACTTTGCTAGTTGTGAAGACAGACCTTGGTTGCAGTTCCCTTGTCTTGTTTAGCGGCACCAGTTTTTGCAGGATTTCACCCCGGGACAGGCCGTCTATAAAAGCCACCAGTCGCTGAAAAATAAATTCTCCCTCGACCCAGGGGGCAATGGTTTCGGGCAAGCCGAGGTCCTGCCAATGGTCACGGAGAAATTGGTCGCTATCGACCAGCGTAGGCAGGGGTGGGCGCTGGGGCTTGTTGTCGGTTTTTACCGTTTGTTCGGGCGAGGGCGGTTCAATGGGGGCGCCTGGTGTAGCTGGGGTTTGGCTAATTTGTTCCTGTGGTGGCGTTATTATGGCCGGGCTTGCAGGGGTTTCGGTCTCGTGATGTGGCGCCGGTTGACGGTAGAACATATAAGCCGCTGCTACCAGCAGCACCACTACAATAAATGCAAGACTGAGACCTCGCCCGCGAGCGGGTTCAGGGGCCTCGGACTCTGTTCGGTTAGGCTCTACATTTGAATCGGGCGTTTCCATGTTTTTGTGTCTGTGTCTGTGTCTGTGTCTGTGTCGAGTGCCGTTAATTTGAACTTGCCGGGGCCGCGGCCATGCCTTCAATCGAAGCCTTTTCAAGTATCATTTCGTATTGTTCCCCGCCTTTTTCATGTTGCTGGATTTTGACGATCACGAAATTCCACGCGGGGGCCATCCAGAAAAGCGTTTTTCGTTTGCCCTTGTCCCGAACCCGCTGCAACTTAAGGGTAGATACTGTGCCAATGCCGGTTTCGGTTTCTTCCCAGCCGAGGACTTCGAACCGGTAGTCGCGGATTTTTCCCCGGGAAAAAACCGGGTAAGAAAATGTTTGCCCCGCTAGCTCGGCACCGCGTGCGGGTTGCGAAGCTATTTCCAGATCCCGGCGCATTTGCAGCTGGTAGCTGACTGGGCCCAGGTGCTCGGGAAGCAAGGTGAGCTCCCGGCGTTTGTCCTTCCGGGTAAAAACCCCGAGGCGGGTGCTCGGATCGACATCAAATTTTTCCTCGCGATCCATACCAAAAAAAGATTTGCGCATACGATAACGGTCGGGCTGGATATCGCCCTGGCCATCGATATGGAAGCGTTCCTCCTCGCTGACACTACCCAGCATGCCCTTGATATTTGAACTGATGCTAAAACCGGATTCCAGTGCCGTCAGTTCGCGTACGGCTTTCACGTCCATGCCATTGTATTTAGCGCTGTACACCGCCTTATAAGGCTTGAGCACCGATGCTGCTGGCGCCGGGCTGGTGTTTTCTGGCTGAGCGCGAAGGCCCGTGGGCAGCAGTACGCTCACTAAACTGATTGCCACCAAAAAAGCTCGCAAGGTGCTTCTCTCCAATTTACATAAATCACTTGGACGCGTTTAGTCGCACTCCGTTCATTGATGACAAGCGGATTAACGCAGTTCAACCTCGGCTTCCCGCTGTGGGGAAGTGGTAATTTCGCCAATGATCCTGGCGCTCTCGCCGACCTCCGTGAGTCGGGCTAGCGCGCTATCGGCCTGGTCGGCGGGTATGCAAACTACCATGCCGATGCCGCAGTTAAAGGTACGGTACATCTCGGTGGAATCGATATTCCCGTGTTCTTGCAGCCACGTAAATACCGGGGGCATCGACCAGCTACTGGTATTGATGCTTGCCCGGCTGAATTCCGGCAGCACGCGCGGAATGTTTTCCAACAGGCCTCCGCCGGTGATATGGGCCAGCGCGTGGACGGGTACACTTTTGATCAGCGCCAGCAGCGATTTCACGTAGATACGGGTGGGCGCCATCAGCGCCTCGGCGAGGTTTTGTTTGCCGATTTCCGTGGCCGCCGGATCGGCGCCGCTACGCTCAAGAATCTTCCGAATCAGGGAATAACCGTTTGAATGCGGACCGCTGGATTCCAGACCGATTAGCACATCGCCCGGAGTGACCCGGCTGCCATCGATTACCTGATCGCTTTCCACCACGCCGACACAGAAGCCCGCCAGGTCGTAGTCGGCGGCTTCGTACATGCCGGGCATTTCCGCGGTTTCGCCGCCAATCAGGGCGCAGCCAGCCAGTTCACAGCCGCGGCCAATGCCGGTGACCACGGCGGCGGCGGTATCGACATCCAGTTTGCCGGTGGCGTAATAATCAAGAAAAAACAGGGGTTCGGCGCCGCACACCACCAGGTCGTTAACACACATGGCGACCAGGTCAATGCCGACGCTGTCGTGTTGCTCAAGGTCAATGGCCAGACGGAGCTTGGTACCGACCCCGTCGGTGCCCGCCACCAGAAGAGGTTCCTTATAGCCGGCTGGAATCTTGCACAGGGCGCCAAAACCGCCAAGACCACCGAGAACCTCGGGCCTTCGGGTTTGCCGGGCCACATGCTTGATGCGCTCGACAAGGATGTTGCCGGCGTCGATATCGACCCCAGCGTCTTTGTAGGTCAGGGGAGCTTGGTCGGAAGTGCTCATTGGCGGGCCCTTTGGCAAATGGCGTATTCTAGCTTGACCCGGGCTTGAAATCAGTCTGCCAGGGTGAATAAAAAGCGCGATAGTCCGATCGCCTTGATACAATCCGCCCATGACTGGTTTTGCCATGCAACGATTGCTTTTGTGTTTTGTTCTACTGCTGGGGTCGGCGCCACTGCTGGCTGTCCAGGTTGCGGATATGTACAGCGCCAGTGTTCCGGTTGCTGATCAAAGCGTGGCCGAGCGCCAGCGTGCGACCCGACAGGCCCTGGCCGAGGTGATGGTAAGGCTGGTGGGCAATCGCGCCATCCTCGGTGACGATAGGCTTGTCGACACGTTGAAGCGTGCGGACGATTATGTACTGGGTTACGCGTATTCGGATCCTGGTTTGCCCCCCGGCCTTGATACCCCCACCGGGAGTGAGGCTTCCGATGCGGGAAGTGAGGTGCCGGAGCATTCGCTGGCGCTGCGTGTGAGCTTCGAAGGCAATATCCTGCAAAGCGTATTGCGGGATCTGCTCCTCCCGGTATGGCCCGTGGATCGCCCGGTCCTTGTAGTATGGCTGGGGCAACAGGGCGCCAGCGGCGCTCAGTATTACGAGGCTGCTGAACAGGATGGGGTCGTTTCCGTGGTTGAAGCGGCGCTAAAGCGGCGCGGCGTTCCTTTCAAAATGCCTCTCTATGATTTGCAGGACCAGATGAGTTTGAGTGCCGATCAGGCGCTGGTCGGCAGTGTCAGAGAATTGCTTGTCGCCGGGCAACGGTATGGCGCCAGACACTGGCTGGTGCTTGAGGTGCCGACTAGTAGCACACAAAACCGCGCTTTGACCTGGCAGGTGGGGGGAGAACACGAAAACGCAGCCGGTAAACACAGTGCCCGGTTGGGAATATCGCCGGTGGCAGGTGCGGTAGACGCGGCAATCGATCGCTTCTCAAAGGCTTTTGTGTTTCAGGCGCGTCACGGGGAAAGAGAGCTAGATCTCGTCGTTGGCAAGGTAAATAGCTACGGGGATTTTAAGGCACTGATGGATGCACTGGATCAGCTCGAAGTCGTCACTGGTGTTCAGGTCACTCAGGTTGAGGAAGGTGTTCTGTACCTCGAACTACGTGCTGCCGGCGATGCGGATGTCCTCCTCAATACCCTTGATGGCCACCGTAATTTTGAGCGTGTTATGGATATCGGCGCGGTCGGGTCATCATATCGCTATCAATGGCGAGCGGATTATCAGTGAAGGGTCAGTTAGGTCTCGGGCTGAGTCTGCCGGACGATTGCCGTTTTGAGAACTTCCTGCCCGTGCCCGGTGTCACCATGCCGGTCAGCGAGTTTCTGCGGACCGATTACGGCGCGCGGGAGCGGGAAGCGGTGTATCTCTGGGGACCGCAAGGTAGCGGCCGGACTCACCTCATGCTGGCGCTTTGTCAGGATTGGTTAAGCCGTGATCGGCAGGTGCAATACCTGCCTTTGGCGGAATTAGTGGGTTTTCCGCCTGGTGAGGTGCTGGCCGGCTTGCAAGCGCTGGATCTGGTATGTATAGATGATATTCATCTGGTGGCCCGGCACGGCGACTGGCTTGAGCAATTGTTTCATTTTTACAATCGAAGCATGGATCAAGGGGGGTGCCTGCTGGTATCAGCGGACTGCGCGCCTGCCGATCTGGCGCTGGCGCTGCCCGATTTGCAGTCCAGGTTGGGTGCGGCGCTGATTTTTCATTTGCCCGGCTATTCCGATGCCGAGAAACTCAGAATTCTTCAGTTTCGCGCCCGCTGTCTGGGTCTGGACTTAAGTGATGAGGCCGGGCAGTTCCTGATCAACCGGGCTCCGCGGCAGTTGCTTCAATTAACGGAAAAGTTGCGGCAGCTTGATCGCGCCAGCCTGGTCCATCAGCGGCGTCTGACGGTGCCATTTATCAAGCAACTGTTCGGCTGGTAATATTTGCTCTTCGTGGCGCCGCCCAAGAGACGACTAGAACAGTCGGCACTCGATACACTCCAGATAAACTCCCGCCGGATCGCTGACCCGCCCGAAGATGCCGAGTTTCTCCGCCAGCCAGCGTGCCTGACCTTCAATAGCCCTGGCCGGTTCAGTGAATACTCCCGACGCATTGGGAGAATCTGTTCGACTTAGCCACTGGGTCATGGGCGCCACTCGGCGACTCAATTGCCGTAGCAACTGTTCCTGAAATTTAAGTTCCCGCTTGATGGGCTTAACTTCATAGGCATCCAGTTTGGCCAGGACGGCCGCAGCGGCGATAGCGTCCGGCAGGTCACCAAGTTCATCGACCAGGCCCAGTCGGTGGGCTTGGGCGCCGGTCCAAACGCGACCTTTGGCGAGCTCGGCCACCTGATCACGCGACAGCTCCCGCCCTTCACTCACCAGTTGAAGGAAGCGTTCGTAGATGCTTTCGACATTTAGCTGAACAATACGGCTGGCCTGGGGGCTCATGGGCCGATCCAGACGATGCATGTCCGCCAGGGCGCTGGTGCCGACGCCGTCGCTATGGACCCCCAGTTTGTTGAAAGTGTTTTCAAAGGTGGGGATCAGACCAAATACACCGATGGAGCCGGTCAGGGTGGTTGGCGCGGCCCAGACTTGATCGGCATTGGCGGCTATCCAGTAACCGCCGGAGGCCGCAGACGAGGACATCGAGGCT
>OBIY01000713.1_pt1 | contig 12078 bp, 10 predicted proteins | sample 1519841 | NCBI WGS metagenome assembly OBIY01 (sample SAMN03019774, study PRJEB22545) | beach sand metagenome | biome: beach; feature: sea beach; material: beach sand | place: USA: Municipal Pensacola Beach, FL | collected 2010-07-30 | depth 30-40 cm m
TCCACCACCAGATTGTTGTTGGCCGTGCCGCGGTACCCTCTGGCGCTTCCACCGGATCCCGTGAGGCGATTGAGCTGCGTGACGGCGATAAAGGCCGTTATGGCGGTAAAGGGGTGTTGAAAGCGGTTGCCAATGTCAATGAGGTGATTGCGCCAGCTCTTCTGGGCAAAAACGCAGCAGATCAGCGAGCCATCGACCAGGCAATGCTGGAGCTCGATGGTACCGATAATAAGTCGGAACTGGGCGCTAACGCGCTGCTTGCGGTATCACTGGCAGCGGTCAAGGCGACAGCAGCTGATCATGGTGAACCGCTCTACCGCACCATCAATCAGCTTGCTGGTAGCCCGACGATGACTTTGCCGGTGCCGATGATGAATATCATTAACGGCGGTGCTCACGCTGATAACAGCGTCGACCTGCAGGAATTTATGGTGGTGCCAGCGGGAGCCTCGACCTTCTCTGAAGCACTACGTTGTGGTGCGGAAGTGTTTCATGCGCTGAAGCAGGTGCTGCGCGAGCGCGGTCTCAACACAGCAGTAGGTGATGAGGGCGGTTTTGCCCCCGATCTTGCGTCAAATGTTGATGCGGTGACGGTGATTCTGGAAAGCATCGAACGCGCCGGATATGAGGCGGGTAAAGATGTGCTTCTCGCCCTTGATGCGGCCAGTAGTGAATTCTATAAAGATGGCCAGTATCAACTGGAGGCGGAAAACCGTGCACTTGATGCCAACGGCTTTGTCGACCTGCTTGCGGACTGGGTCGATCAGTACCCGATTATCTCTATCGAAGATGGTATGGACGAGAGCGATTGGGATGGCTGGTCCGCGCTTACTGGACGTCTGGGCAAAAAAATCCAGCTGGTCGGCGATGATCTTTTTGTCACCAACACCGCTATTCTCAAGCGCGGTATCGATGCTGGCGTCGCCAACTCGATACTGATCAAGGTGAACCAGATCGGCACCCTCAGTGAAACCCTGGATGCCATCGCCATGGCGCAACAGGCGGGCTATACGGTGGTGGTTTCGCACCGCTCCGGTGAAACCGAAGACACCACCATTGCCGACATTGCCGTCGCTACTGGTGCTGGTCAGATCAAAACCGGCTCGCTGTCCCGTTCAGACCGTATTGCCAAGTACAACCAGCTGCTTCGTATTGAGGAACAGCTGGGCAGTCAGGCCCGTTATCCTGGACATGAGGTTTTTACCGGCTTCGGTCGGTAAAAAAACAGTGCGCCGGTGCGACGCCTGAGCCAACTGTTTCTGCTGCTGGTGCTGCTATTGCAGTACCAGCTCTGGCTCGGTGAGCAGAACCGCTTCGACAGTCGACGAATGGAACGGGAGCTGGCGACCATGGAACTTGAGCTGCAACAGTTGCAGCAGCGTAATTCCCGTTTACGCGCTGAGGTCAGGGATCTGAAACAGGGGGTTGCCGCATACGAAGAGCTGGCGCGCAGCGACCTGGGCTATATTCGCGAAGGCGAAATCTTCTTTCGTGTCGTTGAATAGCGCCGTGCCGCCAAAGCGCGCTCTTTGGGCAATAGTCCCCGCGGCAGGAGTCGGCAGCCGGATGCAGGGCGGTGACCTGCCGGACATGCCCAAGCAGTATCTGCCGATTGACGGACAACCGCTGATACTACACACCCTCAGTAGACTCGCCAGCCATCCTGGAATTTCCGGTATTGTGATCGCGATCAGCGCCGTCGACAGCTGGTTTGGGCAGCTCGACCTTACTGATATTAATCGCCTTCTAGATGTGCCGCTGCTTACCACCGCCGGAGGGGTCAGCCGTAGTGAGTCGGTTGCCGCGGCGACCGACTATCTGATGCAACACCTTGGTGACAGCGCCGAATCTGCCTGGGTGCTGGTCCATGATGCCGCCCGCCCCTGTGTTCGCCTGGCCGACATAGACCAGTTGCTGGAATGTTGTGATGACCAGGGTGGTCTGCTTGCAATGGAGGTCACCGACACCCTCTGGCAGGTAGAGGGTGATCAACGGTGCCAGCGAACGCTACCGCGGGACCAGCTGCGCCGGGCGGTGACTCCTCAGTTTTTCCCTTTATTGGGTCTCAACAGCGCGCTGGCGAGATGTCAGCGGGAGCAGTTCCAACCGACGGATGAAGCCGAGGCGATGGTGCGTGCGGGGTTTCATCCACGGCTGGTGGTGGGCAGTGGCGATAACATCAAGGTCACCCGGCGCGAAGATCTCGCCCTTGCTGAGTTTTATCTGCGGCGTCAGTCACCGGTCTCAGCAGAGCCGCAGAGCCACAGAAAAAACCGCGACAGAGGACTGAACCGGCAGTCGCAAAAGAAGGTCTCACAATGATGCGGATTGGACAGGGTTATGACCTGCACCGCCTTGCCGAGGGTGAGAGCCTGGTTCTGGGTGGAGTTGAACTGAAGGCGCCTTTCGGTACAGTCGCCCACTCCGATGGCGACGTGCTGCTGCACGCAATCTGTGATGCGTTGTTGGGGGCCGCTGCGCTGGGTGATATCGGTCGTCACTTTCCTGATACCGACCCGCAGTATCGGGGCATCTCCAGCCGCCAGCTGTTAACAGAGGTGGCCCAGCTGATTCGCGCAACCGGATTTGGAATTACCAATATTGACGCCACCATTGTTGCTGAAGCACCGAAGCTTGCGCCGCATGTTGATCAGATGTGTAACCACATTGCCAGCGATTGTGGCCTGCCGCGCTCAGCGGTTAATGTTAAAGCGACCACCAATGAAGGGGTGGGTGCTGAAGGGCGTCGCGAAGCGATTTCCGCACACGCGGTGGTGCTTCTCGAGACCAGGGGATGAACTGATGGGTAATGGGCCGAAGTTGATGGCCAGAGTTTGATGATCAGAGTGCAGACAGATTTGAGCCGGAACCTGATTGCCGTTGCGATCTCGTTGCTTGTGTTTGTGGCATGCACAGTCCGCGCTGCCGATTCAGGTGTGGTGTTGCAGTATCACCGGATCAGCGATGACGGTCCGGCTGTTACCCGTACCTCGGTTGAGGAGTTTACCGATCACCTGCGGCTGATCGAGCGTCTTGGTTTTGTCGTGTTGCCGCTGGCAGATCTGGTCAACGCGGTTTGCGACCCGGGCTCCGAACATGGATCAGCGCTCGCGATTACCTTCGATGATGCCCACATTAGTGTCTATGAAAAGGCCTGGCCGCTGCTGCGAACTGCTGGTCTCCCTTTCACGGTCTTCGTCAACACCGCTGCGGTGGATGAAAGCCATGCCGGAACCATGAGCTGGGACCAGCTGCGCGAACTTGCAGCGCAGGGGGTCACCCTTGGTAATCACGGCGTCGATCATCATCACCTGATTCGAAACCGGTCCGGCAGGGAGGAGTCAGCCTGGCGCCAGTGGGTGGTAGAACAGGTCACCCGTGCGCAGCAGCGAATTGACCAGGAGCTCGGACCACAGGCGCCTGTTTTTGCTTATCCTTACGGTGAATATGATCTGAGCACGACCCGGGTACTGGCCGAACTCGGTTACCCGGCGTTCGGGCAGCAGTCCGGGGCGTTTGATTGTCACAGCGATCTGCAGGCTTTACCGAGGTTTCCGGTCTCAGGCAGCTATGCCAACTCCGAATCGGTTGAGCTTAAACTTGCGACCCTGCCATTTCCGTTGTCCCCATCACGGGTTGAGCCACTGCAGTCGGCGGCGAATAACCCTCCGGAACTTCGGTTGCAGCTCTCTGGTCATGACGCCGCGTTTGATGGTGGTGCGGTTAACTGTTTCGCTACCGGGCAGGGGCCAATTCCGGTGCGCTGGGATCCACAGCAGCGCCTGTTAACGGCACAGGCACCGCAGCCACTCCCGACAGGTAGGTCGCGCTACAACTGTACTGTCCGTAACCGGGTGCAGCAACGCTATCACTGGTTTTCCCAGCCCTGGTTCATCCCCGCACTGGATGGTAGCTGGCCGTCAGAGCCTTAACGGCGGTTCATCTGACAGTTTAGGGTGCTGCGTGGGGGGATGGTCATTCACGCGGTTGCTGTCGCCATGGTGATCCGCTCGGATGGTGGGCAGTTTGTGATGACGCACGCTTTAACTGCGCTGCTGACGGGTGCTCTTTTCTGCGGCAGGCCGAGGTTGATCCAGGCGGTCGAGTTTGTTTACCCTGATTATGCGTTGCAGCGATTCAATGTAGATCGAGCCGCGGGCAGAGTATTTTTCCAGTCCCAGGGCCAGCTGCTGTCCATCCAGTGGCAGGTTTTGTGCCCTGAGCTGAGCGCGGATGTCCCGTAACGGTTTGTAAGCCGGGTGGCTGTTGATGTTTCGATAATAGGCCGCCAGCGACGCCTGCCAGCTGTCAAAGTAGGCCACCTCGTGGTTCATCCCTTCCGGGCGGTTTTTCGGAACCAGTCCGCACCCTTCTGTAAAACACCACTGGCCAAACAGATTGTTGGCATCGCGGGCAAAACGAGACTCGCCCCATGCCGATTCATTGGCCGCCTGCGCCAGCGCCAGAGATGGCGGCAACAGATCGACCTTGCGCAGCAGCTTCTCTAGCAGTCTGCCAGGGTCATGAAAAGGGCCCCGGATCCGGTACTGTCTGGCCAGTCGTTGCAGGTCCGACCACTCCTCGCCGCTCAGCGGTATTCCCTCTTCAACTTTCTCCGTCAGCCGCACAAGGTCGTCTCGTAGCTGCTGTACCTGCTGGTTTCTTGCCAGGACCAGCGGCAGCAGTCGGGAGAAAAAACGCTCTTTCTTTACGGCAACGGGTGTCGGCGGACTCGCTGGTGCCGGAGGCTGCTTCTTTAACTGCAGTTCCGGCCCTGGTTCCTGCTTCTTCATCAGCGTCGTTATTTCCGGTTCAGGCGGCAGCGCTGGGCGATAGGTCAACAGACCGATCAGTAGCGATCCGCCGAGCAGGAAGATAGTGAGTAGAAATTGTTGTCGGGCAGTGTTCATCGGGATTCGTATTTTGCGGCGCAGATTATGCCACTCCCTGTGCAGCAATATGCGTAACAGTTATCGACTACCCCGTCGTTACCGCTATTCGGTTTCATATCGGTCAGGGTTTGGCGAAATTGACGATTGCAGTGTGGCGTGTCACCCCATTGCGATCGGCCCCGGGGTCGAAATGAGGGCTACCCGGTTGATTCAAAAAAAGAAATGCTGGCCTCAACCGGTTTATTGATTATCCTTTCCCGCTCCATAGCGAGAGAGGTTGGTATAGTCAGCCCTGATTGCCTGGAAATCACATGGAAAACTGGGGGTTCAGGAGGAGAGACAGGTATGGCCGACAGACTGGCGGTGGGACAGTTCCACCATACGGCAGTGGTGGTCAACGACATACAGGCGGCGATGCGCGGCAATAGCATCTATTTTGGTATTCCCACCTGGCATTTACGCCGTTTTGAGGGGCGTCGACTCCCTGGATTCGAAGATAGCGGATTTATCTCGGCAATGAGTGCAGACTCTGCGGTCGCGATAGAACTGCTGCAGCCACTGACCTCAGATGCACCACACGCGCCATTCCGCAGTTGGCGCGGTGAGGGGATGAGCCATGCAGTGAGCCGCTGTTCCGATACCGAACTGATGCAACTGCGCGATCAGCTTGGCGAAAGGCACATAGCAGTTGCCCACGAGTTGCAGCTGGACGGCCATATCACCTCTTTACAGCTGGATACCCGTACTGAACTGAGTGGTGTGGCGATTGAAGTACAGGTCGAAGCGGCGACCGGGTTTGATCATCTGCCAGTGGACCAGACGCTCCATTTCGAGTTCGAGCCACTACTGCCGGTAGACAAGCTCTACCATGTTGGCGTGGTGGTTAATAACCGTGAACAGGCAATGCAGCAGTTTTGCGATCTGCTCGGTCTGCCAGAGTTTTTGCCTCTGGAGCTGGCGGTGGGTGAGAGTCTGTCATCGGTAATCTTCCGCGGCGAACGGGTCCACCATGAAGCGCGTGTCGCCTTCAGTCGTGGCCACGGTTTCTGTTTTGAGGTCATGCAGCCGGGAGCGGGCCAGGGAGCCTATCAGGAGTTCCAGAATTATTACGGGGAAGGGATGCAGCATTACTTCCCGACCATCTGTGATCAGCAAGTGCTGGATCAGGCGCTGCCGCGACTGAGTGAACATGGCGTCGATGTGCGCCTGCTGGGTGTGATTGATGGCGTCATGAACTACTACTATCTGGCCACCGAAAAGCTGCTCGGTGGCTACATCATCGAAGTGATCTGCCCGCATCAGCAGAACTGGATGGAGGTGATGGGGATGACCGAAGAACAGGGCTATCTGATTGGACTTTGAAGGACCTCAGCGATGAAAAATGACGGGATTGACTCAGCGGTGCGGTTACCAATGATTGGGGTCTGTCGGTGAAAAAGCTGCTCAACTGGTTGTTGAAAGGGCTGCTGGCAATTGTCTTGCTGTTGGCGCTCGGTGGTGTCTCGCTCTGGGCGTTTCTGCCTGACCGCTATGTGGTGAATACCCCGTTGCGCGGTCTGTTCCAGACCCAACCGCTCGACAGCCAAACCCTGCACCAGCGGTTAAAACTACCGCCAGGTTTCTCTCTTTCTCTTTATGCGACGGGCATCGACGGAATCCGCGTGATTCGCGCTACTGCGGCCGGTGATCTGGTGGCCAGTGCGCCACGTACCGGCCAGGTGTGGTTGCTTAGGGAAGATCAGCACGGTGGTATCGACAGTATAGAGCTGGTTGCTGGCCTCAACCGCCCGCATGGCATTGAACTCCACCACGGCTGGCTGTATATCGCAGAGACTGACGCCGTTGGCCGCATCCGTTTTGACCCGGTCAGTGGTCAGGTGAGCGGGGAATACCAGCACATTGTCGACGGTCTGCCGGCAGGCGGTATGCACTGGACCCGTACCCTCCGCCTCGGCCCTGATGGCTGGATGTACCTCACCGTTGGCTCTAACTGTAATGCTTGTGAGGATGAGCCGCTACGCGCCGCAATGCACCGTTTTAAGCCCGATGGTTCGAGTTTCGAGACTTTTGCCAGCGGGCTGCGGAATGCGGTTGGTTTTGCCTGGGCGCCATGGAGTGGCGAGCTTTTTGTCACCGACAATGGCCGCGATCTACTTGGCGATGATCTACCACCCTGCGAACTCAATCGGGTAACCAGGAACGGTTTCTATGGCTGGCCCTACGCCTGGGGTGACCGTCAGCCTGATCCTGACCTTGGTGAGGCCAATTCACAGCGGGTGGCGCAATCGGTTCCACCGGCCCATGGTTTTGCAGCCCATACGGCACCCCTGGGTATTGAGTTTCTGACCGGGGCTTCACTGCCGGAGGGTTATCAGCGTAGCGCGCTGGTGGCGCAGCATGGATCATGGAATCGTACCCGCAAGGCCGGTTACCAGGTGGTTTCCCTCCATTGGGATGACCAGGGCAAGGTTACCGAACGACCCTTTCTAACCGGCTTTGAAGTGGACGAGGCAGTTTATGGTCGGCCCGCGTTCATTACCCAGGCCAGCGATGGAACCATCTACCTGTCCGATGACTATACCGGCTCCGTCTATCGTATCCGTTTCGGTGATCTGGGCGACCAACCGGTAATGGACTTTTCAAAGCGAGTCGTCAACACCTCGGTGGAAGATGAGTCTGCCGGGAAAGCAGACCCCCTCGGGGACTATGCAGCGGGCCAGGCGCTCTATCAGCAGTACGACTGCGCCAGTTGCCATGACCCGGCCCGTGCCGGTGAGGGGCAGGTGATCGTCAAACTTGAATCGCTGCAGAGTCGTTATTCCCCGGCGTCGCTCAGCAGCTTCTTGCAGACACCGACACCGCCGATGCCAGCTTTCCCGCTGAGTGTGGTTGAACGACGACAATTGGCCGCCTATCTGCTGACTCGCTGAATAGCATTTCTGCAGGGTTAACCAGCCGACGGTTGTCGAAGTGAGTAAATTTGATGATGATGCGTAAGCGGAGCAATGTTTACCGGTTTGAGTTGATTTAACAGCAAAGAACATTTGCCAAGGGAGGAGAAAAATGCAGGAAACGGAACTGCTCGCGGCCCTCGAACAGGTCGAGCTGGAACGGCCCCCCTACTGGGAGGCCCAATACCTGAAGAATATTGACCAGCTGTCGCGGCCCCAATACCAGATGGTGGTCGAACGTGATGTCACTATCACCATGCGTGATGGCATCAAACTTAAAGCCGACGTCTTCAGGCCTGATGTCGATGGCGAGTTTCCCGGTTTGCTGGCGATGTCGGCATACGGTAAGGATTGCCAGTCGCCACCAATTCCGGCGCAGCCGATCAACTCCTGGGTGTTTGACCATAACGTAGAAGCCGGAGATATCGAGTTCTTTGTCCGTCGTGGTTATGTCTATGTGATCCCGGATGAGCGCGGTCTCGGTAAATCAGAGGGCAAATGGCACGGTCCAATGAGCGTGCAGGAAGCCGAAGATGGCCACGACATCGTCGAGTGGATCGCCGCCCAGTCCTGGTGTGATGGCCAGGTAGGCATGATGGGTATCTCCTGGTTCGGTATGGTGCAGCGACTGGTCGCCGCCCAGCAGCCGCCGAGTCTGAAAGCGATATTCCCCCATGAAGCAGCGAATGATCTCTATCGCGTCGCCTACGAAGGGGGCGTGATTCAGCCGTTCTGGTGGGAACTGGAACGGGAAATACCGGCCCACACCACCCAGTCCGAATCGGAGCTGATCTACAGCCCCGAGGAGTACGAAGAGCGTTACGAAGAGATCGCCGCCAACAAGGATATCGCCCTCAACACCAACTGGCGGCGGGTATTTGCCCGCCGTGGTACGGCGTTTTTTGATCAGCTGATGCACCCCACCTACGGTCCCTTCTGGGAGCGCCGCTCGGCGAAAGCGGTGACCCATAAAATCAAGGTACCGATCTATGTCGCGGGGACCTGGATTCCGATTTTTCGTCCCTTTATTCAGGCGGTCTGGGATGATATGAACAACCCGGAACTGGATGTGCCGAAAAAGGCCACCATTTTCGATCACCATAACGGTACCCAGTTGCCGGGTCCGCCAGAACTCAAATATGAAGCGTTACGCTGGTACGACCACTGGCTCAAGGGTGTCGATACCGGCCTGTTTGATGAACCGCCAATCCGTCTGTTCGTGAACGGTATCAACAAATTCAGGTTTGAAAACGAATGGCCGTTGGCGCGGACCCAGTGGACCAAATTCTACCTGCGGCCGTTTGCCAAACTGAGTTCCGAACCTGATCCGGGCACGCCAGACCCAGATCCGCTGGTTCATCGTCCGCCGATTATTTCTGCAGACAAAAGCTGGCTGCGTTACACCTCACCGCCGGTTGGCCAGCCGACTGAAATTACTGGTCCCCTGGTACTGAAACTGTTCGCCTCCATCGATCAGCCAGACGGTAACTTTATCGCCAAACTCTGGTGTGTGGGGCCGGGAGAGCAGCGCACGATGATCACCCGCACGGTGCTAAAAGCATCGCACCGGGAGCTCGACGAGGAGCAATCAACCCCCTATGAGCCGGTCCACACCCATACCAATCCGCGACCGGTAGAACCGGGTGAGGTGGTTGAATACACTATTCCGTTCCCTCCCTGCAGCCATGTGTTGTTGCCGGGCCAGTCATTTGAGCTGCAGATCGGTACCGTCGATCCTATCGATATCCCCTGGTGGCACATCATGAATGTGATGGGTCCGCTGCCGAGCATGGATCTTACCTACTACAAGATTCATCGCGATCAGCAGTATCAGTCTCATCTGCTGTTGCCGATTGTGCCGCCAAAAGCGGAGTGAACTTGAGGGTAGAATAAGGCTATCGGCCCCGGCACCGTCCGGGGCTTTTTTTATCTACAGCACCCTTATGGAATCAATGACTGACCCAAATGATTCAGACCTCGATGAAATGCGTGCCCGGATACTGGGTGAAACTGCGCAGATAGGCTGGAATGAACTCCTGCGCCAGTTCGCCGCAGGTAATACGCTCTTCGTGGCGCCGGGTCTGGATCTCGTCGAGGTGGCGCTACAGATGCAACTCGACAACACTGATCAGGTTGCAGTCTGGTTGAAGGCTGAGCAGCTGTGTCCGGTTCGCGATGACCAGGCGCAACAGTGGCACCGCCAGGAGGAGTCCGTCTGGGCCTGTGTGGTTAAACCGTGGGTGCTGGTTCAGCCTGGCCGGCGCACTTAGAAGTTGATTCCACCCTCTACAACCTTAAGCCCGGGTTAGCAGGCAGCTTTTCTGCGCCAGCTTGAGCTCCAACCAGCAAGCCCCAGGGCACTACCAAACAGCAGCGCACTTGCCGGCAGCGGTACCTGAGTCAACGGACTCAGCGTGATGGAACCGTAAGCGTAGTCGGCGCCCTCAACATCGGAGAGCGATGCCGGTGCGGGATTGAAATCAAGAAAAACACTTAATTCGCCGCCAGTCAATGGGTCGAAATTGCCGAAAATTGATCCGCCTACTATGGGTGCATTGACACCCACGGGGGTGAGGGCCAGGCCCAGGTTATCGCTGTCAGGTAAATAACTGCCCGATAGCGCGACATCGGTCGCGGGAATCGATGCGCCGAGCCAGAAGACCGAAGTTGCTGCGGACATGTCGGCGACAAACACCGAAAAGGGCGAAGGATTAGTCACTCCGAACACGGTGCCAGACAGTTCGGTGGTAATCAGGCTGGTGGTATCGTCGAAACTAAGTAAAACACCACCAGAGGTGCCAAAGGAGGTGTTGTTCCAGGTGCCGGTCGACTGAAAAATTGTTGCCTGAGCTATCGGCGCCAAGCCAGTGCTGATAAAACCGGATAGTAACAGGACTTTTGCGAAGATTCGGTTCATGGCTATAACCTCAAGAAGATCGGTGAGGGCGGATGATAATGCAGGGCTAAGGTGTTTTAGCGGTGGTTCTTTTCCACCGCCGGCATATGCTATTTATGCAAGTCTGCGAAGGTCAAATGAACTTTTTGTGACGAATTTGTTACAAATCAGCCAGCCAGTGCGAGGATTTCGTAGCTCCTTTTCACGCTTTGCCTGGCCCCTGCGCGATATCGCTTTTCGGTATCGAGGGCGATCGCCGGGTAATAATGGCTTCCAGTTTCGAGTTTCCGGGGTAAAGTTAAGACTCTGATCGTCTCCGAGTAACCACCATGTCATCCTGTTGCGAGCCCCCACCCGCCCAAAACGAGCCAGATTCCAGCTGTTGTGGCCCGGAAACTGCTACCGCCAAACGCCGCCCCGACTACCTGCTCTGGGGCTCTTTGAGCATAGTCGTGTTTCTTTACCTGCATCACGTTTTGGTCCTTGCCGGCTGGCTGGGGCCGCTACAGGGTTATCCCGGCTGGTATCAGATCATGGTCCATGCCGTGCATGAGCTGATCAATACCATGTGGTGGGGTGTGGTGCTCGGTATTCTGATGCTTGCCCTGCTGAGTCGAGTGCCACGGGAGTTTGTGATCTCCATACTCGGCAGCCGCAGTGGTAGCCGGCTCAACGCCATCCTGCGCGCCACCGCCGCTGGGGTGCTGCTGGACCTCTGTTCCCACGGCATTCTGATGGTTGGCACCAAGCTCTACGAGCGCGGCGCGACCGTCGGACAGCTGATGGCATTTTTGATCGCCAGCCCCTGGAACTCCTTTTCGCTCACGCTGATTCTGATTGCGCTTATCGGTCTGCCGCTGACTATCGCCTTCATTCTGCTATCGATGGTCATTGCCATCATCACCGGGCTGCTGTTCGATCTGCTGGTTGATCGTGGCGTGCTTGCCGCTAACCCACAGCAAGTAGACCTGCCGGACGGTTTTCATTTCTGGCAGGCGGCACGCAGCGGCCTTGCCGGCACCCGCTATACCCCCGCTTTTCTGGCCGAAACTTTATGGATGGGAATTCGCGAGTCGCGCATGGTGCTGCGCTGGCTGATGTTTGGTGTGGTCCTCGCCAGCGCCCTGCGGGCGTTTATGGACCCGGCGATGTTCAGTGAATATTTTGGTCCCACCACCCTGGGGCTGGCGCTCACTATGCTTGCTGCCACAGTCATTGAAGTCTGTTCAGAAGGCTCCACTCCGCTCGCAGCCGATCTCGTCACCCGTGCCAATGCGCCCGGTAACGGATTCGCTTTCCTGATGACTGGCGTGGCGACCGATTACACCGAAATTATGGT
>OBIY01000714.1_pt1 | contig 12075 bp, 11 predicted proteins | sample 1519841 | NCBI WGS metagenome assembly OBIY01 (sample SAMN03019774, study PRJEB22545) | beach sand metagenome | biome: beach; feature: sea beach; material: beach sand | place: USA: Municipal Pensacola Beach, FL | collected 2010-07-30 | depth 30-40 cm m
CCCTCTTTTTGTTCGGGTTTTGGTGCGGGGGTAGCGTCAGACGTTGCCTGCGGTTCGCCTCCTCCACCTTTTTTCTTCTTTTTCTTCTTTTTCTTTTTGTTGAGGTTTTCGAATCCGCCCGGACTTAGCAATGCATCGATGGAGCCGATACTTTTCTCAACGCTTGTGCGTGAGCGTCCGTATGTTTCTCGTGAACGCGCGATGATTTGATCTACGAAATGCACCGCCGGGTCTTCAACTGGTGGTAGTGTGGTGGCAGAAAACGGTTGCGAACCGATACCGTTTATCATGAGTGTGAGGTAAATTTGGGCGAACCCGAGGTTCACTAAGTCTTCAGCGAAGAATGTTGGTTCGAAAATGGTTTTGAGTGTTTCGGCGTCAAACGGACCAACGCGGAATGCGATGGTGGTGCCGACGTTGCCGAACACTGCCGCGCGAATGTTCTCCTCAACCTGCTCAATATATTGGTGTGCAATAGTGAGTGAGAGCTTGTATTTACGTGCTTCTGAGAGAATGTTGGCGAACGAGTCGTTTACCACCGACTGAAACTCGTCGACGTATAAATAGAACGGTGGCAACTTTGCGATACCTTGTGCCGACTCTTCAGCACGACTCATCGCTGCAAGATAGATTTTCGTGGTGAGCATACTTCCGAGCAAATCGGCATTTTGCTCGCCCATGCGCCCTTTTGAGAGGTTGACGATGAAGATTTTACGCTCGTCCATTATTTTGCGTAAATCGAAAGTGGACTTTGGCTGTGCGATGATGTTGCGCACCAGTGGGTTGGACGCGAACTGCCCTATCTTGTTCTGGATTGCCGGCGTTGCTTCCTGTGTGTAGCGGTCGGTGTAGCCCAAGAATTCTTCAACCCAGAAGCGCTTCACGATTGGGTCGGTGATGTACTCGATCACTTTGTTGCGAAACTCTTTGTTAACGAGCATACGGTTCACATCGATGAGGGTACTGTCGGGGTACTCAAGCAATGCAAAGAGCACATTTTGTAAGATGTACTCCATACGTGCAGACCACGCATCTACCCAGATGCGCTGGAATGAGCTCATGAGCCCGGCCACCACGAGATGTCGCTTGTCGTAGCCGACGTCCTCCATGACGTTGAACCCTACCGGGTAGTCGACATCAAACGGTGCAAAGTATATAACGTCGTTGATGCGTGACTCGGGTACGTACTCGAGTAGCTTCTCGGCTGTGGTGCCGTGCGGGTCAATAAAACAGAGACCGTCACCGTTTTGGATATCTTGAATCGCCATGTTTTCGAGCAAGGTAGATTTACCCATACCCGTCTTTCCGATGACGTACATGTGACGCATACGGTCGACGGCGCGAATACCGAATGGCGTCTTTTTGTTGCGTGAGTCAGTAGCCGCAAAGTACGTGACGCGTTGTGGGTCGTACTCGTATTCCATGGTGGTAAGTATACCCAGCACTAACTATAGTGTCACTAAGTTAGTGCTGGGTGAATCGTACTCGAGTTGGTAGTTGATAGTTTGTAGTTGATAGAACCGGTATAGAAATGTCCCCGTCGGCGCAAAGCGTCGACGGGGACTGGGGTTCATCTGCTGGCGAGAATCGGCAACAGGAAGATGAGTACGACCAGCGCAAGCCAACTGAGAGTCTGGCTTGAGACGGTAACGAAGCGACTGAACCACAGAAACATGCTTTTGAAGCCGTCTTCGGCGGTTACTTCAAGGCGTGGCGTCCTCTGTGGGATATCATCCCCTTTTCTCGACTTTCTCAACGTCTCCTCCTCTCTAAAGAACCTGTGTGCTACAGTATACTCGGCACTAGCGTACCCGCCCAGTGCTTGAGTTGGTAGTTTGTAGTTGATAGTAAGACGAAGATGAAATAAACCACCAAATTGGGCCCAATTTGGTGGTTTATTCTCCTGCTGCTTTCAAACCACCACGTGTGTAGTGGTTGCTTGGCGCCCAGAGCATCCATGAGTGAAGCCCCGCGTCGTACGTTGCCTGGATTTGTGCGCGCACTTCTTCCGGACCGTAATCGCCGCCGTAGTCAAAGTCTTGTAGCCATGGTCGCAAGATATTTGGATCGTATACCGGCTTGCTGTATATTGCCGGCGTTGATGTACCAATGCGTGTGTGTGCGAACGAATCTATCGTTGTAGTCGCCGCCACCGCGCGCTCGACGGCGCGTTCCATAGAATAATTCACGACGCCGTAGACATTTTTGTTTGGATTGCTGTAGCCATTGAAGCCCGGAGGATAGTGTGATGGATACACCATCGGTGCGATGTAGTCGAAGTATGGTGCGGCACGCTCAAACACCTGCCCGATGGTGAGATCGTCGGAGTTCGTGGTGGTCATACCAAACAAGTCGGCGGAGAGCACCGGTACCACGCCGTTGGAATCAGGCACACGCACTTTCTCTTCAAGGTATCGGAAAAACTTTTCGAGCTCGAGCTCCCGCTGGCTATAGTCGGAGTGGTTGAAGTGTACATCGCTCATTGGACCATCTGATGGGTAACGAACGTAGTCGAAGTTGAGTTCGTCGAACCCAATGGCGTGTGACTCATGTGCAATGTCGACAATATAGTCCCAAAATGGTTTCGCACCAACATCGACGAACGAGAGTCCCTTATGGTCCTTCCATGGAGTGCCGGTACGCTTACTCTGCACAGCAAGTTCGGGATATGCCTTTGTATACAGTGGGTCTTGGAAGACCGTGATGCGTCCGATGACGTATACGCCTTGATCGTGAAATTCCTGAATGAGTTCCTTCATGTCAGGCACGATACAACCGGTGCCACCAAGATCCTCTACACCTTCCGCACGCGGAAACGAAACCGTTCCCGAGAAATCTTTAATATCGATAATGATTGCATTGAGCTCGGTGTCTGCGATGAGATTCATGAGCTCGTCGCGAAACGCATTGCTCGATGCCGCACATTGGCTCATGTACACCGCACGTACATGCGCGGGTATCGGCAGATGTTCGACTGCCGGCGGACCTTGTGTAATAACTTCTGGAATTGGACCATCTGCATCCCGCGTGTAGATGCTGGTGCCTTTACCAAGTACCGGTGCTCCGAACACAACGAGCACCGCAAACGCGGCGATGATACCGACACCGAGTGTCAGTAGTATTGGTATAGCTGAGAAACCCTTATTCATGTGCACCGGCAATGTCTGAGGTGTATGCGTCGTTTTGCTGGTAGGAACGGTAGTCGGAATCTTGCGCGATGAGTGTACCGCGTGTGTCGACATACAAACGAAACGCAACGGCAGCTATGGCAACACCGAGAACGAGAAATATGACGTTCTTCCACGAACTTGGAAATCCGAGATATGGGATGATGGCGACAACGACGCCGAGCGCAATGAGTATCTTGGTGTGCTTCATTACGCCCAAGTATACCGCAGCGCTTGGACATCTGTCCAACCACCCTATTTCCACAGTATACGACTAGCGCGCGGCAATAATAACTACGAACTCCCCTTTCTGTTTTTCCGACTGAGCACTAAGCAGCTCGTGGAGCTCTGCAGGAGTGCCACACTGTACCTCCTCGAAGAGCTTGGTGAGCTCACGTGCGATGCATACGGTCCGTCCTTCTGATAGGTGCGCTTCTAGCTCCTTGAGTAGCTTGAGAATACGATGTGTCGATTCATAGAGCACCACCGTGCGTGTCATACTCCCTATTTCAGTGAGTAGCGTTTGTCGGCCTTTTTTATGTGGCAGGAAACCCAGAAAAGTAAATTCGTCTGAGGGTAGCCCGGTGATGGAAAGTGCTGCGGTAACAGCTGATGCTCCGGGAATGGTAACCACCGAGAAACCCTCACCACGTGCACGAGATACTACAATAGTGCCGGGGTCGGAGATCGCCGGCGTGCCGGCATCTGATACGTATGCCACCTGCTCGCCATTGCGAAGATGTGATAGTACTTCGTCTACCTTTGCACTTTCGGTTCGTGCATTAAGACTCTTTAGCGGCGTGTGTATGGTGTGCTTGTCGAGCAATCGTCGGGTAACGCGTGTGTCTTCGCAAAAAATGACGTCTGCTTCGGCAAGGATACGCAGTGCGCGCAGTGTAACGTCTTCGAGATTGCCGATAGGTGTTGCGACGATATGTAGTGTGCCTGATTCCATTGCTCTGAGCATACCGCGAAGCAACTAAAAGAAAAAGGCCGCACCCGTGGGGTGCGGCCTCTTGCACGTCATTCGTACCCTTGGCTCTTGTACCAGGCCTGGTAGTGCTCATCTTTGTACTGCTCCGAATACTCACACACGCCCCGCATGTCGCAGCCTTCGACCGGTTCACGCAGCATGTCTTCTTCGGCATGCATGTCGACAAGAGCCTGCGTACCGAGAACAGACGCGAGTGCGAGCAACGCAAGGAGCAAGTGTTTCTTAGTCATTGCAACCTCCGAATGTCGTTGTGCAGTTTTTATTATACCACATATTCAAGTTGTGTACATATATGAAAAGGGCCGCGCAATTGCTCGCACGGCCCGGTGTCAGTAGTTTCTTATTGCTTTTTGTAGCGAGATTTCGGCTGCTGTGTGGGAATGTCCATCACTTCGCTGAACAGCTCGTTCATGCCTGCCCAATCGTATTGTCCGAGTGCCTGAGCACGGGGATTCGCAAGCGGCCTCGCGATGGTGACCATGGGTCGTGCGAGCGGCTTTGCCGTCGTCGCATACATGGACTCGTCGTACTTGTGTGCCAGCAGTGGGAAATGCATCCACGCCAGCAACCCAAGAATGAGTACGCCGAGAAGCATGTTTCTCTTCGTCAGATGTCGCCGCATTTGGTTGCCTCACTTTGATTGCAAAAAGAACGCTACTGAGGAGTTTATTATACCATCACACATGAATACGTCAATATATCATGAGGCGGTGCCGTGTATACCAAATGCTGTTAAAAGCACCTAAAATAAGGGTTTTTGGTTGCTTCGAATATCACGCGTGATATATTCATAGCACATGAAGAAAGTACATATCATCGGTGTTGCGGGTGTCGCCATGAGTGCCACGGCGAAACTCCTTATGGACGCCGGTTGGGAGGTAAGTGGCTCCGACGACGAGTGCTACCCACCGGCGTCTGACTACATTGCACAACTCGGTATTCCCTTCCATGTTGGTTACACTGCAAAAAACATTCCCGATGATGTTGATTTGGTAATCATTGGGCGCAACGCAAAGCTCACACCTGAAACAAATGCAGAGGTAGAACACGCACACGAAATGGGTGTTGCTATAAAGTCGTTCCCTGAAGTGATTGCTGAGCTCACTGCAGACCAGCACCGTGTGGTTGTTGCCGGCAGCTACGGTAAGTCAACTGTGACGAGCTTACTCTCGTGGATACTCCTGCACGCACAGAAAGACCCGACGTACTTCATTGGTGCCTACCCTATTGATATGGAGTACACATCGCACAAAGGCAACGGTGAGGTTGCGGTGATTGAAGGTGATGAATACCCGACCGCGCACTGGGATGATCGTTCGAAGTTTCTACACTTTAATGCAGACGATGTACTCCTCACTGCAGTTGAACACGACCATGTAAACGTCTTCCCGACGTATAAAGCGTATGTGCAACCGTTCGTTGAGCTGCTTCGTAGTATGCCAGAGCACGGGCTGCTCGTCGCATGTGCAGACAACGGTGGCGTACTCGACATAGTGCATCATGCACCACAGTACATTACCTATGGGTTGAGCAACGGCGCGCTCTGGCGCGCAGAGAACATTGCGTATGGAGAAACCACTACGTTTGACCTCACACACGACGGTGAGCTCTTGGTGCGTTTAGAGACGTCACTGCTTGGCAAACACAACGTGCAAAATATTGTGGGTGCGGCAGCACTTTTGCTCACTCGTGAACTCGTGACTCCTGACGAACTCGCGGCTGCGGTTGCAGCCTTTAGTGGTGTGCGCCGACGGCTGAACAAGATTACGCAGGCATCGAAAGTGCCTGCATATGAGGGCTTTGGCTCTTCATATGAGAAAGCACGGGCGGCAATTGAGGCGCTACAGCTCCACTACCCTGGCAAAAAGCTGGTTGCGTTGTTTGAGCCGCACACATTTAGTTGGCGTAACCGCGACGCACTCGACTGGTACGACACCGCCTTTGAAGGACTCAGTGACGTACTCGTGTTCCATCCGGCAACACAAGGCGCTGACACACACGAACAACTCTCACAAGAAGAGATTGTGGCGCGTGTGAGTGCGGCGGGCATTACTGCGGTACCGGTGCACACCGTTGACGATGTGCACACACAGCTGCAACAAGTACTTGATGCAGACAGCGTGCTGTTGGTGCTTACGTCCGGCAACCTTGATGGAGTGCTCGATACCCTACCGGAGTGGCTCGATACAACATTTGCATGATACTAACCCAAGACACGTTCCTACATTCCTACATCCATTCTGGCATTCTACAGAAAGACAGAATGGATGTAGAGGTGAATAGTGGAGTGTGCCGAGTATAGAAATGATATATACGACATAAGATATGAGATGCTTTAGTAGTGAATTTGCACACAACTACGGTTCGTACTCATTCGGGTACTGCAACTACTGCGAATACGAAGCTGGCGATGCGCTCAGTGCGATATACGAAAAGGGCTACCTGCCCTACTCCGGCTCGGCTGACGTATGGAACACCTTCTACATGGCGCGTAGCGCACGTATTGCGCTTGCGAACTGGGAGCCAAACAGCGAGAACCGCCGCGTGCTGCGTACACATGACGATGAGCTTACCCGTACCGTACACGCACGAAAGGACTTTGCAGTAACCGATACGTTTGTTGATTTCTGCTTGTCATACTTTGAGCGACACCACGGCACGCACACCATGCCGCGTGAGCGTTTTCTGCATATTCTCGAAGAAGCTGCGCTCACCCACATTGTTGAGTACACAAAGAACGACGAGACCGCCGGCTACGTGTTCCTTGCACAAGACGAGCACATGAGCCATGTGTGGTTTTACTTTTATGCGCCGGAGTTTGCCAAGGCATCGTTTGGTATGTGGTTTTTACTCAACGAAGCGCGACAGGCGCAATCTGCAGGGAAAGCGTATTTCTATATCGGAACTGCGTACGGTGACAAGTCAAAATATAAGACGAACTTTTCACACCTGGAGTTTTGGGATGGTGCACAGTGGCTGCAAGATAAACACAACCGTGAGGTAAAGGAGCGCATCAACAACGATCACCTTGAGCTGGTGGACAGTATGGACGCATTTAAGAAGACACGCGACAAAAACTTTTTTGCGTAGCGTTTTAGTCGACGTTTGAGGCGCGGGCGTATTCACGCATGTCGGGGTGGAGGTCGCGCTCGTCGACGATTTCGGTACGGATGATTTCTTCGAGCACGTCTTCAAGTGTAATGACGCCGCTCATGCCACCAAATTCGTCTTCGACAATGCTGAGGTGTTTGCGAGTCTTGAGGAACATTTGGAGTGCATCGTCGAGACTGGTGTCCTCACGAATGAAGCGGATTTCTCGCGAGGCGATGTCTCCCACCTTTGCGCCGATGTTGTCGTTTCCGATAAGCTGCGAGCTGTAGAGCATACCTACCATTGAGTCCATGTCCTCTTCGAAAACTGGGAAGCGCGACAGTCCTGACTCGCGTACTTCTTTGAGTAGTTCGTCATTGACGATATCTTCAACATCGAACGCGTGTACCACCGTACGTGGCGTCATAATGTCTTCCACCTTTTTGTCTGAAAATGTGAGTGCCCCTTTGATGATGCGTTCTTCGTCTTCGTCTACCTCACTATTGTGATCGTCTTCGTGCTCTTCGATGATTTTCATGAGCTCCTGTTTTGAGTACACACTAGGAAGCTCAGTGCCAAGAATTTTGTCGAGTGCAAAGGCGATCGGTTTTGCAATCGGATACAGCACAAACCGGAAGATGTGTACGAGCCATGCAAAGCGGGCGCCGAGTGCGATGCCGTTACGGTTGAATACTGCTTGCGGGAGAATTTCGCCGAGTATGACAATGAGTGCAGTAGCGACGATAACCGCGATAATACCGGTCGTGATTGAACCGAGAAATACTGAAAGAATCGCGTTTACCAACACGTTGCCGATAAGCAGCGTGGTGAGTAGCAGGTTGCCGTCTTTGCGCACGGGGTACAGCACCGCGGCGTCAGCATCACCTGATTCGGCTTTTCGTTTGAGTTCCTGCGTATCCCAGCTCATGAGCCCAAGAGTGAGCCCGGAGAATAATGCGGAAAATGCGAGCAATATAATGACTATGGCGTATTCCATTTGGTAGCCGAGATTATACCAGAAAAGTATGTTTTGGCGAGCCTAAACCACCAATTTGGGCTCATTTTGGTGGTTTAGATGTTTTTGAAAAACTCTGCACAAAGACTCCCTTTGTGAACTTAGGTCATCGGATGACCTAAGTAGGAAAAGAAAAAGCGGGCGGTGCTGTGGTGAGCAGCTCCGTCCGCTTTGTAGGTGTGCACACAGCTTACGCGCGCTGCCGTGCTTTGAGAAACTCTTTGCCGTGGCCGACGTTGATATTGATTGGCTCGCCCTGCGCGCAGAGTGGGCATTCATCTGCAGGCCATGACTCGAACTGCTTGGTGCACAGCGAAACGAGCCGCTGCACGCCGACCATCTCTTTCGTGACGCCACCGCGATTCCACAGTGCCGCTGCGTGCGTCACGACGCCGTCGAGAGCGCGTACCGCATCAACGACTTTCTGTAGAGAACCTCCGGTGGTAAGCACGTCCTCCACGACCAGGACACGCGGATGGTCAATGATGAGCTCATCGAAGCCACGACGAATGATGAACCCCTTGCCGTCCTTCTCCGCATACGCTGGGTACACACGCCTGCCCTGGATTGCACGAAGTGCGTCCGCGATGAGAAATGCAAGTACCGTGCCACCGATGGCAGGTGCAATAATGACATCCACATCGGCTGCGCTAAGTTCTTCTGCAAGCAGTGAGCACACCGTGAGCATGGCCGTGGTATCAACAAAGAGAACGTCTCCGTTGACATAGCAGTTGCTGTGCTTGCCTGAGTTGAGCACGACGTGTGTGTTTTCATGCAGCGCTCCAGCTGACTTGAACGCTGCAAGCACCTGCCGTTCTATATCATCCATCCCTCTATTTCCTTTCAAGGTACTAAAATAGCCCGAGGGATTCGGGCTTCTGGGGAGAAGAGTATCGTATATTGATGTTTACGCAAGAAAAAGAAAGGGCGGGCGTCGCTGTATGTGACGCCCGCCCTTGTATTTCACCGAGCTGCTTCGAGCACCTCGGTGATGGCGTTGTTGAGACGAAGAACTTCGGCACGAGCCGCCTCGGCAAAGTCCTCGTCACTTGATGCATAGAGCACGCTGCGCGAGACGTTGATGATGAAGCCCTTGCCTTCGCTGTCCATGCCATTTCTGACAGCGGCTTCGAGATCGCCCCCTTGCGCACCGATGCCCGGAATGAGAATCGGTATGTCACCGACCACACCCCTGACATCTGCAAGTTCGTCGGGTGTGGTGGCGCCAACGACGAGCAAACAGTTGCCGTTGCTGTTCCATTCGTTGGCGACGTTTTGCGCAACCACGCGGTAGACCGGCCCCTGCCCTTCCACGAGCAAGTCCTGGAACTCATCGGCGCCCGGGTTCGATGTGCGACAGAGCACGATGATGCCCTTGTTCGTGCAGTCGAGGAACGGCTGCACGGCCTCCCTGCCGAAGTAGGGACTGATAGTTATGGCGTCTGCGCCGTAGACGCCGAAGGCTGACTCGACATAGCCGCGATTGGTGTTGCCAATATCAGCCCGCTTGGCATCGTAGATGATGGGCACATCGAAACGTGCCAGAGACTTCACGTTGAGCATGGCGTCTCGTAGTGTGGAGCCACCATTCTCGCTCAGTCCTTCGAAGAAGGCCGCATTGGGCTTGTACGCACAGACCAGATCGTCGGTCGCGGTGATGATGGCACGAAGGAACTCCTTCACGGCAGTATTTTTGCTCACAAACCCACTGTCGACATGCTTTTCTTTGATATGCCGTGGAATCTTGTCGAAATCGGGGTCGAGCCCCACGCAGACGAACTTGCCCTCGGCCCAGCGGGCCTTGAGCATCTCCATGAAATGTACGCTCGTCATGGTCCTGTTTCTCCCTTTCTGTGTGAAGGTACTAAAACAGCCCGAGGGATTCGGGCTTCTGGGGAGGAGCGTACCATAAGATGTGGTTACGGTACAGAACGAATTTGATACTTCAGGGACGGTGTACGTTGCCGGATGTAGAGTTGATAGTTGAAAGTTTATAGTTGGTAGTAACGCGCCTACGGCGCGCACTAAAAACTAACAACTACAAACTATACACTTTTTAACGGGGTGTGTAGAATACGCTGCGACCGGCTTCGCCATGCTGTTCTAACTTCCCTTCTGCTTCGAGCTCGTTGAGGTAGTTGCGTGCGGTTGAGTCTGAAATGCAGAAGAGGTCTTCTACGGCGTCATTCGTGACTTCGCCATACTGGCGCGCGCGTTCGAGAATGCGCGCTTTGCGCTTCTCGATGCGCTTGTGCACCGCACGCTGTCCGAGTTCGCGCGCTTCGTGTGCAAGGTCAGGGTCGTTGAATGGCATGCGACGTCCTTTACCGAGAAAGTAGCCAAGTACGAATGTTGCGATGAGTACAAAAATGCTGAATGGGGTCATGGATGCAGTATAGCAAGGTGTGTGTATTTCAGCAGCTACACTGTGTAAAAAGAAGAGCGCCCTTATGGGCGCTCTTTGTATTCATTCAATGTGCGACTGCCAGGACTCGAACCTGGGACCTCTCGATTATCAGTCGAGTGCTCTAACCAGCTGAGCTACAGTCGCGTGACGGCAATACTAGCAAAAAAATACAGATTTTGGTAGTATCTCTCGGTATCGCGCCTTCGGGTGCGATTTCTGTTGAAACTCTGAGGAGGATACTATCTTGCCTTTGAATGCAAACGCTCGCGAGCAGCGGTTCCGGCCGCGCGAAAACAAGTCCGGTGGAAACCTGAAGTCGCGTCGCCCGAAGCGCCGCGGTCGAAAGTGGAATGGCTCCGGCAAGAGCGAGCCTACAGGGAAGTAGCGTCTACACGATGAGTGGAGTACAGAAGGCGGTCGCGCAAGCGACCGCCTTTTTCTTTAAGTACGAACAAAACCCCGTGAACCGAATGGTTCACGGGGTTTTGTGTAAAAAAGAGACGTATACGGGAGAACTAGATTGCATACGCAGAGTACGTGCTTACGCACGAAGGAGTGTTCTATATTCTATGAATATATGCTCTTTTGTTTCGTTCACATATCGGTCTTTCCCGACTGCCAAGTGTAGTTTACGGTTCCAACACTATTACTCTTCTGTTCTCGTACGAGGAACAGAAATCACCAATCAATCATTCACACGTATGCAAATGATGGTTCCAATCGGAATGAATCCACGAGCACCTTCCGGTACCCGTACCTTGTTACGACTTAGTCCTTGTCACTGAATTTACCTTAGGACACAGCAAGTGTGTACATCGGGTACTCCCAGCTTCCCTGACTTGACGGGCGGTGAGTACAAGGCTCGAGAACGTATTCACCGTGGCGTAGCTGATCCACGATTACTAGCGATTCCAACTTCATATGGTCGAGTTGCAGACCACAATCCGAACTGAGGCAACTTTTATAGGATTTGCTAACTCTTACGAGATCGCGCCCCGCTGTAGTTGCCATTGTAGCGCGTGTGCAGCCCGGGATGTCAAAGGGACATGCTGACTTGGCGTCATCCTCACCTTCCTCTCCCGTAAGGGAGCAGTCTCGCCTGACACATATAACAGGCAACGAGGGTTGCGTTCGTTACCCCACTTAAGGGAACAATTCAAACCACGAACTGACGACAGCCATGCATCACCTGCCAAACACCCTCGAAGGAACCTATGTTTCCATAGGCGTGCAGTTTGGTTTCAAACCCCGGTAAGGTTCTTCGCTTATCGACGAATTAAGCCACACGCTCCACCGCTTGTGCGAGCCCCCGTCTATTCCTTTGAGTTTTAAGCTTGCGCTCGTACTACCCAGGCGGTCTGCTTAACGGGTTACCTACGCCACGGAGAGGGTCGATACTCCC
>OBIY01000715.1_pt1 | contig 12058 bp, 16 predicted proteins | sample 1519841 | NCBI WGS metagenome assembly OBIY01 (sample SAMN03019774, study PRJEB22545) | beach sand metagenome | biome: beach; feature: sea beach; material: beach sand | place: USA: Municipal Pensacola Beach, FL | collected 2010-07-30 | depth 30-40 cm m
AGGAAGTCATGGATTCTTCCTTAAAGCCGTAGCAGATTTGTATCTCTTCCTCATAGGTAAAATGGTCTCGTGTGCCGAGTTTCTCCGTCAAAATTGCACTAATTTCATCAATGAATTGATGCTTCTCGGCATCGTTCAACACTTCATAGCTGGAAGCCGTTTTCATAAGACCCACCTGGTCTTCAACCGTATCGTTGTGTGTAAATGGCAATCTTACTGTATCAACATTCTGGAATCCATGCTCTCTAAAGAAGTCGGAAATGTAGTCGAGGCTACGCAAATGAGCCGGCACCTTTTCCCAGCGATACTTTCTGAACACCTCTGACGGGATAGAATCTTCTTCCGGTATATCTTTTGTAGTGAGTGTCCAGTATACAAAGAGGAGTCCATTGTCCTTTAATACTCGCTTAATTTCTTTCATCGCATTCTCATTTGCAAACCAATGAAATGCGGTGCCAACGGTCACGGCATCAAATGTAGCATCTTGGAACGACAGTTTTTCTGCCGAGCCGATTAAGTACTCTATCCCCAGACCTTTTTCTGTCGCTTGCTTTTGTGCCTCTGCAATCATCAACGGATCATGATCAATGCCGGTTACTTCAAACCCGCCTCGTACCAGTGGTTCGGTCGATTTTCCAGTGCCGCACGCAACATCTAGAATTGCGCCGCTCTCCTTTTGGATAAGGGCGAAAAATAAGTCATGCACTTCGGGAATATACGGCAACCGGTACTTGGTGTAGTTTTCTGCCTGAGTCCCAAACTTCTTTTTATGTACGTCGATATCCATGCCAAAAGGATAGCATAACTTGCAGCAAGCGAATTAAAGGAATGACTGAGTTAAACCTACTCACAAGTACCCTGGTCATGTATGGGCACTACATGGTTTCCCCTCATGCACTCTGTATAATGAGCAAGTATGTTGAGTGCACAAAACGTAGACTACGTCGAAGCTAGTTGTCACTGCGGTGCTGTTACACTGCGTCTGCCACATCCGCCCATGCGGGTGCGACATTGCAACTGTTCGCTCTGTAGACGCTACGGTACATTGTGGGCATACTATACTCTCGATAGCATTGACGTTTCTGGTTCGGAAAGTACCGAGACATACGCATGGGGAGACAAGAACGTAGACTTCTACAGGTGTCGCACATGCGGTTGCGTAACCCATTGGCTACCACGAAACACAAATCGCGACACTGTGGGAGTGAACGCTCGCCTTCTAGAGCCGGCGCTTTTAGAGGCTGCAGACGTTGAGTATAGAGATGCAGCGGGTACTGGTCTTTTCCATTAGACACCGGCTACGCATGCATCGGGACGTCTATAATAAGGAGCACTGCCTCACCAGATACAACTACTACGGTTGTGTCCCATACGCCGATGGCGTCTTTTTCAGAAAGTGCGTTACCGGCAACTGAACAGTTACCGGTAACGACAAAAATATAGGCACCGTTTTCCTTTTGCTTCAGGTGGTATTCAAACGACTCGTCGGTAAGACGCACGCGCGTAATCCAAGCATTCTGATTAATCATCAGCTCTCCATTCGTTGCCTTTCCAAAAGGAGTGACGAGTGGAAGTTCTGTTTCCACTGCATGTATGTAGTCAAAATTCTTTTGAGCATAATGCACTGTGGCACCGGTTATGTTCGGTGAAATCCAGATTTGAAAAAGCTTCAGTTCTTCAGTGGGCGAGTTGTTGTATTCCGAATGGAAAACGCCAACCCCCGCAGACAGTACCTGAACCTCACCAGAAGAAACACTACCCCTGTTTCCTTCGCTGTCTTCGTGTGTAACGGTACCACTCATTACCATCGTAATAATTTCCATATCACGATGTGGATGCCTACCAAACCCGGAGTTTGGGGCAATGGTGTCATCATTGATAACGCGGAGCGCTCCGAAGCCCATACGTTCTGGGTTATACCAATCAGCAAAACTAAAACTAAAGCGACTTGAAAGCCACCCGAGTTCAGACACTCCTCGTTCATGTGCGCGATGGATAACAGTATTCATGCCATAAACTATACCAAAACCCATGCATTTTTCTTAAACATTGGCCTAAAAGAAGAAGCCGCCTTGTGTTACCAAAGCGGCTTCGTTTCGCAAATCATATCCAGCGGGGCTGAATAGTGGTCTTTCCCACTCTTCTTCCTTCCACATGTTCATGGGATATCTGCGAGAACGCATTTATCCGACGACCGTGGAGGAATACTTGGTTGGTGAGCTCGCCACATACCGCGTGCTCTGCCATATCATACAGCCGAAGGTGATAGACTTCGATTGGATCACCGACAGGTTCACCTTCCTCCTCAGTCCCATGAAACCAAAGAGGCCTATTCTGCCAGCGGCGCCAATGGAGTGCCATGCGGAGCATCAAGCGATGGAGAGGGCTCTTCTTGTATGTGTTGACGATGGAGTCGATCTCTCCAGAGAACTCTTCGAGAGAGCTTATAGCAACAATACCTTCCTTTCGCCAGCGGACCTCCGAGACCTCTTTCTCGGCAGTCATAGCAACAAGAGGCCGAGAACCGCTCAGTCGCTCATCGCTATGACCGCTTTTTGTAAGTGAAGGAGCTAAAATCTGATTGGAATATATACCAAGAAGGATACTCCGTCTACGGAATATCCTTACAGGGACTAGGACTCGAACTTTTTCAACAAGAAAGAGCACTCAACTGAGTGCTCTTTCTTTTTCTATCCCGAAAATATGACTTGAAATGGTGTTTGCTGCCCTTCTCGGAACAAACCTCGAACTTTTTCCGAAAAGGCGAGTGTTCTCGGTCAGCAGCTCATCAACATCATTGTACCAAATCTGAAAGCAGAGGATGCAGCGTACACGGATCGATTGCGGAAGATACTTGAGGAGTTGGAAGAGATAGATGAGTAAGTCCCCAACGTCCCCAATCTCCCTGTAGCACAGCACCTCCCCAGCCTCTCGCATGTCACTGACGCAGATAGTAGAATGAGAAACAAACGTGCAGGGATACGAAAACTAATATGACACAGAAGCTCAGAATAAAGAGGATAGTTTTTAAGGCAGGTAGTGCCCCAGGCTCACCCGCTTTAGACGCGGACATCCCCAACGTCACGATTTTGGTAGGTCCGAACAACTCGGGAAAGAGTCGATCTCTTCGAGAGTTGGAAGTGTGGGCACAGGGACAAAATCCCGAGCTCAGTCTGATTGATCGGGTTGAGCTCGATCTCCCAGACACCTTTGATGATCTTCTTGCAATGTTGCAGACTCAAAAGGCGGCTCCACCTCGTGGGCAGTTAGACGAGGTTAACCATTTTTGGATTGCTCGCCCTATGATCCGGCATGGAGAAGATCCTCTTCACCAGCGCGTCAACATCGATTCGCTAAAACAGTGGTTCGACAACAACGACATCAGGCAGATTAGGCAGATCCTGGTTCGCACTTTCACACTGCGATTAGATGGAAGAACACGTTTCGATCTCGTAGAGCCGAAAGAGACAGGACCTCTAGAGGAGTACCCAAAAAATCACCTCTGGGCACTCTTCGCGAACGATGATGGACGAGAGAAGGTACGAGAGTTCACCGAAGAAGCATTCGGGAAGCACTTTGTTATCGATCCGACAGGAATGAACCAATTCAGAGTGCGATTGAGCGGAAGAAAACCAAAGACAAAGAATGAAGAACAAGCACTTGATGACAGGGCGCGAAAGTTCCATCAGAAGGCAGAGCTCGTCTCAGAACTAGGTGACGGCGTCAGAACTTCTGTTGGCCTAGTGTCAGCGGTTATGAGTTTACCCCATCGCATCTTGCTTATCGATGAGCCGGAAGCATTTCTTCATCCCACATTGGCGCGTCGAGTTGGAAGGGTCCTGGCACAATCTGCTCGCGAACGAGAAGCAACACTTGTCGTCGCAACACATAGCGCCGACTTCCTTATGGGTTGCATTCAGTCAGCGCCAAAATTGCGTCTCATTCGACTTACCTATACCGACCAGAAGGCAACCGCTCGATCCATCGATCCTTCTGAGATCGTTAATCTTATGAACGATCCACTTCTAAGATCTGCGAACGCACTTCGCGCATTGTTTCATCGCGGAGTGGTCGTCACTGAAGCCGACGCAGATCGAGCATTTTATGAAGAAGTAAATCACCGATTGTTGCACGACGACATGGGCATCGAAGACAGTCTCTTTATGAACGCACAGAACTGGCAAACAATTCCTCGTATTGCAAACCCATTGCGACATCTTGGAATTCCTGCCGCTGCTGTGTTCGATTTTGATGTTCTGATGGATAATGACTTCAAATGTGTGTGGCCCCTGCTTCACTTGAAGAAGGGTGCGAAGCTCACTGCACTACAAAGTGAACGTGCCGATGTGAAGGCTTTGATGGATAAAAAGGGACGGCTTGCATGCAAAAAAAGTGGATTGTCGGCTTTCAAAGGAGCTGAGAAGGCCAAAATCGAGAACTTTATCGAGTCTATGCGCAAGTTCGGAATTTTCTTTGTGCCGGTTGGTGAGCTTGAGTGTTGGTTGGCTTCATTAGGCATTCCAAAGATCAACGACAAGCCAAAATGGCTAGCGAGCATTTTTACCGCAATGGGCAGCGACCCTACCGACCCTGGCTATCTCAGCGCCGGCGCCGATGATGTCTGGAGTTTCATTAACTCGATCGAAAGTTGGGTGAATGATCCGAAGCGACAAGGAATACCGAGTTAGTTTGGCGGTACTCTAGTGCAGCTTCTTGCTTGCTTATGAGTTTTTCTTTTTTATGAAGACTTCACTCTATCTGAGTCTACGCACCCTTACAGACTCACTCATCCCGTCGATGTGGATTGCACTTCCATTGATACCATCGACAACAACAGCACGCGGGCGATAAGCGTAGTGATAGTTGTATTTGTATTCGGCCTGCTTCCAAATTCGTCCGTTTTGAAATTCAAATGTTGAGTCGCCGGAGAATCCTCTGAAGTCGGAGACGATGACTCCTTCTTCAAGTACGCTTACCCTCACGACTTCAATTGGTTCGTCCATACAATCGACCTCCATCATATAGCGACCACGTTCTTGATAGACACGCACGTGTGGGCGATATTTGTAGCGGTACGAGTATCGATATCGTTTCTGCTGCCAGACCTGACCATTCGTGAGTTTGAAGATGGCGGCATCATTGTACCCAGTGAATTCCCCATCTATTTGACTGTGAATTTCTTGTGTCATGTTAGCTTCTGCACAGGGATAGCGTGTTGCAATAAATTGATGAGAAACGGCTCCGCTATTTTTGATTGACGTTGTCTTTCTTCGAGTGGTCGGGGTTGTCGCGGACGTACTTTCTCCCGTTGATTTTCACCACATGATTGCCGGGATGTTTTCCCTGTTCGACCTCTCGGACGATTTCTGTCCGGGGTACGTTCTTTCGCTTCCCAACGTTATAGGTTTCGTTCCTCCCATTGGGACCGTCGTTGTTTCCTCTGATTTTTCCCATGATGTACTCTCCTAACGGCTAATAAATTCATATTACACCCAGACTGCAATTTTGTCTGTGTACAGATTAGTGGATGCGCTTTTTGCCGCCTCGTCACAACCCAGCACCATGTGCCAATGAGCAATTCATGGTGTAGTATTCCTCGCGTCGATATTAGCAAGACGCATTACATCCGCATCATGAATATTCCTGAGGGATGCTGTGGTCATACGTACCACAAACATGAACATGAATTTGACTATACGCCCCAACTAGCACCAGACGGGTCTAGGGCGAGTTTCATCCGTCAGTGGATGCATGACCGCACGGAAGATGAGATCCAGGCCGCAGAAGATAGATTTAGGCGCTATGTGGATGTCGTGCAGCGTATCTACGAGAGCACTCTGACTCCGGAGGAGTTGGAAATGCTTGAGCTAGTGAGGAGAAAGCGGCCTCCAGGACAAACCTCGAACTTTTGGAATTGAAAAAGAGCGCTCGATTGAGCGCTCTTTTCGTGTCCAGACTCAGAAATTTGCCATTTTGGCATCGGTGCTGCCCTTCTCGGAACAAACCTCGAACTTTTTCCGAAAAGACGAGTGTTCTCGGTCAGCAGCTCATCAACATCATTGTACCAAATCTTAAAGCAGAGGAAGCGGCGTACACGGAGCGATTGAGAAACGACGTACGTTGAAACTACATTTTCAAAACCATGTCGTATTTCTCCAAGGCAGCACCAATCTCTTTTTTCCTGTTCGTAATGAATCTCTCAAGAGTTGGATAGGCTTGCCATTGTTGATATATCCACTCGACGTCTCTTTTTGTAAGAATTTTTTCCAACCACAACTTTGTATTAAAACAAACGATGATATGTTCCCAGTAACTATTTGGGTATGTACCTGACTTGTTATGCTCCCCATCATCACGGTACTTCGTTTTAAGCATTTCCAAACACTCAGCGTAACGAGGATGCGCATCTACCCACCAGTGAAGTTGTTCATGGATTAGGACCTGAAGTAGTAATAGCGGCTCTTTGGTTCTGGTGTTTATTGTCAGGATTGGTCGTGAATGCGATATAACTTTACTTTCAATGACGATATTTTCTGTGTAGATGGGAATTGCATATCTCTCAACAAGAGAGTTCACAATGGCAGCAACCTCGAGTTCGGCCGGAATATTATTTTTTGAAGTAGCTTTTAAAGACATACCAATTAAGTGTAGCAAATCTCACGGACAATTCGTACGCACACGGAGCGGTTGCGGAAGATGCTTGAGGAAATGGAAGAGCTGGATGAGTAAGTCCCTAACGTCCCCAATGTCCCTGACGGACTCTTATCAACTCACAGCATCAGCAATTTGCTGTGCCAATTCGGCTGCATTAAGCGCCTCGGTATTTTTCAGACGCAAGAGGGGTATATCTGCGTTCCCGAGAATGCGTTCTACTTCCCTGTCTCGTTCTTTCCTATCGGGACGTTCATGTGTTCGATCGTCAAGTTCAATCGCGAGTTTGGGCGAGATATATGCTTTGTCGCACAGCAAGAAGTCGACGGACTTTCCGTTGATGTGTGCAAAAGCGGCTCTCCAACTCTGTCCTTTTACTTTATTATCAAGAATTGCTGAAAGGTGAACCTGGGCGAAGACGTAGTAGGTTTCACCGACAGCTGCGACGAGCATGTCGTAGCACTCATGCTCAGGACGAGTGAGGAAGAACTGCTTTCGTGTGTAGTGGTATCTCGGCTTGCTCTTTTCCTGAGTATCTCTATCGGCGAAAAGAATTTTCAGTACAGAAATTACGATGGCGACTGTTATGATGGTAACAGCGAGGATGTAGAGACTCATATCAGCCAATTTATGAACTGGGCAATCACAGCAAGTGCGCCAATCAAACTTGCAATTGTTGCAGCCCAGAACCACACAGGATGCTCACGCTTCATGTGCATAATTCTCGTGCGAACAAATTCATTCTCGACTCCGGAAATCTTCACGCGGCCACGAATCTCGGAATCGATGAATTTATTTCCTCTCGACGTTTCTGTGAGCTCAAGTGTTGTGCGATCATTACTCATAAATAAAGTATATCAGACGTCTGGCAACAAACGGGTGGGCCGCTCTTTCAAAAAAGAAGCTAGAAGTCTTCGACCAATGCGAGCTCGTTTCCTTCGCTATCGTAAAAGTATGCAATTTTTCCCCACGGGAATTCCGTAATACTTTGCTCGTCAACGCGTATAGCTTTTGGCCTATCTACCCCCAGGATGAACTGCACACCTTGCTCGGCAAGTGCACGAACTCTGCTCTCTATATGGTCAACGTAGAACTCTACGCTGTGCGTTACACCACCATCGACGTATAAATGAATCTCTGCATCTCCAACAGTGATTGCAGCCCAGTCAGTTTCATATACGCGACATGGCAATCCGAGTGCTTCGGTGTAAAAAGTCACTGCACGTTGTAAATCAGACACGTGTACGTCGATAATAAGTTTCATACGTGACTTACTCATCAATGTGATTTTTGTACTTCTTTTCAATTGCGTTGACGATTTCATCTCCCTTCATCCCCACAATCTCCGCAAGTTTCAGAGTGCTGATGATAGCCTTTGGAATATTCTCCTTGACCGTTTCGATATCCAATTCTCCTCCATGGTCCACATCTTCACTCACTGCTGCAACTTTTCCTGCTGTCTTTGAAAAGTGGAGGGCGGAGTGCCGAACAGCGAAAGCAAGGCGCTTCTCTTCGTTCGCACCTCTTAACTCAGGGTATATCTGCTCATCAAAAACGAAATGTCGCCCTACAAATTCGATGAGCTTATCCAAATCCCTTTTCATTTTCTGAAGTATACCAGATGCACCCAACAAGTTGGGAATGTCGTTTGTGCATGAACAGACTCGAACTTTTCCGACAAAAAAGAGCCCTCAACTGAGCGCTCTTTCTTTTCCGTCCTGAAAATATGCCTTGAAATGGTGTTTGCTGCCGGGCTAGGACTCGAACCTAGATAGCCAGGACCAAAACCTGGAGTCCTACCATTAGACGACCCGGCAATAACGTACAAACGTCAGTGGTGCTACTTATATTTATTGTCCTGGCAGCCAGGACGCTATCGTTCCAATTTGCCTGGAGTCCTACCATTAGACGACCCGGCAAAACTATCAGCAACTGATAGTAGCGGTATCCTAGCAAAAAAGTCCGCTATTGTCCTGTTTTCAGCTCGCCGAGATGTGCGTAGTCATTCCACGCAAGGAGCGTCCACTTTCCCTCTTCGGTGATTTCAAAAAAGGTGATTCCGGTGTTCTCGCTACGCATGCGAAACATGATTGATTCCATAAAAAGTTCGGGCGTAAGATGCTCATGCAGTAAATGGTACCCAACAAATAACTTTGTGAAGAGTCCGTGCGTGGCTAGCGCAATGTGTGTTTCAGATCGTGCGGCAAGTATCTCGCTCGTCTTTTTGACTCGCTCAAGTACTTCATAGAAACCTTCACCTCCGTCGACGGCAACACCAGTACGCCAGCGTGTATCTAGTTCACGATATATTTTCTGTACCGCAGGGTCAGTGAGTGGCTTGTTTGCTGTTTCGCCTACCGGGAATATACGTTCGTGAGCGTGCTCAATTATTTCTACAGGCACGTTGTTTACGCGAGAAATCTCATCAGCGGTATCGTGTGCCCGAATGTACGGCGACGTCATGACGAGCTCAATCGGGATTGTTTTAAATCGTTCAGCCACTATCTTCGCCTGTCGTCGCCCCTCCTCAGTTAGCGGCACTGCGTGCGGATTGTCTTCACGAACACCCGTTTCGTTTGCACGGCTCTTTCCGTGTCGTACAAGATATATGTACTTTTTGCCATCCGTCATACACACTATTCGCCTAATGTTTCAATTAGTGCAATTTCTAAGGGCAGCTGTGCGATGTATGCATGCCCGGTCTCTGCGTAGGCCTTGAGCACCGCAGCAAGTGTTCTTGAGTTCACCTTTGAACCCTCTTGCGCTGCCAATTCTTTAAGAAACGCCAAATCGTCACTATTGAATTGCTCGGCAATATATTTTTCCATAGATGCAGCGTTGCGCAGTAGCATCACCGCACGCATGCGATCGAGCAGTAGCTTTTCGAAAGTAAGGAAATCAACACTTGCGTTCACGGCAGCGGTAATCTGCGTAAGTATCTTTTCTTTGTTTCCTGCTGCTATCGCAGCGAGTAGGTCGTTAATCAGTGCTGCCCGTGGCGCACCGGTCACGGACTCAACTTCACTCCGGGTTATCTTTGCGTCTTTCGAGTACGAGAGCACCTTTTGCAAGATGCCGAGCGCATCGCGGAATGAGCCTTCGGCAAGAATTGCAATGAGCTCAGCGGCGTCGGCATCGAGCTTTGCGCCTTCCCCTTTAGCAACATGCAAAATAGCAGTGGCGAGTACGGCACGAGTTGGCGTATTAAAAGCATATGTTTGGCAACGCGATACAATCGTGTCCGGAAGTTTGTCTATTTCGGTGGTCGCAAGCACGAATATCACATGGCGTGGTGGTTCTTCAAGTGTTTTGAGAAATGCATTAAATGCCTCCTTTGTGAGCATGTGCACCTCGTCGATAATGTACACTTTGTACTTAGACTCGAACGGGAGCGTGTGTACGGACTCGTTCAACTCACGAAAGTCATCAATCTTTCGGTTTGATGCTGCATCCATTTCATACAAGTCTTTTGATGTTGTGCCGAGCTCACTTGCAAGAATACGCGCAATAGTTGTTTTGCCTGTTCCTCGCCCACCTGAAAATAAGTAGGCATGCGCAATGTTTCCTTCTTGTATAGCCTTCTTTAAAACTGTTACGACATGATCTTGTCCAACGACTTCACCGAAGTTCTTAGGGCGATACTTTCGGTACAGTACCGTGTGTTCTATTGGTGTTGCTGTCGGCGTTTTCTTCATGAGTGGTAGTATATCAGATTATACACGAGCACTTTCCAACACTGCTCGAACCTCTGCAGCCGTATTACACTGCATGAGTGCATTTCGTAGCTCCTTTGCGCCGGCAAATCCCTCTATGTAGCTTGAAAAATGCTTACGCATTACTGCAAAGCTCTTAATGCCAACAAACTCTTTCTCAAACAGTTCCGTGTGTTCAATGAGTGCGGCGAGCTTTTCTTCAAGTGTCGGTGCGTAGTCGGTCATCACCCATGGATTGCCAAACATTCCTCGGCCAATCATCACGCCATCTGCTCCACTTTCTGCCGCCCGCTCCCGCGCATGCGCTACATTTTCAACATCACCGTTACCCACAATGAGCGTTTTTTCATTCTGAAATTCTGCAGAATTACAGGATGCGTCTCGAAGTGCAACCGCTTCGCGGATGCAATCCCATCGCGCCGGCACTTTGCTCAGTTCTCGGCGAGTACGTGCGTGTAGTGTTATCACTGCCGGCTTTGTTTCTAAAAGCGTGGGCATCCATTCGTGTAGTTGGTCTTCGTTGTAGCCAATTCGGGTCTTTACTGAAACAGGAAGCTCCCCGGCTCCCTCTTTGGTTGCGTAAATTATTTCTTTCGCAAGTTGTGGATTTTTAATGAGTGCTGAGCCAGCACCCTGCTTTTCTACTGCTTTGTCTGGGCAACCCATATTTATATCAATGCCATCAAAGCCGAGTTCTCGTGCAATACGTGCCGCTTGCTCCATATGCGACGGCGTTGCGCTAAAAATTTGTGCGACAATAGGACGCTCTAACTCAGTGTAGCGAAACTTCGCTCGAAGTTTCTCCTGTCCACGGGCATCAGCAAACACGAGACCATCAGCCGAGGTAAATTCCGTAAAGGTTACGTATGACGCTCCTAAACCCTTACTATGTTTAGCAATAACTGCCCGAAACGCCGCATCGGTGACGTCCTCCATCGGTGCGAGTATAAAAAATGGTTGTGGTAGCTGCTGCCAAAAATGCATCGCACTAGACTAGCATCAGAGCGCCTCGTTGTCAGCAATACTGGATTTTAGTTTATGATACACACGCTCACCAAAGCGCATATCAATGTAAAGCATATCGTCGAGGGCAGCGCGTAAATGATGTGTATCAAGCACAGCCGCAAGATTGAATGCAATGATGCCCAAGTCATCTTCGAGTGCAACCTTCAGCTCCCATCCCGGTTCAATATATACCCGTGCTTCGTCATGCTGAAACGCAAATGAGCGCACGGTAAGACCCAAACTTTCTAACTCAGAGATAAACGTTGTTACGTCGGCGAAGTGTTCAGGGGCTACACGTGTACGCAAGAAGTTTGTTCGTGATTCGGAAACTCCACCGGTAATGAGTAACGTACTGGTACTTGTCGTTGGAATCTCCTCGAAAATGAAACCCCCTCGGTCAAGCAGATAACATGTTCCCGAGACTCCTTCACTGTCGCACCACTGTGCGTATGTATTGCGCTCACGTATGGTGACCTGCACGGCTTGCCGCGTTGGTTGGGATTCAATACGAATAGTGTCAATCTTAGGAAATGCATATGCAATGCTGCGCTCAAGCTCGGCTCGTGGATAGAGCAACACATTCTGACGCGAAAAGAGCCAAGCGAGCGGCTTCTCGGTATTTCTCAGCAACGCCAATTGCACCGCTTGCTCGTGAATATCTTCGACACCCTGCCACTTCCTAAATCAAA
>OBIY01000717.1_pt1 | contig 12021 bp, 8 predicted proteins | sample 1519841 | NCBI WGS metagenome assembly OBIY01 (sample SAMN03019774, study PRJEB22545) | beach sand metagenome | biome: beach; feature: sea beach; material: beach sand | place: USA: Municipal Pensacola Beach, FL | collected 2010-07-30 | depth 30-40 cm m
TGGGTGCCGATCAGCTGGGATGAAGCGCTGGACGAAACCGCCCGTCGCCTGCACGACATTCAGGCACGCCATGGCAAGAACAGTGTGGGCATGTACCTGGGGAACCCCACTGCCCATAATCACGGTGCCTTATTCACCCTGTTGCCGCTGATTAACGCCCTCGGCACCCGCCAGCGTTACAGCGCCACCTCTGCCGACCAGCTGCCCCACCAGCTTGCCACCTGGCAGCTGTTCGGGCACCAGGCCCTGTTTCCCATTCCGGATATCGACCGTACCGACTACTTCATGGTGATTGGCGGCAATCCCATGGCCTCCAATGGCTCCATTATGACCGTGCCGGACATTCGCGGGCGCTTGAAGTCCCTGCAGGAGCGGGGCGGTAAGCTGGTGGTGGTGGACCCCCGCCGTACCGAGACCGCGCGTCTTGCCGATGAGCATGACTTCATTCGACCGGGCTCGGATGTCTATCTGTTGCTGGCGCTGTTGCAGGTCATGTTCGAAGAGCTGCTGGTCGCGCCGGGGCGGCTCACCGATTTTCTCGACGGGCAGGGGACGCTGGCGCGGCTGGTAGAGAACTGGACCCCCGAAAAAGTGGCAGAGGCCACCGGCATGACGGCCGACCGGATTCGCAAACTGGCCCGGGATATCGCCACGGCCCCCCGGGCTGCGATCTACTCCCGTGTCGGGCTGACAACCAGTGCCCACAGCACGCTCAGTGCCTGGCTGGTGTATGTCATCAATATTGTGACCGGCAATCTGGATCGTGAGGGTGGGGTGATGTTCACCAAACCCGCTTTCGATATTGTGGCCTTCGGTGCCCTTGGCGGTGAAACCGGGAGCTTTGACCGCTACCGCAGCCGTGTACACGGTTACCCGGAATTTGGCGGCGAGTTTCCCGTGACCACCCTGGCCGATGAAATGCTCAGCCCGGGTACCGGGCAGATCAAGGCGTTCATCAGCCATGCCGGCAACCCGGTACTGTCTTGCCCGGACGGCAACAAGATGGACAAGGCCCTGTCCGGGTTGGAGTTCATGGTCAGCATCGATCTGTACATCAACGAAACCACCCGCCATGCGGACATCATCTTGCCGCCCACGGGGCAGCTGGAGCATGCCCAGTTCGACCCGATTTTCCAGGCTGTGGCGGTCCGCAATGTGGTCAAATTCAGCGAGCCGCTGGTGGAAAAACCGGAAGGCAGCCTGCACGACTGGGAAATCCTGTTGGGCCTGGCTACCCGGCTTGGCCGTCTCAAGGCAGAAACACGCCGGGAACGCTTCCAGGTGGAGGCCACCGATCGTTTCATGCGCAAGCTCACCGACAGGGGCATCGTCGACCTGGGGTTGCGCCTGGGGCCCTATGGCACTGGCGGACGCAGCATGGCCATTCTGAAGCGGGCTGGGCTGCGTAGCCTGCCGAAACTGGCCTGGAAAGTCCTGCGTGGCAAGCACAAGGGGCTGACCCTGAAAAAAGTACTCGCCCAGCCCCATGGTATTGATCTGGGGCCACTTCAACGCGCCCTGCCTGGGCGGCTCTACACGCGCAGCCAGCGCATTAATCTGGTCCCGCCGTTGTATTTCCGTGCTCTCCAGGGGCTGCCGGTTCCCAAACCCCCGAAAGCGGACGAGATGCTGATGATCGGCCGCCGCCATGTCCGCAGCAACAACTCCTGGCTGCACAACAGTCAGCGGCTGGTGAAAGGCAAAAGCCGCTGCAATATCCTGATTCACCCTCAGGATGCCGAACGACTGGGGGTGGCAGACGGCGACGACCTGACCCTGCGCAGCGAGGTCGGCAGCATTACCCTGCCTGCCTGGGTGAGCGACGACATCATGCCTGGCGTGATCAGTGTTCCGCATGGCTGGGGGCATGATCGCAAAGGGGTGCAAATGGATGTGGCCCGCCGGGCCGGAGGCGCCAGTATCAACGATGTGGTCGGCACGACCCGCGTCGAGGCGGTTACTGCTATGGCTCAGCTGAATGGAATCCCTGTTCAGGTCGAAGCCGCCAGCGCTGCCGTCCCTGAAAAAGCGGCAGGATAGCGATCGCGACTTCCCGCTGATGCCATGTAATGGCGTTCAATGACGGGGTCGTGTCTTCACCTCGCCTTGCCAGCACATGTCGCACTCTTGAGCCAACACTGGAGTTTTGTAATGCGTTGGATACTCATCATTGCGAGTCTGTTTATGCTGCAAGCCTGCCAATCTGTCCCTGAAGATCCGGTGCAAGCCGCGTCTCCCTTTGATCTCGACCGGTTTATGGGTGACTGGTACGTCATCGCCAACATTCCGACCTTGCCCGAAAAAGGGGCCTACAATGCCATGGAAAGCTACCAGCGCGTGGGCCCCAACAAAGTGGCCACCGTGTTTACGTTCAACAAGAACGGCTTCGACGGTGAGTTCAAGCGCATGACACCTACGGGCTTTGTCAGCCCGGACAACCCTGCGATCTGGGGGATGCGGTTCATCTGGCCCTTCAAGGCCGATTTTCGGGTGCTGTACGTGGACGAGCAATACCACTACACCGTTATCGGTCGCCAGAAGCGGGACTACCTGTGGATCATGGCGCGCCAGCCACACATCAGCGATGACAAGCTGGAGGCGTTGAAAGCTGTGGCGGTGCAGCAGGGCTACAGCCTGGAAGAATTGAACCTGGTCCCCCAGCAGCCGCTGGACGCGCGCTGACTTCCGCCCTTCTGCGAGCAAACCGTCTCCCCCGGGACCCTTGCGCAAGAGCGGGATCCTGCGGAGTGGGGCGGGGCCGCACCAAGTCGGGTTTGTCTTCCTGACTCCCTCTCTTTGTCATCCCCCGTGAGCGATGTCCTCTGGCTTTTTACATGTCTGTCTCCTTTTTGAGCAATTCCTCGCCTGTTAGGGCAATTTTGTTACCCAATCGGTTGCAAATCGTTCGCATTACAGTAAACAAACTGTAAAATGCCGCGAATTGTCATATAGATGACAAAAAAATCCGCGCATAATGCGCCCCTTGTCATGCCACAGTCAGGATAGGACGTCCGTGTGAGAGTGCCCCGCCGTGTAAGTTACTGGATAGCCAGCATATTGCTCTCTGGCGTTTCATCCGCCTATGGCGCCACTCCCTGGGTTCCTGTTGGTGACTTGGCCGCACGCCATCACATTGAAGCATTGCAGACGCTAGGTTGCCTTAAAGCGCCGACGTTGAGTTGGCCAATGACCTGGGCTGCGGTGCAACGAGCGCTCCAGCTGAGCCGTCAGCAGTTGTCTGATGCCGAGATTCAGGCCTGCGAGGCCAGTTACCACTACCAATATCTGCAGGCCGGAGAACAACGCGCCCGGAGTATGTCCCGTGGTGTCTCTCTCACGCTGGGGGGCGCCAACCAGGAGCCGCTGTTTACCGCGTTTGCCACCCAGCCTGAAGAGACTTTCACGGGCCAGGCGGCGCTGTATGCGACAGGTCAGCATTGGTCCGGTCGACTGGCTGTCAGCTATGCCGATGGTGATCGTGACGATCAGAACCTGCGCTTCGATGACTCTTATATCGCTGGTGTAATGGGCAACTGGCAACTGGGGGCTGGTGCCATTGACCGGTGGTGGGGACCTGGCTGGCAAAGTTCTCTTGCCCTTTCCAATAATGCTCGTCCTGTGCCAGGGGTCTGGCTTTCGCGCCACATGCTGACCGCCCCGGAAAGCCGGTGGCTCAGTTGGGTGGGGCCTTGGGATTTGCAGTTGATTGCCGGCCAGCTGGAACATGACCGTGCTGTTCCTGATGCCAAAGTGCTGGGTGCGCGTTTCGTATTTCAGCCGCTGGATTCACTGCAGATTGGACTGTCGCGCTTGGCGCAATGGGGGGGAGAAGGGCGACCGCAGGATTTGGGGGCCTTTTGGGATGCGTTTATCGGCAAAGACAATGGCGAAAGCAGCGGCTTTGATGACGATGATGATCCCAGTAACCAGATTGCCGGGTTCGATTTTCGAGTATCGGTGACTCCCTGGGGCGTTCCCGTCGGACTGTATGGCCAGTTCATGGGGGAAGATGAAGCAGGGGGGTTGCCGTCCAAGCTCTCTTCGCTGGCGGGCGTCGATCTTCTGTCCACAATTGGAAAAGGATCGCAGCGCTGGTTCCTGGAAGCCACCGAAACCGTGGCAGGAAGTTGGTTCAGTGACCGCCGTTTCAACACAATGTACGAGCATAGTACCTATAAAAGCGGCTTCCGGAACCATGGCCGGAACATGGCCAGTACCTGGGAAGGAGATGCCCGAGCGGTAACGCTTGGCATACAACAATATTTTCGCAGCAATGTTACCGTCGCCCTGCATTTGACCCAGGCCACCCTCAACCAGGAGGGGGTGATTCGTGCTGAGGTACCAGAGGATGGCAGTCAAATCCTGCAATCTCTCGAAGAGCAGGATGTGACAGTGGCAGAATTTCGAATCGGCCACCCCTTGTTGGGCGGTAACCTGAACTGGCTGTTTTCCGTAAGCGATGACCCCATTGTGACTCCTTTTGAAGAGCGCGAACGCTGGACTGCAGGAGCGCAATGGACCCGGGATTTCGCCTGGTAATTGATGGATATCATGAAGGCTTCAATGAACGCATTGGTTAAAATTTTTCTGGCATTAGGCGTCGCTTTCATCGCGGGCTGTACTGTGGTGCCCGGCGCTTACCACTCGCCGACCCCGGGCTGGTTTCTGGACGAAGACGAAATTGCGGAAGGCGAGCCGCTTCCGGATGTGGTGAAAGTTCATGCTATCGGCACGGCCATTCTCAAGCGGGAGCGTGTACATCCGGTCGACAAAGGCGTGCCGGATGAAATTAACCTTTCTGACGATCAGTACGATTATCAGGTTGGCCCCGGTGATGTGCTGCAGATCACTGTCTGGGACCACCCGGAGCTGACCATCCCTGCAGGCTCTCTGCGTAGCTCGGAAGAATCCGGTAACTGGGTCCACAACGATGGCACCATCTTTTACCCCTATGTGGGCATCATCAACGTGGAAGGTCTCAAAGTCACTGAGATCCGTGACATGATCACGGATCGCCTGTCCCGTTATATCGAAAAGCCCCAGGTGGATGTTTCCGTAGCGGCGTTCCGGCACAAGCGGATCTATGTCACTGGAGAAGTCGATGAGCCAGGCTTGTATCCGGTCACCAATGTGCCTACCCGACTGATCGATGCTATCGGCGAGGCTGGTGGACTGACGCAATCGGCAGACTGGAGCAGCGTGGTACTGACCCGCAACGGCAAGGATTATCGTCTATCGCTACGCGATATCTATCAATACGGCAATACAAGCCAGAACATACTGCTACAGCCCAACGACGTGATCAATGTCAACCCGGTTACCGATGCCAAAGTGTTTGTGTTGGGGGAAGTAGGCAAGGCATCAAGCCTGCAAATGGGGCGCAATGGACTGACTCTGGCAGAAGCACTGGCCGAAAATGGTAGCTTTAGCCAGCAGGAATCCGACGCATCCGGGGTGTTTGTCTTCCGCAAGGCATCATTAGGCGCCGATCACGGTATTGATATTTATCAGCTTAACGCCAAAGACGCAGCGGCACTGGTAATGGCAGACAGCTTTGACCTGCGCGAGAGAGATATCGTGTATGTGACAGCGGCTCCGCTGGTCAAATGGAATAGGGTACTTCGCCTGCTGGTGCCGTCCATGACTACGTTGCTACTCGGTGTCAGAACCGAAGAAATTCTGAGCGAGTAATGGCCATGTTTGATCGGATACTGGTGATTTGTGATGGCAACATCTGCCGAAGTCCCACTGTAGCGGCCATGCTCAAAGGGCTGAAGCCGGAATTGACAATCTCTTCGGCCGGTTTAATCGGTCTGGAAGGGCAAGGCATGGAACCCACCGCCCGAGATGTGGCTGAGCAACACGGTCTGGAATGTGGCCCCCATATTGCACGCAAACTCACCAGTGAAATGTGTCGCGACAGCGACCTGATACTGGTGATGGAAAGCCGCCAGAAAGACAGACTCAGCCAGACATTTCCCGAGGCCAGTGGCAAAGCCTTCCTGCTCACTAACTGGAATGGCAGGCACGATATACCCGACCCTTACAAGCGCGGAAGAGACGCGTTTGAAATAATCTACCCCATGATGGAAGAAGCCACACAGGCGTGGGCGGCAAAGCTGTAACAGTGAAGCGACCAGTGCAGGCTGCAACGAATTTGTAGGCAATAAAGGCTGCATGGCGATCGGGTAAGCGCCTCCTGAACCTGGGCCCCCGGTTATCGTGATTAGCCGGAAACAGGCTCTCTCTGGCAGAAGAAAACGGATTAAACCTGAATGGCAGATAACAGCACCATGACACGAAGGCTTCCGGCCAATACCGGTGACGATGACATTGATTTTCGCTATTTGTTTGGCATCCTGCTGGACAAAAAATGGCTGATTATCATCACGGCACTTTTAGCGCTGGGTTTGGGCGTACTGTATGGGATGCTGGCCACGCCGATATACAAAGGGGACACCCTGCTGCAACTGGAAAAGAAGAGTAGCGGAGTTCCTGGTCTCTCTGAGCTTAACCAGATTTTTTCTGAGGAAGCCTCTGCAGCCGCGGAAATCGAAATTCTGCGCTCTCGCATGGTGCTGGGGGAGGTCATTGAGCAACTGAAAATGAACATCCGGGTATTCCCGGATCGTCCTGCCTATGTGGGTCGTTTCATGGCTCCTGATCCCGCACCCGCGTTTGTTCCCAAACCCCTGTTCGCCGGCTACAGAGACAGTGAGACCTTTGTCACGGTTAGCCGCTTTATGGTGCCGGAACGTTTGCAAGGTCGCGCCTTCACTCTGCGAGAAGAAAACGGCCTGCCAGCCTTGTATATGGGTACCGATCGTGTTGCCTCCGGTCCGGCCGGAGAGCTGCTTCAGAGTGAAGATGGCAGTATTCAGCTGTTGCTTGGCGAGTGGGAGTTCGGTGACGAGCCGCTCACTCTGATCAAGCTGACAGACGTTGCCGCCGTGAACGGTCTGCGTGGTGCTCTGGCCATTCGCGAAGTGGGCAAGACAGGCATGCTGAGTCTGACCATGACCGGACCAAACAAGGAACGCATCAAGGTCACACTGGATGCCATTAGCGAGGCATATCTGCTTCAGAACGTAGCGCGGCGTTCTGCCGAAGCGGAAAATAGTCTTGAGTTCCTGGGGGATCAATTGCCCAAGATCAAAGACAAACTGACCGAATTCGAAGAAAAGCTGAACGCCTACCGTCTGCAAAGCGAATCCGTGGATTTGAGCATGGAAACCCAGTCTGTGCTCCAGCAAAGTGTGGATATTGAAGCCAAGATCAACGATCTGAAGGCGAAAGAAGGTGAGTTGGCCACACGGTTTACCAGGGAGCATCCCGCCTATCAGAGCCTGCTACGGCAAAAAGCCTCGCTGACTGAACAGAAGCGTTCACTTGATAATCAAATCAAGGCTCTGCCAGAAACGCAGCAAGAGATCCTGCGTCTTATGCGGGATGTCGAAGTGACCCAGCAAATCTATATCGGGCTGCTCAACAAGACACAGGAATTACGCATCCTCAAGGCAGGTACCGTGGGGAGCGTTCGTATTATCGACAAGGCACTGGTACAGCCCAATGCCATTAAGCCCCAAAAAGGTATCATCGCGGTGATGTCTGCGTTACTTGGCGCGATTGGTTCTGCCGGGCTGGTCCTGGTGCTGGCGCTCCTGAAGAAAGGCATTGAGTCGCCGGATAAACTTGAGGAGCAGGGAGTTTCGGTTTACGCCACCATTCCCTTGTCGGAAAAACAGGTCAAGACGAATCGTTTAACAGATCTGAAAAAACGCCGTTCACGCAAGGTGAACGCTGCGGGAGTTCCGATCCCCTTGCTGGCTCAGGATGACCCCACAGATCTGGCGATTGAAGCGTTACGAAGCCTGCGTACCAGTCTGCACTTCGCCATGATGGATGCGGATAACAAGATTCTCATGATTACAGGCCCGAGCCCGTCAGTGGGCAAGTCCTTCGTGTCGGCCAATTTGGGCGCGGTGCTGGCCCAGACTGGACAGCGGGTATTAGTCATTGATGCCGATATGCGTAAAGGCCACCTTCACCGCTATCTTCAGTCAAATAACAACCTGGGTTTGTCAGCGTATCTTTCTGGTCAGTGCACGAAAGAAGACATCATTCAGTCATCAGGTATCGATAAACTGGACTTTATTTCTCGTGGCAAGGCCCCGCCGAACCCTTCGGAGTTGCTGATGCATGAGCGTTTCCAATCCCTGATGCACTCGCTCAGTGACGACTATGACCTGATTCTGGTGGATACTCCGCCCATTCTGGCTGTTACGGATGCGGCAATTGTCGGGCAGCTGGCCGGCAGCAGCTTGTTGGTCACGCGGTTCGGTGTGAATTCGGTAAAGGAAGTGGATGCAGCGCTCACTCGCTTTGCGCAAAACAATGTGGAAATCAAAGGCGCCATCCTCAACTGTATGGAGCGACGCGCCAGCAATGAATATGGTTACTACGCGTATGAGTACGGCAAAAGCAACGATTAACGCAAGGCTGCTGTGAGCGATGAGCTGCAAGGTTCAAGCCACAAGTAAAGGCAGCAGCGGCAGCGCCAGAACGAAGCGAAAGACGAAATGCAGGAGTGCCGCTTGAGCGAACCGCCGCAGGCTGAGCACGAGGGCACAGGGCCGCTGGCAGCAGGGGTAAAGACAATCCCTTCGTCGCTCATACCCTGATGAGCGCAAGAGCGAGACTCCTGCAGAAAGGTTAAGGCCCAAAAAGCCAACACAAACAGATTATACAAACCGGCACATCACCGGACAGGAAGACCAAATGGATCTGGCAAACATCAAACTGGCCATCATCGGCCTGGGTTACGTGGGATTACCCCTCGCCGTGGAATTCGGCAAGCACCGCCCTGTGGTTGGCTTCGACATTAACCAGCCCCGCATCGATGCCCTGAACGCAGGCCACGATGCCACCCTGGAAGTGGACGACGTGGAACTGGCCAGCGCCACACAGCTTTCGTTCAGTGCAGATGCTGCCGCCCTGAACGACTGTAACGTCTACATCGTCACTGTGCCCACCCCCATTGATGAACACAAGCGCCCAGACCTCACGCCCCTGATCAAGGCTTCCGAAACGATCGGCAAGACCCTGAAACAGGGCGACATCGTCATTTACGAATCCACCGTCTACCCCGGTGCCACCGAAGAAGACTGCGTACCCGTACTGGAAAAAGTCTCCGGCCTCACCTTCAACAAGGACTTTTTCGCAGGCTATAGCCCGGAGCGCATCAATCCGGGCGACAAGGAGCACCGCGTCACCACCATTACCAAGGTGACCTCCGGCTCCACCCCGGAAATCGCTGAAACCGTAGACAGCCTCTATCGCTCCATTATTACTGCAGGGACTCACAAGGCCTCCAGTATTCGTGTAGCGGAAGCCGCCAAAGTAATCGAGAATACCCAGCGCGACCTGAACATCGCCCTGATCAATGAGCTCTCGATGATCTTCAGTCGTATGGGTATCGACACCGAAGAAGTGCTTCAGGCTGCGGGCACCAAATGGAACTTCCTGCCGTTTCGCCCCGGCCTTGTGGGTGGTCACTGTATCGGCGTCGATCCCTATTATCTTACCCACAAGGCCCAGGCCATAGGCTACCACCCGGAAATCATCCTCTCCGGCCGTCGTATCAACGATGGCATGGGTCGCCATGTGGCCAGCGAACTGGTCAAGGCCATGCTGGCTCGCAGCATTCAGGTGAACGGTTCCCGTGTATTGGTGATGGGGCTGACCTTCAAGGAAAACTGCCCAGACCTGCGTAACACTCGTGTTGTGGACGTGGTTCGGGAACTGCAGGACTACAACATTGCTGTAGATGTACACGACCCCTGGATCAACGCCGCCGAGTCGGAGCACGAATACGGTATTACCCCGGTGGCAAAACCCGAGCAAGGTGCCTACGACGCCATCCTTCTGGCGGTCGGCCATAACCAATTCAAAGCCATGGGGGCCCAGGACATCCGAGGTTACGGCAAACCGGACCACATCCTCTACGACCTGAAATACACCCTCCCCAAAGAGGAAGTAGACCTACGGTTATAAAGGCAGCTGTGCGCTTTGAGCTATGAGCTGCGAGGAAAAGACAAAATCCTTTTGGGCTGCTCCCGCAGGAGCCTGCCTGCAGGCGAAGCTTCACCGTAGGAGCGGTCGTCCGACCGCGAAACGGCTGCTGCCGCAACACATCGCGGTGGAACCATCGCTCCTGCAAAAGGCACACAGCAGGCCCCCTGTAGGAGCTCAACTCGTTAAGCGAACCGCCGAAGGCGGGTCCTGAAGGGCAGAACAAACAGCGCGAAGCCCTGTTTTGGGTTTCTTCATAGCTCAAAGCTGGCAGCTAGATAACGAACAAACGACAAACGGAACCACCATGACAACCTGCTACGAACAAATACAGCAAGACCTCAAGGCCAACCCCAAAACCTGGCTTATCACCGGCGTAGCAGGCTTCATCGGCTCCAACCTGCTGGAAACCCTCCTGCTGCTCGACCAGGCCGTCATCGGGCTGGACAACTTCGCCACCGGTCACCAGCACAACCTGGACGAAGTCCAACAAACTGTCACCGCCGACCAATGGGCCCGCTTTGCCTTCATCGAAGGCGACATCCGTAACCTGGAAGACTGCAAGAAAGCCACCAGCGGTGCAGACTACGTCCTGCACCAGGCTGCCCTCGGCTCCGTACCCCGTTCCATCGAAGATCCTATCACCACCAACCAGGCTAATATTGACGGTTTCCTGAACATGCTGGTGGCCGCCAAGGACGAAGGCGTACAAAGCTTCACCTACGCCGCCTCAAGCTCCACCTACGGCGACCACCCGGGCTTGCCGAAAGTGGAAGACAAGATCGGCAAGCCCCTCTCTCCCTACGCCGTCACCAAATATGTTAACGAGCTGTACGCCGATGTCTTCGCCCGCACCTACGGTTTTAACACCATCGGCCTGCGCTATTTCAATGTGTTCGGCAAACGGCAAGACCCCAATGGGGCTTACGCCGCCGTCATACCCAAATGGACCGCCGCCATGATCAAGGGCGAAGACGTGTTCATCAATGGCGATGGGGAAACCAGCCGTGATTTTTGTTTTATCGAAAATGTGGTGCAGATCAACATCCTTGCCGCCACCGCGGAAGCGGAGGCCCAAAACCAGGTGTACAACGTAGCCCTGGGTGACAGAACTACCCTTAACACCCTGTTCGATGCCCTGAAAACGGCATTGCATGAGTGCGGCACCCAGTTCGACAAAGCCCCCAATTACCGCGACTTCCGCGCCGGTGACGTGCGTCACTCCCAGGCCGACATCAGCAAGGCGCAAGACCTGCTCGGTTATGAACCCCAGTTCCGCATCTATGACGGCATCGGCAAGGCCATGCCTTGGTATGTAAAAACGCTGCAAGCATGAGAGAAAGCATGAAGATTCTGGTCACCGGCGGCGCCGGCTTTATCGGCTCAGCAGTTATTCGTCACATCATCGATAACACAGACGACAGTGTCGTTAATGTGGATAAGCTCACTTACGCAGGCAATCTGGAAAGCCTGACCAGCGTGAGCGACAGCTCGCGTTATGCCTTTGAGCAGGTGGATATTTGCGACCGCCAAGGCATGGATGAGGTATTAAAGCGTCACCAGCCGGATGCCATCATGCACCTGGCCGCAGAAAGCCATGTGGACCGCTCCATCGATGGCCCGGCAGCTTTTATGGAAACCAACATCATCGGGACCTACACCTTGCTGGAAGCAACACGCCAATACTGGCTGGCCATGGAGGCAGACGAACAAGCCGCCTTCCGCTTCCACCATATCTCCACCGATGAAGTTTACGGCGATCTCGAAGGCCCGGAAGACCTGTTCACCGAAATCACCCCTTACGCCCCCAGCTCGCCGTACTCGGCCAGTAAGGCCAGTTCTGATCATCTGGTGCGTGCCTGGCTGCGTACCTATGGTCTGCCGACGCTGATCACCAATTGCTCCAACAATTACGGCCCCTGCCACTTCCCGTTGTAGGTCTCCCCTACT
>OBIY01000719.1_pt1 | contig 12014 bp, 11 predicted proteins | sample 1519841 | NCBI WGS metagenome assembly OBIY01 (sample SAMN03019774, study PRJEB22545) | beach sand metagenome | biome: beach; feature: sea beach; material: beach sand | place: USA: Municipal Pensacola Beach, FL | collected 2010-07-30 | depth 30-40 cm m
TTTACAAAGAAGATGGCTCGTGGCAGCGTCAACCGCTGTGGCTGTTAGTGCAGGAGAAGTGCTGTTTACAGGAGCATAGGCAGAACGATAACCGGCAGGAGAAGGGATGATATTTTCACCATCAACAATCATTCCCGGTGCGGCTTCGTCAATATCCGGGTGATACCCTTCAAACCGCTTAAACATTAGAACCTCGTTTTAGTGACCGCTCCTCTAGCCACTTTTCCTGAGTCCTTTGATTTCAAACGGTTATATTCTTTTTCCGCCATATATTCCATGTACTTCGCATCATTTGGATTGCGAAGGCGGTGTAGGAATACCAACCCTTTAGCATGTGACCGTATTAGCGGTTCAGCATCTGTCATCCATGCGTTCGTAGCCGTAGAAGTCGCTGACGCAGATACCTCGGTGAGTTGAACCTGATAACTAAGGTGGACCGAATAAGCCTGATCTGGAACGGGATACAGTCGCATACCACCCTGATAAAGAGCATAATCATACGGTGGGCCGGTGCTGTTCCCATTGTCAGTGCTGGTCATCCATTCGTAAGACTGCTGGCTTAGTGGGTATCGACTCCCACCCTGGTCAAGCTCTGCTCGATCAACACTGAGCAAGCCAGCTGGCAACGATGACAAATAGGGATCGTTTGCGGTAGTGATTACAACCGATGATGTTTCGTTGAAGGAAAATCGTTCGTTCTCGTAATAGCGGATAGAATCAACAATGGCTTCCTTGATTTCAGTCGTCAGGTTATCCCGCCGAAGCTCCCGCCCCATGCGTTCGACCATTGTTCCAAAATCACGTCCGTCTGCCATTACAGTGTTTCTCGTGCAAATAAATTCCTCGTGTGACTATCTTGCCACACTTTTTGCATGATTTCCCCTTTTCCTTTTCAGGAACCGGATTGGGTTTCTGATTAACTGACCTACGCCGCATTGCCTTTCTCCGCCATAATCCTGTCGAAAAATTGATTGAAGGTTTCGCCATCCTCCCCATTTTCAAGGTAATCATGGTGTGCAAAAACTCTCCGCTTATGAACCGACCTCCCCATTAGCGCATCCCACGGAATAATCGACATGGTTTGATTGAACCAGTGCCTCCACAATTCCGCGTGTTCCACCATTTCGGTTTCAGGGAAGCAGGGCGACCCCGCAGTGAAGTGAATTAGCTTCGCATCAGGGTTCGGATCATCGTAAAGGACAAGGTGATTCCACTCCGAAGGAATTGTCCCTCTGTTCTTCGTCCACTTCACTTGATGAAGCGGAATATCGCAGTTTTCGACAAATACAGGCGTCAGTTTCTTGTTATCCGGGTGGGCGCAGTTGAAAAGCATCAAAGAAGCTCTCTCGAACCCGTGAGGCGTGTCGATTGTCATAACGGCGTAATCATCATCCGCCAGGTCAAACAATTCGCTTATATCCGCGTTCAGGATCATGTCAGCATCCATGAACAACGCCCACCCTTCATAGTCGCACAGCCACGGCACAAGGAATCGAGAGAATGTGAAAGGGGTTAATCCCTGCCTTGTAATTGGCAGCGAATCGAGAATTAGGGGAGTAACTGATATAGGCCGCTTTTTGGCCTGAGCCATCAGTGAAAGGTTTAGGACCGAGAAAGTTACCGGCTGGCGATGGTCATATCCTACAAACACCCTATCCATTAGTCATTCTCCTGAAGGCTTCGCCCATTTCGTCCGGTCGCCATTGTGCATAGGCCAGATTATTAGCCCATTGCTGGCGATCAACCATTCGATTGATCATGCTGAACCCACCCGGAAGCGGGGCACACCCGTTGATATACCCATCTACCAACGAGTTTGAATTATAAGCAACCACATATCTAGCCTGTTCAAGCGCTTCCTCAATGGTGGTTTCTATTGATCTTTTTACCCCTGATACTTTGTAATCAAACAGTGGGTGAGGCCGGTATCTGCCATGCTCTCCATATTTATCAATCGCTTTATATAGCCACTCTATGTAATTCACGCCACTTAAACTGGCATCCCACGGGACTTGGCCGCAAATAAGATGGTCGCCTTTTTCCTTCATCGGCTTCAATTCAACGCCAAGCGCATCCCACCGATCAGACGGACAGCCGATGTTCTTGTGGTCGCCATACCCGTTAATCCCATCAAGCCCGACTGAGTAGTATGAATCTTTATCGTCGCCGCGTTTCACATAACCCGAATCAATTACTATTACCTTCCTATCTTTCAACTGCTGCCTGGCAATCACCGAAGCCCTGAAGTAAGAAGCCTTAATAGCCGCTTTGTAAACGCCAAACACCACTGCCACATCGGATTCTTCGTATTCTCTGCACAGCTTTGACCCTGGCACTTGTTCGTGCATCGCCTTCAAAACGTAATCATGAACAGGATTGCCGTCCAGATAAATTCTAACGCTCACAAACCACCCCCAAAGTCATGCCGTCATCGCCTGGCCGCATCTTCGCACCTTCCAGATCCCAAGCGTCGTACTGAGTGAACCATCTTTTCCTTCCCGGCATCAGCGCATCAAACTCTGATTTTGTGTAGTGCCTCAAGTGAAACGGATGGCTCTCTTTAGAAAATGGCACTACATCCTCATTTGGCACAGTACCAACAATAATCGGAGATTCAATTCGATCAATCCACGATTCATCAACGTGCTCGATAGTTTCAATCGACACCACGGCATCATATTTCGCCAGCGGCACAGTCAGAATATCGCCTAACGTGTGAATGATATGAGGGTGGTTGTAGTACATCTTTGCCCATGCAATAGCTTCAAGAGACACATCAATCGCATGAACCTTGAACCCTGCATTGGCCAGCATATAACTCCCATATCCAGCGCCACAGGCTGCATCAAGCACTGTCGATACGCCTATTCGTTTCAGTTCTCGAATAGCCCATAAATACCGTTCAAGGTGGTTCGGCTTGTTTTTGTTCAGGGTCTTACGCATTTGGCGTTCGCCGGTCATTTTCACATCCATTCTAGTTCCAGTATGGTTTCAATTACTTTTGCTACGGTGATTTTGTCCATTGCATCAAAGCAGTGATCGCAATGCGCTTTCATTCCGCAGTGATCATCTCCGTAATCTATGTTGATGTGCTTCTCATAGCCGAGCATTTCTGAAGGGGCCAGACCACCCCACAAAACGACAGCAGGAACATCAAGCGCGGCAGACGCATGGTGAAGCCCTCCATCAGTCCCAATAAATCCTTTCGAGCCAGCAAGGACCGCTACGGCTTCCATGAATGAGCCTGTTTCAATGCGTTCCACACCGGATAGCCAAGGCCCGTTACCTAACTGCACAAAATCAATTTCTACGGTATCGACCACTTCTTGCCAGCGCTCCCAAAACCATGCTTTGTTCTGCCCGGTGACTGTTCCCTTTACGTTTGGCTCGATAACTATTTTGCCTTTTGCTCTATCGTCATACGCAGGGTAAATCTCTCCCGGCACCGCTTTGAAGTTGGGATTCCAGATAAAACGTTCTTTGGTTTGTCCGAGGATATACGGACGATTGCCAGGCTTATTGTCGAATGGGATGAATGGTTCGTTTACTCTTGCAAAACAGGGATTTCTTTCCCAGACAGGCGACCAATAATCTGTCGGTCGAACCTTTTGCCCTGTTGCCTCGTATATGGCTCTGGCCTGAACGGTAGCCATAATGTCGTCTCCCATGCCCATTAGGAGAGTGTTCTTGTTAATTCAGCGTGGACCCGCTGTGCTACTTCCTTCCATGAATCAGTTTGATGAAATTGTCTTACCGAAGGATGCCAGATCATTTTTTCGCCTCTTTGAAACTTCCATGGTGCCGACTTCGGTGTTAAACACCATGTAGGAACATCTAAAGCACCCGCAAGGTGTACATTCGTCTGAATGACAGAAACGACTATATCACAAGCTGAAATCAGTGCTGCCAGGTCGTCCAAGTCCTCAATGGCTGCTTCATCGTGGAACAGATCGTGGTCAATGGTCTCCTCAAAAACATTCCCATATTGCAGGGATATGTACTGAACCCGATCAATAGATGGTGGCATGAAATCAGTTAATGGCATGGATCTTTTGAACCCACCTGTCTTTTGAACCCCGCCGCGCCAGGATAGCCCTACGAGCTTCTGCCCCGGAAACTGATCTTTCCAATACTGCACCCTTTCAGAATCGGCCTTTAGATACCCCTTCGTCGGGAAGTCAGCATCCTTTTTCCTGTAGAACTGCTGCAAGGTGCCTATCGCAGAATGGTAGTCAATATCCCTGTCGTCCCATCTTGCGCGGTTTTGGGATTTTCGGCTACCTACCACCTCAATATCAGGGAATGACCGCTTATACAGGCTCTCAAGGCGAGGATGGCATTCAAATATCACATGCCCGGCGTCTTTCTTCAGGTCATTAAGCGCCCCTGCAAACAGGATTTCATCGCCCAGACCTTGTTCGCCCCATACGAGAATTGTCTTGTCAGTTAAATCTTCGCCGTTATAGTCCTCGATCTCATGGACCACCGAGGCCATTCCGCGTTCTTTGGCGTTAAATCCCTGGTCGAATCCTTCCCATCCAGACCAGTCACCGAGGCCAAGTTTGGCGATTCCCCGGTTCCATAGTGAATCAACGTGATCAGGCTTGGCCTTTATTGATTTGTCTAGAATTTCAATGGCTTTTTCTAACTCTCCGTTCTCGATATAACTGGAGGCTAGATTTGAGTATAAAGCGCATAATTCAGGATCTTCTAATCCCCAAATATCAATAGCTTCGCCACCGACATTGATGCCTTCTTCAAAATTGCCGATTTTTCGCAAGGCCATAATGAGATTGCTATAGGCCATTTTTTTAGGAACATCGAGCGATGCCCTTAGATATTTTTCTGCCCTTCCGTACTGCTCCGCTTGAACATACATCGTACCAAGGAGCATATCTCTTTGAGACGACCGAGGGGCTGCAAGATACAGCCCCTCAGCCCGGTCTAACTCACCTTTAAGGTGGATTTGATATATCTGGTCTAGTGACTTAGTTGTCATACGTTACCGTAATGATAGCCTGCATCACGTTAGCAACACCCGTGGCGCTGCCTCCGACCAGTACATCCACGGTATCCGAAGCGGTGTACTCATAGCCAAGATTGACGATTGGCGATGCCAATGTCGATCCGGCAGCAGTCGCAGCAAGATACCGATCAGGGTCAAGACCATCACCAAGCGCAACGGTCAGTTCGCCATCAGTCGATTTCAACTGATAGCCGGTAACAACCGCGCCTGGTTCCACCTTCATCATCTGGATAACATCACCAGCTGATAGGGTAGCAGTGGTAGTGTAAGTGCAAACTTCAGTTACCGAACCGGCGTGTAAATACCGGGCAGAAACCGCAGCCTGCGCCTTGTCGCTTTTCAAGGTAGCCATATCAGCGCCTCCTATGCAGCAGTAGCGTAAGTGGGAAGGACGATACAGCCAAACGACTCAGAATTGAAGATCGTTCGCTTCACCCCAAAAACCGACCCGGCAGATACGCCAAGCTGATTCTGGAAGTCAAACAACTCCTCAACCCATGTCATCTGGTTCGGCCCATGATCCCGACCAAAAGCAATACAGGCAGATTGAGCACCTGCGAAGATCGCCCGGCGAGTATTGGCCACCGTAGAGGTGCCATTAACCCCCAACGGAATCCTGTTGTTTTTCTTCAACACAACTCCATTGTAAACACCAAGCGCCCCGGTAAAGATCGGGTTATCAGACACCCGACCACCCTGCATGGCGGCTTTCTGAATATCCAGCCATTGCCCGGTATCCGTACTGGTACGCACCGAAGTTACCTGCGATGGGTGCATATACAGCACATAATGAGGCTGACCGCCCACCATAACAGGCCGGATAGGAACAGACAGAGTTTCCGCCTTCTCTACCAGCGAATCAATGAGCGTAAGGCTCATGGTATCGGCAGCAGACAGGGTGGCATCCGAGGATTTACTGTTAGGCCGGAACTCGTGATTCGAGTCGGTGGCCGTAACCGCCTGGTTCCCGGTATAGCGGGTATCGGTCTGGGCAGTGTTGCCGGACAACTGATTGATGATCGACGTATCAAAACGATCAGCCCACCAATCCTGCAAGCCAATACGGGCCTCGTTACGAACCGAGAACGGAATACGCTGTTCGGACATATTGCCTTTTGAGCGAACCGCGTGGCGAAGCTGATTGATCACAACGTCATCAGTATAGGTAATCAGTGCTTCTTCCTGCCCTTCAAGGGTGGAATCGCCCTGGATACCTTCGCCAGACAACTGCATCCGCAGAATAGTACGAATACGGTCGCCTGCGCCTTTAGAAGTGTCATCCATCAGCTGAATGATCGAGCCGGAACCCGATCCAATGTCAGCGGCCATGGTCGTGTTGTTCAACGCCTCGCGGAACAGCTTTTTCGACCATAGCTTGACAGCTTCGGAGTCATTGACCCCATAACTGGTAGTAGCCATGTTAATTTACCTTTTAATCAAAAAAACAAGATATACGCGACCTTGGAACGCGAAACCTGACAGATAACCCCCTACCAGTACGGGGAAACCGTTTTAAGTCCGGGTGACTTAACTAGCAAGCCTCTCGAAATCGGCATCGCTTAATTTGTCAAAATCGGCATCACTCATTTGATTCGCCGCTTCGATTGTTAATTCATCTGTGCCGGTCTGACCAGGCATCGAAGCCAGGTTAGAGGCATTTTCCTGAGCCTTCGCCAACTGCTTCAATGATTGGTTACCAGTCACCTGTGCTTCTTTCCCTTTCCAACCCATGCTCTGAGAAAGCGCATAAGCCACCGCAGCAGGATTCTTGCCGGATTGTATAGCATTTTGTGTTAGCCATGCCAATTCGTCATTCACGGCCTTCTGAGCATGCTCAGGCGGCATTCCGATGATCGCATGTTGGGCTGCGCGGGTCTGCTGCAAATGCTTGATTGCTTCGTGGTAATCAGGGTTTTCAGCAGCAAAGGCTTTCTCAATGTTGTCAATGTACTGCCGGGCGTCATTAGCCCGCTGATTCTCCTGTGCCTGCCCCATCTGTGCGGCAAGTTCCTTGATCTTCTCCTGAGTCAACTCGCCCTGTTTCTGAAGAAACCCCACTGGATCTTCGTTAATGTCAGGGATCGGCTCAGGCGGGGTTTGAAGCGCATCCAATTGAGCCTGCAACTCGTCCATCTGTTGCCGCGTTGATTTAAGCTCATTGCGCGTTTCGAGGAACGTAGCCAGTGGAACATGCTGCGGAGTTTCCTGTGGCGGTTCCTGCGGGACTTCTACCGGCGTGGTTTCTGCCGCGACCTCCTCTTTTTCTTCAACAGGCGCTTCTTCATAAGCGACTTCGCTTTCTGCTTCTTGCTGCATAGCTTCGAACTCTGCATCAAGATTCTCGGTCTGGTCGTTCATTGTCGTCCTCGCTTAGTGCCTCTACAAGTGCTTGCAGAGCTTTGATTTCGTTGGCTCCTCGACTTATCTCATTCGATTCACCAACCCCTTTGGCATCAGCAAGAGCCTTCATTGCCTGCGCCCTGAGCTTTTCAATTTCTGCCTCTTTAGACTGCATTTCAAGCATCGCCATTTTCTTCTGTTCAGGCGACTGCTGTGCTTTTTGCTGATAGAACTTTTTGACCTTCGTAATAACCGATGCTGGTAATGGCACAAAATCAATAATATCTGGCGGAATCGGCAGACCGGCTTTGACCATTGCGGGAAGGACAAGCTGAAACCCCTTCCAGACTTCTTCCTTCATGTTTGCCGAAGTCGGAGACTGATCCACAATCACATCGTATCGCTCGAACGCCTTGTCTCTTTTGTACTCAACAAACCGTTCTTCACCCACTACACGAACCATTGTTTTGTCAGGAATGTAATAGCGTATGAAGTGAAGCATTATCCGACCCTGTGCTTTTCGATAATACCGCAGCGAGTCGAAAAATGTAGACAGTATCGTTAGCCCCTGTTTGATACGGGATGTTTCCACCACCCCGGCTTGTTGCCGGTCAGCCATCCCTAAGACTTCGAGATTCACTCCTGATACGTCCCTTGTGGCCCCCATAGCAACCTGCATTAAGCGATCAAGCCCCTGCGGGTAAGATGATTTCCCTCTTTCCTGTACCTTCCCGTTCTGGAGCGCCCCAGGGTTCATTTTGATGATCTTGTCCGGTTTCGCCCAATCCTCTTCGGCGCGACGAATATCCTCAAACGCATCACCCTCTGCCAGCAATCCGCCTTTTGCGTTGGAATTGATAATGTCCTGAATCTGCGAGAAGAACTTGTTTGACCACCTGGCCGGGTCTTTCATCGGCCTGACAAGCCCAAACCACTGTTTTGATTCAAGCGCACGTTTCCCGGTCATAAAGTTATATGTGAACCCCGGAATAATGTCATCTTCATCCATTGCATGAAGGGCTGACTTTTTCAGTACCGTAGCTCCGGCGATTGTGGCCGTGAAATACTCTTTTCGAGTCTGCCTTAATACCTGATATTCCTGCATTTCAATCTGGTCTTTAACCGCTCGATATTGGCTCTCGGTCAGTTCTTCAATCCCTTCGGGGCCGTTTACGCGATAAATAGGTCGTCTTTCTACCCACTGGAAATCCGCCACGGCTCCCATTTCGACATTGACCTTGCCGCCCTGATCTTCTCTATACCAATCAGCAGAATCGGCATGATGGGGCGACTGTCGTTCGTCTAGCTGGAAACCAGACGACCAATCAATGCGTTTTTTAGGCCACCGTTCTTTGATCCTTGCCTTTGGGACCATGCGTACCCGCATTACCCATTCGGCATCCATCATATTGCGCTTGTAAGAGTTCCAGTCCCAATACATTTCAAGCGGGGGAATACGGTCAATGCGTATCTGTCCGTCTTTCTCAGAGTCGAAGTCGATCCTTGTTTCCGTCACACCTACGCCACAAATAAGCATGTCCTGAAATGCGTCTGATTCTTCATCCTCGGCATCGCACTCGTCTCTTACCCACCGGCAAACCCCGGTTAGCATTTCGTTAGGTGGGCCATCGTCCGGGGTGCGCTGGAGAAATCGCGTTTCATGTCGATTGTTGCGTTCTGACCCTGTTACAGCATCTATCGTCGGGGCAACGCGGTTAAACGTCACAATCGGGCGCTTATTCTCCTCAAGGTACATTTTGTCCTCAGACGACCACTGATCGCCTTCATAGAACATATAGTCCTCACGCGCTTCTGCTCTCCAATCTGATGTTTTAGTTTTAGACTCCTTAAACAGATCGTGAGCGTGTTTAACAATCTGAGAGTTTTTGTTGTAAATGAGCATTAAAGTTAGCCAGCCTTCTTCACTGCTTCTCTGAACGGATTTCCAATTCTATAACTTGTTAATGGGGGTTGTATTGCTCCAACCCCGACGATCCCCCTGGATATATGATCACTACCATAGGGCGCAACATTGGCAATACCTCTTGATATATGATCATTCCCATAGGGCTTAATGTTGCTTGCTACTATTTCTCCGCCCACGTTCTGCGTATCTTCGATAACAAGTTTGCCGGTATTTATCGCATTTTGAAGAAGCTGTTTCCTGAACGGCGATGCCCGGTTATAGGCGCTCCTGCTGATCGTGACGGCTTGGGGGGAGCCGTGGGATGAAGGCTCATAATCCGCGACGTTTCCCTCGGTAAATGTCCCTGGCGCATAAACAGCAGGTCTTTCTTCTGCATCCCCTCCGGTGGGGCCGGATAGCGCTCCACCTATCAGCCCAACAACACCGGGAACGGAAGAAGCTATCGACAAATAATCCTGCAATGTTTCAGGCTTTCCTGCTTTGATGGCATCCCCGATTTTTGAACTCAATGACGGCTCGGATGGCCCGGTAAATACGTCCTCCGGTTTCACAGTAAAGTCTGGGGCATCAAACGTCACATCAGGAATTTGCCCCGGAACGTATGGGACAGCAGGGATGGTCAGCCCCAGTGTTTCTGGAGAAGTGAAGTTGGTCAAAGCATCTTCAAGACTCGGACTGCCAAGGCTGAGATTTGGCAGTGAATCAAAATCAGGCGGGGTGAACGAGGCATCAAGTCCTTCTAACGGATTTGGCAGCTCACCTACGCTTGTTGCCTGATCTACGCTTGGCGTCTGACCTCCAACTCCACCTGGCGACCGGATAAAGTCAGGAATAACCGGGTCGAGGAAGTTTAAGACTCCCTGTCCTGCGTTGTAGATGCCTTGTGAAAGCGTGGAACCAAAACCGGATTCAATAGGCGCTTTTAATGACCCTCCAGCAAATCCTAATGCTGCGCCTTTTAGTGCGTCTGTTAAATCCCCGCCAACCGCTATCCCTCCTGCTCCTCCTAATGCCGCTCCAGTCAAGGCAGGGCTTAAAGGACTTATGCCGGGCGCGATTGGGGCGGTAAAAAGCAGCGAATTTGATATTGTATTCGTCAGACTTGGTTTATTACTTTCAGCTAAAGAACCGGCTTCAGAAGATACAAGGATGTTTTCAGCCTCCTGAAGAAGCCTGTCATCAATTTTGTTCAGCCCACGGTCGTCAATTGCCCATGCAAGCAGCGTATCATTTTGACCGCCCTTCTTTATCTCCACATCCGACAGGCTCCCGCCAACACCACGGGATGCGATCAGTTCAGCTAACGATTTTTCCTTTTTCGGGCTTTGGGTTTTGGTCGTTCTAACCGCTCTCTTGCCCTGTTTGGTGACAACAGTAGTTCCAGCTTTTTCGAGCTTATAGTCTCTTGCTGCTGCGGGATTAGCCATGCTAAGCAGCCATCCAAGAAGTAGAGCTGCCAGGCCGATTCTGATAGCGCGGTGGTCGAACAATCTCTTCATCGTCATCGAGTCCCCCTTGAGGCCAGTAAGTTTGAAAATCTTTGTCAACAATGCGCGAAATCGCGTCCAGCATGTCGTCGTGGGTTCCTACCGGGAATCCCATGAACTCTTTTTCAACAAAATCTCTCACTAGATCGCTCTTTTTGCCTTCGTAGTCGGAATAATAGAGCATTTCCGGCAGATAGAAGCGCCCTTGTTCGAAAATCGGCACCAATTTACGAATTCTATCCTCTTTTTTGGTCTGACCACCAAGCGGGGTGATGGAAAAGCGGTAATTTTGCTCATTCATCACCGATTCCATGTACTCAATGTCCGACTGCATCCCGTATTTTTCATACCCCACGCCTTTTGGCTTGTGTTTCCGGTGCAGTTCAAACAGTTTGGCCGCTCGTTCGGTCAGATTCAGCCGATCTCGGATCATATCGACCAGATAGTAGTTCTGATCCGCCCCTAGCCCGACAACTGCCATGACGGTGTAATCAGAGGTCTTTTTCTTCTCGTTTGCCGGGTCAATGAGGATGTATTTGTTCATCGTCCCGCCTGAATTGTAGTAATACTTCAGCCAATCGCGGTCAAAGCCTTGAATCGAGTCGGCCACGGGATTCTGTAGCTGCTGACAGGAGAAAATATAGGGGCCAAGCTCTTTTCGTTTCTCGGCTAATTGTTCTTCAGTCATCAGCACCGGGTTTCCGGTCGGTGTGCCATCATCCGTTGCCGCGTAAATTCTTGGTATCAGAATTTCGTCGTCGAGCAGCACCTTGTAGGTGTCATTGAAATGGTAACGGGTGCCAACGTGCCACTTTTTGCCACCTCTTGCCCCCAGGTTCTGTGATAACCGCCAGGCATTCGTGGCTTTTTCGATCATTTCAGGCGAATTGGCAAATTGCTCGGTGATAATGTCATCGTAGATGCGAAGATCGTAGTGAGCGCCGGTCGGCATGCCGTCAACCAGACCGTTTGCCTCTACGGTATGTTCTTTCGGGTTGGATTTGCGCTTAACCGTTATCCCGCCCTGTTCTGACCACGATTTAGACTGTCGTTGAGGGTTGTCGAACAGGATATGGGGGAAGCAGGTTTTCAGGACGACATTATCTTCCAGCTCAGACTTGATCTGTGACAGGAATTTGGTTGCAGTCTTGTTGTTAAACGAAAATATGCCAATGGTGATTTCAGGATTCCTAAGAATCTCCTGAATCGCCCCGGCAAAGGTGATTATGGTGCT
>OBIY01000720.1_pt1 | contig 11998 bp, 7 predicted proteins | sample 1519841 | NCBI WGS metagenome assembly OBIY01 (sample SAMN03019774, study PRJEB22545) | beach sand metagenome | biome: beach; feature: sea beach; material: beach sand | place: USA: Municipal Pensacola Beach, FL | collected 2010-07-30 | depth 30-40 cm m
GCCGTGGAGGCGGTGCTGACGGCCAGTGGCTTCGGGGCGTTTCTGCTCGACGGCGTCACCGGCAGCGGCAAGACCGAGGTCTATCTGTCGGCCATCGAGGCGGTGCTCGCCACCGGGCGACAGGCCCTGGTGCTGGTGCCGGAGATCAGCCTCACGCCGCAGACCGAGGCGCGCTTTCGGGCACGGTTTGGGCAGGCGGTGGCGGTGCTGCACTCCGGCCTGCCCGATGGCGAGCGTCTGGCGGCCTGGCTGGCGGCACGCAGTGGGCGGGCGCGCGTGCTCATCGGAACCCGTTCGGCAGTCTTCACGCCGTTGCCGGCGCTCGGCCTGATCGTGGTCGACGAAGAGCACGACGCCTCCTACAAGCAGCAGGACGGGTTCCGCTACCACGCCCGCGACATGGCCGTGCTGCGTGCCCGCATCGAGGACGTGCCGGTGCTGCTCGGCAGTGCCACACCGTCCCTGGAGAGTCTGGCGCACGGCCGTGTCGGCCAGTACCGGACGGTGCACCTGCGCGAGCGCGCTGGCAGTGCCCGGTTGCCACGCCTGGAGTTGCTGGACGTGCGCCACCAGCGCATGTCGGGCCTGGTGTCGCCGGCGCTGGCGGCGGCCGTGCGCGAGGAGCTGGTCGCCGGCCGGCAGGTCATGCTGTTCCTGAACCGGCGCGGCTATGCGCCGGTACTGCTGTGTCACGCCTGCGGCTGGGTGCCGAAGTGCCAGCGCTGCGACGCCCACTACACCCTGCACCGGACACGGCAGGTGCTGCTGTGCCATCACTGCGGTGGCGAGCGGCCGCTGCCGCCGAGCTGCGCCGAGTGCGCCAGTGGCGATCTGCTGCCGCTGGGCGCCGGGACCGAGCGCATCGAGGCCGACATCACGGCGCTGTTTCCGGAACACACGGTGCTGCGTGTGGATCGCGACAGCACGCGCCGTCGTGGTGCGCTCGATGCACACCTGAGCGCGGTGCGCGACGGCCGCGCGGACATTCTGGTCGGCACGCAGATGCTGGCCAAGGGCCACCACTTTCCGGCGGTCACCCTGGTCGGCATCCTGGACGCCGACCAGGGGCTGTTCGCCGCGGATTTTCGTGCCAGCGAGCGCCTGGCCCAGACCATCTACCAGGTGGCCGGGCGCTGTGGACGCGGCACGCAACCGGGACGGGTGCTGATCCAGACCCACCAGCCGCAGCATCCGGTACTGCACGCCCTGCTGCAGGGCGGCTACGGCGTGTTCGCCCAGCAGCTGCTCAAGGAACGCGAGGCCGCCGGCTGGCCGCCGTTCACGCACCTGGCGCTGTTGCGCGCCGAGGCGCCCGGTGCCCAGGAAGCGCTGTGGTTCCTGGGGGAGACGCTGTCGCTGGCTGCCGAACTAGGCCACGCCGGTGTGACCCTGCTGGGACCGGTGCCGGCGCCGATGCCCAAGCGGGCCGGGCGCTTCCGGGCGCAGTTGTTGTTGCAGGCGGACCGGCGCGCGCCGCTGCACGCGCTGCTCAGGAGCTGGTTGCCCGCGGTGGCGCAGTTGCCGGCGGCGCGCAAGGTGCGCTGGTCGCTGGACGTGGACCCGATCGATACCTACTGAGCGCATCGGGGTGCCGCGCTTGGCGCGCTAATTGCTAACCACTGGGCGACGTGTCCACTGTTACAGCCGCCCCTCAGATGCCAACACCTCCCCTGCGCGTGATGCTGGTCGATGACGACCACGAGCGCCGTGCGTTGGTGGCGGCCGCGTTGGTCGACGCCGGCCTGACGGTGTGCGCGGCGCTCGGCACAGCGGCCGGTTTGGTGCAGGCAGTCGCCCGGCATGCACCAGATGTGGTCATCATTGACCTCGAGTCGCCGGATCGCGACATACTCGAAAGCATGCGCTGCCTGTCACGGGACAATCCACACCCAGTGGTCATGTTCGCCAGTAACTCGGATGCCGATGCCATTCGCGAGGCCATCGAGGCGGGCGTGAGCGCGTATGTGGTGGACGGCCTCAATCCGGGGCGCGTGCACTCGGTGGTCGAGGTGGCGGTGGCGCGATTCCGCCAGTACGCGACCTTGCAGCGCGAGTTGACGGAGGCACGTACCAGCCTGGCGCACAGAAAGGTCATCGACCGCGCGAAGGGCATCCTGATGGAGCGTGGTCGCCGCAGCGAGAGCGAGGCTTACCATGCGCTGCGCAAGCTGGCCATGGACCAGAACAAGACCATCGCCGAGATCGCCAAGGGCGTGATCGACACAGCCGAGTTGTTCAAGTGACCGCCAACAAGCCGATCCCAGAACTGGCGCAGGTGCGCCTTGGCTACATCCCGCTGACCGATGCGGCGCCGCTGATCATTGCGCTCGAACATGGTCACTTCGCGCGCTATGGGCTGGATGTGGCGCTGTCGCAGCAGACCTCCTGGGCCACGTTGCGGGACAAGCTGGGCGTCGGTTACCTGGATGGCGCGCATTTGCTCGCGCCGATGGCGTTGGCCTGTTCGCTGGGCATCGAAGGCCTGCAGCAGCCCCTGGTGACGGCGCTGAGCCTGGGGCTGAACGGCAATGCCATCACACTGGCGGATAACCTGTTTCGTGACATGCAGGTCAGCGCCGGCGGCTATGCCACCAGCGCGGCGGCCCTGGCGGCGGTGGTGGCCCAGCGGCGCGCCAGCGGCGCCGATCCGCTGACCTTCGCCAGCGTCTATCCGGCCTCCAACCACACCTATCTGCTGCGCTACTGGCTGTCGGCGGCCGGCATTGATCCGGATCGCGACGTGAAGCTGATCGTGGTGCCGCCACCGCAGATGGTGCAGCGCCTGCGCCAGGGGGCCATTTACGGCTACTGCGTCGGCGAGCCATGGAATACGCTGGCGGTGCGCGAGGGCGTCGGCGGCATCGCGGCCACCGGTCACGACGTCTGGAACAACGCGCCGGAAAAGGTGCTGGCGGTGTCGGCTGCCTGGGCCGAGCGCTATCCGGCCACGCACGCGGCGCTGATCAGTGCCCTGGTGGAAGCGGCGCAGTGGCTGGATGCCAGCCTGGAGAACCGTCGCGAGGCGGCGGTCTTGCTGGCGCGTCCGGAGTATCTCGACCTGCCGGTTGAGGTGATTGTCGGGTCGCTGGTCGGTGACGTGGCGGTCGACCCGCGTGGCGGACGCCGCGAGTTGTCGGACTTTCACGTTTTTCATCGCTACGCGGCCAACTTCCCGTGGCGTTCGCACGCCCTGTGGATGCTTGAACAGATGGTTCGCAGCGGACAGCTGTCCGAGGATGCCGACCTTGTCGCTGTCGCCGAGGCGGTGTATCGACCCGACATCTACCGGCGTTCCGTGGGGCATCTTGGGCTGCCGGTGCCGGTGGTCGACATGAAGGCCGAGGGCGGACACCGTGGCGTGTGGAAGCTGGGTGAGGGCGACGAGGCGGTGACGCTGGGGCCGGACCGGTTCATCGACAACGCGGTGTTCGACCCGCGGGTTCTTGGTGCGAAAATTGCATAGATAATTGCATGTTTGACGGTTGACGCCGTCCGGCCGGGGGTCGGGCAGGTGGCAGCCCGCCGGTTGTGGCCGGTGGTAAAAAATGTCCTGGCCGGTTCAACCCGGCCTTCGCCGTGGCAACGTCGCTGCGGTTTTGGGTTCGCCAACGTCGGCGAGCGGAAACGAGATCCCTGGCACTGCCGGGGCCTTGGTGACTGCTTGACACGACGAAGATGGACGAACGACCGCACCTGATCGTGATTGGCAACGGCATGGCAGCCAGCCGCGCCGTTGACGAACTGCTGGCGCACGCCCCGCAACGCTATCGCATCACCGTGGTCGGCGCCGAAGGGCAGCCGGCCTACAACCGCGTTCTGCTGTCCGCCGCCCTGGCCGGCGACGTCCCGCCCGACGGGCTGGTCCTGCGGCCGGCCCACGATCTGGCCGAGCACGGCGTCGAGGTCATCAGCGGCCGGCGGGTGATCGCCATCGAGCGCGCTGCCCGTTGCCTGCGGCTCGACGATGGTGAGCGACTGCACTATGACCGCGTGCTGCTGGCGACCGGGGCACGCGCCGTTCGGCCCGACGTACCGCGCGCGCAGCTGCCTGGCGTAATCGCATTCCGGACCCTCGCGCATCTGCAGCACGTGCTGGATGCGTGCCGTGGTGGCGGGCAGGCGGTCGTGGTGGGTGGCGGGCTGCTGGGCCTGGAAACCGCTGCGGGGCTTGCCCGGCAGGGTCTGGAGGTGACGGTCCTGCATGCGGCAGATCACATACTGAACCGCCAGCTCGACGCGCCGGCGGCGGCCGTGGTGCAGCGCGCGCTCGAAGCCCGTGGCATTCGCTTTGAATTGTCCGCGCGTTGCACGGCCCTGACCGGCGACGCGCGGGTGGAGGCGGTCGAACTTGGCGACGGCCGCCGGGTGGCGGCGCAGTTGGTGGTGTTCGCGGTTGGCATCAGTCCGCGCACGGAACTGGCGCGTGAGGCCGGCATTGCCTGCAACCGCGGCGTGTTGGTGGACGACGCGCTCGCCACCTCCGATCCCCTGATCGATGCCATCGGCGAATGCGCCGAGCACCGCGGCGTGTGCTACGGCGTGGTGGCACCGCTGTACGAGCAGGCCGCCGTGTGGGCGCGCCGCGTGGCCGGCGATGACGCCGCCGCGTATGCCGGGTCGGTGGTGTCGGCGCAGCTGAAGGTCAGCGGTGTCGACGTCTTCTCCGCCGGCCAGATCGAGCCGCAAGACGGCGAAGCGCTGGTGCTTCACGACCCGACCGCCGGGGTGTACCGGCGCCTGAATGTGCGCGGCGACCGGGTGGTCGGCGCGGTGCTGGTCGGTGACGTCGCCGACGGCCCCTGGTTTCAGCAACTCATCGATGCCCGGACGGATGTCGCGGCGGCCCGCCAGGTGCTGCTGTTCGGCCGGGCCCTGGCCGAGCCGCGCCTGCAGCGCGTCGAGGCGTCCGCTTCCTGTGAGGACAAACCCATGCAAAAGACCCGTGTGGTGGTGATCGGTAACGGTATGGTCGGCCAGCATCTGGTCGACACCCTGGCCGAAACGGCGGCCGACCGCTTCGCGCTGACCGTGTGCGGGGAGGAATCCCGGCCGGCCTATGACCGCGTGCACCTGTCCGAGTATTTCGGCGACAAGACGGCGGACGAGCTGGCGCTGACCACGCCGGCGTTCTATGCCCGGCACGGATTCGAGCTGCGCACCGCCACGGCGGTGACGGCCATCGACCGCGCCGCCCGCACGGTGACCACCGCCGCCGGCGAGGAGCTGCCGTACGACAAGCTGGTGATCGCCAGCGGGTCGTACCCGTTCGTGCCACCGGTGCCGGGCCGTGACCGGCCGGGCTGTTTCGTCTACCGCACGCTGGACGACCTGGACGCCATCCGTGCCGCGGCGCAGGGCGCCCGCGTCGGCGTGGTGGTCGGTGGCGGGCTGCTCGGCCTTGAAGCCGCCAATGCGCTGAAGTCGCTGGGCCTGGAGGCGCATGTGGTCGAGTTCGCGCCGCAGTTGATGGCGGTGCAGCTGGATGCCGGTGGCGGTGCGCTGCTGCGGCGCAAGATCGAGGCGCTCGGCGTGGGTGTGCACACCGGCCGCAACACGCGGCAGATCGTCGACGGCGAGTCGTGTCGCCACCGCATGCAGTTCGCCGACGGCGAGCATCTTGAAACCGACCTGATCGTGTTCTCGGCCGGCATCCGCCCACGCGACGAGCTGGCCCGGTCGTGCGGTCTCGAGGTGGGCGAGCGCGGCGGCATCGTCGTCGACGACCGGTGCCGTACCGGCGACCCGGACATCTACGCCATTGGCGAGTGCGCCCTGTGGGACGGGCGCATTTTCGGCCTGGTGGCGCCCGGCTACCAGATGGCCAAGACGGTCGCCGCCGAACTGTCTGGCGGGCAGGGCGCCTTTGCCGGGGCCGACATGAGCACCAAGCTGAAGCTGCTCGGCGTGGACGTCGGCAGCATCGGCGACGCGCACGCCAGGACGCCGGGGGCGCTGTGCTACACCTACCAGGACGATCTGGCCGGCGTGTACAAGAAGATCGTCGTCGATGCCGAGGGCCGGCGCCTGCTGGGCGCGGTGCTGGTGGGCGATGCCGCCGATTACGGCAGCCTGCTGCAGTTCTGCCTGAACGGCATCGACCTGCCGGCGCAGCCGCAGGCGCTGATCCTGCCCGATGCCGGCGGCAAGCCCGCGCTCGGCCCGGACAAGCTGCCCGCCGAGGCGCAGATCTGTTCCTGTCACGATGTCAGCAAGGGCGCCATCGTCGCCGCCATCGACGAGGGCTGCACCACCGTCGGCGACCTGAAGACCTGCACCAAGGCCGGTACCGGCTGCGGCGGCTGCGTGCCCCTGGTCAAGTCGCTGCTGGAGGTGGAGCTCACAAAGCGCGGCCTTGCCGTCAACACCGACATCTGCGAGCACTTTCCCTACACGCGCCAGGACCTGTACCAGCTGGTGCGCGTGGGCGAGATCCGCACCTTCGACGCGCTGCTCGACAGACACGGCCGCGGGCGTGGCTGCGACATCTGCAAGCCGGCGGTGGCCTCCATCCTGGCCGCCTGCTGGAACGAGTACGTCCTGAAGCCGGCCCACGAGGGCCTGCAGGACAGCAACGACCGTTTTCTGGCGAACATCCAGAAGGACGGTACCTACTCGGTGGTGCCGCGTGTGCCCGGCGGCGAGATCACGCCGCAGAAACTGGCGGTGCTGGCCGACGTGGCACAGGAATTCGACCTGTACACCAAGGTCACCGGCGGTCAGCGCATCGACCTGTTCGGGGCGCGCCTGGATCAGCTGCCGGCCATCTGGAAGCGCCTGGTGGACGCCGGCTTCGAGTCCGGTCACGCCTATGCCAAGGCGGTGCGCACGGTGAAATCGTGCGTCGGCAGCACCTGGTGCCGTTACGGCGTGGACGACAGCGTGGGGCTCGCCATCCTGCTCGAGGAGCGCTACAAGGGCCTGCGCGCGCCGCACAAGCTCAAGTTCGCGGTGTCCGGCTGCACGCGCGAGTGCGCCGAGGCACAGAGCAAGGACGTGGGTGTCATCGCCACCGAACAGGGCTGGAACCTGTACCTGTGTGGCAACGGGGGCATGAAGCCGCGTCACGCCGACCTGTTCGCCACCGGCCTCGACACCTCGACGCTGATTCGCTACGTCGACCGCTTCCTGATGTTCTACATCAAGAGCGCCGATCGCCTGCAGCGCACCTCCGTGTGGCGCGACAACCTCGACGGCGGCATCGACTACCTGCGGGACGTGATCATCGACGACCGGCTCGGCATTGCCGCCGAACTGGAGGCACAGATGGGCCACGTCATCGACACCTACGAATGCGAGTGGAAAAAGACCCTGGACGACCCGGAGCGCCTGCGCCGGTTCAAGCCCTTCGTCAACAGCGACACACCCGACGAGACCATTCACTTCGTGCGCGAACGTGGCCAGGTGCGCCCGGCACGCACCGACGAGAAGCCGAGCGAGGTGACCGAACATGCCTGAGGCAGCCCTGGCCATGAACCAAGAAGCCAACGACTGGGTCGAGGTGTGCGCCCTCGACGACCTGCCGCACAACGCCGGCATCGCCGCGCGCGTTGCCGGCCGGCAGGTGGCGCTGTTCCACCTGCCGGCCGAGACACCGGCCGTGTATGCGCTCGACAACTGGGATCCGCTGGGTGAGGCGGCCGTGCTGGCACGCGGCATCGTCGGCGATCTTGGCGGTGCGCTCGTGGTCGCCTCGCCGCTGTACAAGCAGCACTTCAGGCTCGCCGACGGGCAATGCCTGGAGGACGCGGCGGTGCGTGTGACCGCCTACCCGGTGCGGGTCGATCAGGGGCGGGTGTGGCTGGCGGTGTCGTGAACGGGGGCGTGCGCACCACCTGTCCGTACTGCGGGGTGGGGTGTGGCGTGCTGGCCACGCCGGATGGCGCGGGCGGCGCGGCCATCGCCGGTGACCCGGCGCATCCGGCCAACTTCGGGCGCCTGTGTTCAAAGGGCTCGGCGCTGGGCGAGACGCTGGACCTCGACGGTCGCCTGCTGGAACCGCTGGTCGATGGTCGGCCGGTGGCGTGGGAGGCGGCGCTCGATGCCGTCGGCGAGAGCCTGCGTGCGACGTTGCGGCAGCACGGTCCGCAGGCGGTGGCGTTCTACGTGTCCGGACAGTTGCTGAACGAGGACTACTACGTCGCCAACAAGCTGATGAAGGGCTTCATCGGCGCCAACAACATCGACACCAACTCGCGCCTGTGCATGGCTTCCACCGTGGCCGGTCACACGCGGGCGTTCGGTGCCGACACCGTGCCCGGCTGTTACGAGGACCTGGAACTGTGCGACCTGCTGCTGCTGGTCGGCAGCAACACGGCCTGGTGTCATCCGGTGCTGTACCAGCGCATCAAGGCCGCCAGGGCAGCGCGCCCGGACCTGCGCGTGGTGGTGATCGACCCGCGTCGCACGCCGACCTGCGACATCGCCGACCTGCACCTGCCGCTGGCGCCGGGCAGCGACGTGGCGCTGTTCAACGGCCTGCTGGCGGCGCTGGACGCGCGCGGTGCGGTGGACGAAGCCTACGTCGGTGCGCATGTGGACGGTTTCGACGCCGCGCTGGCGGTGGCCCGCACCGAGACGCCGGACGCCGCCACCGTGGCGGCGGCCTGCGACCTGCCGGTCGGCGACGTGGCGCAGCTGTATGACTGGTTTGCCGGTACCGAGCGCGTGGTCACGGTGTTCTCGCAGGGCGTGAACCAGTCCGCCGTCGGCACCGACAAGGTCAACGCCCTCATCAACTGCCACCTGGCCACCGGGCGCATCGGCCGCCCGGGCATGGGGCCGCTGTCGTTCACCGGCCAGCCGAACGCCATGGGCGGGCGCGAGGTGGGTGGCCTCGCCTCCATGCTGGCCTGCCATCTCGACTATGCCGATGCGTCGCACCGCGCGCTGGTGCAGGCGTTCTGGGGCGGTGGGCCGATCAGCGCCACGCCGGGACTGAAGGCGGTCGACCTGTTCAGCGCCATTGAATCCGGCCAGGTGCGGTGGCTGTGGGTCATGGGCACCAACCCGCTGGCCAGCCTGCCGCAGGCGGACCGCTTTCGCGCGGCGCTGGCCACCTGCGAGCGGGTGATCGTCAGCGACTGCGTGCGCGACACGGACACCACCGCGCTGGCGCATGTCCTGTTGCCGGCCCTGGCCTGGGGCGAGAAAAGCGGCACGGTCAGCAACAGCGAGCGGCGCATCTCACGCCAGCGGGCGTTTCTGCCAGCGCCGGGGCAGGCGCGTGCCGACTGGTGGGCGCTGAGCCAGGTGGCGCAGCGGCTGGGCTTCCAGGGGTTTGACTACGTCGACGAGGCGGCCATTTTCGATGAGTACGCACGCCTGTCGGCGCTGGCCGGTGCCGCCGGCCGGGACTTCGACATTGGCGCCCTGGCCGGGCTGGATCGCGCCGCCTACGACGCGCTCGAACCGGTGCAGTGGCCGGTGCCGGCGGGGACCAGGCAAGGCACGGCGCGGCTGTTCGATGACGGCCGCTTCTACACGCCGGGCGGGCGGGCGCGCATGCTGGCCTGTGCCAGTCGTGCGGTGGGCAGCGCGCCGGACAGCGAGTATCCGCTCGTTCTGAACACCGGCCGGGTGCGCGACCACTGGCATACGCTGACGCGTACCGGCAAGTCCCCGCGCCTGTCCGGACACATCGCCGAACCGCTGCTGGAACTGAACCCGGCCGACGCCGCGCGACTGGGTCTGACGGACGGCGGATTTGCGCGCATCGACAGCCGTCATGGGGGACTGGTCACCCGCGTGGCGCTCGATTCCGGCCTGCGTGCCGGCGAGGTGTTCCTGCCCATGCACTGGAACAGGACCTTTTCCAGTACCGGGCCGGCCGATGCGCTGGTCGACGCGGTGCTCGATCCGGTCTCCGGTCAGCCGCAGTTCAAGCTGACGCCGGTGCGCGTCACCGCCGTGGCCCTGCCGTGGCGGGGGATGCTGCTGACACGCCAGCCGCGGGCGCCGGGCGACATCGACTACTTCACCCGTGCCCGGGTCGCGGGTGGCTGGCGCTGGCGCATCGCCGCCGCCCAGGCGCCGCAGGACGTGCGGGCCTGGGCACGTTCGCTGGCCGGCCCGCCGGCGGCCGACTGGCAGTGGCTGGAGTACACCGACCCGCTCGGCGAATGCCGGGTGCTGGCGATGGACGGTGACCGGGTCATGCTGGCGCTGTTCGCCGGTACCGAACTCGACTGGCTGGCCGACGACTGGCTGGCGGCACGCCTCGGCGGGGGGCTCGACGGGGCCGCGCGCAGGGCGTTTCTGGCCGGTGTGCCGGGGTCGCCGGGCGCTGATCCCGGGCGCACCGTGTGTGCCTGTCATCAGGTCGGGATCAACACCATCGTGCAGGCCATCGTCGAACGAGGCCTGGACAGTCCACAGGCGATCGGCGCGACGCTCAAGGCCGGCACCAACTGTGGTTCGTGCGTGCCGGAACTGCGGCAGATCCTGGCGGCCGCCGACCGGGCGGCCTGAGCGGCGGGACGGCCGTTCGGTTGCTTGACCGGCCGGTCAGCGGGCGGTGTAATGGCGGCGGTCGCCGATCGCCGGAATAACAACATGCCCCATGCCTGCCTGCGATCGCGCTCCCTGCTGTGGAGCGCGGTCTTTTCGTTGTTTCTTGCCGCCTGCTCCGAGGCGGAAAAGCCAGGCGCGGGCGGCGGGCCGGCGGCGCGTCCGGCATTGCCGGTGGTCACCGCTACCGCGGACACACGGCCGATGAGCGAAAGGGTTCGTGCCGTCGGTACGTTGCAGGCCAACGAGTCGGTGATGATTCGTCCCGAGCTGGCGGCCCGGGTGGAGCGCATTCACTTCCAGGAAGGCCGGCCGGTGGCGGCCGGCCAGGTGCTGATCACCCTCGACGCGGCCGAGTACCGCGCCCAGGTGGCGCAGACCGAGGCCACGGTCGAGGCCAACCGGCTCACCTTCGAGCGGGCGGCGGACATGGTCCGGACCAACATGGTGAGCCAGCAGGACTACGATCAGGCGCGCGCGCGCCTGGCCGAATCGCGCGCCTTGCTCGAGCGCCACCGCGTGATGCTGGAAAAAACAACCCTTCGGGCGCCGTTCGACGGTGTGGCCGGTCTGCGTCTGGTGAGTCCCGGTGCCTACGTGCAGCCGGGCCAGGACCTGGTGAACCTGGAGGACCTGGACCCGCTGAAGATCGAATTCCGCGTGCCCGAGCGCCACGCCGCCGCGCTGACGGTCGGTCGGCCGTTGACGCTGCGCGTGGACGCGGTGCCCGGCGGCGCGTTCACGGGCGAGATCTACGCCATCGACCCGCGCCTGGATGCCGCCACGCGCACCTTCGCGCTGCGCGGGCGGGTGCCGAACGGCGACGGCCAGCTGCGGCCGGGCATGTTTGCGCAGGTGGAACTGACGGTCGGCGAGCACCCGCAGGCGCTGGTGATTCCGGAGCAGGCCATCGTGCCGCGCGGCGAGCGTCTGTACGTGTTCCGGGTGACCGACGGCACGGTGGCGCTGGTGCCGGTGGTGACCGGCCTGCGCGAGCCCGGCATCGTCGAGGTGGTGCAGGGGCTCGCGGTCGGTGACACGGTGGTGACCGAGGGACAGATGAAGCTGCGCGATGGTGTGCCGGTGACGGCCACGGCGCAGGATGCCGCCTCGTGAAGCTGACGGACCTGTCAGTCGGCCGGCCGGTGCTGGCCACGGTGATGAGCCTGGTCATTCTGCTGCTGGGCCTGATCGCGTTCGAGCGGCTGTCGGTACGCGAGTACCCGATGATCGACACGCCGGTGGTGTCGGTGCGCACCATCTATCGCGGCGCCAGTGCCGAGATCATGGAAAGCCAGGTGTCGCAGCCGCTGGAGGACGAGCTGTCCGGCATCGAGGGCATCGACGTGATGAAGTCGGTGTCCCGCGAGGAGGTGTCGGAGATCACGGTCAAGTTCCGCCTGACGCGTGACCCGGACGATGCCGCCGCCGACGTTCGCGACCGCGTCGCACGCGCCCGCGGCATGCTGCCGGGGCCAGCCACATGATGGCG